>ERZ795050.40-NODE-40-length-165584-cov-11.050994_pt1 | contig 165584 bp, 139 predicted proteins | sample MGYA00375134_ERZ795050 | MGnify/ENA primary metagenome ERZ795050 (study PRJEB30179, sample SAMN05720221) | activated sludge metagenome | isolation source: Anaerobic digester | place: Japan | collected 2015-05-26 ... | reverse complement strand
TTGTTTTATAAGACAATTTTAAAATCCGGCAACGCCATCAGCTCCCCTCTCTTTTCGAAAGAGAGGGGCCGGGGGTGAGTTAGATTGTCCGTTCCTACAGAAAACTGCCAATTGCCAACTTATTGCTGCCTGTTTTTAGTAATGAATATTGAAAAATTCAGCTGACAGACTATAAAATTTCATCTCGTTCGCTAAACTATATTTTTTATGGCATAAAAGGGAGATAATAATTTAGGCCGGTTGAACCGGGTTTACTGGCTGAAAATTATTTCTTTTTTTACATCATCTCCTGCCACGACCACTACCAGTAAAAGCATATTATGTTGTGTTAAACTGAATGTCATTTTTCCATCACTGCAATTTTTATTGGCGATGATTCTGCCTGTCAGGTCGCTGATTCTTACCTGAGCAGGAGAAAAATCGGATACATGTATAATCAGCTCATTATCAGTATATTTAATGGTGATTCTTTCTTTGGTTTTCTGTTCATTCAAGCCGATGTCGTACAGGGTTTTAAAGGTTGAATCGGCTCCATAACTTTTACCATGGCTGCTTTCTGCTACCAGACGATAGTGATAGACCGTATTGTGGATCAATCCGCTAAGTTGAGCAGTTATCAGTTGTTCTGTCGTATCGGATGCTGAAGAAGGATTACCGGCTATACTGTAACCGTATCCGGTATCCGGCCCATATTCAAAAGTAAAGTTTGAATAGATTCCCTTGGCGTTTCCAAGTCCCGAAATTTCGGCTGTAGTGGTCGAAACATTGGAAGCAGTGCCTGTTTTTGCCGTAGGGGGTGTGATGATAAAGCTACGCTCTTCTCCATAAGCCGTATCCACCCCGTTGATGGCATAGGCCCTGACATAATAGCCGGTATTGGTATTGAGTCCGCTAAGCTGACTGGAAAATACTCCGGTACCGCTTCCGTTTGTTGTTTTATTCCCGGTAACTTTTGGGGAAGGGCTGGTGCTCCAGCATACACCACGTTGTGTAACCGTCATGCCTCCATCCGAGACGACATTTCCTCCACATTCTGCAGTGGATGAAGAAGTAATGGTTACGCCAGCAGTAGTAACGACAGGAACAGTGGCTGTTTTAAATGAAATATCATTGCCGAAGGAAGTACCGGCTGCGTTGATGGCATAGGCACGGACATGATAGGTTGTGTTTTTTTCCAGACCGCTGATATTGCTGACGAAAGTTCCCAGTCCTGTACCGTCATTGGTTTTGGTACTGAGTGCAATGGTAGGATTCGGATATTTGCTCCAGACTACACCTCTGGCGGTTACCATATCGCCAGCGCTAACCGTGCCGCCACTCACAGCAGAATTACCGGTAATGGAAGTAACATTTGCCGTGCTGACAACCGGTGCTGACAAAGTGGTAAAACTAACCTCATTTCCGTAAGCAGTGTCAATGGCATTGATCGCATAGGCTCTGACATAATATTTTGTCCCCGGGCTGAGGAAAATAATGGAGCTTGTAAAATGCCCCGTGCCGAATCCATCAGTTGTTTTAGTGGAAAGTCTGGCTGTGGGATTGGGATTATTGTCCCAGCATACTCCCCTGCGAATCACCGGAGAGCCTCCTGTGGATATAACGGTACCGCCACATTTTGCATCGGTTCCGGTTATCTCAGAAACATTGTCTGTGCTCACTTTCGGGGCATCAAGGGTGGTAAAGACACTATCGCCTCCATAGGCTGTATCCACATTGTTAATGGCATAGGCTCTGATGTGATAGGTCGTCCCGCGGCTCAGACCACTGATGGTGGTACTGAAATTTCCCAGACCATTCCCATTGATTGTGCTGGTAATGAGATTTGCAGTCGGGTTTGCTTGTGTACTCCAGCAAAAACCTCTTGCTGTTACTGTTGCCCCTCCGTCATTGCTGACATTTCCCTCACAGTAAGCTGATTTATCTGTGATATTTCCCACCGAAACAGTATTGACCGTTGGCGGATAGGTTTTCCAGGTTTTAAAGGAGCTGTCGGCACTGTAGCTGGTGTCCACCTGATTGATGGCATAGGCACGAACATGATATATAGTATTGGGATTCAGTGCACTGAGCGGAACGGAAAATAATCCGGTACCACTTCCTGATTTGATTTTAGTGGCTGAATTAATATCCGGATTCGGGGAGGTGCTGTAGCAGATGCCTCTTTCGGTAACAGGCATCCTGCCGTCACTGACGACTGTTGATGAGCAGACGGCTGAATAATAGGATATACCGCTGATTTGATTGATAACAACTGTGGGCGGGGCAGCAGTGATGAAAGTGCTGTCGGCTCCGTAGGCTGTACCAACCGAATTAGTGGCGTAGGCTCTTACATGATAGGTCGTATTCGGGCTTAAGTTGGTAAGCGTGGAAGTAAAAGTGCCGGTGCCACCTCCTTCATTCGTTTTTGTACTGAGGATTATGGTAGGATTGGGGGAGGTACTCCAGCAGATACCTTTGTCGGTAACAGGCCTTCTGCCATCAAAACTGACATTTCCCCCGACAAGAGCTGTGTATCCGGTGATATTTGAGATAATTCCTGTAGTAACTGTCGGAACACTAACCGGCAGGGTGCTAAAGGTGCTGTCGGCTCCGTAAGCTGTTCCCTGTGAGTTGATAGCGTAGGCACGTATATGATAGGTTGTGCCGGGTGTCAGTCCGGTTATCATTCCTGTATAACTTCCTGTTCCACTGCCTTTCACCAGTTTGGTTGAAAGAGCTGTGGTCGGATTGGGGTTCAGCGACCAGACAAACCCCCTTTCGGTAACAAGATCATTGCCATCAGATACAACTTTTCCCCTGTATAAAATTGAATCGGTATAAATTGTTGAATATCCGTCAGTTAAAACGGTAGGTAAGCCGGGTATTTTTGTAGTGAAACTGCTGTCGGCTCCGTAGCTGAGTCCAAGGCTGTTGTATGCAAATGCTCTCACATGATAAGTAGTGTTGGATGAAAGTCCGGTAATATTTACCTGATAGCTGCCGGCACCTGTTCCTGCCAGGGATTTTGTGGAGAGTGATGTATCAGGATTCGATGATGTTGACCAGCAAATTCCCCTGTATGTAGTCAATCCACCATCTTCAGTTACTTTTCCACTGACTTTTGCCGTATAGGCTTTTATTTCATCAATGGATTGTGTTATTACCGCAGGTGCCTGAAAATCAAATGCTCCGATGGTATAAAACGTTGAATCCTGAAAGCTGATATTAGGAAAATGGATAGTATAATTTCCCTTTTTTATGCCGGGAATGGTGGTCGCATTTGAAAAATTGGTATCATTGTCACTCAACAGTCTGAAAGTATAAAAGCCGCTGGTGTCGAGTCCTGAATAGTCAAAGTAAATCTGTCCGGTTAATCCGCTGCCTTCGGTTTCAAGCCGCCAGAATCTTTTCAATCGTTTTTGTATGGTTGAAGGTTTGTTGGTAGTATTGTAGCCGGCAGGGGCATTATTATGACCGAAAACAAGGTAGGAGTTACCGGTAAGTGTATCTTTTACAGTCATTTGGGCAGAAGTACCGATTGTTACACCAGGCCATACCGCTCCGGGATTGTTCAGGCATACAGAAGGGGAAGAAGCAAAAGGAGCATAAGAGCCTGTCCATGCCGAGCTCGCTGTAAAATTTACAAGTGTTCCGGTATTATTATTCCCCGATTGATCATAAATACTGGTTCCTGTTCCTTCATTCATCGGGTAGTAAGCTACCAGTGAGGAATAATTGGGATGTGATGAGGTGATTGGTTTAAACATATATTCTTTGACAGTGTTTATAGAAACTGCTGTTTTCCAGATTCTTACCTCATCAATATTTCCTTTGAAAGTTCTTGAGGAATAAAGCTGTGTGGAGCCTATCCACAAATTATTGGTGGTGTTCCCTATATTTCCGCTGAAAGTACCTGAAGCAACCTGATTACCATTGATATAAAGCTTAAGGGTACTCCCGTCATAGATGCCACAGACATGGTACCACTGATTCAGCGACATATAAGTGGAGGTGGAACCGGAATAAATCTGAGACCATGTGGAGCCGTTTCCTATTGCCATATTTAGTTCTCCTCCGTTTCCGCAACGAAGCATGTAGCCTGCTGAGCTTCCTTCCTTGTTGACGATGGTTCCTTCATAAACATTTGTTTTCCAAGTACTTGCCTTTATCCATGCTTCCATGGTAACAGCATTGGTCGTAATCTGCACTGAGCTGTTGTTACCGCAGTTGATGTAGTCGTCCACTCCATCAAAACTGACGCAACTGCCGGCATTCTGTGCTATAGTTCTAACTATCAGAAACAGATAAAAAGAGAGAATTGTAAATTTTTTCATAGCCAGGATATTTAATTCACTTGTTCAAAATACTTCCGAAAAATTGAGTTTTCGATTCTATTTGAAAGCTTTTTTTGAGAGTAAATATAAGAAGAAAATGCAACGGATAAGTCAATAATTGCAGATTGTTCACCTGAATTTTGAAAATGTTGTTAGGTAGCCTGTTTCGAGTGATGGGTAATGGGTGATGAGTTCCGTGTTTTTTGTGCCTACTGCAAACTGTCCGGAAACGCCATCAGCTCCCCTCTCTTTTCGAAAGAGAGGGGCCGGGGGTGAGTTAGGCAAAACAATCCTTATCAAAGCCATCATTTATCAATTACGAGGAAATGGGTCGTCCCAACGGGACTTGTCTCTTTTATTTTGTTACTGTTACCAAAATGCCGTCCCAACGGGACTTGAGCAGGTGTTGAATTTTTGTTTTATGAAACAATTTTCAAATCCGGAAACGGCATCAGCTCCCCTCTCTTTTTGAAAGAGAGGGGCCGGGGGTGAGTTATATGTCCGTGCCTGCTGAAAACTGCCTACTTCCATTTTCCGTATTCCGCGTTTTTCCTGCTTATTGCAGACTGCCTACTGCCTATTTACTGATTGCCCACTGCCTGCATTTATTATTAAATTTAATTGCTTGCAGAGGACTCGCTCCTGCGAATCTCGTCTATCAGATATACACTGGTCAGGAGTAGTAATTCAAGATATTCCGGACATGCCTGAACATTGATCATCTCAATGTCGAATTCAAAATTAAATTGTTTGAGTTTGAAAGACGGCACAATGCTGAACAATTCAATATTTTGTTCATTCATCAAGATAAAACCTCTTTTAAAAACTCCTTTAGGTTTAAAGAAATATTGAACCGGATTATCTTCAAAATAGCTGGTAATGATCATTTTTCCTGTCCATTTCATTTTGAAATCCAGCATTGTTTTCCCGTTTTCAGTAACGTAAAATATGGAAGACCATATACTCTTTGGTGAAAGGTAAAACAGGCGGGTATTACGTATCAGAATTTCAGCTTTTCTTTTAAAAGTTCCTGAAAATCTTATCTTTCCTTCCTGAACATTATCCAGCGTCAGTTCAAACTCTTTCCTGCTGATGGGTTTAATCTGATATTGTGCCATTTTTCTCCATTTAATTCAGGATCAAATTTAGCTGAATTTCTCCACAACAGCCCGAAAATAATACTCCCGGATTGTTTTTATTCAAGTATCTTAGCTCCGCTTATTTGAGACGTTTTCATGCAAAAAAACATCGATTTTTCGGTTATCGTTCCTGTGTTCAACAGCCAGCAGACACTTGTTGAACTCTTTTCCCGAACAGCCGAAACCTTTGGACGACTGAATGTAAGTTTTGAAGTGATTTTCGTGGAAGATGGCGGATCTGATCAAAGCTGGGAGGTTATTCAACAGCTTAAAAATCAATTTACTGAACAAATAATTGCCGTCAAACTCTCCAAAAACTACGGACAACACAACGCTATTTTTTGCGGGATGGGTTTTGCCTCCGGTAATTTTATTATCACCCTTGATGATGATTTACAGATCCCACCTGAGGAAATTGAAAAACTCATTCTGGCTTACAATGAAAAGGAGTCTGACCTTGTTTACGGTTTTTTTAAAAGGAAAAAACACAGTTTTATCCGCAATATTGCCTCACGTTTTGTGAAAAAAGGAGCAAAAAAGGTACTGGATGCACCCGGGGAAGGTTCATCATTTAAAATGATAAAAGCTGAGCTGGTAAAAAAAATCCTTACTCACCCGCAGGAATTTGTTTTCATTGATGAATTGTTGCTCTGGTACACCGATGATGTGGCTTTTTGCGAAGTCAGGCATGAAAAAAGGCAGAGCGGAAAGTCAGGGTATTCGAAACTCAAACTTTTCAGACTTTTTACCAATCTGGTGATCTACTACACGACTGTACCACTGAAAATGATGACCATTGTTGGCTTTCTGACATCTTTTTTTGCTTTTGGCTTTGCTATCTATCGTATTTACAGGAAAATGAATTTCAATGTTCCGCTTGGTTATACTTCCATTATCGTTACCATTCTCATTTCAACAGGTATCCTGCTCTTTTCCATGGGAATACTGGGCGAATACCTTAATCGCATTTATAAAGTACAAAACCGCAAACCCCCCTTTTCAATCAGGAAGATTTTGAAATGAAGCTGATCCGTTATGGCATTATCTTAAGCCGCCTTACCCGAAATGAACTTGAATTGCTTAGATTTTGGCGAAACTCTGAACAAATCCGGCAAAATATGATTTTCAGGGAAGAAATTACCCCTGAAATGCAACTGAAGTGGTTTGAAAGCATTGATAATTACAACAATTTTTTCTACATCATTGAATACAAGGGCGAAAAAATCGGGCTGATAGATAACAAAGGCACCGACTGGAACAGTGGTTCAACCCATTCTGGCTTGTTTATCTATGAAGAAAAATACAGGGGTACACATATCCCTGTTGCCGCTTCCCTTATTTTGATGCAGATTGGCTATGGTTTGCTGAATGTCAGGGAAACAAGAATTAAGGTTTTACGGGAAAATCAAATAGCGATAAATTATAATACTCATCTTGGTTTTGAAATTTGCAATGATAATCCAGGTGAAATATACGTGGAAATGATTCAGAAAAGAGAATCCTTTTCTTCACTGACCATGAAACTCCATCAGCAACTGGTGAAGCTTACACCCGGAAAAGACCCATATCTGTATTTGATTCTGGAGCCGCACGACTGGAAAAATGGTGTGGCACAAGGCGTCAGCGCTGAACTTGAAAAAGTAGATGCTGATAAAATTATCTGGAGAAAAGAAAAAAATAAGATTATTACGGTTTGCATGAACATTTAACGCAACTTTTAAACTTTAAATCCGTCTTTTGTCTTTATCAAAACTGAGAAATATGAAAAGAAAATTGTTACTAAGCTTGTTACTGATGGCAGTTGCCGTCATGCTAAATGCACAGAATCAATCAAAAAACTTAAGTCAGACCAAAAAAATAATGACTGCTCAAAGTGTAAGTTTTCCCAAATTATTTAATGCCAGAAATTCAGAGCTGCCTGATTCGCTCATGAATTTTACATGGAACGGCTCCGACTGGGACACTTCCGATATTGAAGTTTATCAATATGATGCCAATGGAAATATGATTTCCTTGATCCGCAGGTATTTTGATTATTTCACAGGTCAGTTTATAAACAGTTACAAAAATGAAAAAGTATATGACCAGAACGGTTTAATACTTCAGGAAACCAATTACTATTGGGATTCTCTGAAATGGATGCCTTCCGACCGTCAGACCTACCGCTATGTCAATGGACTCAGACAGTTCAGCTCTTATGAGTATTATGATAACAATCAATGGGTGTTTTCCTATGGCGATTCTTCGGTTTATACCTTTAATGCCGACAAACTGCCTCTTACCATTATCAACTTGTCTTATGACGGTATGGACATGAAATGGACACCCTCACAGAAAATGGAAATTTCCTATGGTGCTGATAAAAAGCCCTCTGCAGTAGTCATTTATGAATGGAACAACAAATGGCAGCAGCAGGCCAGACTTGGCAGTCTGAAGTGGGAGCTGGGCTTTGAATGGGAAAATGCCCGGCCAACAGCTTATGTCATGCAAATTTTTATGCTGAACAAATGGGTGAATTATGAAAGATATTCGGCCAGGGTGAATGACGGTCTTATGACTGTGGATTCATTTTATACATGGAACAGTACGATAAACAAGTGGGTGGACAGTGTGTACACTACTTATACCTATGAAAACGGATTACTTACCGAGCGTTTTCAATGGCAGTACAGATGGGATAAAAAAGCCTGGGACACGCTTGAAATTGAGGTTCACGGATATGACAACAGAGGAAATGAAGGTTTTTATCAGTCAGGATCCAAGTGGGGAGACTGGTTTGAATTCTGGTCTTCTGTCAGAAAAACCTATACTTATAGCCAGTCAGGAAGAATTCTCGAAATTGTTTACGAAAATTTTGACTTTTACAACAACGAATGGACTTTTTCCAACAAGGTGAAATACTTTTACACATCCTCTTCAGGTATTTTATCTGCATGGCCTGTTTCACCTACGGTTTTTCCCAATCCTGCTTCCGATAAGATTTTTATTTCAGGTAACGGAGTTTATCAGATGTTTGACCTGAAGGGACAATTACTGGGTCAGGGAAATCTAAAGGAAGGCACCAATCAGATTGACATTTCTGCTTTGCCGGAAGGGCCATTTATGTTGAAAATCAATACCGAAGACGGGGGAAGCAAGGTCATTAAAATTCTGAAATATTAGGCATTTCTTGCTCTTCCCTGAGTTTTCTGCCGGCTCTGTCTTTTTTTCGTAAAATAAATCTTTTCATCATGCTGATTTCTGCCTGATTAAGGGAAATGATTTGCTTTAAAGGTATTTTATAGCGGATGGTAAACAAGATAAACATCAGGATTCCCATCACAAAATAACTGATATCGGTGGTCAGGGCTGCTCCTTTTCCGCCCAGCTTCGGGATGAAGATAAAATTCAGTGAAATGTTGATAATCAGGCTGAAAAATATAATATAAACGAGTGACCATGCTTTTCCGACACCCAGAAAAAAGCTGATCAGTGTTTTGGATACTATCAGCATGAGGATACCGGGGAGTATCCATTGAACCATTTCGATACTTGGGATGAATTTCTGTCCGTAGAGAAAAACAATCAGGTAGGGGACGATGAAATATAAGACCACCAGAGCCATTATTCCGAGTAAAAAGCTAATCTTTATCCAACCCAGCACCCTGTCTTTGAAAATATTGATGTCTTCTGCCAGCGCAGTACGGCTGTAAATGACCACGCCAACGGTCAGAGGTCCCTGCCAGCGCTCAGTAATACGGGTAGCCAGGGAATAAAAGCCGACTTCCTTTAAATCGCTGAGATGACGCAGCATGACAATGTCGAAGCGGTAATGCAGTTTAATCAGCATGCCGGCAATGGTAAAAGACAGCCCGAGTCCAAGCAGGTTCCTGATAATGTGATAGTTGAATTGAAACCGAACCGGATGGTTTTCAGCAACCAGCCTGACCGCATAAAATGCCATTATCAGATTGGCAGACAGATAAGCCAGAAGAGCACCCTGCACCGACCATCTTAGCAGGAAAAGAAACACAATCAGAAGCAGGAGATTGATGAAATTGGGTATCCATTGCAACACATTGTATTTGCGAATACTTCCTTCTGCAAGAAAAATTCCGGTAGAGTAGTTGATCAGTACATTCAACGGGATGGATAAAATGGCAAACAAGCTGAGGGTAAACGTTATATCGTTTCTGTCGCTGAAATAAAATATACCGCCAGTGATCAAAGCGCCCAGCAAGCTGGTTGTCACAGCAATGAAAATAAGGGAAGATATTACGTCTTCGTAAGAAAAAGTTTTTTTTGAAATAAAAAATACGGTGCTCCTCTTAACGCCCAGTCGGGTTACCACTCCGACCAGGGTTGGAACAACCAGCAGATAAGTGTATAAACCATTTCCCTCAGGTCCGAGCAATCGGGCTATCAGCACTCCACAGCCAATTTGCATCAGAGTGGAAAGTATGTTTGCTGTCGATACACTAACCGCGTCTGAAAGAAAACTTCTCCTGCTCTCCATCAAATTGTTTTTTATCCTGAGGAAAAATAGCAAAATATAAGCGTGGTAATGAGGGTAATTTTCGTTTGATGCCGGCTTTTATTTCCGATGGAAAAATGCCGATTGTCCAACGGTAAAGATAATAGAGCCGGATAATGGTTATTCGTGGAATAATACGTATTACGGTCTGAATATCAGTTTTTTTGTAAATTCTTTCATAACCATTTCTTTCCGCATATTTTCCCACTATGGTGTCTGCCATTTTGATAATCTGCTCATTAAGTTTTCCTTCCCAGTTTTTGATTCTGCCTGTATTGATAGGATTGAACAGGCTTTTCTGGAATTTGTCAAGTAATCCGGCATCGAGGCTGTTTTTAATTTCCTGTTCATGTTTGTAAAAATCCAGCACTGATGGTTCGTAAGGAATATTAAGAAACCTGCATATTTCACCAAAAACCCTTTCCGGTTCTTTTGCAAGCTCTTCATACCGTATGCTGATAATCTTTTCCGGCTTTTTCTTACGGAAACTTTCAACAGTACGGGCAGAATATTTCCACTGATAAAGTATTTCAGGGATGACAGAGCCCAGAAAATTTACCTTTAACATGGAATACAAATGATCACGGTAATCACGGATAATATGCACATACCTGACTTCCGGAAACATCTTTTCTATGGTTTTCAGCCTGATAGAATATTTTGGATTTTTGTCACCAATCCATTTTATCTCTTTTTTCTGAAATGTAGAGATATAGTTGGCATGGACGCATTTACAAACCGTCAGGTAATCCGTCTTTCCTTCAAGGCTCAGCAGGTCGCTGAGTAGTTTTTCCTTGTCAACAGGCCATAGCTTAAACTTCCAGTTGGTTTTATACAGATCGTGGTAAAAGCTGGTCAGGTGTTTTATTGTCCAATGTTTTCTTTTGCCGTATTTATTTCTTAAAACCCAGATGAATGGACTTTCAAACGGCATGATGACATTGGGATGGGCATCGAAAAGGGTTCGCAGCAGGGTAGTCCCTGAGCGGGAACGCCCCACGATGAAAAACATGGGTATTTGACTTAACCATTCCTTGTTGGTTGCTGAACTCATTTTTTATAAATTGTCGGGTATTTTTTTCAGCAAAGGTCAGGCTTTTAAAGAAATTTTTAAAACCTGAAAAAGAATAAAGAATAAACCAACTCGTTATTTTTGCATCATTAATTAAAAGCAGATTGAAAACAGAAGTCAGAGATAACAGGCAATTTACTGTTTCTTCCAGAAAACTCGGGGATTCATGGTTTATTTATTCTGCCTTAAAAACACGTTTTGAACAGTTAAATATCGGGAAAATCAATCAGGTTGTCAGCGTATTCGGTTTTACCAAAACTTATTCCCCTTTATATGGTGGAAGGCCCTTTCGCAGGGATAACGGACTTTCTATGAAGCAGATCAAAACACTCTCAAAAAAAAATATCGGATTTTCGCTGACGCTTTCAAACCATTTTTTTTCAGAAGATGCTTACAGGCAGACAATTCCTCTCCTGGAAGCCCTGTATGATAAAAAAAACAGTATTGTTTGTGCCAATGATGATTTAGCACGTCAGATCCGTGCCGATTTTCCGGATTTTACCCTGCATGCCAGTGTTGTCAAGGATTTACGCAACATCAGCGACATTCATCAGGCTCTGGAATTATATGATTTTGTTGTCCTTCATCCAAAACTTAATGATGATGTGGCTTTTCTTCAGTCCATTGATTGCAGGGATAAAATCATTTTGTTTGCCACTATTCATTGTCTTTATAAGTGTGATGAGAAGGATTGCTTTCTGAATGTTTCGGAGGTAAACAGGGATGAAACGGCCATCAGGCAAAACAACTGTCCTCACCGACACGACCCGGAGTTTAAAAAACTGACTGTCTTTGACTTACATGATTATCGCTTCGATGGCTATCGTTATTTTAAAGTTGTTTTGTGATGAAGTTGGTTAAATTAAAAGACTGGTTTGATTGTAATCTGGAATATCCCCTGATCATCAGCGGGCCATGCAGTGCGGAAAACGAAGATCAGCTGATTTCGACAGCGCTTGCCATCCAAAAGACAGGTAAAGTTAAAATCCTCAGGGCAGGCGTATGGAAACCACGTACCCGCCCCGGGAGTTTTGAAGGAGCCGGAAATATTGCCTTGCAGTGGTTGAAAAAAGCCAAAGAAATGACCGGACTTCTGACCACCGTTGAAGTTACCACCCCTGAAGATATTGAAGCTTGTCTCAAACATGGCATTGATATTTTGTGGATTGGTGCAAGAAGCACTTCCAATCCGGTGTATGTCCGCAAACTGGCTGAAGCCCTGAAAGGGGTTGATATTCCTGTGCTGATCAAAAATCCGGTTTACCCCGATATTGACTTATGGGTCGGAACGATTGAAAGGTTTTACAATTCGGGTATCAGACGGCTGGCGGCTGTTCACAGGGGCTTTTTCCCTTTCGAAAAAACCTCTTTGCGCAACATCCCGAAATGGGAAATACCGATTGAACTGAAAAGACGAATTCCTGAAATCCCCCTGATCTGCGACCCGAGCCATATTGCCGGTCATACCGCCTTTATTTACGAAATATCTCAAAAAGCCCTTTATCTCGGTATGGACGGCCTGATGATCGAGTGCCATATCAATCCGAAAGTGGCTTTGAGCGATGCCAAACAGCAGCTTACACCCGATGAACTGACAGAATTGCTGGGAAAACTTCATTTTACGCGGGAAGACAAAACCATTGTCAAACCATTCAAAGACCTCGAAATGTATCGCGAACAGCTCGACAGTATTGACCTCCAGCTTATTGAGTTGCTTGCTCAGAGAATGGAAATTGTCGAAAAGATTGGGGTTTTGAAAAGCCATGAAAATCTTTCCATCTTTCAGCTCAGAAGATGGCAGAAAGTGATTGAGCAAAACCTGAAAGTCGGGAAGAAACTTGGACTTTCGAAAGATTTTTTGTTGAAACTAATTTCCCTGATCCACTATGAATCCATTCAACGGCAGGATGAAATCATCAAACTGTCGGGGATGAAAAATACCGGAACAAAAAATGAAAATTCAGAGCCATGAAGATAATGAAAAGCCTTGTGTATGTTTGTGTTAGCTTATTTGTTCTAACCTCCTGTACATCGAAAACCATACTGTTAAAAAAGAAGCTGACGGCAAAATGGACAGGCTCTGCCACGATCAGCTACAACAAGGAGGAAACTACTGCCAGCAGCCTGTTCCCTTTTTCTGACAGCCTCATGGCTTTTTATGCTTCGAAAGGCAACAACTACCTCAGCATTGCCCTGTATGATAGTTTTGCTGTGGTGGACGGGCTTAATTTTTATAAAAACAGGGCATTTCAGATTGACTGGAACCCTTTGATTGCGGGGAAAAATTATATCTCCCTATGGAGCCCGACTACTGCTGATGATATTATGCTCAGGGAAAAACTGAAAAAAAACGCTGAATCCCGTTTTTCATCCGACACCCTGACACGTAAGGCTTATATCATGGAAATGTTCGATATAACAAAAGACAGGGAAGTATTGTTTCTCAAAGACATCGTGTTAAAAGGAGATTCCCTTTGGTGTAATGTCGAATCTGACCTGGTTGTTCAGGCAAAGCAGTCATTGAAGCTGAAAAAAGTGAAAGAGTAAATGATTTTAGTTTACATTGACTGAAAATAATCTGATTGGAATTGCGATTGGAATTGCGGATTTCGAATTTCGGATTGCGGATTGTTAATTTCGGATTTCGGATTGTTAATTTCGGATTGTTAATTTCGAATTTCGAACCTGTCTGCCCTGCCTGACCTGCTTGACGTCAGGCAGGCGACAGGCAAGATTTCGGATTTCCCTGCTTCTGCAGACCGCCCACTGCCTGGTTAAACTTTCCGCATTCCCTGTTCCGAATTTCGTGTTTTTTCAGTGCTGATAGTAAATATCGGCTATTTCTCCATCCTGCTCATTTTCAGAAAGCCTCTGAGTCCAAACCTGATTTTGAAATACAGGCCTTTTAGTGAAATACCTTTAAAGTTTCTTGAATAGCCGTATTCATCCGCCATTTTTCCTGCCAGAAAGTCCATGATCTTCAGTTCCTGATTGCTGAATTTTCCCTGCCAGATACCCGTTCTGCCTTTGTTAATGGCCTGAGCCAGACTTAACTGGTATTTTTTTGAAAGGTCTTTTGGATAGAGTGAATCGAGTTTATTTTTATGAAAATCAAGCATTTGAGGATAATAAGGGATATTGATAAACTCACATATCTGTCGGATCCACTTTTCAGGATTATCCACCATGTCTTCATATTTTAGTCTGAAAAAACGTCCGGGATGTTTTCTGTATGCTTTCAGCAATATCTGTTGATATTTATTCCAGCGATACACTATCAGCGGAATGTTTTTCTGGCCAAAACCTGCGTTTATCATAGAAACCGTATGGTCACGGTAATCGCGGCTGATATGGATAAATTTCGCTTCCGGGAAAGTCAGGAGTAAATCCTTTATTTGCCGCGATGCTACCGGATTCTTATCTCCGAGCGCCAATATTTCTTTTTTTTCAAAGAGGCTTTGGTAATGGGAATAAACAATGCTTATCAGGTGGTTGAATGTAATATCAGGCGGGCAGGTAAGGATTTTTTCACGGATAACTTCGTGCCTGAAATTCATGTCTTTATAGCCATAATGGTCGTGAAAGCGGCAATTTTCAATATCGTTAATAAATTCGCTGAGGATTTCTTTGTTGAAGTAACTGATATGCCGGTATTTGGGCAAAAGTTTTGAAATTACCGGCCATTCTACTGGAATGAGGACATGCGGGTTGGCATCCAGTATGGTCAGCAGCAGGGTGGTGCCTGATCGCGGTCTTCCTACAATGAAAAAAAACTGTGTCGCCTGCATGACTGTTATTTTTTTGTCTTTCCTGCCATTCTGGTAATCATTCTGGCGACTACCGGCCCTTTATGTATAAGCCTTTTCTGAATCACATGAGGCAAGTTTGAAAGTATCATATAAACCCCGTAGGCAAGCCTGACATAAAGCATGGCTGGTATTGACATCAGGTAGTAAAAAACATTGATATTTCTGTATTTACGTTCATAGCCAAATTGTTCTGCCCATTTTCCGGCAATACTTTCAGCAATTTTGACATCCCGCTTTTTCATGTCATTTTTCCAGACACCTGATTTTGATGTATTGACAGGTTTTAACAAGTTGCTGTGAAACTTTTTAAATTGCCTGGCTTCTTCTTCAGAAAGTTTCTTGATTCTTTCTTCAACATACAGATGAAAACTGAGTACAGATGGCTGATATTCAATATGCAGAAAATTACAGAGTTTTTTCAGATTTGTTTCAGGGTCATTTATCAGGTCTTCATAGCGGATGGTATAAAACTGCTCCGGATGAAGTATGCTCATCCGGTGAACCAAGTTATTTGAAAATTTCCAGCGATAGGCAATGATAGAGGTCAGAGGGGCTTCAAAATCAAGTTTTTTTACGGAAAGGATATTGTCGCGGTAATCCCGGATCAGATGGATGAATCTTGCATCAGGGAAAATATGATAGATTTTTTTAAAGAAAAGTGAATAGATAGGGTTTTTATCCCCCAGAAGAAGAATGTTTTCTTTCGGAAAAAAGGAAGGAAAATGAAGGTACAAAATTTTTATTGCTGATTGAAAATCAAGATGTTTACGAAATTTCAGGAGTGAGTCCAGCAGCGCTTCCCGGTCAATGTTCCATCGGTCAAATTTCCGGGTGGAAAAAAGGTCGTTGATAAAATGGTGAATATGCTGTTCCGACCATGATTTCAGTGGAAGATATTTCGAAGAAAGCTGAAGGATAACAGGACTTTCAAAAGGGATGATGACGTTGGGATGGGCATCAAAAAGAGTGGAAAGCAGGGTAGTCCCTGAACGGGGCCGCCCGATGATGAAAAAAAAGGGCAGTTGTTTAATTTTTTCTATGTCCTCAAAACGATATGCCATGTCGGTTAATTGTCTCAGAAATAACAATCATTTCGTTGGCAAAATAAATCAAAGTTTTCAATGCAGTAATGCTTTAAATTTTATTTTTGCCATAAATTAAACATTTAGCTACAGGTGAAAATACCATTTAACCGGCCATATTTTACAGGAGAAGAAAAAAAATTTATCGGGGAAGCGATCATGCAGGGAAAGATTTCAGGTAACGGACTTTTTACACAGAAATGTCAGTCGCTCATGGAAGAAAAATTTGGATTTCATAAATGCCTGCTGACCACCTCCTGTACGGATGCGCTTGAAATGACGGCTTTGCTGCTGAATATCAGGGAAGGCGATGAGGTCATCGTTCCTTCTTTTACTTTTGTTTCAACCGCTCTTGCCTATGCAGTCAGAGGTGCCAGGGTGGTCTTTGCCGACAGCCTTCCCACACATCCCAATATTGACCCTGATTCGGTCAGAAAAAGAATAAACAGCCGGACAAAAGCCATAGTGGTGATGCATTATGCCGGATTCCCCTGTCAGATGAATGAGCTGACGGAGCTGGCTGAGGAACATAACCTCATGATCATTGAAGATGCAGCTCATTCGCTCGGAATGACCTTTAACGGAATTTATCTCGGGAACTTCGGACAAATGTCTGCCTTTTCATTTCACGAAACCAAGAACATTCATTGCGGAGAGGGTGGATGCCTGATTGTCAATTCACCGGATTTGGTGGAGCGTGCCGAGATTCTTTGGGAAAAAGGCACCAACAGGGTAGCTTTTGGCAGGGGAGAAGCTGCCAGTTATGAATGGAAGGATTTAGGTTCTTCCTTTCTTCCTTCCGAGATTTCTGCCGCATTTTTATATGCTCAGCTTCTTCATTTTGATGAAATTCAGCATGCCCGGCATAGCGTCAGGCAGAAATATATTTCACTGTTGCAGCCATTAGCAGAAAAGGGGAACATCAGCCTGCCGGAAACGGAGCCAAATGCCGGATTTTTTTATCTTTTGGCCGGCAACAGGGAAGAAAGAGACGCTCTGTTGAAATATTTGAACGGACAGGGTATTCAGTCGGTATTTCACTATCTGCCATTGCATAAAAGCAGCTTTGCCGTTCAGACCTATGGAGACAGCTATCTGCCGGAAGCCAGTCGGTATGCCGATTGTATTATACGCTTACCTTTCTTTAATGAATTGAAAGATAACGAGATAGAGTATTGTTGTGAAAAGATTTCCGCTTTCTTTTCCTGAATCACTCAGTACAGTTTCTGACGCTTGATCAGAAAATTTTGAAGCACCTGAAAATACCCGTCATGAATATCTGCTTCGATCATATCAATCTGATACTGAAGGCATTTAACAGCCAGTTTGTTTTTAAGTTCCTGAATATGTTTTCTGTAAATTTCCCTGTATTCGTCAGGGAACAAATCAACTTTCTGATCGGTTTCCATGTCTGTGAAGCGGAAAGGACGGTTTTCAAAGTCGAACTCAATTTCTTTCCGTTTATCGGTAACATGGAAAAGGATGATCTCATGCTTTTTGAATTTCAGATGTTGAAGGCCTGAAAAATAATCTTTTTCATTTGTCTGATTTTCAAACATATCGCTGAAAATAATCACCATCGAACGCTTGTGAATGGTTTCAGCTATCTGATGAAGTACTTCGGCAGTGGAGGTTGTGCGGTTGAGTTCAAAGCCGGAGACCTTGTTTTGCAGGCTGTTGAAAAGCAGTTGAAGATGGGCGTAGCTGGAGCGGGCAGGGTAATGTTCATCAATTTTGTCGCTATATAAAGTAAGTCCGGTTGCATCACGTTGATTACGAAGCATATACAATAGTGAGGCGGCTGCATAAGCCGAAAAGGTAAATTTATTGTATTCAGGAGCCGGATAAAACATGGAAGATGACATATCGATGACGATCTGACAACGAAGGTTGGTTTCTTCTTCATATTTTTTGACAAAAAGCTTATCGGTTCTGCCATAAAGTTTCCAATCGATATGCCGGGTTGATTCTCCCGGATTGTATTGCCTGTGCTCTGCAAATTCAACAGAAAAGCCATGAAAAGGGGACTTGTGAAGGCCTGTAATGAAACCTTCCACCACATAACGGGCAATAAGCTCAAGCTTGCCCAGCTGTTGCATCAGGGCAATATCGAAATAGCCGTTTTTGACCGGCTTGGGTGTCATTTTATTTTACAAATAGGGTTGAAGCTTGCTCATCAGCATCGGCTTGGGAACTGCTCCGACTATCTTGTCAACTACTTCTCCGTTTTTGAAAACCAGCAGGGTAGGGATGTTGCGGATGCCGTATTTTCCGGCTATCTGATTCTCATTGTCAACATTTACTTTTCCTACTTTCAGCTGTCCCTGCAGCTCCGTAGCCAAAGAATCGACTATGGGAGAAATCATTCTGCATGGTCCGCACCATTCAGCCCAAAAATCGACCAAAACCGGAATTTCGGATTTAATTACCTCATTTTCAAAATTTGCAGATGTTAATTCTAATGCCATTATTGTAAACTTTTTTGTTTGAAGAAATCTGTTTTAATCAAATCAAATGCCATATAATTCTAATTGATGGTATATGTCAGATGTTCAATTTTTTCAAGTTCACTGAAAAATTCATTGGAAGCATCAATCCTGAGCTTTTCAGGGCCGAGTTCCAGTTTTATCAGGGAATTGTTGCCGTTCATTGCATTAAAAACAAAGACAACCGGAAATTTCCCCGGAAATTGTTTGAATAATTCAGTGATTTTTTGTGTGAGTTGCGGGGTCAATGCAGCCAGATAAACGAAAATATTGATTTTCTTAAGCATTTTTTCCCTGACATCGCTCAGCAGCATAATTTCTGAAATATCGTAATACAGGGCTATCTGCTCTTTGCGTTGCTTTACCATTCCCTGAAGAAATATTTTGGTCCCGGGTTGAATTAAATGCCTGTATCTCAGGTATTTTTCCTGAAACAGAATAAAGCGCATGCTTCCCGAGAAATCTTCAATTGTAAATGAACCAAAAGGCTCTCCCTTTTTATTGTACCTTTCAGTAAACTCAATCACCATTCCGGCTATTTTAAACACTTTGTTTTTGAAAAGCGCCTGATTTTCGTCAAGATTAACCAGATTGGTATTGACAAAGTGCTGAAATTCAAGTTGATATTCGTTCAGCGGATGTCCTGATATATAAAATCCGGTAACTTCTTTCTCTTTGACAAGGACTTTTGTCAGTGGCCATGGTTCGCAGTCGGGTGGAAGCGGTTTTTGAATGCTGACAATTTCCTGTTCACCGAAAAGTGTCATCTGAGAAACATTTTTAAGCTCTTTGGTTTTCTGTCCATAGCGTATCAGCCGGTCGATGAAGGTAGTGTCGTCATTGTCTTCCGTGTGAAAATATTGTGCGCGGTGAATTTTGCCAAAGGAATCGAAAGCTCCTGCCAGTGCAAGGCTTTCAAAGGTCTTCCTGTTTACGGTTCGTAAATTTATTCTGGAGGCAAAATCATAAATATCCCTGAATGGTCCGTTTTCATTTCTTTCCTGAACGATGGATTCAACTGCGGCTTCACCCACCCCTTTAACGGCATTGATCCCGAAGCGGATAATGTTATCGGCTACGACTGTAAATTTTGCATCTGATTCGTTGATGTCGGGGCCTAATACTTTGATTGACATCCTGTTGCATTCGGAAATATATTGGTTTAGCAGGTCGGTGGTGTTCATGTTGTGGGCAAGGGTGGCTGCCATAAAATGGGCAGGATAATGTGCTTTAAAATAGGCTGTCTGATAGGCCAGTATGGAATATGCAGCTGCATGAGACTTGTTAAATCCATAATTAGCAAAGGTTTCCATGAGTTCAAACAACTTTTCAGCCTTGTGGGCATCAATGCCATGAATTCTTGCTGCACCCTCAATAAACTCCGGTTTCATCTTCATCATGGTATTTTTGTCTTTTTTGCCCATGGCTTTGCGTAAGATGTCGGCATTGCCAAGTGAAAAACCAGCGATGATTCTTGCACATTGCATGATTTGCTCCTGAAAAACAAGGATCCCATACGTGGGTTTCAGCACTTCTTCGAGTGATTCGTGAGGATATGCAACTTTTTCAATCTGATGTTTACGGTTGATGTAGGTAGGTATCTGATCCATGGGTCCCGGGCGGTAAAGTGCATTCATGGCTATCAGATCATCTATGGAATTGGGTTTCAGGTTCTTCAGATTATTACGCATTCCCTCCGATTCAAACTGGAATATGCCGTTGGTTTGTCCCTGTCTGAAAACATTCATGGTTGCTTCATCATCAAGCGGTATCGCATCGATATCTATTTTTAAACCGAGGTTTTTTTCAATACTGTTGAGTGTGTCTTTAATAATGGTAAGGGTTTTCAGACCAAGGAAATCCATTTTCAGCATGCCGACAAATTCTGCATGCTCGCCTTCATACTGGATGACCATCAGTTCGGAGTCTTTGGCATTACTCAGGGGGACATGCTCTTCAAGCGGGTTCCTTCCGATGATAACGCCACAGGCATGGGTTCCGGTCGAACGGATAGAGCCTTCAAGCTCTTCAGCAAATTTGAGGGTTCTTTGCACTAATGGGTCTCCCTGTTCCCGCTCTTTGCGGAGTTCGGGAGAAGCTGCATAGGCATCTTTCAACGATTTGATTTCAGCTTTTGCCGGAACGAGTTTGGCCAGCCGGTCGGATTCGTTTAAGGGAAGTTTTAATACTCTGGCTACATCCCTGATTGCCGAACGTGAAGCCATTGAGTTAAAGGTAACGATCTGGGCTACTTTGTCGAAACCATACTTGTCAACCACATATTTAATGACCTTTTCCCTCCCGTAATCGTCAAAATCGACATCGATATCGGGCATGGAAATTCGTTCAGGATTTAAGAAACGCTCAAACAGTAACTGATAACGTATAGGGTCTATGTTTGTGATTCCCAGACAATAAGCAACAGCTGAACCGGCAGCTGAGCCTCTTCCGGGTCCTACCAGAACGCCCATTTCCCTTGCTTTGTTGATAAAGTCCTGTACAATCAGGAAATAGCCCATGTATCCAGATTTCCTGATCTCGTTCAGTTCATATTCCAGTCTTTCCTTAATTTCATCACTCATGTCGGGATAGCGCCTTTTGGCTCCTTCATAGGTGAGGTAGCGGAGATATTCCATTTCCTCGGAAAAACCTTCCGGTAATGGAAAAACAGGGAGTATGACGGAAGATTTAAGGTCGTAGCTTTCGATTTTTCTGACAATCTCCTGTGTGTTTTCAATGGCTTCGGGAATATCTTCAAAGAGGGTCAGCATTTCTTCCCTTGTCTTGAAATATTCGTTTCCGGTATATTTCATGCCGTCCTTATCGTCCTGGTCTTTTCCCGTGTTGAGCCAGACAAGTATCCGGTGGGCTTCAAAATCTTCTTTGTTGGTAAAATGCACATCGTTGGTGGCTATCAGCTTGATGTTATATTTTTTTCCGAGTCTGATCAGTTCACGGTTGACAATTTCCTGTTCTTCAATGCCATGACGCATCAGCTCGAAGTAGAAATCTTCACCAAAAATGCTCAGGTATTCTTCAATGACTCTTTCGACTTCCTGAATATTGTTTTTAATGATAAGTTTGGGAATTTCACCTCCTAAGCAGGCAGTGGAGGCAATGAGTCCTTCTCCGTATTTTTTTAACAGTTCCTTGTCGATGCGTGGGGTATAGTAAAAGCCATCACGGAATGCTATTGAGCTGAGCTTGACGAGATTATGGTATCCTTTCAGGTTTTTTGCCAGTAATATCAGATGATAACCGCTTCGGTCTTCTTTCAGGTTTTTGTCTTTGCGAAGATGGGAGTGATGGGCAACATACATTTCACAGCCGATGACGGGCTTTATGTTAAATTGTTTTGCCTGTTTGAAAAAATGAACGACACCATACATATTTCCATGGTCGGTAATGGCCATGGCTTCCATACCATCATCTGCAGCTTTCTTCATCAGTTTGGGAATAAAGGCTGCTCCATCCAATATGGAATATTGCGTATGCAGGTGCAGATGGGTAAATTGCATCATGATTGTTCTTGCTTAAATTAATCCTTGTAAAAGCTTCAGAAAGCTGAATTAATCCATGCCGAAAGTTACGGTATGCCTTTTTTATGATAATGAATTGTTGAAAAATATTGTCCACAGCTCTGTGAGAAAGAACAGAAACATCATGTTTTCAATGACTTACGGGAGTCGGTAACTCAAAAGCTCCAGGTCAGGCCTGCACTGGGTAAAATCGGTAGCTGGTCAACCCTTTTGGCTGTAATCCTGTCGAAATAAAAGATATTGTGGCGGTTATAAACGTTTGCTACACTTACATTTGCTTCGATTGAGTGATTTTCCGTTTTCCAGGTCTTTTTGAGAGAAATATCAAGGCGGTGATAGCTGGGAAGTCGTCCCTGATTGGTTTCGGCATATAAAATACCAAGAGTACCATTGGTTTTGGTATAATCTTCATTGATACCTCCTGAGAAATCGAGCAATTCGTAAAATCCCTGCGTCTGGGTAAAAGGGAAGCCCGATCCAAAATTCCAGCGGACAGAGATTTCAAAAGGATTTTTATCACCCAAAATATAATTTCCGAAAATCTGAACATTGTTTCGTCTGTCCCAGTGTGGGGTATAGGTTACGATTCCGTCATAGCGGTTGACATAGCTTAAACCATAGACTATCCAGAGATAAAAGGGCTTTTTGTCGTAAGTATATAGAAAATCAATTCCATAGGCCTCACCATTTTCAATAATAAAGTCAACACGCTGATATTCAGGCTTATGCTGGTATTCGGGGGTGTTGTCAAATATTTTATTCCTGTTGATGTTGGTCAGTTGGTCGAAGTTTTTGTAATAACCTTCAATGTTGATAGAAGAAGATTCATTCAGGTCGATTTCGGTTCCGGCAATGGTATGGGTAGCCATCTGAAGCCGTGTGGTTACTTTTTTTCCGTCAAAATAATTGGGGATGTCATCAGGAGCAGACAAAAAACCATAGAAGAAATTGACCACATCACGGTCGGAGAAAGAAGAGATGAAATTCTGGGAATATCTGCCTGCTGCAAACTTAAAGCGAAGAGTTTCGGTAATATTGTATTTTATCCCGATGCGGGGTTCAAAGGAAGTTTCCTGAAGCGATGCATAATATTGAAGACGGAAACTTGGCAGAATGATCAGGTTTTTATAAATCTTTTTGTATTTGATGAACCCGGAGATATTGGTGGTGTTGTTCTGGTCGTAAATTTTTCTGCCGGCAGAATTATAATATTGCAGTTCGGTTTGAAAACCTGAAAGGTCGAATCCAAAGCGGAGGAGATCTTTCCCGAAATAATAGGAAAACTTCATCCCGCCTTCAAATCCGCCAATGCTGCTGTATCGGGGCTTGTTGTCCGATTCAGTCTGATTAATTCGGTAATAGGAATAGGATAAATGTCCGTCAATAATGGTAAAGGAGCCTGTAGGGACGAGTAAAAACTGGGTGCCTGCGCCAAAGGAATTCCAGTCGTAAACGGTTAAATTTTTAAAATTGACCTTGTCGTTAAAATTAAAGCCAAATATTTTCAGATTGCTGCCATCGGCAGAATTAAGCGTTATTTTGCCATACAGATCGTTAAAAGAATAAGGCATGCCGTTGCTGTCGGCATAAGGGTAAAGGTAAGGAGCGGTTTTGTCGAGAAAACTATTTCGATATGTCAGTAAAAAGTTTGAATTTCCTTCATTTTCCCTGAATTTTTTGATAGGGCCGCCCAAGATCATTCTTGCCATAAATGGACTGAGTCCGGCTTTGCCTGATATTCTGGTTCTGTTTCCATCTATCGTATTGATGTCCATTATTGCTGAAATCCTGTCGCCATATTCTGCATCAAAACCTCCGGAATAGACATCTATATTTTTAATCATATCAATGTCGAAAACGCTGTACAGTCCGATAGAATGAAAGGGATTATAGATAGTCATGCCATCCAGAAGAACTTTGTTTTGAATAGGCGTACCGCCACGGATATAGATTTGCCCGCCACGATCTCCGCTGGTGATAACGCCCGGCAAAATCTGTATAAACTGAGCCAGATCGGGTGTACTTCCGATAGTGGGTAATTTGAGTATTTCAGAAGGGGTAATCTTAATTTTTGAAATCTGAACCTGTGTAACCGACTCTATCTTTTTGTCTGTTATCTCCACTTCTCCGAGTTTTATGGCAGAAGGTGTCAGATAAAGGTTTTTGGACACAACGGCATTTAATCCAATTGAAATTTCAGTTTTCAGGGTATCATAACCTAAATAGCTGCAAACAAGGGTATAATTTCCGGGTTTAATCTTTGAAATGCTATAAAAACCGTTTATATCGGTTGCCGAGCCATATGTAGTCCCCAATAAATAGACATTGGTGAATATAATGGGTTCTCCTGTATTTTTATCGTAAACAAATCCCCTGATTTCATTTTTCTGCGACAGAGAGGGGCTTATCCATGAAAAAAACAGGATGATGACTGTAAGTGAGTATCTGAAAATTTTCATTTTGTTTGAAAAAACAAGGTTTTATTTAGGGTTTCAAAGGTAGGACGGAGCGCTGAATAATACCGAATAAATTTTGCCGTTGTCTGTATGAATGAGTAATCATGACTTTTGTCTGTACAGCCATGTTACTACTTCGGCCAATGTTTTCAGAATCTGAAAAATGATAAGGACAGCCATGTTGGCAAAAAATTCATTTCCTGAGAGGTAAGTTGTAAGAAAAACCATTACAGCCACCAGAATGGTAATATGTATGGGAAGTATCTGAAAGAAAAACCCGTAAACAAAACTTTCCTGTCTGGGCTCGACCTGAGTCTCTGTTTTTCTCGAAGAAATTATGTCGATAAAATAATAGACTGCAAAAACAATGATGCCTGTTGCAACTGGTATTAAGTGGTATGAAAATGTTTTTACGATTAAAGGCAGCACAATTCCAAGAAAAACAGCATATACGGCATGAAATACAATGATAAAGATGAATAAAAAGGCGACCAGGGTAGTTTTTCCTGCTAATGTATTGGGATTAATATCAGCCCGACTGTCAACCTGAAAATGAGGTGTCCGGATAATTTTTACGCAGGATGAAATCCCGATTAAAATACTTTGTCCCCAGTAAATCCACAGGCTTGTCAGAAAAGACTCCCGGTACAGGATGATAAGAATTATAGTAAGTAAGTTACTGATAACCAGTCCGTAAAGTTCACTGTTAAGTAAACCGGAAATTGAATTTGTTTTCAAAGTTTTCTGTTTCATCATCCCGGTAAAACAAAATGCTGGCAAAAATATCAGGAACTACGTTGATTGTTGAACATTTTTAGTTTTAAAGCCTTTTCTGTCCATTTTTCCCCATTGCTTTTTTCCTCTGAAGTAGTCAATATTTCCTTTTATTGCCCAGAAAACCACCAGAGGATGATAGAAAAAGGGTTCAAGAAAAGCAGTGGCAAGTTGTTTGAGCAGTTCACCCTGTCCCGTGTATTTGTTAAACGAAATTTCGCTGAAAAATATTGACCAGATGGAGAATCCGACCGCGAAAGAATAGATGAAAAATAGCATAAGTAAGAAGAATGGCCATGAGGTCATGCCGAGGATACTCAGGACAGTGAAGTAAGTCAGTCCGAAAATTTCCATGATGGGAGCCAGCCATTCGAAGAAAAACCAGTAAGGATAGCTGAACATTCCCATCAGTTTATATTTTGGGTTGAAAAATAGCTTACTATGTTTAAAAAGTGTTTCGATAGTGCCACGTGTCCAGCGGTTGCGTTGTTTGCCAAGCACTTTTAAAGTTTCAGGAGCTTCGGTCCAGCAAAGCGGGTCAGGAATATATATCACAGAATATTTTTCGCCCTTGTCTTCAAGGTAACGTCTGACACGTACGATCAGTTCCATGTCTTCACCCACCGTTTCGGTGCTGTATCCACCGCATTCGACAATCACTTGTTTGTTGAACATGCCGATGGCACCTGAAATAAGCAGAAGGCCGTTAAGTTTTCCCCATGCCATACGTCCGAGCAGAAAAGCACGGTTGTATTCAATGCTCTGAAAACGTGCAAGCCATTTTTCCGGAAAACGAACCTGAATGACCTGCCCTTTGTCAATAATGCATGAATTGGCAATATGAATCACGCTTCCCGTTGCAATGACTGTTTTATCTGTCTCTTCGAGGAAAGGTTTTACCAGTTTGCACAGGGTTTCATTATCGAGAATACTGTCTACATCAATAACGGTGAAAAGAGGTTTTGATGAAATATTAATGCCTGCATTCAGGGCATCTGCCTTTCCTCCGTTCTCTTTGTCAATGACTATCAGACTCTTTTGGGATAATTTTGACGATTTGTAAACCCCTCTGATGGGTTGTGTCGGAATGTGGTAGTCAAATGCCATGTTTACCTTTTCCAGCTTGAAATGGTTTATGACTTTTTCAAGGGTATCGTCTGTACTGCCGTCATTAATGATAATAACCTCAAAATCATGATAAAACAATGATAATAAGGCATTAATGTTTTCGATGATGGTCTTGCTTTCATTGTAAGCAGGGGCTATCACCGAAACCCCGGGGGCAAAAGGTGAACTGATGATGTTGTGATAATTGGTAAAAGTAGATTTTTTGACATACTTTTTCAGGGCAAAATAGGAGATAATGGCCAGCAGCATATAACTGCTGATAATCATAAACCCGAAGGAGAAGAAGATAAAGTTGAAAATATGCTGCAATATTTCGAAAAATTCACGCATGCTTAAATCCTTTTGTCATATAAATGATTTCTGATTTGTAAAACTTCTTCATCTTTCCGGGCAAATTTTTCGATGATGAAATTGCCTGTCGCTCCGTACGATTTCAATGCCTTCGCTGTTTTGAATTTCAAGGTGAAGGTATCGGCTTCTGACAGTATTTTTTCAAGAAAAGGGATATTGGCCGGACTGCTCATTTTTGCCATGGCGTCCAGTATTTCCAGTTTTAAGGTTTCATTGGTGGTTTGTTTGTATTTTTCAATCAGATAGGGGGAACATTCGTCATATTCGAAGGCAGACAGACATCTGATGGCATATTTCTGAACTTCTTCATCGGGGTGATTCATGATTTGTTCAACTTTTTCTATGGCACTGATTTGCTTGAAGATGGCAATCATTTGCAGACAGAAAATGACCACACTGTGATTGTCTGAATTCAACCATGTCGAAAATTCGGGAATCTTGATCGGGTGATGGGTAATCAGGTAATGAATATTCAGTTTTTCCCATTCTGTCATGAAATGCTCGTAGTGGTCAAGGAACTCAAACGGATTGACTTTATTCATCATGAGATAGGCTACCTGTGCCTCCATACGGATAATTTCATTATGGCTTCGGGTCAGTTTAAAAATGGTTTCGGTAGCGGGAACGATATCCATTTGTGTCAGCTCTTTAATGCCCTGAGCTACCACATGCCATTTTCTGCTTTTGAGTTTTTCGAGGGAATGGGTATGAAGTGCGAGCTGAAGGTAAAGATAATTCAGCTTATCATATATTTCACCAGTCATTTTCTCGTGCAAATTCAGAATTTCCCGAATCAAAGCCTCTCTTTTGAAGAATGAGCGCATGGTGAGAAACTCGAGGGGGATGGTTTTATGTGTCTCTTCAGAAAACAGGTATTCCATCAGCGTATTCTGATAACGTATCTGCAACTGTGCCAGTCTTTGAGCTTTCAGATTTTTAATACTTCGGCTGATGGCCAGTATGATGATGAGTGTTATCAGGGTGATGGTAAAGATAAGAGAGAGGGTAAAAGCGATATAGACAATCCGGCTGCCTGAAATATTATCTTCCAGAAAATTCATATAGTATCGGTTCATCCTTTTAAAGAAGGACTCATCGGCATCTGAGGCTATTGTTCCCTGAAAATGATTGGCAGTGTCTTTTTCCCCCTGATTGGCCATGGCAGAAGATGTATCGTTGGCTATCGTATCATGGTTGTCGGGTAAATCTGAAATTACTGAATCCGGTTTTTCGGTAACCTGCTGCTCCGGTTTTGTTTTACCGGTTTCAGCAAATGTTGGTGCAGACTTCTTTTCTGCTACCGGAGCGGGTGTTTGTTCCGGTTTTTTTACTGTTGTGTTTGTGGTGGCTGTTACTTTCTTATCCTGAGTTGCGGCAGGCGGGGTTCCTGCTTTCTTTTCAGGAGCTTTTTCTGTTTTCGATGTCGTTTTAATTCCGATATCTTTTCTCGACCATGAATCAAGGATGACATTATCCTTGACGGCAATGATGAAAATATCGGTCAACCCTTGTCTTTGTACCAGCAAATCCCTGTAAGCGGCAGCTTCGTCATATCTTAAAAACTCCCCTGTCGCATACTTATATATCCCTTTGTGATAATATTCCCTGATGCTCTCAAGATGATATTTTTTGATAAGTTCCTGTTTGTTAAGGGGCTTGTTGGAGGCTTTAACCTGAATCTGAAAACTTAAACCTTCAATTTTTCTGCCTTCGGTTTCCTGTGCAGGGAGAAGAGAGGCAGAAGCGGAAATAAGTAAGAGCAATAAGAACAGAAACCTTGGAAGGGCTAAGCTGAAAGGATGATATGTTGCTGAATTTCTTCTCATTCTACCCTCAATTTATTACGTTCAGACCTTAAATGTTACTTTTTAGTGCCTGAAATAAAATTTGACAAAAAGCTCATAAGACAGACGAAAATCATTGTCTTTGTATTCATCAACAGATAACCCACTTTTAATCAAAACCAAATGATTTTTTAAAAGTCTGGTCTGAAGCCCCAATAGCAGCTTGTAGCTGTTTAACTGATAAATTTCAAGGCTACCGCTGTTGTTCCTCAATTCATCCGGGTTGTTGCCGATACCCGCATAGAGAGTGGCAAATCTGTCATCACTGTTTAAAAATTTTCTCATTTCAAAAGCAACGGACTGTCCGTAACCATAGCGGGTTTTGGAAAAATACGGTCTCAGGTTGAACCAGTATTGGTTTTTCTGATAAGTAACACTGGCGGTGTAGATAATTGCTTTGTTGACGGTGTCGGTATAAGGAAAAATCAGATACCTCAAACCTGCAGAGATTTCAAAGGATTTGCTGAGTTGCTGGTGAAACTCAAGGCCGAAACGGTGGCGAGGAAATATGCCATTGATTCCGTAAGAATAATTAACAAAGGCATATTGCTTCTCATTTATCCGTGGATAAAGCTCAAGTTTAAACTGAAATGCAGGCTTTTGCCATGCAGGATGATCCTGATCTATCCTGAGATCTCCCATACTAATGCCGGCAAAATAGGTTCCTTTTCTGATTTTAAAGCCATAATCAAGCGTTACAATTTGCAGACGCCATTGAAATGGCGTATTGAACAGGTGGAAATAATAATCAGGACTTAATATTTTATTTGCTGTTTCCCTCTTGATTTTCTGTAAAAGCTCTTTGGCTTTCTGGTGATCCGGATAAAGAGAAAGCAATTCATGAATAATTTCCTTTGATTTGGTATAATCTCCCTTGTTAAAATACAGCTCTGCTTTTTTGTAAAGAAAAATACTGTCTTCGGGAAAAAAGATTAGTGCGGAGTCGATGATACTGATGGCACTGTCAGGTTTTTCTGCCCAGATAGCAAAATCGATCAAAGCTTGCCATGCTTCTTTGTTTTTCAACTGCTTATCAATTAGTTTACGTGCTTCACCGGCAGCTTTGCCGTATTGTTTATCCCAGCCGTAAACCCTTGCCATAAAGAGGGCAACTTCATCATATTCTGGTTTATTTTTCAGAATTTCATGGCAAAGTTCTATTGCCTTTGCATAATCTCCCTGAAAAGCTATCTTTCTGGCTTCTGTAAAAATGCTGTCAGCATTGTAGTTCTGAGCCAGAGTGATAGTACTCAAACTGGCAGTCAGCAAAAAGAGAATGAAACTGACCCTATTCCAAAATGAAAGTTTTCTTATCAATTGGTAAGTCGTTTAATCCTGATAATCAATTCTTTCGGGCTGAAAGGCTTAATCATATAATCGTTTGCACCCAGGTCAAAGGCTTTTAAAATATTATCTTCCTGTGTTAAGGAAGAAAGAACGATGATGGGTGTTTTAAGTTTCAGTTCCAGCCGTATTGCCTCAATCAATTCCATTCCGCCAATGAAGGGCATCATAATGTCGGTAATGATAATATCAAATTCTTCTCTTGTCAGAATGTCTTTGGCTTCCCTTCCGTTGGCTGCAACTCTGACCTGATAGCCTTCCGTAGAAAGTTTTGTAAATACAAGCTTTTGTATTAACAGATCATCATCTATAAAAAGCACCCTTTTCATCGTATTTTTGTTAAATAATATTCATTTAAAATATTCTTCATCATTGGCATGTAAAGCTTCCAGAAGAATTTTTTTCTTTCATTGTAAAGCATGGTACTGTAAAATAAGCCGCTGATTTTTTCAATTTGCCAGAAACGGCTGGTCAGCAGTTCAACGGGATTGTCGGAAAAATCTCCGCAAAAATAGTAAAAGCGATAATCTCCAAGATGTTCAATAATGGCAGGAAAGACATCAGGAACGTTGTAGGCTTTTAAAATGCTGTCGCCTGCCTTGTTCGGCCTGATTTTATACCAGGCAATGACTTTATTTGATTTTCCTGTATGGGTAATGTCTATCCAGTAAGGATAATGAACATTGGCGATAATATTGTATTTTTTTACCGCATAGTCACTGGCATAGATAAAAGGAACTTCACGTTTTAAATGTGTTCTGTTTTCCAGAATAAACAATCTCTCATCCTCATGTACGAATACTATCCCTGATCGTTTAAAAGGCCATTGATTGCCATGTTGCTGCATGTAGAGCCGGATGACCCAGCGTGGTAATTCAGGATTTTTAATGGTATCCAGCAAATCAAAATAACGCAACACCCAACCCGACCATTTAATATCGAGCATCTTTTCAGCTTCGTGACGGATAGGTGTGGGCGTAGGATGGGCAAGCATATTAAATTCTCCAAGAATGAGTTTCTTCTTTTCTTTCATTTTCTTCAGCAAAATCAGGTCGTTACGACTCATTCCTCCGTAAATCTTCCTCGAATGCTCTGTCTCAAAAGTATCGAGGTACCATTCGTTGTAATACACTCCGTACAAATCGGCCAGGTGGTAGATGTCCAGCTTTTCTGAAATCGAATCAAGTGCTTCTTCACTCAGCGAATCTATATCCCGGATAAAATATTTTTTGTCTTCAAGCGGGAAAAAACCATAATAATTGGAATCGAAAAGGTAAGGACTTCCATCATGCCTGACGTATCTGTAGCGGTTGAGAACCCAGTTCAGCGACCGGTGTTCGCTTCTGTAAAATGTGGATACTGTTTTATCTGCGATAAGAATATTTATTTTTTTAGTTGGTGTGAAATACCAAATCAGATAGCTCGTCAAAGGCAATCCGAAGAAGATAATAAACAATGCCAGAAAGAATTTTATTCGCATTAAACTTTTAATTCAGATTCAAAATTAAAACTGTTTCACTGTTAGTTAAAATGATTTTGTCAACAGGTCTTGGGTATTCCGTTGTTCAAATGCTCTGCCAAATACTTTTCTTTATCTTTTTCAACGGCTGTTGATATGCATTTATTCGTTTAAAGGGATTAAATTCATTTCTTTGCATTTGTAAAAATTAACCCGATGTGTCTAAAAATGAATGTTTTTCTTAAAAATACACTTTATCTGTTATTTTTTTTATTCTTAAGCCGGTATTCTATTGCAATTGAAGGGAAAGTTTTTGATCAGGTTTATCATCCTGTCGCTAATGCCAGAATTGAATTTACCAGACTGGATGATTCAACTGTAAAATATTCTGTTTTAACTAATCAGGATGGAACTTACAGGCTCGAATTACCTTTGGTTGATGTTCAGTCTGCCAATGCTGCTGTCCTATTTCCGGTTTATCCCAATCCAGTTGCTGATTATGCAGTTATTTCATTCCTGACAGCAAAAAAAGGGAAAGCCATTGTCAATATTTATAACATCAACGGGCAGATGGTGGATGAACTACTGAATGAAGATGTTGAAGCAGGAATATATCAGTTTACATGGTCAAGAACAATAAAAAACGGTGTTTTACTACCTTCAGGTTTATATCTGATTCGCCTGAGCTTTATTAGCGGAAACGAAACTGAAGTCAGGGTAGTCAAAATGCTCTGCATGGGAAATTTCTCCACCAGCCCTCAGACCGGATTTCTGCCTCCAACGGAGATAAATTTTGATACTTTTGCTATTGGCTATAAGGTTACGGTAACAAAGGACTCTTTTGAGACTTTCAGTTATTCCTATCATTCTTTAATAGATACAAATGAACTGAATTTTATGCTTTTCAGAAAATATGCTGTGCCTTATGCCTGTACAGGGAATTATCTGGGTATCTGGAACGGAAAAGATTATACCCCGTTGTTTATTAAAGGTATCAATCTGGGGGTATCAAAACCGGGAACAAGCCCGGGTGAACTGGCTGCTACCAATGAGGATTACAAAAGGTGGTTTGAAAAAATAAGCGAGCTGGGTTTTAACCTGATAAGGGTTTATACACTTCATTTTCCTCGTTTTTATGAGGAGCTGTACAAATTTAATATGAAGCATGCAAGCCATCCGATTTATCTGATTCAGGGGGTATGGCTGGATGAAGAAACAGGGAATGATGATTTGTTTTCACAATCTCAGAAATTTGATGACGACATCGAAGAAGTGCTTGATTGTGTGTATGGTAAGCGTAAGATTGATGAACGATTCGGAAGGGCTTACGGAAATTTCACCTACGATGTATCGAAATGGGTCATGGCTTATATAATCGGACGCGAAATTCACCCTTATGAAGTCAGGGCAACCAACGCCAATCACCCGGCTGATACTTTTTTTACAGGAAATGCAGTCAGTATTTACGGGACACAACCTTTTGATGCCTGGCTGACTGCCCGTGTTGATCACCTGATTACTTATGAGAGAAATACTTATCAGAAAGAGCGTCCGGTAAGCTGCAGCAGTTGGCCCACCCTCGATCCCATGCGTCATCCTTCTGAAAAATTTACTGAAGAAGATACCAGTTATTCCAATCTCGACATCATGATTGAGCATCACGCTACGGCAGGTTATTTTGCCAGTTATCATGCTTATCCCTATTATCCCGATTTTATCAGTCAGGATACCAATTATCAGAAATTCAGCGATACCATGGGGAGAAATTCTTATCTGGGCTATCTGACAGATTTAAAAAACCATTACGCCAAAAGGCCATTGATCATTGCGGAATATGGTGTCCCTTCCAGCTGGGGAAACGCTCATTTTTCTTATTCAGGCATGCACCACGGAGGACATGATGAAGTGGTTCAGGGCTTGTATGATGTCAGATTGCTCAATAATATTTATGAGGCCGGATGCGGGGGAGGTATTTTGTTTTCATGGATTGACGAATGGTTTAAACGTACCTGGATTGTGGATCCTATTTCAACTCAGGGAGAAAGAAGAAACCTGTGGCATAATGTAACCAGCCCGGAACAGAATTTTGGACTGATTGCCTTTGAGCCGGTGGATGCCCCTTTTTCTGCTATTTCCATCAGTAATAATTCCTGTAATGTAAAGACAATCAAATGGTCGTACAATTTTGAGTATCTGAAACTGGAGATCAGCCTGAAAAATGCTTTAAAATCGGGGGATTCGCTTTTTATTGGTATTGATACGTATAAAAGCAATACAGGAGAATCGGTTTTGCCTGATGGGAAAACAATAACAAACAGAGCCGAATTTTCCATGAAGATTAAATATCCCGATGTGGCGGAAATGTATGTTACAGAAGCGTATGATTTGTTTGCCATCTGGCACAAGCAATCGAAGCCTGAGCAATTATATCACTCTATTGCTACAGATGGTGCACCATGGAAATTAATCAGGTGGAAAAACAACCGCTACGATACATCCATTTTTTACATCGGGAAACTCAGGATGAGAAATGCTTCACAGCCTGCTTCCACCCTCGATGCCATTGTTATTGATAATAATGTTTTGAAGATCAGGATACCATGGACATTGCTGCAGTTTACCGATCCGACTTTGATGGAGGTAATGGATGATTTACGTTCGACTCCGCAACGGGAAACAAGTATTTCAGATGGTATTGCATTATCGGTATCGATGAATAATTGTGTGACAGAAACCCAGGCACGAATAAAATATCCTTCATGGAATGCTGTTTCTCCCACCATGTACTTTGAACGGGAAAAAGCCTCCATGAAAATTGTTTCTGAAGGGATAAAAAAGCTGCCGCTATTTATTGAATAGCGACTTTGAAAAAAAATATCCACTATTTCAAAAAGCAATATATTTGCACCACTTTTAAAGGCCTCGTAGCTCAACTGAATAGAGCATCTGACTACGGATCAGAAGGTTGGGGGTTTGAATCCCTCCGAGGTCACCAGGCGAGACCAAAGGCTTGCAGTTTTAATGGCAAGCCTTTTTTTATTTTGTTCCTCATAAATGCGCTTACTATTCCGATTCAGGCGTGTTTAAAAAAAACAATAAAAATAATTTATAAGATTTAATACCTCTGTGGTAAAAAAAACACCGTGCCTCCGTGTCTCCGTGGTAAAATAAAACCTCCGTGTTTCTCCGTGTTCTCTGTGGTAAAAAAACCTCCGTGTTCCTCCGTGTTCTCTGTGGTAAAAAAAAACCGTGCCTCTGTGTCTCCGTGGTGAAACAAACCGTGCCCTCTGTGATCTCTGTGCCTCCGTGGTGAAAATTCCCCCGTGCCTCCGTAGTGAAAAAAATTACATAAAGCCATCTGGGCATGTAAAATATTATTTTCATAGTTGAAAAATTTTATATGAACAAGAGTTTGTTTAAGTGATTGATAGTCAAATTTATAAGAATACCCATTATTTTTTCAGAAACAAAATGAATCTTCTTGTGGCACTTTATTTGACATGAGAACCTTCAAAAAAAAATGCGTAATCAAGTTCTCTTATTAATTACTTTTATCCTTGCTTTTGCATTATTTACAAATTCCTGCCAACACGAACCGGTAGTACCTGTCAACCCCATTACAGATACGGTAAAATGTGACTCGAATACAGTTTATTTTGAGAATCAGGTTTTGCCGATTTTATTGTCCAGTTGTGCCATGTCGAAGTGCCACGATAATGTCAGCCACAAAGAAGGTGTTCAGTTGACCAGTTACAGTTCGTTGATGAGCAGCGACATTGTTAAGGCAGGAAAATCCTATGACAGTAAGATTATGGAAGTCATTACCAAAACAGACAAAGAAAGAATGCCCCCATCTCCTTACTCTGCCCTCGATCCTTCCCAGATAGAGTTGATAAGAAAGTGGATAGACCAGGGAGCAAAAAATAATAAATGCAATGCCTGCGACTCATCAGATTTTAAATTCAGCACCAGAATATCCGTCATCATCAGCACAAATTGTAAAGGTTGCCATAGCGGGACCAATCCTTCAAAGGGTGTAAGACTTGAAAATTATAATAATGTCAAAGCCATTGCCGATGACGGAAGGTTGCTGGGCGTTATCAAAGGGAAGGGATATACCCTAATGCCTCCCTCCGGAAAAATGGATGATTGTAAAGTAAATGCAATTACTAACTGGGTTAATGCAGGAGCTCCAAATAACTGATACCATGAAAAAAATATATTTCCTTTTATTGATTGTTGCCGGTCTTTTTATGGCCACCGGCTGTTATTATGACAATGAAGAATACTTATACGGTAACAACACACAACCGTGTGACACAAGCAATGTAACCTATTCCGCAGTAGTAGCCCCTATAATGACTGCAAACTGCAACGGATGCCACAGCACTGCTTCTCCAAGCGGAAATATTTCAACAGATAATCACACAGGACTTTCGACCATTGCGCTGAACGGTAAACTTTGGGGAGCAGTCAGCCATACAAGTGGTTATTCGGCCATGCCTAAAGGTGGAAATAAACTGACAAACTGTGAACTGGCAAAAATCAGGATCTGGATTCAGGCCGGTGCACCTAATAATTAGAAAGCTTATGAAAAACTGGTTAAAAATTTTACTCGCTCTGGCTGTTATCGGAATTATTGCAGCCATACTGGTTTATGTATTTGTGTACAACAAACCGCATAAGAACATTGAGAAAGCAAAAGCAGAATTTACTGTAAATGCCGATTCGCTTTTTCATCAGTTTCAACAAAACAGTGAATTTTATTCTCAGAAATACAATGGAAAGGTCATTGAGATAACAGGTAAAATATCCAAAACAGAACTGACCGACTCAAGTGCAGTTGCCATATTTGTATTTTCTCAGGGACTTTTCGGAGACGAAGGTATTCGCTGCAATATGCTGCCAAAGTATTTTCCGGATGCCCGAAAACTTGTTACAGGTCAGGAAGTAAGCATCAAAGGCCTGTGTGCAGGATACAACGGGACTGATGTCGTGCTGGATGAATGCTCATTTAAAACGAATTTTTAACAACCCTTAAAGCTTCAGAATATGAAACACATGATTTTGTTATTGGCGATAACAGCTTTTTTTTCTCAAAATCTTAAAAGTCAGAATTACCTGACCAAAACAGGTACTATTTCGTTTTTTTCAGCCGCTCCGCTTGAAAATATCGAAGCAGTGAACAAACAGGTTACAGCCATGCTGAATCCATCTACCGGAGAAGTTGCTTTTAAAGTACTTATTAAGTCTTTTGTTTTCGAAAAAGCGCTCATGCAGGAACATTTCAACGAAAACTATATGGAATCTGATAAATATCCTGATTCACGCTTCTCAGGGAAAGTAACCGATTTCAAAAAAATTGACCTGAAAAAAGATGGGGTTTATCCGGTGGTTGCAGAAGGCGATCTGACCATTCATGGGGTTACAAAGAAAATTTCCGCTCCCGGAACCATTGAAGTAAAAGAGGGAAAACTCCATATCAAATCGAAATTCAATGTGGCAGTTGCCGATTATAACATAACTATTCCCAAGGCAGTTGCCAACAATATCGCTAAAAATATTGATATTACAGTTGATTGCGTGTTAAATCAAAATTAAAACATGAAAAAATCATATCTTATTACACTCTTACTTTTAGTTGCTGTTCATCCTCTTTTTTCACAAAACCTGATGGATTTGCTGGATGAAGAAACCAAGACTACGGATTACACAACAGCGACCTTTAAAACAACGAGGGTAGTGAATGGCCATTCCATTGAAGCTCCTGCCAAAGGAGAGCTGGTATTTATAATTTCCCATGATTTCGGACGCATCAATCAGGGGGCCTATGAATTTTTTGGTCTCGATCAGGGAACCATACGCCTGGGTTTTGAATACAGCCTGACCGACTGGCTGAACATTGGTATTGGAAGAAGTTCATATCTGAAAACCTACGATGGATTCCTGAAAATCAAACTTTTGCGTCAGTCCACCGGACAAAGGAACATGCCTGTTACACTGAGTTATTTTGTCAGTACAGCGCTAACTTCACTTAAATGGCAATATCCGGATCGTGAAAATTATTTTACCTCGAGACTGGCATATACGCATCAACTCCTGATTGCCCGCAAGTTTAACAACAACTTTTCTTTTCAGCTCAGCCCCACTGTCGTTCACAGGAATCTGGTAGAAAAAACTACCGATAAAAATGATGTGTTTGTGGTTGGTGCTGGCGGACGCTACAAGCTGACCAAACGCACTTCGCTGAATGCAGAGTATTGGTACGTTTTACCCAATCAGCTTCCGGAAGGATATTATAACAGCATTGGATTGGGCTTCGACATTGAGACAGGCGGACATGTTTTTCAGATTCATATTTCCAACTCTCAGGGAATGTATGAAAGAGCATTTCTGACCGATACCAAAGGAAATTTCTTTAAAGGTGACATTTACTTCGGTTTTAATATCACCAGAACTTTCTGATTATTCTGATTTTCCGGCTTTTCGTTTCTTGTGCTGAATTTCGTTTAACCTGAAACGGACAATTGACTGAACAAGCTCTGAAGGCAGCTCTTTGTCCCAGGAAAACCGGATGGCTCCTTTGGAGTATTTGTATTCAGTCAATTTTTCCTTAAATGCTTTTATCCCGCTGTTTGTCGGATAGAAACCAATATGGTTTTTGTATCCTGCATAATACACAACAACTTCTTTTTGCCTGAATGCCGGCATGCCGTAGCTGACAACTTCTTCAGCGTCAGGAAGGGCAGAGGCAATAATCTCATGCAGTTCTCTAAGTTTTTGTTGTTTTTTGCCTTCAAACAATTCGATATAGGAAGATACGGCTTGGTTTTTTATCATTAAAACTACTGTTTGGTTATTCCGAGTTCTTTTAACAGAAAAACATATTCAAGAGCAATATCCTTATACTTTTCAAATCGTCCGGAAGAGCCGCCATGTCCGGTATCCATATTGGTATAAAGAAGCAGGAGATGCTTGTCTGTCTTCATTTCCCGCAGTTTGGCCACCCATTTGGCCGGTTCCCAGTATTGTACCTGGGAGTCGTGAAGTCCTGTGGTTACAAGCATGGCCGGATATTCCTGTGCTCTGACATTATCGTAGGGAGAGTAGGCGAGCATATAGTCATAATATACCTTATTTTCAGGATTTCCCCACTCGTCAAATTCTCCTGTTGTCAGCGGAATACTTTTATCGAGCATGGTGGTAACCACATCCACAAAAGGAACGGCAGCAACCACTGCCCTGAACAAATCGGGCCTCATGTTGGCCACAGCTCCCATCAGAAGGCCACCGGCACTGCCACCCATGGCACACAGGTAGTCGGGGGAAGTATATTTTTCTGCAATCAGGTATTCGGCACAGGCAATAAAATCGGTAAATGTATTCATTTTCTTCAGCAATTTACCGTCTTCATACCACTGCCTGCCCATTTCTTCGCCTCCCCTGATGTGGGCTATTGCAAATATAAAACCTCTGTCGAGCAGGCTCAGACGGGCAGAATTAAATCCGGCATCGAGGCTGTAACCATAGCTGCCATATCCATAAAGCAAAAGAGGATTTTTGCCGTTTCGCTTCATCCCTTTGCGGTAAACCATAGATACGGGTATTTTCTTGCCATCTTTTGCCGTTGCATATATCCGTTCTGAAACATAGTTTTTCGGGTTAAAATCACCCAGCACCTCTTCCTGTTTTAGCAAGGTCTGTTGTCTTGTTTTCATGTTGTAATCGAAAACACTGGAAGGTGTAGTCATGGAAGCGTAAACATATCTGAGCTGGTCTGTTTCAAATTCGGGATTAACGGAAACATAGGCCGTATAGGCAGGGTCGGGGAAACTGATATAATGGTCTTTCATGCTTTTCCAGTCGTAAATGCGAATCAGGTTCAGGCCGTTTTTTCGCTCTCCCGTAACCAGATAATTGTTAAAGATATCAAAGTATTCGAGTAATATATCGCTGCGGTGGGGAACCACATCTTCCCAGAAGGCTGTCCCTTGCTTCCCGATCGGGCATTTAACCAGTTTAAAGTTTTCTGCGTCCAGGTTGGTTCTGATGTAAAAATAATCTCCGAAATGTTCAGCACTGTATTCCAGTCCTTTCTGACGGGGTAAGACAGGGATAAATCTGCCTCCGGGCTTATCTGCCTCCAGATAAAGGTATTCTGAGGTGGTAGTGCTTTCACTTCCGATAAAGATGTATTTTTTTGATTTACTGTTAAATACAAAAATATTGAAAGCCGGGTCTTTTTCTTCAAAAACCAGTTCATCGGTTGAAGAAGGTTTACCCAATATATGTCTGTAAACGCGCCAGGGCCTCAGTGATTCATCTTTTACCACATAGAAAAAGCTTTTATTGTCGTTAGCCCAGGCCACCGAAGGTGAAGCATTGATGAGGTGTTCGTCAAGGGTTTTTCCGGTGGTCAGGTCTTTTACTTTTATAGCATATAGTCTGCGGCTGACTGTATCGATGCCATAGGCCAGCAGCCTGTTGTCGGGACTCACCCTGAGACCCGATACATCGCAATATTTTGTCCCTTCTGCCAGCTCATTGACGTTCAGCATGATTTCTTCCGGATTTTCCAGTTTATCTTTTTTCCGGCAAAATACAGGATATTCTTTTCCTTCCTCAAATCTTGTGTAATAATAATAGCCGTTGCTGAGGTAAGGTACCGACATATCGGTTTGTTTGATACGGCCTGTCATTTCCCTGTAAAGTTTTTCACGCAAATCCTTCACATCGGCAAGCTGATTTTCGAGATATTTATTTTCAGCTTCCAGATAGGCTATTACCTCAGGATTTTCCCGTTCATTAAGCCAGTAATAATTGTCAATTCTGGTATGTCCGTGAATGCTGAGTTCTTTGGGAATTTTTTTGGCTACGGGTGGTTTCATGTCTGATTCCTTTTTTGTATTGCATCCTGAAAATGTCAAAATACCTGCCACAATAACAGCAGCAAACGAATGGATTTTTTTCATTGTACTTGTTTGAAATAAGAGATTGAGTTATAAAAAGTTTTTAAATCAGTTATTACCTCCTCATCGAGCAGGGCCGGAGTGGTATTTCTGATAAGTGATTCAAGAAAGAAAAGCACATCAATACCACAATTACCATCGAAAATGCGGAGCATGGCAAAGGCTCTTTTACTTCCGTGAAATTTGAGGTCTTCGAGGGAATGAATTCCTATCTGGTTGAGTTTTTCTTTTATACTTTGATCAGAAATCTGAGGTGGTTTAACCGGAAACATCAATCACTGCTTTTTAAAATTTCGACAATTTTTTTCATTTTTTCGTTTGGGATAGTTACGGAAAGGGTATAATGCATGATAAACCATTGATTCCCTTTCTTTTGAAGTACGCCTGTTCCTATCCATGTTCCGGAAGAAGTGTAGAGCAATTCGTCCCACCACGCTATCTTTTTATTATCGGCAATGTAGATATGCCTTGAATTGGCTTTGAGTGTCCACGCTTTTCCCCTGTCGAAATAGGGTTTTGCCCATTCGTAAAAAGTTGTTTTTGTCCAGTATTCGCTGGAGTCGGTGCCAATGAAGACAGCATTCTGGCTGAAGGCATCAAAATAAGCTTTCATATCCGCTTTTGCTGCAGCTTCGTGCCAATGACTGATGAATTCATCCAATTGCTTTTCCAACTTATTCTGTCCGGAAATTTGATTAACAACAAACATCCCTAAGATGAGTAAAACATATTTCATGGTTGCGTGATGATAGTGATGATATGACGGATTGAAATGAAAAAAGTTATATAAGAATTAATTTTCATTATGGCCGGATTCCATCGCTGCAGGAGCAGCAAGCGTGTTTTTCTTTAGTTCGCTGATGATTTGATTTTGATTCCGGATTCTTCGGCAAAGGATTTTTAAGATCCCTTTTGCTACTTCAAGCCTTTCCGACATTAACTCATAGAAAGCTTCCTGATCGAGTCGGAGGAGAAGGGAATCTTTTAATGCTGTAGCTGAAGCTGAACGGGGTTCAGGGTCTAGAAGTGCCAGTTCCCCGAAGAAGTCTTTGTTTTTGAGAACGGCTAAAGTCAGGTCTTTGTCGTGGATGCGGACTTCTCCTTCACAAATAATATACATACAGGTTCCTATTTCTCCTTTATTCATAATGACTGAGCCTTCCTCGAAATGTTCTTCTTTTACGATACCGACAATATCCACCAGAATATTTTCAGGTGTTTCCATAAAAAGGCTTGTCCCTTTCAGAATAATGACCTTTTCAATATCAAGAAGTGTGTTTCCTGAGCTTTTTTCCATAATTCCATGAATTTTTTCATTCTCAAATGTTTCTGACAGATAATCTCTTTTAAAAGATTCGTGGCTGGTGATTTTTTTAATGGTATCGGCTGCGGCTTCGCTGAGTAGCTTGAATCTGCTTTCCGTAAAGGGAATAATCAGGGGAGTGAGTTCAAAGGTAATAAAATCAAGAAGTGAGATAATGGCCGTTACAATGGTCCAGCGGTTGAATTTTGTTTCCCGGTAACGGAGTATATATTCAATAATGGTGATGATTTCAGAAGGAAGTTTCAGATTGTATGCCTGTATCTTCTTGATTTTTTCGTCAAGCGATGAGTCTTCAAAAATGATAGTCAGCTTATTATACATTTTTTTGGAGATCAGGTTGTCGATAATCTCCAGGGCATTTGCTTTTTTCTCAGAAAAATCTGTCAGAAGACCTTCCCTTGCTTTGATAATAGTATAAGTATCGTAAAGGAAAGAAAGCAGATAAAGTATATTTTCCTTAACATTTTTAAGTTCGATTTTCAGAGCGGAAATTAAATAGGGGTTTTTCTTTTCGCTTTTTTCAAGGTGATAGATGGAATTGTAGAGCCATGCAGCAAATTCAAACTGCTGGTCAAATTTTTTGCGGATAAATTCATCATCTTCTTCTGCCTTGAAACCGGCTTTTTTCAGGTTCAGTATGGCTTCATTCTGTACTTTTGCCAGCGGATAATCCAATAATTTCAGCAACAGCTTGAGCGCTTCAGGAGTGGCAATATTGCCTAAAATCTGCGTTATTCTGAACATCATCAATGCATCAGACTCCTGTTCAGCATTTTCTGCGATTTGTTTTTCAAAGAACTCAACTGCTTCATTCCCGAATTGAGCAATTGACTTTGCTGCCAGCTCACTATAGACCGGGTCGGGTAAAAAGCCGGCCAGATAGGGCAACAGTCGTGAATTGAGGACATAGCCGCTTGCTTCGATGGCTGTTTTGACAATTTCAGGATTCTTGTGCCCAAACATGTTAATGAGAGGTTGATAAAAATTCTTTACTTTAAGAATCCCGATTATTTCCAGGGCTGTGATATTGTCTTTTGCATTTTCCGATTGCAGCAACAGCAATAATTTCTGGCCTGCCAGAACCACCCCTTCAAGGCTTCCGTTTTGTAGCAAGCCGATGATTGTTCCTTTCCTGATATTGGCCTGCCCGCTTTCTAGATATGAAAACAACATGCTGACATCGGTATCTTCTCCCTTGCAATAGGCGATAATGGCAGCTTCTTTTACCTGTTCACTTCTTTTCTCATCCTGAATCAGGGAAAATATCTGTGCTTTCAGTCCTGTCATTTCCGGATCATTGGTGTAGTAATTCAGGGCATAAAGTACTACTTCCTCCGATTCATTATCAAGAAGTGTTTCGATGATGGCATTTTTTTCGACTCCTTCCGTTTTAAAAAGGAGTTGTGAGGAATAAATGACCTCTTCGGGTGATTTACTTTGCAACTTTTCCATTAACAGGCGGCTCATTGCCTTGCCTTTGATGTGCATTTCACTCCCTTCGAAAAACCGCTTTTTAATAGCATCCTGCAAAACGATGATGTATTGTTTGTTGGTAATCAACACCACAGCAATCCATACGATCAGCAGACCGATTAACACATAGCTGATCAGTGTTAGATCAATGCTTCCTTTGATATAAATAAACAGGAAAAGGGTAAGCCCGGCAATGCCTAATGCAATCGGGTTGAGGTAACCGTTGACAATGGCATGCCCGAAAAGTCTCAGGTTTTTGTTTAACGGCTGGAAAAGTGAGAAAAACACCGGTTCAAATATGGAATACCGCAAGGATTCCATGACGAAGAGCAATAAGGAAAACAGGGTAAACACCAGTGCGGTATCAGACGACATCATGTTGTAGGAAATAATTCCGCCAATAATCAGGATAAAGATGGCCGGAATAAGCAGCAGGGAATTTTTAATTCCGATTTTATCGATAATTCTTCCTGATAAAAACATCTTGATCAGAACGGTAACACCCTTGTTAAAACCGTAAAACCAGCCCAGAAATACCGAAATTTCATCACCGCTTTTGAATTTAAGCTGCAGATTACTTAGAAATGAGAAATCGATAAAGGTAAAGACAATGACTGAAATAAAACTCAGGACAGAAAGAAGGATAATAAAATGGCTTTTGAAATATTTTGCCAGAACACTTTCTTTTTTGTCTTTTTCAAGGACAGGTGTTTTCGGCCTGTCGAGTTTATTTTCTCCGTAACGTTTTGCAATACGCTGTAAAACAATAATACATATAGCAAAAGCAACAGAGGCAATTAAAATCAGGTTGCTTCTCCCGATGTGAGGCACCAGCATCGGGATGGAGAAATAACCCAGTAATTTGGCAGTAACTTCGCCAGAACTGACCAGCCCGAATAGGCGTTTGCTTTGTCTGACATCAAGCATCATAGAGGTTAATCCCCAAAATTCGAGATAGTTTAGCAGAGAGGTAACCCTGTACCACATGATAGCAGCAAAGGCTATCCAAAGACTGTTGGTCAGGCCTACACCTATTCTGATGAGCAGGATTGAAATAAACAGTATGATCAGAATGGTCAACAGAAGTTTCTTGATTGTCACCCTTTGTTCAAAATAGGAATACGTTATACCGACCAGCAGCAGCAACAGGGAAGCCAGCATATAGACCAATGGCAGGGATTTGACGGATGCCTGAGCCAGAAAAATGGAATTGGCGGCATTGAAAAACATTGCCAGCCCTATACCCTGAAAGAAATTATGTAAGAAAAGAAGTCTGACATAGCCGAATTCACTGGCTTTGACATTCAGTATCTTTTCATAATCAAATTTCAGGAATCCGGCCAATTTACTCTTTTGTTAGTTTGTGCAAATATAAAAAGAGGTTTGGTTCCTGTATAAATTTATAAACCAACATTTAAGGAAATAAGCCTTGATTCCCGGATTTATTCTTTTTTCAGGAAAAAGAAAGTGCCGTCTTCATCTTCAAGTCCTGCTATTTTTCCGAAAACCGGTGTTTGTTTCAAGCTTTTCTTAACTGCCTGAATGACAAATTCTGAGATCTGATCAATTGATATACAGGTATTTGGATTGGTAGTAAGTGCTTCAGCAAATGCATTGGCAAAAACCGAATTGTCGGCAGCCCAGCTTCCGGAGGTGGAAGTAAGCACCTGTGCCGAGCGTAGCGAGGCATATGTCCAGTCGCTGCAGTCAGGATTTTGCGTATCGGCTCTGATAACCATAGAAAAAGAAGGACCTGCTTCACAGGCATCGGTGATGACAAGGATATGTTTCAGTTCCGGTGAATAAATCTGTAATGAACTTTTTAATGACTGAACAGGAAAATACGTGAATTCATCGTTGTTGATGGCATTTACCGGCATCCAGTAGCCCATCTCGTTGATATACTTCCCATGTCCCGCAAACCAGATCATAAGTGAGTTGACTTTGTTTTCCTTAATCAGATCACGTAATTCTATCATGAAAAATTTCTGCATGTCGGCTTTACTCATGTTTTTCTTCCATAAAAAATTGTTGATCTGGTATGATGAGAATGCTTCTTTTAGTTTCTGGGCATCGTTTGCCGGACCTTTTAACGGAGGAAGAAACTCGTAATCAGTGTTTTCAATAAATACAACCCAGGTTTTTCCCATCGGATTGCTGCTCAATAAACGTATCCCTTCTCTGTTGAAATAATACGATTTTTCTGTCTGATTGCCGTATTTATCTTTTACCTTTATGGTTATCCCATCTTTGTTGCTGATGGAAATAAGGGCACGAAAAACCGGGTTATACTCATCTTTCTGATAACTTGCCAGAACATTGTCAATAATGATTTCCCTGATCGGACTTTCATCTGTTATCTTTCCTTCAATCATGATGTTTGAGGAAGTTGTTTCCAGATATATTTCCCCGTTATCTGAAGCATAGGGTGAAATCAAATGTATGGTAGGGGGATTGGTTTCTGTCTGTATCACATTGTAAATGACCCGGCTATAGTTCTGATAAATATCCTCTGCTTCAAGATTGAGTTGTTTGTTGTTTGTAATGGAGATATTTTTTCTGATAATTCTTGTTCCGAAGTCGGATGGGATGTCAGTTTTTTCCTGATTGATTTTAAAATAAATCAGTTCGCTTTGATCATATACCTCAATAGTCAGCCAGAGGGTGTCTTTTTTATTGGGAATTTCAAGAATGTTGGATGGGTTGGGAACCGGCCATACCAGTTTGATAACCGGTTTGTCCGATTCTTTGTTCAGCTGATAAATACGCTCTTTTGCCTCGGCAACTTCTTTCTGGTACATCTGATACGTATCATTGTACAGAGAAAGAAAACGCTGATAATCTGCTACGGCAAGTGATTGTTTTTCAATTTGTTCGTAGTTTCTGGCACGGTAAAAAAGTGCTATAATCAATTCAGGATTATTGTCAATGATGGCAGAATAATCGTTGATGGCGTTTAAAGGTTGCCGGAGAATTTCATAGTATTTAGCCCTTACAAAAAGAATATCAGGATTGTCGGGGTCGATATGTGTCAGGATTTCAGAAAGATCGGCAATTGCACCTGCATAGTCATTTTTGCGAACTTTAATCTTGCTTCTGAGCAGGTAATATTCGGCTCTCCCAGGCATGATAATGATGGCGCGGTTTATCATATCGGCAGCCTTGTCATTTTTACCTATCTGATAATAAAGCTCTGCCAGTCCGGCAAATGCTTCATGATTGGTAATATCCAGTTTTACGGCTTTTTCCAGATCTTCTTCAGCAGTCTCAAAATCTCTCAGGTAAAAAGCTGTAATCCCGTGGTAATAATAAGTCAGTGAGTTTTTTTTAAGTTTTAACGCCTGATTACACTCATAAAGAGCTGCATCGTAGTTTTTTAACAAAAGCATCGCTTTGATTTTCAACAGGTATGCTTCCAGATTCTTTTTGTCGAGATCGGTGCTTACATGCAGCATTTCAATAGCCGGATAATAATCCCCGGCAGCATAATACATTTTCCCGGCCTGAAAATAAAAAAAAGCTTTGTTTTTATATTTTTCAGCGGCTGTTTTGTAATCATCAGCGGCTTTTGCATATTCTCCGTTTTTTTCGTAAGCAGTGGCCCGTTGAAAAAACAGGTCTTTATAGTCGGGGTTTATCTTTATGGCATAGGTGAATTTTTTAATGGCCTCGGAATAATTTTTTTTCTCAAGCAGCTCGAGTCCTTCGTCATAATATTTCCTGATTTGCTGGGCATATACCGACATTATTCCGGAAAAGATGAAAATCAATATGATATAAAATTTCCTCAAAGCTTTTGAAATGACGTTTCCAATGAACGCAAATTTTTAACCAAAGGTAATAAATAATCGGACAATGGAGGTGAAAAATATTCAACAGGAATTGTTAATGAGCAAATTAGCTTTTTTTTCATCCGAATCTGACAATAATGCCTCTGATGATGTCGGTAACATCTTCTGTCAGGTCAATGCATTCCTCAAGCACTTCAAGGATTTCTTTCTTTTTAATAAATTCAACCGGATCCTCTTCATTTTTCATCAGTCTTGAAATACTGAGATGGAACAATTCATCTGTTTCTTTTTCAATGATTTTTACCCGCTGACAATTTTCTTTCAGTCTTTCGATGTTTTTCATATTCTGCAGGCCATGAACAGCAACTTTAATTTCCTGACAGGCAAGAAGCAGGCGATCTGCTATTTCTATTATTTCAGGCGGAAAAATTTTTGGCCGCAGATAGGAGATACGCTGTGAAGTACCGTCAATACCGTCTATCACATCATCCAATGCAGTTATCAGGTTGAATATGTCGTCTCTTTCGAAGGGGACAATAAAAGTACTGTTCAGTTCGGAAATTACGGTTTTAATAATTTCGTCCCCTGTTTTTTCGGATTCTTTTATTTGGATTATTACAGGAAGCCTTTCTTCAATATTTTCTATTTTAATGAGCTTAATAAATAATTCTGAGCACGAAACAAGGTTGTCAGCAGCGGTTTCAAGTAAAGGGAAAAATTTTTTTTCTTTTGGAACAAGTGCCTGAAAAATTTTATCAAGTTTCATATTAAGTTATTGATTATCAAATAAAATGACTAAGAAGGAAATAGACGAGGGCTGCAATCAGCATGGAGGCAGGAATGGTCAGTAGCCATGCGATGATAATATTTCGTGCCACTCCCCATCTGACTGCCGATAAACGTTTTGTCATGCCAACACCAATAATGGACCCGGTGATGGTATGGGTAGTTGAAACGGGGATTCCAAGCCGTTCGGTTGCAAATAAGGTGATAGCGCCTGATGTTTCGGCAACAACTCCCTCAAAAGAGGTGATTTTGGTGATTTTTGAGCCCATGGTTTTAACTATTCTCCAGCCTCCCGACATGGTGCCAAGGGCAATGGCTGAATAGCATCCTATAACTACCCATTCGGGAATATGATGAATTTCCATTTTTCCCATTTCATTGATTTTCTGACCGACAAACATCCATTTAGGTATTTCTTCCGGTGAATATCCCGCTTGTGCCACATAGACAATCAGTGCAGCAGAGATAATACCCATCACTTTCTGGGCATCATTACCCCCATGTCCGATGCTGAACATGGCTGACGAAAACAACTGAAGCCGCCTGAACCACCGGTCGAGTTTACGCGGATGCCCTCTTCGGCTGATCCACATGAGAATAATTGATATGGAATAGGCTACAAACATGCCTATCATTGGTGCAAGAAAAATAAAGACTATGACTTTGGTTACTTTTTCAATATTTACCACATCAAATCCTCCTGCATGAGCTACGGCAGCACCTGCAAAGCCACCAATTAAAGTATGCGAAGAGCTCGAAGGAATTCCCAGCCACCAGGTCAACAGATTCCATATTATTGCGGCTATCAGTCCGGCAATGATCACCTGTAGGGTGATGACATCGCTGTTTACGGTCTTTGATACCGTATCTGCCACCTTAAACTCTGAAATCCAATAGGCTACAAAATTGAAAAAGCCTGCCCAGAGAACCGCCTGAAAAGGGGTGAGAACCCTTGTCGATACAATGGTGGCTATGGCATTGGCAGCATCATGAAATCCATTCAGAAAATCAAATGTAAATGCCAGTACTATGACGGTTATCAGCAATACAAACGGATCCATGGTCTTTTCAGGATATTTTCATTAAAATGGAAAGGATAATGTTGGCAACATCTTCGGTATAATCTGTTGCTTCTTCAATGGTTTCAAGTATTTCTTTCTTCTTTATCAGCTCAATTACATTTTTTTCCTCATTCATTAATTTTGAAATGGAGGCCCGGAAAATATCATCTGCATTATTTTCCAATTGATTGATTCTGATACAATTTTCATGTATTGTCCGTGATGTTTTATAGTTTTTCAGATCGAGAATGGCAGAATGAATTTCCCTCGCTGCCATGGCAACAATATCACACAACGAAATGACCTCAACATCCGCCTGTTGTATTGAAAAATAAATGATGCGCTGGGCCGAACCATTAATCATATCAAGTACATCGTCAAGGGTGGACGTCAGTTTGTAAATGTCTTCACGGTCGAATGGCGTAATGAAGGTATTGTTTAACTCATTGTAAATTTTATGACTGATGTTGTCGCCAAAATGTTCAAGCTCTTTAATCTTCTTTGCATAGCTGTTTCTTTCGCTGGAATCACAGGTTTTGACCATCTCACTCAGACATTCTGCGGCTTCAAGAAGGGTGGCGGAAGCCTCGCTGAAGTAAATGAAAAATAATTTGTGCCTCGGAATAAAGGACTTAATTATCCGGTCAATTTTCATAGTTTTTTCCTCTTTCTTGGATTAAAAGCTCTTTTATTGAGCTTTCAAAAAAAGGCTATTTTATGCGAACGTTAAATTTTTTTTAACAAATTATTAAGCCTTCAATTTTTTCATGAAAACAGGTGGACGGTACAATCCTTTTCTTATGGTGAGTTGCTCCTGCTCTAATTTTTTTCCAATCATGTTTTTTAATTCCTGATAGGCTCCCGTTTTTTTCAGTTCCTGCCTGAAATTTAAAAGCGTTGTTGAAGATGGAACGGTATCGTCAAGGCTTAAGCCGATGAAATGGCTCAGGCTTACGCTGTCGTTTATCATTTGTTCAATACGGCTGATGGATACACCATACCATTCCTGAAGAAGGCACATCTTAAACAGCAATAGCCCGGTAAAGGCGGGGCGTCCGTCAGGCCGTTTCCCCCGGTTATAGTTTTTTAAAATCACTTTTTCAATTTCTTCCCAGTCGATAAGTTTATCGATTTTTTCAAGAAAACTGACTTTAATATTTCGTTTTGAAACAGCTATATCAGCAAATCCAAGTTTGCCCTTTTTCTGAAACATGGCTTGTTTATTTGGCTGGCAATTTAACAATTTTATAAAAACTGCAAACTATAATTTTCTCATTAACCGGAATAATTCTGAAAAATTTTGAAGGTTTCAGGTTGTTAAACTATTGAAAATGAAAGCAGATAATGACTGAGATGACAAGCAGATGATATGTTTTATCATTTACTTCCGGCAGAATGCCCACTTTGATCTGAAAACATTCTCTCTCAGTATTTGAATGATCGGGTTTTATTACCTTTGCTTCATGAAAATAACTGTTTTATCCGGACTTTTTATTCTGATTCTGCTGCTATCAGCCTGTCATGATAATCCTTTCGGACAATTGCTTGAAAATAAACCTCCCGAAACATACTGCACGACTGATACCATTATCCGTCCCGGTCCTGACCGTTATTCGACTACTATCCGTGTGGCATGGTGGGGCGATGACCCCGATGGCTATCTCACTGGTTTTGAGCTTTCAACAGATAAAAAAAACTGGTCCTTTACTGCAAAATACGACAGCACTTTTACAGTTGAAATACCTGCAGGGACCGACACTTTCGACTTCCTGCTCTACATAAGGGCGGTTGACAACAATGGCTTGAAAGACCCGACTCCTGCTTTTATTTACATTCCGGTCAAAAACTCTCCTCCTGAGGTCAGCTTTGTTTATCCTTCCGGTTTCCCTGCCCGTAATCCCGAATCTTCTTTCCCTGTTCTGCGTTTTTCATGGGAGGCTTCCGACCCCGATGGAGCCGACAATATTTCTTTTTTTGAAGTCGCTTTGAATGATACCGCCAATGGCTTTCTGAAAATAGATAAATCTTTCACCACCATCATTATCAGGGCGGACGAATGGCTGTCAAACACTCCCGATGCCACTGTATTTCAGGGAAATAATCTTGTTATACATCCTTCCCGTCTGAAAGGATTGGTACTTAATGATAGTAATCAGTTAATTATCAGGGCAATAGACAAGGTCAATGAAAAATCGAAGCTGGTTTATTCCAATAAGATTTTTGTCAGAAAACCTACATCTCCGATTTTACTGGTTAATGCTTACAACTCCTCCATTTCTGCAAGGGAAGATTTTTATACCAGCAACCTGAACCTTTGCGGAATAAACAATTATAACATTCTTAGAATCAATGAGATAAAAGGAGATCACTATACGCAGCTTTCCCCTGATAATACCACACAGAGCTTTGTATTTGGTTTGTTTAAATACATCATCTGGTTCGGAAAAGATATAGATTACTCGATGTCGATGGCACAAAAAACCACAGAGACGTTTTTTAATAAAGGTGGCAGGATGTTTCTTGCAGTCGAGATAGCTTCTTCCATTGATGAACAGGCGGGTTATCTCGATTTTTCCCCGATAGATTCACTGGTGAGCCTTCCGGCAGGAGCCAATAATTTTCGCATCGAAACGGATTCGTTGATAGAGCCTGTCGTTAGTGGCTGGCCGGTGTTGAAATCGACTAAAATTTCCAATGCAAGGCCTTTTTATGAAGAAGCAGGCGCAGCTGTTCTCTATAATGCCCGTCTGGTCAAAACAGGGGTCTCCGGCAAAGCTCCATGGACAGGAAAATCAACGGTCATGGCAAAAAAGGTGAATCAGCAGGGGAAAACGGTATTTATTATATCCTCTGTCGAACTTCATAACCTGAATGGCAATAACAATATGACGGATTTATTTACCAAACTCTTTAAAGACGAACTGGAAATCAAATAATGACACAGCACCGCATAGCCATATTTGCCTCCGGAAGTGGCACCAATGCAGAAAATATTGCCATTTTCTTTCAAAATCATCCGGAAATAAAAGTGGTGCTGACGCTGACCAACAATCCGCAGGCCGGAGTGATTAGCAGAATGAAAAAACTCAGGATACCATGCCTTGTTTTTTCGGGAAGTGATTTGTATTATTCCGGTAATGTCATGAAAATTCTCAAGGATCACCGGATTGATTTTATTGTTTTAGCGGGATTTTTACTGAAAATACCTTCCTCTCTGCTGCAGGCATTTCCGTGGAAAATAGTCAATATTCATCCTGCCCTGTTGCCGAAGTACGGAGGAAAAGGCATGTATGGTATGAATGTTCACGAAGCTGTTAAGGCGGCAGGGGAGAAGCAAACCGGTATTACCATTCATTACCTGAATGAAAACTATGACGAAGGGCAGATCATTTTTCAGGCCGTCTGTGAAATAAACCCTGAAACCGATACAGCTGAAAGCATTGCTGAAAAGGTTCATCAGCTTGAATATCAGCACTATCCGAAAATAATTGAGAAAATTTTAACAGAAATTAATAGCAAGTGAAACTTAAACTGAACAAACCCATTGCTTTTATTGACCTTGAAACAACCGGGCTGAATATCAGCACCGACCGCATTGTCGAGATAGCCATACTGAAGTTATTGCCTGAGGGAGGAAGAGATACCTTTATACGGAAAATTAATCCGGGAATACCTGTCCCACCGAAGGTTACAGCCATTCATGGACTGACTGATGACGACCTGAAAGAAATGCCCTCTTTTGACCAACTGGCACCTGAAATTATCCGATTCATTGGCAACAGCGACCTGGCCGGCTTTAACATCGTGAAATTTGATTTACCGCTTCTGGTGGAAGAATTTCTGAGATATGGCATTGACTTCCGTCTCAAAGGAAGAAAGGTGATTGATGTCCAGCATATCTTTCACAAAATGGAGAAAAGGGATCTGGCGGCTGCCTACAGGTTTTATTGTGGTAAAACTATTGAAAATCAGCATAGTGCAATGTACGACATCATGGCTACCGAAGAAATACTTCATGAACAGCTCAAACGCTATCAGCAGATTGGGGAAACCGTTGATGAATTGTATCAGTTTACAGGCCGTCAGCTTGATCGCATGGTGGACCTTTCCAACCGGATGGTGTATGATGAAAATGGAGATATTGTCTTTAACTTCGGAAAATACAAGGGAATGCGGGTGTTTGATGTCTTTGCCAAAGACCCTTCCTACTACGACTGGATGATGAAAGGCGATTTCCCCCGGCAAACCAAAAACAAACTTAAAGAATTGTATTTCAGCTGGAAACATAAATAATCCGCTGCAATTACAGTTTCATCCAATAGCCTGAAAAAATTTTTTCCACCAAGACACTAAGGCACGAAGATTATAATTTGTGGTTAATCATGCATCCCTGTGCCCTCTGTGCTCTCCTGACTTGTCCGCCCATTAATTTTTTAAAAAAATACCTATTGATTTTCAATATTTTATGTTGTTTTTTTTAGAAATTTGTCGCACTAAGGCAATATTATGTTACGTATTAGAATCGTTGTAACATCATATGGGAGCAGTTAAGTACAGGTAATTTTTTATCTAATCCGAAAGAGAGTGTCTAAAAATAGAACAAAACGATGACTTAATACTGAAAACTCGAAATTACCAGTAATTAAAGGCTGTTTTATCAATTTGAAGAGACATAATTTGACAATAATACAATCATTGAGCGATACCACGAACTGTATAAAATAGAACAGGCTTTTAGAATCTCAAAAAATAATTTGCAAACCAGACCAGTATTTCACCTCAAGCATGATCCCATAAAACTTTATGTTTTAATCTGTTTTATGGCTTTAGTTACATTCAAACACATAGTATTAAGCATAAATAATTCTTTAAGAGAATTTCTGACTAAATGCAAAAAGGAAACTGATGCCAGAATGTTAATTAAAATCAACAATAAAGAGGTGAGAATACGAACGAAGTACAACGATAATATTGTTAATTACATTCATAAATTAAATCTGCCGCACTAAAGTGGACAAGTCAGGAAAATTTTTCCCACCAAGACGCTAAGGCACAAAGATTATAATTTGTGGTTAATCATGCATCCCTGTGCCCTCTGTGCTCTCTGTTCCTCTGTGGTGAAAAAACTGTGCCTCCGTGTCTCTCCGTGTTCTCCGTGGTAAAAAAAAACTCCGTGTTTCTCTGTGCTCTCTGTGGTGAAAAACTTTCCGTGCCCTCCGTGCCCTCCGTGTCTCTGTGGTGAAAAATTCCTCCGTGTTCTCTGTGATCTCTGTGGTGAAAAAAACTGTGTCTCTGTGGTGAAAAAACCTTCCTTTATATTGTTACACTGCTAATAAATAATAATCATCATCAAAGCCTTAATTTTTCATTATAACGACTTTCTTCGAAGAAAAATCATCTGCTGAAACGGCAAAATACCCCTAACGGCAATACAAATCCATTCCTGTCGGTCATGATAAGTTCTCCGCTTTCAGCTGCCACTTCCCGCCCTCCATATTTTCTGACCAGATTTTCTGCAATGAGTGCTGAAAAACCCACCGAATACAGGTTAATAATCATAAATGATTGATTGCCAATTAATAATTTATTGCAGGCATGTATCATTTCATCTATTTGTTCTTCAAGAACCCATTTTTCGCCTTCAGGTCCTCTGCCGTATGCAGGCGGATCGAGGATGATTCCATTATATTTACTACCTCTTTTAACCTCCCTTCTGACAAATTTCAGTGCATCTTCCACTACCCAGCGGATTCCGTCCAATCCTGAATATTCCATATTTTCCCGAGACCAGTTGATCACCTGCCTGACCGAATCGACATGCACCACATCGGCACCGGCCGCTTTTGCAGCCAGCGAAGCTCCTCCCGTATAGGCAAAAAGGTTTAAAAATCGGCTTCCTTTCCCATATTCAGAAAGTTTATCATAAATATAATTCCAGTTTTCGGCCTGTTCCGGGAACAATCCGATATGTTTAAAGGCAGTCATTCCCAGGCGGAATGTCAGTTTCATTTTTTTGTAGTTATATGATACTTTCCATTGTTCCGGCATTCCTGATTTTTTTATCCAATCCCCCGATTCGTTAGGGTTCAGGGCTTCCCCTTTATTTGCTCTTTTACGTTTAAACCAGGCATCAGCCATTTTTTGCCATTCCTGTTCACTCCATGATTTTTGCCATACTGCCTGCGGCTCCGGACGCGCAAGAGTATATTTCCCGAAGCGTTCCAGTTTTTCAAAATGACCGCTGTCTAACAGTTCATAATCTTTCCAGCCGCTGACATTGATTATTTTCATCACAATGGCCTAAATTTGCCTTTGCAAAGATGCACCCTTATTTTTGTTTAATGGATATACGATTTAAATATATCAGCAGCCTTCAGAATCCGCTGGTCAGATTATGCCGCTCGCTTGGGAGTGCAAAGGAGCGAAAAGAAAGCGGTTTGTTTCTTATTGAAGGTTTGCGTGAAGTCAGGCATGCACAGGAGGGAGGCTACTCCTTTGAAAGCCTTTTGTTTCCTGCTTCCAGAATGACGGAGAAAGAAATTATTGATTTTCTGGATAATACAAAAATTCAGGCGGATGAATATTTTTTACTCGATGATAAAAGTTTTGGCCGACTGGCCTACCGCGAAGACACTAAAAATGTGTTGGCCATAGCACACGCCAGAAACCTTCATCCGGATCATCTGATATTACCTGAAAACCCCCTGATCCTCGTCATGGAAAATATTGAAAAACCCGGAAACATAGGGGCAGTTTTGCGTACCTGTGATGCTGCCGGTGTTGATGCCGTTTTAATTGCCGGAAATCAGACCGATCTTTACAATCCAAATGTCATCAGAGCGAGTTTGGGAACAGTGTTTACCAACAGGATTGGCCTTTGTGAAACGCGGACAGCCATTGATTTCTTATCTTCAAAAGGTATAGAAATTTTTATTACAACCCCCGCTGCTGACAAATCCTATGCTTCTGCCAGTTACCGGCTCCCTTCTGCCATTGTGATGGGTTCAGAGGCCAATGGTGTTTCTGATAAGTGGTTGAAAACCAACTTTCATCGAATCCTCATTCCCATGTACGGAAAGGCAGATTCTTTAAATATTTCCGTTTCGGCTGCCATTGTTTTGTATGAGGCTGTGAGGCAGCGAAAACTTGTATGATGGATGAAACCGGAAAGTCATAGCATGAATTTCAGCTCTGTTAAAGTTTTATACTGTAAATTATCTCTGCTTCTGTCTTTTTAATGATACTGATTTCTTTGCCTGTATTCCGTATAAATATTTTGCTTAATTTCCGATAAAAGCCTGATTTTTGCAGGCCTCAGGATTTTGTTATGGGTACGATTAAAAAGATTACCATCATAGGTGCAGGATGCCTGGGTAAAGCCCTTACCCGGCAACTGCACATAAAAGGTTTTCAGATACATGAAATTGTTTCCCGGAAAAAGGAAGAAGTGGAGAGCTTGTGCCAATTGACTGGTGCCGCAGCCAATTTTGGTGATTATGACTCCGTTTTACCCGATGCCGATCTATACATCGTTTCAGTAAAAGACGATGCTGTTTTTGAAATTCGTAAAAAACTGAAAATCAAAGATAAATTAGTGGTTCATACCTCCGGAACCCTGCCTTTTGATGCCCTGAAAAAATGCAGTTCACAGTTTGGCATTTTTTACCCGCTTCAGACTTTCAGTAAAAACAGAATCCCCGATTTTGAAGAAATACCTTTTTTTGTCTGGGCTTCTTCCTCAGCTTCCCTGTTGGATCTGTATGATGTGGCTGCTGCACTGAGCAAAAAGGTCTTTACCGCCAAAGAGGATAAACTTAAAACCATCCATCTGGCGGCTGTTTTTGCTTCCAATTTTACCAACCATCTGCTGAAAATTTCCAAAGATATTCTTGAAGAAAATGAAATTGATTTTCAAATACTTAAGCCATTAGTCGAAGAGACTTTCAAAAAGGCATTCGAGTTGAGCCCTGAAGATGCTCAGACAGGCCCTGCCAAAAGAGGGGATTGCACGACCACTGATAAACATAAAAGCATGCTGAAAAGAGATGACTGGCGGGCACTTTATGTGTTGTTCTCGGGGATGATACGCGAGGAATATGCTGATAAAAAAAAGGATTAATGAAACTTAAACAACTGCTCAGAGATATTTTTTCCCTCATCAGAATCAAAAACCTTCTGATTATTGCCTTTACGCAGTGTGTTGCCTATTATTCGCTGATTATTCACGGGCATATTGAGTATTACAATTCTCATTTTATCAGCCTGATGATAGGTACGGTTTTAATTGCCGCTGCAGGCTATCTGATAAATGATTATTTTGATGTGGAATCGGATATGGTTAACCGCCCCGAAAAAGTGCTTATCGGTAAAAGATTTAGCCAAATATCGGTTCTTATTGCTTATGTCTTACTGAATCTGGCTGCTCTCATCACGGGGGCATTTACCAATCTGCTCGTATGGTTTACCTTTTCCATCACGATATTAGCCTTGTTTTTTTATAGTTATTCGCTGAAAAAAATACCTTTGGTGGGCAATCTGCTCGTGGCTGCCCTGATGGCAATGACGCTGGTGGTGCTTTGGTTTTTTCAGGCTGGAGTCGATAAGGTTTCTTTCATTTTCTTTGTCTTGTTTGCTTTTCTCAGCGGCCTTTTCCGTGAAATACTCAAAGATGCGGAAGATATGGAAGGCGACAAGGCTGCAGGTTACCTCACTTTTCCGGTTCGCTTCGGTTATGGGCTTACCGAATTTCTCTTGTTTTCTATCTTATTCATTTTCATTATTTTTCTTATAATATACTCCTGGTCAATGTGGCTTGAACATCGCTGGTGGATTTCGGCTTATCTGCTAGTAACTGTGATTTCTCCGGCTGTTTATATGCTCCCGAAAATTTTTAAAAGTGAATCAATCACTGAAATTGAAAAATTGACCAAACTGGCTAAATTGATAATGATTACCGGTACTTTGTCGATGTTACTTCTACTGATATGAAATTAATTCTCGTTTCACAATCGCCCCGCAGAAAAGAACTCCTCGAAATGGCCGGATACCGTTTTGAGGTTTTTGTTCCTGATATTGATGAAGATGGCTTTGACCACGATAATTATGAAGAGCTTCCTGTATTGCTTGCGAGGCAAAAAGCTGCCGTGGCGGCTGGTGTTTTTCCTTCGGATGTACTGATAGCTGCTGATACGATTGTGGTCTTAAACGGGGAAATTATCGGGAAACCCGGGGATGAAAGCGAAGCTTTCCGGATGCTTAAAAAATTGTCCGGAAATACTCATACCGTTGTCACGGGCGTTTGTGTGAGAAAGGGTGATACCTGTGTCGGTTTTAACGACCTGAGTCTGGTTACATTCAAAGAGCTGAGCGATGATGAAATCAACTTTTATATCCGCAATTATCATCCTTTCGATAAGGCTGGGAGTTACGGCTGCCAGGACTTTATCGGATTAATCGGCATTGAACGGATTGAAGGTTCGTTTTATAATGTTATGGGATTGCCTGTACATAAAGTTTATCCGGTGCTGAAGGAGTTCGGGATTTTGCCTGAATGAGGGGGATTCTCACCACGGAGAATTTTTCACCACAGAGGCACAGAGGGCACAGAGGGCACGGTTTGTTTCACCACGGAGACACAGAGGCACGGAGGATTTTTTTACCACAGAGAACACGGAGGGGCACAGAGGTTTGTTTCACCACGGAGGCACAAAGGCACAAAGCTTCTAAATTATTTTCTTAGTGTCTTGGTGTCTTGGTGGTTAAAGTATTCTTACCACGGAGAACACAGAGGCCACGGAGGATTTTTGCCACAGAGAACGCGGAGAAAACGAGATAGTAAATTATACAAATAGTATCTTCGTGTCTTGGTGTTCTGGTGGTTAAGATTTTTTCAGGTTTCCGGGTTCTGCATTCACCAATACTCATTCCGCATACTGCTATGTCTCAATCCTTGTTGCAGTGGATATTATTCTTTAAGACCATAGCCCAAGGTTTAAACCTTGGGCTATGAAGTCTCAATCCTTGTTGTAGTGGATATTACGCTTTAAGAGATGGTGTCTCCACTCATAAATCAGGTGATACATTGTCTCAATCCTTGTTGTAGTGGATATTACGCTTTAAGGAAATAAAGATTATGCGAAAAAAACATACATAATAAAGTCTCAATCCTTGTTGTAGTGGATATTACGCTTTAAGAAAAGGTTTCAGCACTTTTCCTTCACCTGCACAAATGTCTCAATCCTTGTTGTAGTGGATATTACGCTTTAAGTCAAAAATAATATGAAAGAGTTTTATGAAATAAATAGGTCTCAATCCTTGTTGTAGTGGATATTACGCTTTAAGTTTATATCATTACCTCACAAGAAGAGGTGTTGGTAGATGTCTCAATCCTTGTTGTAGTGGATATTACGCTTTAAGATGGCAAATGTAGCAGTCATAAGTACCTTTCAGAACAGTCTCAATCCTTGTTGTAGTGGATATTACGCTTTAAGTGGAAACAGCTATTTTCTTTTTCGTAATTGTGCTGACAGGTCTCAATCCTTGTTGTAGTGGATATTACGCTTTAAGTCTAACCAACTAAAATTAATTATCATGGCAAAGAAAAGTCTCAATCCTTGTTGTAGTGGATATTACGCTTTAAGAAAAGAAACCGAGGCTCTAAGGTTTCTCTGTATCCAAGGTCTCAATCCTTGTTGTAGTGGATATTACGCTTTAAGCTTAGGAGGGGGAGTTTTTTATTTTTTTAAAAAAGGGTCTCAATCCTTGTTGTAGTGGATATTACGCTTTAAGAATTGTACTTGATCCACAGAGGGCAAATCAAGACGGGTCTCAATCCTTGTTGTAGTGGATATTACGCTTTAAGGTTATGGTGGGGGTGAGATATATTGCTCCGTGTATTAGTCTCAATCCTTGTTGTAGTGGATATTACGCTTTAAGACATTAATTTAAGTAATGGTTTATTGACAATGTGTCTCAATCCTTGTTGTAGTGGATATTACGCTTTAAGAATTTATGAAATTTTTTAAATGGTTATTAATTGGTTGTCTCAATCCTTGTTGTAGTGGATATTACGCTTTAAGAATAACCTGCCCATGTATTTCGAAGCCGTTGTGCTGTCTCAATCCTTGTTGTAGTGGATATTACGCTTTAAGATGTCTGTAGGTTTGGGACCTACCAAGAACTTTTCGAGTCTCAATCCTTGTTGTAGTGGATATTACGCTTTAAGCCAAAGACGGCAAGCATTGCCGTTATTAATGTATTGTCTCAATCCTTGTTGTAGTGGATATTACGCTTTAAGGATACAATACTGCAAGGATTATATCAGGCTGATGGAGTCTCAATCCTTGTTGTAGTGGATATTACGCTTTAAGCCAGCCTGACAAAGGCAAAAAACAGCAGATTTGTGTCTCAATCCTTGTTGTAGTGGATATTACGCTTTAAGGTAAAAATAGTCAATTTATCGGATATATACCATTAAAGTCTCAATCCTTGTTGTAGTGGATATTACGCTTTAAGCGAATGTATTTAAACAGGATTTAACTCCGCATGCACTGTCTCAATCCTTGTTGTAGTGGATATTACGCTTTAAGGGTGGGTGAAGCCTGGGGCGTGAATGGTACGCAAGTCTCAATCCTTGTTGTAGTGGATATTACGCTTTAAGCGACATTGTCTCGCTGCCTGTGCTAATCGATGGAAAAGTCTCAATCCTTGTTGTAGTGGATATTACGCTTTAAGTGATGAAATGGAAAGAATAAAGAATTATAAACCTAAATGTCTCAATCCTTGTTGTAGTGGATATTACGCTTTAAGCATTCTAATAACAAAGGATTACTTGAATTATTCTTTAGGTCTCAATCCTTGTTGTAGTGGATATTACGCTTTAAGAAGTAATTGAAGGGCTCTTAATTTCAGAAGAGCCAAAGTCTCAATCCTTGTTGTAGTGGATATTACGCTTTAAGGGCACAAGTTTCTTTATCAAAGACAGCCGATGCAATGTCTCAATCCTTGTTGTAGTGGATATTACACTTTAAGGGAGTGCCTACTCCATCAATGGAGAGGCATTTGAGTCTCAATCCTTGTTGTAGTGGATATTACACTTTAAGTGATTACTGTTCCCGTTAAGATAGACGGGAAGCAGTGTCTCAATCCTTGTTGTAGTGGATATTACACTTTAAGGGAGAACCAAACATCATTAGGAGTGCCTACTCCAGTCTCAATCCTTGTTGTAGTGGATATTACACTTTAAGTCCTCAGCAAACTTGCCCTCGTTCCTTCCAAAAGGAGTCTCAATCCTTGTTGTAGTGGATATTACACTTTAAGATTTAATAACAATGGCAAAGAAAATTGATTTATCTGTCTCAATCCTTGTTGTAGTGGATATTACACTTTAAGTATATATAGACTCTTCAGTTTATCGTCCTGTCTTGGTGTCTCAATCCTTGTTGTAGTGGATATTACACTTTAAGGCTGACGGGTCTGAAGGTACGTATTCCAAATCAGGAGTCTCAATCCTTGTTGTAGTGGATATTACACTTTAAGTGAGATTATTGTGTATCCTTATGCTATAATATCTTGTCTCAATCCTTGTTGTAGTGGATATTACACTTTAAGAATGCAGTCGGCAAACCTCCCTTCATTTCTCCCAAAGGTCTCAATCCTTGTTGTAGTGGATATTACACTTTAAGTCAGATGTAATCGTAATCAAGTAGGGGGCTGTAATGGGTCTCAATCCTTGTTGTAGTGGATATTACACTTTAAGACGGACGAAAGTATGACGTTCCAGTCGCTCCCGATTGGTCTCAATCCTTGTTGTAGTGGATATTACACTTTAAGAAAAATAAAAATATGAAAATAATTAAACTAACAGATGGTCTCAATCCTTGTTGTAGTGGATATTACGCTTTAAGGTCGGCAAACCTGATGTCCTTCACACCAGTAGGTCTGGGTCTCAATCCTTGTTGTAGTGGATATTACGCTTTAAGTCAAAGCGTATGAGTAAAATTCAGCTTATTAATCAAAAGTCTCAATCCTTGTTGTAGTGGATATTACGCTTTAAGTGTCCAGCTCCCTCTCTTAGGAGGGGGAGTTTTTAAGTCTCAATCCTTGTTGTAGTGGATATTACGCTTTAAGGAGAGTAGTCAAGGGAGCTTTCACAGTTGGAAGCGAAGTCTCAATCCTTGTTGTAGTGGATATTACGCTTTAAGATTTATCAGTTTGTAATAAACAAAATTCCGAAGCAATGGTCTCAATCCTTGTTGTAGTGGATATTACGCTTTAAGCATTTAAATTTAAAAATATGAAAAATGGAATTAAAAGTCTCAATCCTTGTTGTAGTGGATATTACGCTTTAAGACTTGTCTGTGTGTCAGCAATAGACGGAATAAACTATCAGTCTCAATCCTTGTTGTAGTGGATATTACGCTTTAAGATTTTTCATAAACAATTAAATTTTTAAGTTATGAGTAGTCTCAATCCTTGTTGTAGTGGATATTACGCTTTAAGAAGAGAGCTTCCAAAGTTAAAGAACGGCAAAGCGTCTGTCTCAATCCTTGTTGTAGTGGATATTACGCTTTAAGGCAGGTGCTGATAAGTGGAAAATCGTACAACGTGCCTGGTCTCAATCCTTGTTGTAGTGGATATTACGCTTTAAGAGAAGACCGCAACAATCTATAAACCTCACAGTGTGATGGTCTCAATCCTTGTTGTAGTGGATATTACGCTTTAAGACGCAATGCAGTCGGCAAATGTACTTCTGTTCATGGTCTCAATCCTTGTTGTAGTGGATATTACGCTTTAAGGGCTGTAGTAAACGCTGCTGTAGAAGAATAATAAGCGTCTCAATCCTTGTTGTAGTGGATATTACGCTTTAAGAGCAGCACTTTTGGCTCAAAGATTCTATACAAGCGGTCTCAATCCTTGTTGTAGTGGATATTACGCTTTAAGAGGCATGAATGGGTATTTTCTTGAGATTTTCGAATGGTCTCAATCCTTGTTGTAGTGGATATTACGCTTTAAGTAGCCACAATCGAAACATTCAAGAACAAAAAAGGGTCTCAATCCTTGTTGTAGTGGATATTACGCTTTAAGCCTGTACTTATCGATGGGAAGCAGTTTAGTGCTCCGTCTCAATCCTTGTTGTAGTGGATATTACGCTTTAAGTGCAGTCGGCAAAACTATTGTCCTTCATGCCAGCAGGGGTCTCAATCCTTGTTGTAGTGGATATTACGCTTTAAGTTTCGTTCGCATAATTCCCTGCCATACTCCCTCTCTTAGGAGGTCTCAATCCTTGTTGTAGTGGATATTACGCTTTAAGGGCAAACTTACCCTCGTTTCTCCCGAAGGGAGTTATGGTCTCAATCCTTGTTGTAGTGGATATTACGCTTTAAGGACAATTAAGGATAAGCATTATTGCATTTTCCTAAGTCTCAATCCTTGTTGTAGTGGATATTACGCTTTAAGGCGAGAGAAAAATTATGATTAGCATTATATTATATGTCTCAATCCTTGTTGTAGTGGATATTACGCTTTAAGAGAATTTCCATTGTGGGAAGAGGCAAAGTATTCCGAGTCTCAATCCTTGTTGTAGTGGATATTACGCTTTAAGTACTTCTGAAAAAAAAATAAGAGAAGGAAAACTCTATAAGTCTCAATCCTTGTTGTAGTGGATATTACGCTTTAAGCAAAGAGTATTAAAATCAAGGAAAGCCTTTTAACGATGTCTCAATCCTTGTTGTAGTGGATATTACGCTTTAAGGAAGATGACGTTAATAGCTTCATAGAAGATATGAAAGGTCTCAATCCTTGTTGTAGTGGATATTACGCTTTAAGAATACAGATATGACGATGAAATGTGAAAATTGCGTCTCAATCCTTGTTGTAGTGGATATTACGCTTTAAGTAGGAAGTCAAGCATTGGCAGTATATGGGATGGGTGAGTCTCAATCCTTGTTGTAGTGGATATTACGCTTTAAGAGATATGCAAAATTTTCGTGGATGACCCTGACAGATGAGTCTCAATCCTTGTTGTAGTGGATATTACGCTTTAAGGGGTCGGAAACAAAGCGGTGGATATGGGAATAAATCTGTCTCAATCCTTGTTGTAGTGGATATTACGCTTTAAGAGAAAAAGAGAGAAACAGGAAGATAAACGCCCTTCTCAGTCTCAATCCTTGTTGTAGTGGATATTACGCTTTAAGTTTAAGTTATGAGTAGCATTAATTTAAAGGACGGAGTCTCAATCCTTGTTGTAGTGGATATTACGCTTTAAGAAGAGCTTTTTACGAGAACTACAAGAAAGATATAAAGTCTCAATCCTTGTTGTAGTGGATATTACGCTTTAAGAAGGCCGACTCATGTATGGCAGGCAAATCTCATTCAGGTCTCAATCCTTGTTGTAGTGGATATTACGCTTTAAGAGCAAAAAAATTTGGCATTAATCTTAACACATTAAACGTCTCAATCCTTGTTGTAGTGGATATTACGCTTTAAGAGGCATGAATGGGTATTTTCTTGAGATTTTCGAATGGTCTCAATCCTTGTTGTAGTGGATATTACGCTTTAAGATCGAAATTGTAGACGGCAAGCTCAAGATTACTCTCAGTCTCAATCCTTGTTGTAGTGGATATTACGCTTTAAGGCTTACAATTTTTTACAATACAAATCAAGGATATGTGTCTCAATCCTTGTTGTAGTGGATATTACGCTTTAAGAAAGGTAGGAAAAATACAGTTGTTTCTCTTATTGGGTCTCAATCCTTGTTGTAGTGGATATTACGCTTTAAGAATATGATTTATGATTAATGAATTTCATTGCATAGGTCTCAATCCTTGTTGTAGTGGATATTACGCTTTAAGACAATTAAAATTCAAATGTATGAGTAAAATTCAGCTGTCTCAATCCTTGTTGTAGTGGATATTACGCTTTAAGGTAGTACATGAAATCCTACTAAAAAAATACTACGGTCTCAATCCTTGTTGTAGTGGATATTACGCTTTAAGCAGCGCACATTTTTTCGAACCAGATGAATTTGATTTGTCTCAATCCTTGTTGTAGTGGATATTACGCTTTAAGATAGTCCTGAAATTATTGGCAAGTACAAAGATGAGCAAGTCTCAATCCTTGTTGTAGTGGATATTACGCTTTAAGTCAGGGAGGGTGAATAACGTTGTGCTTTTGTACGATGATGTCTCAATCCTTGTTGTAGTGGATATTACGCTTTAAGACGTCTACAAACAATAGCATTTAAGTAGTATGAATAAAGGTCTCAATCCTTGTTGTAGTGGATATTACGCTTTAAGTATCTGGTGCATCAACTAATGCTAATTGCAATTTGTCTCAATCCTTGTTGTAGTGGATATTACGCTTTAAGGCCGAGAGCCTTAACAGATTTAAATTGAGCAGTGATGTCTCAATCCTTGTTGTAGTGGATATTACGCTTTAAGCGGGCAGAAGGTGAAGTATTACAAGTTTGAGAAAGAAGTCTCAATCCTTGTTGTAGTGGATATTACGCTTTAAGCCTGATTGATTTTGGGTTCATTATTTTGATAGAAAAGAGGTCTCAATCCTTGTTGTAGTGGATATTACGCTTTAAGAGGTAATTCTGTAATTTCTTAATTTTCAACCTGTTAAAGAACAAAAATCCGACATTAAACGGATATTTTTCCGCTGTTTTGTACTTTTTCCCAATCGCAAATGTAAGATGTTTTCTGAAATTACAAAAAAGATTTTTTTTTAAAAAAAACAAATCAGTAAGTGATTGAATATCAGTTAAAATGCAATCCTTAGATAAGGTTTTATATCTGATGTATTTATCGGGGTCAGAAAAAGATGGTTGACGGATTGCTCAGGAAGAAGTTGAAATCTATGCTTTGTCCGATGATTTTCATAGCTCTTATTTCGTCACTTGATACCGGGACAAAAAATATGCTGTCGTTGTTATCGTAAAAACTTTGAACTTCTTTCAGGGTATTATGCATTTCATCAAATTTTTGCCTGTTTTATACTTTGCCCGCTTTTTGGTGTTGCTGCTTTTTGATTGTGGTAAAAATATCTGTCTGTGATGCATCAGGATTTCACGAGATTGAAAAGCTGAAAGCCTGAATGGGAACTCAAATCGAATGCTCCACAAACTCATTAAATTCGAGATAAGGATTTATTAACTCAGAAATACCAAAAGCATTTTTAATGGTGTTTAAATAATTTAACCAGATACTTTCATGATCAGCGTTTGTTCGGGAGGCGGTGGCGGAGAATAGGTCTCTTAGTTTTACTCCGATTCCCTTGTGAGCAATTTTATTTCTGAGTATATCAATGCCAAAACCACGCTTTGAGCCATTCAGATTACTATTGATTTCAAATATGATTTTCAACATGTTATTGATGGAGGTATGTCCGTTTTTTTCTGCAAAATAGTTGGCACAAAGGGTTAATACAGGAAAAGTAGGCATTAAAATATCTTTTTTTGAACGGCCTTTTGAAGAAGCTTCAGGTTTAATCATTTTTACAAATTTCTCATAAACTTGCGGTTCTGTATTTTTTAAATCTTCCAGCAGTTTTTTCCCTGCTTCGTCAAATTTATTTTCTAAATCTAAGTTATTCATTTGATTTAAATAATAATTGACAAAGGATTCAAAGAAGATTTGAAATGCAAGGGTAAAGTCCGTGTAATTTTTAATATTGAAATAAAATTCGGCTACATAAAACCGTTCGATTGATTTGAACAGAAATTTTCCGGGAGAATTGGAAAAAACATCGTTTTGAATGTTTGCATATTGTTCTGAAAAGTGCCTGATAAAATCAAGTTTTTTCAGGTCTTTTTTTAAATTATTTGCTTTTGCCTTTGCATCTTCGAAAAGGCAAAGCTTACGTAATGAAAAAAAATCAAAACAACTACAAAAAGAAGCATTATTTAAATAATTTTTACAAATCATCGAAGCTCCTTCATACTGACCATTTTTGATTAAGGAAACAATCTGAAGTTTCGCCAAATCATTAAGAAAATAAGTGGTGAATTTAAGTTCTTTAGGCTCCTGGTCTTCGGCTTGCTGGTAAAGTTTTACCTTTGAACCATACGATTTAATCAGTTGTAATGTAAGGGCATGATTGATCTGGTCGATCCCTCCCTGCGGAAGCAGAAATATCTGATTAATTTCTTCTTCTTTCAGGTCAAAAATATAGGGGCATTTTCTCCTGAAATCGAGGTATTGCTTGTCAATATTGGTTAGCTCTTCAGTAATGGTATGATACTTAAACTTCTCATCTTTTTCATCCGGAAATACATACTGGAGCTTTGCCTTGAAAATTCGGGACACAAACAGTGTATCATTTTTCCAGTGTTGTTCTTTAACCTTTTCTTTATCCTGATTGGTATCAACCAAAAACCAACAGTCAATTATCAGCTCAGGATAAGTTTTCCTGATTTGTTTAATGACAGGCAGAGTAAGTGGTAATTCAATGACAGGCAGAAAATCAGCAATGTGATTATAAACTTTTTCTCCGTCAATTCTTGGTGAAGACAACAGATAATAATTCTGACGGTCTCTGTTGGGTCTCAGAGAAATTTCAATATTCTTTTCCCTGTGCTTCAGAACAAAAATATTTCCGTTCTGAGTGATAATAAAGCCATGACGTTCAACAACATCCTGGTTAAACTGTACATCGCTTGTCCCAAAAGTAATGGCAAAAATGTTTTTCATCATCTGCTGGTTAGATTTCCATTTTTAAAAACTCTCTTAAATGAATATGTTTGATCCCCAAATTGCCTGTGGAAATTACCGGATCCATTGACACCACATATTTAGGATAATTGTCATCTATCTTTCTCAGGTTTCCGAATTCTCTTTCATACACTTTTTGATCAGGTATCAGATAAGCTACCTGAACATAAATTTTTTCGTTGGCACGTGTTCCCACAAAGTCAATTTCCTTATCATTCAAGGCAACAGTATGTACTTCAAATCCGTTATACTGTAAATGCAGCAAAACAGCATTTTCAATGATTTTTCCAATATCGTTCATCGAAAAACCGGCAATGAGATTTCGTAAACCCAAATCTTCAAAAAAGTATTTTTCCCCGACCTCAAACACCCGCTTTCCCTTAATATCTGTTCTTTTAATCTTTTTAAGGAAAAAAGCATCTGTCAGGTAATTCAAATATTCCAGAACCCTGACTGTTGCCATGCGGATTCCCTGAGATTTCAAATATTCACTTATTTTGTTGGATGACAATAAGGAGCCAATATGATCGGCTGAGAACTGAACCAGATTTTCAAGAAAATGAATATTTCTTATGCCATGTCTGTTTACAATATCTTTAAATAAAATCGTGTTATACACGCCTCTGAGATATTCAAAAACAGTCAGATCATCCAGTGATAAATTTATTAAATAAGGAAGTCCCCCAAACTTAAGATATTTCAATAAGGCATTGTCCGTATCATCGAGATGATGAAAATCCAAAAACTCAGTATAACTTAATGCTCCAATCCGAAATTCGATAGATCTTCCACTCATTATTCCTGCAATATCTATTGATAAAAATGAGGCATTACTCCCACTGCACCAGATATCCCATTTTCGGTCTGCAAGCAAACTCCTTAATGCATTTTCAAAACCCTTAATTTCCTGAACTTCATCAATAAAAAGATAGTTGTATCTGGCTGTATCCTTATTTTTCAGATATTCAATCAGTTGAAACTCTGTATTAATAAAGCGGTATTCAGCTAATTCTTTATTAATAAAAACAATGTTAGCTTCCGTATTCGAGTTTATGATATGCTGTGCAACCTGATAAAGCATATAGCTTTTGCCCACCCTTCGCTGTCCTGAAAAAACCTTGATTATGTCTTTATCAATATATTTTACCGCATGATCAATATATTTTTGCCGATTGATAAGTTTTTCCGGTATAAATTTATCTTTCTCCATTTTATGTATATGTAAAACTTTCGGCAAATATAATAAAAGATTTATGTATGCGTAAAACTTTTATTGATGCAATTTTGTTAATCTTAAGTTAGGAGTCCGCCTATTTTTTGTATCCATTGAAACTGGCCTGATTAAAATTGCCTTTTTTATCAGGATAGATAGCGACCTCAATAACCTTTCCGGGTTCTGCTTTTCCACTGACGAGTCTGACGATTCTGGTTGTTTTGTCAGGCATATACACTTCAACCTGATTGTTTTCCTTTACTTCCGCATCCAGGAGGTTTTCTTTATTTGGCTTTAGGATAATATCTCTATGTACAGGCTTAACTTCCAGCGTTTTAACATCACCCATTCGGGTTTCATGAGAGCTTTCTTGAGTAATTAAAGAAGACTGTTCAAATGGATTAAGAGAAAGTAAAACATATCCCAAGGGACCAAAATAGGATGGATTTGGCCATTGGTCGAAAGCAATTCTGCGGGTTTTGTATCTGGGTATCTTGTTCTTGTTTCTTTCAATAGTTCCAACTTGAATATGATTATCAAATTTCCAGTCACCGCTCATCGCATGAAAACCTGTACCAAAACCTAACCGCATCAGGTATCCTCTGTTGGCTGGTGCTATAATTCTCCTCATCTGGTCAATTATCTGATTGCTTTTATCTCCTTTGTAATTTTCAAACCATCTGATTTCTTTGTCAACAAAATTTAAAGTGTATTGGTTTATTGCCTCAAGGAAATGTTGAATAATGTTATCCTGATTAAGAAAATTTCTGGCATATGGGTGTAAACCGGATAATTGTCTTTGAAAGTTTTGAAAGAATGGTTGAGCAATTTTAAGGGAAAAAGAACTGGATGAGCCAATTTCTGGTGATTCAAAAGCCGTATCAAACCCATTCGGGTTAAAATTGTCTTCATTTTTGGTTCGGGCAACTTTCCATCTTATTCCACGGTTGCCCAGCGAAGCAATTTTGGAACGGTATAACCTGACTTCATTAAAAAAACAATCAGTAACTTTAATATAACGGAAAAGGCTGTTTTCAAAATTTTTAATAAAAACAGGGTCAGGATTATCATTTGCATGCCCTCCACAGAGATGGTTTGCAATTGCACTGCGCATGGCGCCTTTCAGGGAACTTCCCGGTATATAAGGTCTGCCATCTGCTCCGGATTTAATGAAGGCTTTGATTTCACCGGTAGAACCTTTTTCACCCATAAAAGTTCTGACATATCGATATTTCCAGTCATCTTGTTTTTTAATTAAATTTGCCAGGGCGTTATTGTCACCACTTGCTAATGCTGTAGCAAGTAAATCAGGGTCAATACCTTTTTCAGGATGATATAATTCACTTTCAATTATTCTGTAATTTTCAAAAAAATCAAGTCCTTCCTGCAGATTCTTTTCCTGTGCCCCGCCAATATAAACAGGTGAGATTATTTTAAGAAATATCTGCTGTTCAATATTTATCATCTCATTAAATGTTTACAGGTAAAAAAATTGTTCTACCGCAGCGATAAACCTGATGTTCTGGTACCACCAACCCTTCAGGCTTTGGTTTTAGGTCAATGGCGCCCTGTCCATCTGAAAATCTCCCATTCATATTAATTTTGAATATGCTCCCCTCAGTGAACATATAAATGTATTTTTTCCTGATCCCAAGAAACCCTTCCTGAGTAATCCAGCCACCACGCCTGATTAAATCCCATCGGCATTTTTTTTCACCCGAATCCTTTGAACCAAGAAGCTCTTCTAAATTAATATGAATATCAGGGCAATAAAGTCCAAGATTGGTATAATATTCAGTTTTTCCCGGAAGATTTAACTCAATTATGCCTTCGCTGAGTGTGTAGGTCCCCTGACCGATATTTCTGTCAGTACCAATGCCTTCAAATTGTAATATTTCAAGCCCTTTCTTTAACAAATCAGTATTTCCTTCTGCCAGAAGATATAAGCCGGAACCCTCAGAAAAGTAAATACGTTCCATGTAGAAAATACTGGTTTTTCCCAGGTTTTCTGATACACTTCTCGGAATACTTACACGAGGGACTGTCTGTCTGAAACTGATGACGTGGTCTGACAGGTTTGCTTCAGTCAGGTATTCATCATAAATGGGATGATTATTTTCATCTCCCAGTTCAATTTCTTCCTTTGACAATAGTTTCTGAAAACTTTCTTTATCGAGCCACCTGGTTTTTTTTATCTTTTTTGCAAGCTTTCCGGCTATTTCCGAGTTGGTGTTAAAAGGAATGAGGGGTTTTGGGAAAAAATGAATGATTTTATTTTCAAGAGTAGTAAATGGGAATAAATTACTGATCGTACACCCAAGTTCTCCTGTATTTTCTGCTGTTTCGGGCAAATTGCCTGTCTTAGAAAGGATGGAAAAAACAGCTGCATATAGGGTATCACTGTAAATGGTACTGACAGATGAACCATAATCTTCCCTGCTGTCAGAAATATGAAGCGGGGCATTGAAGTGAAAGTAAAAAGTTTTAAATTCTTTTTTCATAATGGTATATTTTCCTCTTTCCAGGGAAGAGCAATTTCCACATGACCATAACCTCTGGAACCTGAACCGCCAAGATAATCGTGGTTAAGCAATATAAATCCTTCTTCAATTAAACGAAATATTTTTTTTGATTCCTTATTTACAATTTCGTCAATATTTTTTTCTTTTTCATCTTGCCAATTATCATCGATTATATTTACTATTAATTCAATTTTAAACCTGGCTCCAGCAGGAATTCTTTCTATATTTCTAATGCCACCATCTTTTGCTTTTCCTTTAACTCTATCAATAGTGTTTTCAACTTTCATTTCCGTAAAAGGCATATCTGTGAATTCCCCACTTTGCAGTTTATTATAAACTTCATCTTTAATTAGATAAGAATCTCTAAAAATAAGTCTTGAGCTTCGAGAATTATCTTTTGTTGCTATACCAAAAACCTCGTTAATATCTTGACAATCTCCAACATTAGCGATTCCCCTGACTTGTTCAAGGAGGCATCTTATTTTTCCTTTTAAAGAACTCCCTGGTATATAGGGTTCTCTATTGTCTTTTCTTCTGACAACTGGGCTATCAATTCCCCCAATTTCAGTGGTTTCTTTCGAATCCCCAATATGCATACCTGATAACAACAATAATGTCGTTTCGATTTTGTACTTTGCTAATAATTTAATCTTGCTCATTTTCTTCTGCTTTTTTATTTTTTTCAAAAAATTTATGATAAGCGACTATTGCTTCCACTATTTGAACAAAATTTTGAAAATGCTCTTTTGTTTCGACTGCATTTATTCCTATTTCGAGCTCATGGTAAAAATCAATAATTTTTGGATTAGGACTTGTTTCTCTTCCAACAGCATAAGCAAGTTTTGGTTTTATCATTCTAAAATTTGCAAGCCATAAATTTTTGTCATCAAATTCTTGTATCTGAAGACGTTTCATTTCACCGAAAAATTTTCGTAATTGACTTGTTGATAATTCTTTACGGAAAACTGGTTTATCTTTTTTATATTTAAAATTACCCATTTCCATTAAATGATCTCGTTCATCTCTTTGGCGATTTGATATTGCAAGAAAATGAGCAAAACCCATTGCCCATTCTAAGGCATCATTTGTTATTCCCTTTTTAATCCATTCCGGTTTTAAATGAGGAGCAGGATCTCCTTCTGCTAAATACTCTTTCATAATTCTAAAATTTTCAGTTATTACTAATTTTTTCTTTTATTTCCATTTCGGCCCAGCGGGCAGCAAGTGCAGCCAGGTCATAATATCTGTCAGCCGTAAATTTTACGGAACTGTTTTCTTTTGTGGCAAATGAACCTTCCCCTGTAAATAAGCCATTTTGTAGTTTTTTTAATAATTCCTTAGCACTTTCATTGCCTCTTGAAATGCGGTCACCGTATCTCTTCAGATAATAGGCAGTATGCCAGCGGTAACTTAAGTCTGGCGGAAGGTTCTCCTTAGTCTTTTTGTTGTTTTCATCTTTTATTATTTTCCATCTGATTATCTGGTGAAGAATGGCTTTGCTCAGTCTGTTCTCCGTGATTTCACTTTTCAGTGACTTTTTAAGTTCTTTAACTTCCTCCCATTCATATTGCCAGCTGATTGTTTCTCCGAAGAAGGTAATTGCATTTTTATCCAGCTCCACATTTCCTGTCTTTTTGTATTTTTTTGAAGCGTCTTCATAATCGCCAGCCATGTTTGCTGCAATACGGATGGGAAATTTTTCTCCTACAATGGCAATGCCTCCGGAAATACAGATATCTTCTCTTCCTGTAAATTTCCCGAACTCTTCCCTGATTTTTTCAGCAAATTCAATGATTTTATCCCATCTTCCCACGGCAAAAACATCATCACCCCCTGAATAGATAATATTTACAAAGTCTTTGAAATGAGAATCGTAACGAATAGTGTTTAAATAACCTGAAAAGAACAGATCGAAAAGAAAAGAAAGCGTTGAATAAGCAGCGAAGCTTTTGTAATCATCCGGTATTCCTTTACTGAATATCGAACCAAGACCGTCCACATCCATTCGTAAAACACCCAGGAAAGTTTTATCTTTTCCGTTATTGTCTATCCAGCATAACTCCTCAAAAGTTTTGTCTCTCTCAAATTTTTCAGTCTTTCCATTATTATTTTTTTCCTCAGTAATCCTTGCCTGAATATTGCCACCATAAAACAAGTATCCATAGCTGCATCTTTTTCCTTTCAATGATGAAATGACATTAAAATCTGTTTCATTCAACCTTCTGACTCTTGCAATATCGGCTGAGGAAATAAATCGAAACTCAGCATTTTCATCAATTAATTGTTTTTGGTCGAACAGATAATGGTTGATACCTATATCTGACATTGAAATTGAACAATGTGCTCTTTTGTCGAGGTATTTATTCCCTTCTGGATCATCTTTCAGATAGGTAAGGATGTAATCAGCATCTTTGAGCGTTTTGCCAATTTCCGATTGCTTTTTTACAGCTCTGGTTACCCAGATTTTTTCATCATCATCCTTCTCAAGTAAAACAAGGTCATCTTTTATTTTTCCTTCAACTCCTGTAACCGCACAAAGCGTATAATTATTTCCCCATTCGCCCGAGGGCTTAAATAATTCACTGGAAATGAGAGATTCAAATTTTTGTCCTTTGTCCTCTGAGGCTGATGTTATTGTTTTACCCCATAAATCGCTTAGCGAACCATAAACTTGCCCATTACTATTAAAAAGAATTCTTTCTTTCTTGGGTTTATCCTTTGTCGTATCAAAAGAAAATTCGACCATGCCAAGACATATACTCACTTTACCATGATGTTCTTCCCAAAGCAATCGTTCGAAAGCATTTTTAATTTCTTTCAATTTATTCCTTACATCTTTAAGGTTAGGTAATATCATAAAAAGCTTACCCCCGCTACTGTAAACGACATTTCCCCAATGAGAATTACATTCAATAATAGTTTTCTGGATGACACTTTCTATTAGCAATTGAAGATAAAAAGACCTTCCTTTCAGACTGACGGAGGCTTTAGTGCTGGAAACATCATAGATGAATTTCTGGATACCGGATAAATCCCAGCAAACCATTAACAAAGGATAAACTCCCTCTTTTATTTTCGGATAATCATTTTCCCGTTCCCAGGTGAATGTTTTTTCAAAGCCTTCATGCTCCTGATAATCATACAGGCATAAAGCAATAGCTGCTGTTGTTTTCATGTGTTCATACAGGCTTGTATGAACCATATCATTGGTGGAAGCAGGAATGCACCATGTATATTTTTTTAATAAGTACAGCAATGATTCACTGAAACCATGAAATGAATCAGTTGGTAATTGATAAAATTCATTAATAAATTCTTCCCATAGTTTGAAGTAGTTTTTTTGATAGTTATTAACCGAAGCATTTTTAAATGAATCTTTTTCAATTACTTGTGGAAAGATTGAGTCTTCATCAACTACAAGTGGATTTAAATTAAATGAATATAGATTTTCCTGTTTGTTCTTTTTTTGATTATTGTCATGAGTTTCATTATTCCCCTTCGTTTCAGATTTTACAATGATTTCGTTAAACAACGAAAACATGGGAACTTTTTTATACTTGAACATTCCAAAATCAATGTTCTTTATTCCAATTCCTTCTTCATTTTCTGCATTTTTATCATCTCTTTCCATCCCGCTGCTTATCCAGTCAGCTATCTGAATGATTGATTGTAGTTTTGTTTGAGGTTTGTGATGAAAAATTGAAAAATTGATAAGATTATCTATTCCTTTGTTTTCAAAAGGGTTTATGTTAAAGATTTGTTCGTTGTCTTCTTTAATACTGTCAAAAAGATTTTTGTTTTCCTGATAAAACAGATATGTCCAAAAAGAATGCTGATAATCCCATTTATTCCTTGATTCATCAAATTTGCAACATAATTGGGCTATGGCATTTAAGTGAGGGTTGTTTTGTAAAATATCCCTAATTAATTTATTATCTGCTCTTTGATAAAACTTCCCGATATCATGCAGCAAGGCTCCTAAGTATATTTGTTGTCTTATGGTATCCATATGCTATTTTATTCATCCATTTTAATGATTATTCTTTAGCTGTCTGACTATACCAAAACCTTTACTCACTGCTTTTCCAAGCCCGATGTAATTGGGTAAAAATACATTTGTTGAAAATTCAACATCAAATCCCATCATTTTTTTTGTCTTGAACTTAATCGGTTTTGGTTCTTTTATCTGTTTGATTTTTAATTCGATGGGTTTGTCGATGTGCCAGTCAATTCCCTTGGCAAATGAAATTATATTGGCCTTGAGTGTATTCTCAAGAATCTGTATTCTGTCGCTTAATGCTTCTTTTTCCTGATACCTCAGGTAGTTTTCCTGATTCAGCGCAATCCAGTTATTGATTTTATACTGAAACATTTTATCCCACACCTGCATGATAAACTGGTTCATAAAAAGCTTATAAATCCTCATGTCGAGCCATCTGTCTCCAATCTGAATATCCCAGTCTTTTTTTTCAAAGTATTTATGAATTTCATCCACTCCGTAATCAACACACATGATGGCTGGCCGGTTGCTGATATTTTTGTACTGAATGAGCGGATACCTGTAAAGAAAGGCATTTCCGTTCAGATGATTATGAAACAAAATATTTTCTTTCCCTACTTTTGAAATGATTGCTCCCCTGAATGCCGGAATTTCATAAGGTTTTATTTCCGTGTCAAATACCACCTGAAGTATCCGGATTTTTTTCATTCGTCAGTTTTTTGAGAGAAGAAAAATCAAGCAATTATACGAAAAAGAAATTACTTGAGATATTTTTTATGAAAAATTTTTTTGTAAAAAAATATCTGTTAAAACGATAAGATTATCAGTACTTTATATCGTAAACTTCCATGAACAGTACCACTCTTCGGGATGAGGATCAGGGGGGCAACCTATACAGGTTGTTTTTATGTTTTTATCAATGGTTTCTGCAAAAGTGGTGTATTCTACCATGCCACCCGATTTGCACGGATAATCTGCCAGTCCTTTTCGTTTACGGGCATCCTGAACCCTGCATCTTTTCATTCTGAACACAAAACTGGTTTCAGTTTCCTCTACTATTTCCTGTTCATTGATAAAGGCATACAGCCTGAAAGCCAGTGATTTTTTCAACCCGTCAAGACCCGCATTTTCGGGGAGTTGTAACATTTTTTTTATGGCATGTGCTTCGAAGGGTGAAAACTGTGCCCAGCAGCTGTCGTTACAGCGTTTGGCTTCGTTCATACCATATTGAAATTCAATGGCCTGAAACCAGATACCGTCATTAGCGAGCCAGTTTGCAGCCATCGCACTCAGCAATGCCTGTAATTCTTCTTCACTTTTTTCATGCAATGCAACGGGCAGGTTATCCTGAAGTTCAAAGCCCAATGTTTTGGCCAATCGGTTCATTTGCAGCGGAAAGCTTTGATCCCATACTTTTTTTATCAGTAAATAGGCTTTTTCGTCTCCTAACTGATGACGGGCTTCGGAAAACCAAAGTGCATAGTGCATAAAGGAGCGATGAAAAAAATCAGACAGCAGCTGTATCAGAATTGATTTGTTATAGTGAGGTTTCATTTTTGTAAATTATTGGTTATCATTAATTTAACTTTTTTAAAAAAAAATTTGGTTTTTTCTCAGAATTAGTATTTTTGGCAAGCTTTAATACCTTTAAAAAATGCATAAAATCTTGTATTTTAGTAAAAAGCAAATTTATCTGAATTTGAAAGACCATGGTTCCTGACTGCCGGGTTTTTTAAAATTTTTCAAAACGCTCAAAAATATTTGCTCATGAGACCATTACCTTATGCCGAACCCTACAAAATTAAAATGATTGAAAATGTTTATACCAGCACCAGAGAAGAGCGGGAAAAATGGATAAAGGAAGCAAAGTATAATCTTTTCAAACTGAAAAGTAATCAGGTTTTTATTGATTTGCTGACAGACTCAGGCACAGGAGCTATGAGCGATCTGCAATGGTCGGAAATAATGAAAGGTGATGAAAGCTATGCCGGAGCTTCATCATTCTTTAAGATGAAGTCTGTTGTAACGGATATTACCGGCTTTGAATACGTTCTGCCAACTCATCAGGGGCGTGCAGCTGAGAATGTATTGTTCAGTGCTTTGGTCAGAGAAGGGGATGTCGTTCCCGGCAATTCACATTTTGATACCACCAAAGGGCATATTGAATTACGAAAGGCTAGCTGTATTGATTGTACGATTGATGAGGCTTTTGATGTCAACAACCTGCATCCCTTCAAAGGAAATATTGACCTCGATAAATTAGAAAAAGTATTGAAAACATATCCCTCCAATAAAATTCCTTTTATTGCTATCACAGTAACTTGTAATACTTCCGGAGGGCAACCCGTTTCGATGCAGAATCTGAAGGATGTTTCAGCCCTTGCCAGAAAATATGGTGTCAGGATTATGATTGACGGGGCACGTTTTACAGAAAATGCTTATTTCATTAAAAAACGTGAAGCTGGTTATGAACAGGCTGCTATCAGGGATATTACGAGGGAAATGTTCAGCTATGCCGATTTTATGACCATGAGTGCCAAAAAAGACGCCATCGTAAATATCGGAGGCTTTATTGCCATGAATGATGAAGAACTTTACAAAAAGACCTGTAACCTGAATATCATTTATGAAGGCTATATCACATACGGAGGACTGGCTGGCAGAGATATGAATGCTATTGCTCAGGGTTTACTGGAGGGAACAGATTTTCGGTATCTGGAAGCCAGAATAGGTCAGGTTGAATATCTTGGTAAAAGGTTAGAAGAATTTGGAATTGCTGTTCAGAAACCAATTGGCGGACATGCTGTTTTTGTTGATGCACTTAAGTTTTATCCGCATATTCCTCAGGAAGAATATCCTGCACAACTCATGGGGGTTGAATTATACCTCGAAAGTGGCGTCAGGGCTGTCGAAATTGGAACATTACTTGCAGACAGAGACCCCATTACCCGTATGAACCGTTATCCTAAACTGGAATTTCTGCGCATGGCCATCCCCCGAAGGGTTTATACCAACAATCATATTGAATATGTAGCCTGTGCACTGGCAAATGTTTATGAAAGAAGAAATGAAATAAAACATGGTTTTAAAATCGTTTATGAAGCTCCCCTGATGCGTCATTTTACTGTTGAACTCGAACGTATTAAACCATGAAAAAAATCCTTGGCTTTGTTATTTATTTAATGACCACCCAGTTAGTTTTTCCCCAGTCAAAAAATTTCTTTGACTTTAAGGTGAAAAACATTGTGGGAGATTCTGTTGACCTGAAAATTTTCAAAGGAAGAAAAATATTGGTCGTCAACACTGCTTCATATTGCGGTTATACCCCACAGTATGCCGATCTGCAGCAATTGTATGAAAATTATAAAGACAGGGGTTTTGTCATCATAGGCTTCCCGTCTAATGATTTTGCAGGTCAGGAACCCGGGAACGACAATGAAATACTCGATTTTTGCCAAAGCAATTATCATGTAACATTTCCAATGATGTCGAAAATCAGTGTAACCGGCAGCAATATTCATCCTTTATACGCGTGGCTGACACAAAAATCGCAAAATGGGGTGAAAGATGCACCTGTATCATGGAATTTCCAGAAGTTTCTTATCAATGAAGACGGGTCATTTTATGACTATTTGTCGCCACAGGCAAGCCCGCTTGCTCCTAAAATTACCTCCTGGATTGATAAGGGTGCAGGCATGGATGTAAAAGAAAATGCTTCTTTTCTGAATGTTTTTCCCTCACCCGCAAAAACTGTTTTTACCATTTTCGTTCAGACTGAAAAACCCGATAAACTGGTTCTCCGTATTTATGATTCTAAAGGAATGCTTATCGATGAACTTTACAATGATATTCTTGAAAAAGAATTAAGAATCGAATACTTTACTGACCGTATGCCAAATGGGTCATATATTGTTACTGCAGAACTCGGCAGTCAGAAATTTACGCAGCAATTAAGTGTTAAAAAAGATTAGATTATCGTTTTCTGCTCAGTCGTTTACAGTAATCATAAGCCTTTTTCTTCAGATAGCTTTTATCAGAAAACTCAGAGGTTAATTTCATGATTTCAGCAATTTCTTCCCTGAACTCCGGCAGTTTGTCCCCGATTTTATAAAGCAGTCGGAGAGAATAAGTTTTTATAAAGGTTTGCTTCTTTTCGTGAAATAATAGATGGCTGATAAAGTTTATACTCCCTGATAATTTACTAGTATCAAAATCAGTAAAATAAAGCACACTGAGTAAAGTAGCCAGCTGACTGTCTGAAGAAGTATTCGTCAATTTGTCAATAATACGATCAGTATAAGGCTCTGGTATTCCGGGAAAGCGTTGGCTCAGGTAAAGCAATCCCCAGCAGGCGTGATAACTGATTTTTGGTATATCTGACAAGGCAACATCCACCCAAACCCTGAGCCTTGCAGGATCGTCCTTTATTTCATCAATCATTTTCAGCAGGAGGCTTTTTCTAACTGTCTGGAGTTTTAACAGGATTTCTTCTCTGAAAGTATCCATGTTAATTGATGATAAGGTCTCTTAAGCTGCGTTTCGGGACATGATGTACCTGATTTTGATCTCTCCAGTAAGCCGTATTACCGTCTTCTCCCGGTTCATCAATCACAATGATTTCTTTTGGTTTTCCCAGTGCAATGGTGAAAACAATATCAAGATGATCAGGGAGTTGAAGAATTTCTTTAAGCCTCGGTTTGTTGAGGGCAGCGATCACACAACCACCCAACCCTTTTTCAACTGCTCCCAGCAAAATACTTTGGGCAGAAAAGCCCTGGTCGTGCCAGGTATTCGGGCTGATGGAGGTATCGTGCAACATGGTGATATAGGCTGCAGGCCTTTCTCCGGGTTCAGGACCTTTCCAGTCTTTGAGCAGTCCTGCCCAGGCGGTGCAGGGAAAAATCTGTTCACAAATTTCAGGTGTACAGGCAAGATGGTATTTGAAATGCTGAAGATTTTTGGCTGACGGAGAAAGCCTTGCCAAATCAACCAGCTCTTCAAGTGTTTTTCTGTCGATTTTTACTTCTTCGTAAAATCGCCTGTAACTTCTGTTTTTAAGAACGAGTTCCCTGATTCCCATTTTTTGATATTTGATGGATGATTGAAGTAAGCATTTTTATCCCGGGTTCAATTATTTCATCCGGAAAATCATAATCCGGTGTATGCAGTTCCGGGTGATGGATACCACTGCCGATGCAAAACATGGCTCCTTTAAACCTGCTGGTAAAGTGGCTGAAGTCTTCTGACCATAAATTGGCTTTCCTCAACTGAATATATTCGAATCCATTGATGGTTGCAGCATTGCGGATAACCTGAACACATTCACTGTCGTTAACCACAGGTAAAAATTCATCATGCCAGGAATAATTGATTTCAATGCCATGACGCTCATACAGTTCATCAATGATCTTCTCCATGGTTTTTTTAAGCATCTCAAAATCGTCAGTTCTGAATGCCCTGACCACGACATATAAAATGGCATCTTCCGGAAGAATTCCGAAACCGGGAACGCCTCCATGAATATGGGTAACAGTGATTCTGCTGAAATCTTTTGTAATTTCCTTGTTGTTCAGTTCTTCAAACTCGTTGATAATATAGGAAGCAATATGTACAGGATTGAACCCTTCTTTATCGGAAGCAGCATGAGCGCTTTTGCCTTTACAATGTATCTTTAATCCGGCAGATGCTATGCTGAATAATCCTTCTTTACAGATAATGCTTTTGGAAGGAAACCCCGGCAGATTGTGAAATGAAATGACATAATCGGGTGTCAGCGGTGGAAAAGCAAGGTCGTTGAGTACCTCAAGGGCACCTCTGCCATCTTCTTCTGAGGGTTGAAACAAGAGGATGACCCGACCGTAATCCGGCCTGTTTTCGGCTAAATATCGGCCTAAACCGCAAAGAATAGCCATGTGTCCGTCATGTCCGCACTGATGTGCAACATTTTCATTTGCCGACCGGTAAATATTTTCATTTTTTTCGGCAATGGGTAGCGCATCCATTTCCGCCCGGACCATTATTTTCGGGCCTCTTGTTTTGCCTTTGTAAATGAAGGCTAATCCGTTTCCGGCAATATGTGTTATGACCTCGTCTGCCCTGTGTTTTTTCATAAATGAAAGAATGATTTCAGCAGTCTTTCTTTCTTTTCCGGATAATTCAGCCTGTTGATGAAGCTTGTGGCGAAGTTCGGTTAAGGGTTGAAGGCGAATAATCATAAATCATGTAATTACGCTGCAAATTTCGCCTTTAATGACTGAGGTGTATGGATGAGATTATTAACAATCTGAATGTTTATTGTTTAATCCACAAATATTTCCACAAACCGGTACCATCATCAATTTGAATGAGATAGGAGCCTGGGCTCAGATTACCTGTATCAATTTTAAATCTTTTCTCATCAGAGGAATGAGTCATGAGCCATTTTCCTGAAAGGTCATAAAATTTTATTTTGTAAGAGGATGTGGGGCTATTTTCAGGGAAAGAAATCCAAAGCTCCTGTTGCCCCGGATTAGGATAAACAGATGGCTTCAGATAGCTGATTTCCTCTATGCCGGTACAGTTTTTAAAGGTAATCAGAATGCTATCTGTTGTCTCACAACCGTGATGGGTAACCCTTACCCAAACCACTTTTGTCCCGATTCCGGTACCTGATGAATCGACAAGGATAACCGGATCGATAGAATCATTCGACCATAAATAACTGTCGAAGCCAAATCCTGCATTTAATAAAATTCGTTTTCCGGCACAAATAACCGTATCGTTTCCAAGATTAACGACAGGGTTGGGTTTTATCACCACGCTATCAGAAAAGCTATCCCTGCAATTGTTTTCGGATGAAACCGTTAGCCGGATGATATAACTCCCTGCTTTTGAATAGGTGTAAACAGGCTCAAATAGCTGTGATTGCCCGTTATCACCGAAATCCCAGTAATAATGAAGTGTTCCGCTGTCGATGACAGATTTATTCAGGAATGTAACCTGATGAGGATAAAGGCAGAATTGATGTCCTGACATTTCAAATTTTGCCTGTGGAGAAGGAAACACTTCAATGTATCGGAGTGCGGTATCAATACACCCTTTGGTGGTGATGGCAGTTAAAACTACCGCATATTTTCCTGTTTTGCTATAACTGTATCCTGCATCTCTGAGGAAGCTGTACTGACTATCTCCAAAATCCCATTTAAATGTCATGGAATCAAGCAAGGAAAAGCTTTTATTGGTGAAAAGAAATTTATTGTCTTTCAGGCATTGTTCGGGTTTATCAATGCTGAAATCAGCTTCAGGTGAAACGGCAGCGCTGACTTTTATGGTATCGATCGATTTGTTGCCGCATATATCTTCAACTGTAAGTCGGTAAGTCCCTGTTTTATAAATAGTTATTGTGTCGTATGAGGAAATATTCTGGTTGGAAGGTAATACAGTCCAATGATAACTGGCCGACAGGTCATCACCTCCATCCAGGAACAAAGTATTGCCACTGCATAGTGAAGTATCATCCGGTAATTTAGCCTGAATTTTATCCCTGACCAGAGCCCTTGCTGCTGCGGGTAATGTCGAACAATATGAGCCGGTTGAATAAAAAACATTGCCATTCCAGACAGCAGGAGTTGCATACTGAGCTTCAAAGAGGTAATCCAAGGCTATCCCGTTTGAAATACTGAAATCTGCTCCGTTTATGGTACCGGAGCCGGGTGTAAAATTAACAAAACTCATCTGGTATGTGGTAATATAAATGGAATAGGTATCTTCAGGTCCGATATAAATGGGAGTGGTGAGTGGGATCCGTGTCGGTTTGCCAAAACCTGATGCCTGAACCGTGATGGAATCATGCCTCGTCCACGACAGACTGTCGTTCTGATATCCGCTTGAGCTGCCGTTTTTTGTGTAAATGAGAAAGGTATAGGTGTTTTTGTACTGTGTATGTACTTCGAAGCTGTCTATCCAGATACTTTTTGTGTTTGTTATCACGTCAAACATATTTCCGTTGGTCAGGTTTGAAAGGGATGTGGTAAATGGAATTTTCAGACTGTCGGGTTTCATTTTACTTCCTGCCACAACATAATAGGTCCTGCTCTTTTCCAATAAAGGTGTTTTAAACAGGGAATCAAAACCGATTACTTTCCCAACGTTCTGATTTTCATACCAGTAATAGTATCTTGCATTCGGAGAAAATGCCTTTAGCTGTGCGGAATATCCCGGACATACTGTGTCTTCAGTAATCTGAAGTTGTCCGGGTGTAGGAAGCAGGTTCAGATGGGTGGTAACAATGATATTATTACTGCTGTCTTCATCAGCTTTTCCATTTGGCCATCCGGCTTTTACTTCTATCGAATAATTTGAGTCTGCACTGAAATGATAAGTTCCCAGCAAAAGGTTAATTGTCTGGAAATACTTTAGTTTGTTGAAATAGTATTTCGAACTGAATTGATTTTGATTGATTTTCCAGTAAATCATGATACTGTCGAGTGGGCTTTTCCCTCTGTTCTGAAGGCTGACTGAAAGTTTATGTTGTCCGTCACATGAAGGGCTGCTGAATGAAGGGAAACCGTTTAAGGAAACGTCTGAGTTTTTAAGAATAAATTCATCAGCGCCTATATCTGGATACAGACTGTTTCTGCTATCTCCGTCTATGTCTGTTTTAACAGCAGGGAGGGGAGTTCCCGCTGAATCACAGGCTATGTCCTGGCAATGCAGGTCTTTTGTATCTTTAAACAGGGGAGACAGGTTTTTGGATTGTTTGTCCTGATTGCTGGCAGTAACCCAATCTGTAAATGATGTCCGTAAACCGTTCCAGTTCCCGAAATTGCTGCCAATTGTGTAAAGGATATTGAAATTGCTGGTAATATTGTTCGTGCCTGCCGCATTAATGACCATGGAGCCGCCTGTGTTGACGAAAATATTGTTTTTGATGTCAATACCTGAGGTGGAAGATGTCATGTCGAGGACAGTCCCTGCATAATATTGATTTCCCTGCCTGAAAGTATTATGATAGACGTTGAAATTTGAACTGTTGTCGAGCATCAGGCAACGGGCATTCGTTTCTTTGCCATACATATCAATGAAATTGTTGGAAATCAGGCTCTTGTTGGTGGTAATACCCGGACTGGCTATCAGGTATATCCCTGAACTTCCTGAATTCAGGAATATCCTGTTCCTCCCGATTTGCCTGATATTGCTGCAGTAATAGGTATAAATTCCTGCATAATATGAAGCGCTCACATTATTATTAATAATATTTTGCTGAATATCGAGGTTTCTGAAATAAAGGCAATACAATCCGTATCCATATTGATTGGTAAAAATGTTGTTGAAAAACAAACAGTTGTTGTTGTAGCTTATATTGTCTTTTCCGGCCAGATAAATCCCGTATGAACCATCTGAAAAATAATTATTCCTGAAAACAAGGTTGGTATCCCTGAAATTATCTCCTGACATGGAAATCAGTGCAAATTCTGTTGATGTATTAGTAACTTTTTGTCCGTAAAATGCATTGCTGTCAAAAATCAGGTTTGCGTTTGTGCCGCTCAGTTCAATGATTTTACCATAAACATTTCCATCGGCAATGAAATTGATGTTTTTAATACTCAGGTTGCTGATACCGATTCTGAAGACATAATTTGCATACCAGTTGACGGATCCGAATCGGATAACTACACTGTCCTGATTTGATTTTAATCCAATGATATTCAGTTTTTTAGGATAATAAAGGCCAGGAATGCTGTCAAGATTCAATTGTTCGGTATAAACACCGGGTTTAATAAGCAAGGTCAGGTTGTTGCATATTCCTCTGGATTGAATATCTGAGAATGCTTCTCCGATGCTTAGGTAGTTGCCCTTGCCTTGTTTATCAATGATTAAAGTGTCTTTGAATGCAGGCCATAATGATTTTTCCATGGAGTTGTTTTTGTAGTTCTGGTCGGTTAACCCTCCTGCAAATAAAACATTAACACTGACTTTCACTGGTTTGTTAAAAGGCATATATACCATTCCGCCACTAATGTCAGTTTCTGCATCTGGCACAAGGTTGGTAATGTGGTAAATACTGTCAGTTAATTGATTATCAATATATAGTCGTGTTATAAAATTGAAGGCGGTATCTGTTCCGGCATTTTTTATTTTAATATGAACGGGAGCACTGTCTCCGGGACATAAAAGAGCAGCCGGTGAAAACTGTAATACGGCAAGGTCGCGGTTATAAAGAATCAACTCATCTGCTCCTATGGTGCAACGACCGGTATCGCGTATTTCTCCGTCAATATCTGTTGCTACCTCAGAAAAATATTTGCCTTTTCCGGCAAGCTGTTTTTCGCGGATATGCAGGTCGGTGTTGCTGTAAAAAAGTGGGTTGGCCACCATGGAATTGGTGTCCTGCTTTGAATATAATGACCAGATTGATAAGGTATTGCTCAGATAACCGTTCCAGTAACCAATATATCCGCTTGTATAATAACAATTATAATTGGCTGAAATAGTATCTGTTGTGAAAGTAATTAGTCCGAAACCAGGTCCTCTGTTCACCATGATATTGTTGAAAATATTAATGTTTCCGCAATAGCCGCTACTGTTCTGGATGTTGATACACCTGCCTGCACTTCCCAGTGTGGTACTGCTGATATGAATGTTATTGTGAAAAACATTGATAAAACTACAGGTTTCGATGAATATACCAATGGCAGCCGCATTTCCTCCCGGTGCTGTAAAATTATTTGTTACCCATGTTTCATTTCCCTTTGAAGAGTTGACTTTATTTAACAAAATACTGAATCCATTGGTATTATGACTGATTTTATTTGCCGATATCTGATTCGGGCCTGAACTTGCAGATAACTCTATCCCAATGAATTGTGTATGAAAGCTGTTGGTTTGTATAATATTTCCGGTGATGATAATTCCGTTTTGGTTTTCTGATTCAATGGCTGAAGAATATTGATTAAGGAATAAATTGTTGCTTATTCTGTTCCCTGCCGATGGTACTGTCGGGCCATTGATGAGTATGGCAGTAGAGCCATCATAAAAAATATTGGAGTCGATGAAAAATGAATCACAAATATTCCCTGACCCATATATAATGGCAAAATTATCTGATGTGGCATTTGTTTTAACGCCATAAAATGTATTTTTTTCAAAGGAAATGCGGGTGCAGTCTCCATATAATTCAATGATTCTTCCGGCATTTTGGGAGGAATTTTTAAAGTTCAGCTGGTTAAAGTTGATGTTGCCGGCACTATCAATTCTGATGATATAATTTGTGTTGGTCAGAGCAGGGGAGTACCAGATGAGGACAGGTGAAGTATCGTAGGGTTCAAAAGTCAGTGAATAAAGTTGAGCGCCTGAATACCATTTAATGATAATCTGCTCATTGTAACTGCCACCTTTTATTTTAATGATGGTATTTCCGGAAATTCCCTGACTGATAATACTGTCAACAGCTTCCTGAATAGATTGAAATGAATCGGAACTGCTTTTACCAACAGTATAAATTCCTTTCATTTGAGGAAATGCATGAATGCTAAACAGTAAGGTGAAGATAAAAAGTAAAAGAAAGTGCCTGAAAGAATATTTTGAAAAAAAACTGAGCATAAACCTGAATTAAAACACTGTTACATTAAATGGGGCAGTTTTTTCAATAATCACACTATTTTTTTGATTGTAAAGATAAGAAAATTAAAAGAGTTACTAATTTTACAAGCCTGAAATTAAGATAAAAATCTGCTGTATGAATGGTTTTTTACAATTGGCAAAGAAAAGATATTCCTGTCGGAAATATCAGCCGGTACCGGTAGAGGAGGAAAAGATAAATTATTTGCTTGAATGTGGTCGAATAGCCCCTTCAGCGGCTAACCGCCAGCCATGGAAAGTTTTTGTTGTCAGGGATTCAGGGATCCTGTCTTTAATACATGATGCTTATCCAAGAGAATGGTTTGCAGCTGCTCCGGTGGTCTTTGTTTTTTGCGGAGATCATTCCCTGAGCTGGAAAAGGCAGAAAGATGCAAAAGACCATGCTGATATTGATATTGCCATCATGGTTGATCATATTACGCTTGCTGCCACCGAGCAGGGACTTGCCACCTGCTGGATTTGTGCTTTTGATCCGGATAAGCTGCGTCAAATATTGGAACTCCCGGATCATCTCGAACCTCTGGTCGTTCTTCCCCTTGGTTATCCCGCTGACAGCGTTGACGAAAACCGGCATCAGCAAAGCAGAAAACCGGCAAACGATTTTGTTACCTTTTTATAATAAAAAGACCCCGGATACCGGGGCCTTTTACGCCAAACAGATAGAACCAATACTGCTTACTGGTTAGTCAAGAATTATTTTTTTTGAAAATGGTCTTCCTTTTAATGTAAATAAGACGGTATAAACACCACCTGATTCAACTGTAATCCGGCTGACATTTGCCTTGGATGAATAAATGATTCTTCCGGTGATATCGACTACTGCTATATTTTCAGGTATGTTTTCTTCTGCTGAAATATTGATGGTTTTTCCTGAAGCAAAAATCAATGGGAGTTTTACTGTTTCGTTATTGCTGGCGGAAGAAGTAATATCTGTAACTGATTGAACAGGAAGAACATGTAAGGTAAATCTACTGTCATCTGTGCCGTTTACTGAATAAAATGTATAATTCCCTTCCCGAAGATTAAAAACTTCTTTGGTGAAATGATCTTCTAAAATGAAATCAAAGTTTTCGTTCAGGTTGGTCAGGTCAAATTTGAAGGTATATTGTCCGTCAGCAGGGATATAGATGCCTAAAGGAACTGAAATTGACTGAGATGGCCGGTCAAAAGAACTGATAGCCAGATATTCATTTTTACCGGTGATGGTGTAGAGTTGGGGAACAGTTTTTTCAAATGAAAACATTTTCAGGGCGTCCCAGTCGGATTCAAAATTATCAGTGGTGTTGGGTTGAAATCTGATAATGGTTTCATCTTTAAATTGATTACCGGATAATGTAATAGAAAGAAAATCATTATTCTGGATTTCCCTGAAATTGACAATATCGGATACGCGGGCACTGTTATGTACGGTTAAATTGCCGCCCGAAGTGTTGTTGCAGATGACGAAAAATGCAGATGTCGGTGGAATAAGGTTGGTTCCACCGTTTTGTCCTATTCCGTTTACATAAGAAGTGATATTTTTCGATACAGGATCCCAGATATAGATGGCGTTATTGACATTGACCTTATTCCATCCATTTGATGTGTTCCAGTTTATTGTGGTAGGATAAGGATTCCCGACCAGATTATAGCCTAAACCTCCATTTAAGGTTCTGGTTAAGTTAATGCTATAATCCCCATTATTGAACTGCCCTTCAAACTGAATAGTTTTACCTGAGTTTTTCAGATAAACGTCATATCCTTTCATTACCTGAAAGGCTTCATTGGCACCATGCCGGGTCCAGCTCCCCTGAGTCTCATTGTAAGAATACACAGCCATCCCCATAAAAGAATTTGTATTACCGTTTGACACAGGTGATGAGAAATAATGCCATCCGTCTGCTTCAATATAACGTTTGAATGAAACGGACCGCTGCCCGTTTATGATTCCTTTAACAAGCAGATTGCCTGTATTCGACTGTGTGGTTTCAATATTTATGCTACCAGAGCAACTATATGTCCCTTCCACAACCACAGCCCCATATATTTCAAGGGTACTGTTTGAATTGACAGTCAGATCCTGACAGTTCAGAATGCCATAAACGATTACTTTTCCGTAATTATTAATGGATACATTTTTTTTTCCGTTATCGGCCAGAATATCATTATAATCAATGATCAGTACCCCATAAATGGTCAGGTTCTGTGGAAAAGTAATATCATTGTATATGAAAATCGTATCGCCTGCCGGCAAAATGTAAGGAGGAATATTGTTGTTTCGCCAGTTTTTTTGAGAAGACCAGTTCCCGTTATCAATGGTATAATAGTTTGTTGAATTTACATGAAAGCTGATCGTCAGAAAGTAACCCAGGATTATCAGTATGACAAATCTTCTATTCATGATTTTTGTTTGGCGTAAATAATATATCAAGCTATTTGCCGTACAAATAAATTGCAGATTTACAGGTAGTTACAGAAAATCATCTCATTATTGATTTTCTCAAAATGGGATTATTTTTCATATTTAATGAGAAATGTATAAATTGGAAATTTTACAAAATTAGAATTATTCTAAAAAATAGGTTGAAATTTTTAATGATATGGTAATCAATCAGTATTAAAATCAATATCTGATAAAGAAAGGAATGTCAGGCGATTAAAGATATTGAATGATAATCTGAGATGTTTTACACTCAGGGCTAGAGTTTTGACATTTTATTAGCTATTGTCCGGAAATTTCTGGAGTTATTACTGAGAGATGAAGGATTTGATTTGGTTGAGATTGATTCAGGAATTAGCATTTCTTCATTCGAATAAGTTTTGATGGAACTGTTTTCTGTCTTGTTTAATTCTATATTTAATTCATTTTCAGTATCTTTCAGAAAAATCAGGGTGGTAATCATCTGATTAAACCAATCGTCATGGAGGAGAGGTATAAAAACTTCATTTTGTAAACTGGAGTCTTTAATGATTCTTAAATCTTTGATAATCCGTGCTTCCTGATAGTTGATGTGGCTGGAATGAGGAAATGCTGAGTGTTGAACAGCAAATAATGCCAAGGTCAGGAATAAAAAGTTTAATGTGATTTTTCGCATCAGTTTGATTTTGATAATCATTCTTCAAAAATCCTTCATAATCTATAAGTTAAACAAATTCAATTGGTTGTGTTTAAGCATGAATGAAAGTTTTTTCCAAAATTTAGAATTTTTCCAGCATTAAAAAAATCAAGGAAAGACGAATGCAGCTTTTCCCGATAATGATTAAAATTGAAGGAAATTTAAAATGCTGTTAAAAATGAAAATACTTGTACTGGGTGCCGGACTGGTCGGAAGGCCGATGGCACTTGATCTGGCTAATGATGCTGAATATAAGGTGGATGTAGCTGATGCCAATGATGAACGGCTGAAAAAACTTAAGGGAAATCCGGCCATAAATACCCTGCGATTGGATGCCGGTGATGAAAAAAAACTGAAAAGGACAGTCCAAAGCTACGATTTGATTGTCAATGCATTACCCGGATTTTTAGGATATCGGGTTACCAAATGGGTTATTGAATCAGGGATTAATCTGGTGGATATTTCCTTTTTTCCTGAAGATCCGGAACCGTTGGAAAAGTTAGCCATCGAAAAAAATATAACTGCAATGATTGACTGTGGTGTTGCACCAGGCATGAGCTATATTCTGGCTGGATTTGCCCATTATCAACTTATTGAAACACAGAAAATCAGAATTTATGTGGGTGGTTTGCCTGTTATCCGCAACTATCCATTTGAATACAAGGCGGTGTTTAGTCCTGTTGATGTGATTGAGGAATATACAAGGCCTGCACGCTATGTTAAAGGTGGCCAAATAATTGTCATGCCTGCACTTTCAGAAGCTGAACTTATTGATTTCCCCAATCTTGGCACACTTGAAGCCTTCAATACAGATGGACTTCGTTCCATGCTGAAAAATATTCCTTGTCCGGATATGGTTGAGAAAACTTTACGTTATCCCGGGCATATTTCAAAAATTCAGTTTCTGAAGGATTGTGGTTTCTTCAGTGAAGAGTTGATTGATTATCAGGGTATTAAAATAAGACCTCTCGATTTTACCTCACAGATTCTTTTCCCTTTATGGAAACTGAATGAACATGAAAAAGACCTGACAATCATGACGGTTATTGTGGAAGGCATTTCCGGACATAATGGAGAAAAAATCAGGAAGATTTTCCGATGGGACCTGCTCGATACTTATGATGAAAAAACCGGTATTCACTCAATGGCCAGAACGACCGGATATACAGCTACTGCTGCAGTCAGGATGCTGACCTCAGGTATTTTCAGGCAAAAAGGGCTGATTTATCCGGAATTTATCGGGAAATATCCTGAATGTGTGGCATTTATGCTTGAATATTTGAAGAAAAGAGGTGTGAATTACATTTCCTCTACGGAAGAAACACTTTTGCCTGAAAATTAAAGGGGATAAGTTTTTTTTCAGTAAACTGAAATACAGGTCTATTCATCCCGCTCAAACTTGTATCTGACGTAATTTCCACCACCGGTTTCCTGGTCAAGCCACATTTCGTTGCTGGTCAGTTTAATAATGTCATAATAAATAGTTACATCATCCTGCTCAAAATAGATGCTTACTTTAGCTTTTGCATCTTCAAAATCCCATTTTGCAGGGTTATTATTCGGATTGCCATTAAACTCCATCACAAAAGAGCCATTATTCTCAAAAATCCAGACAACATTTCCCGCTACAGCGATTCCGTTCATTTCAATCACTTTCCAGCGGGCAGTCAGACGTGCCTTTTTGGTTGCAAGGGAAAAAGCCGGGCCTTCTTCATATTTACCACATGAACTCAGTAAAACGGTTATTAGTACGACCAGTGAGAATAAGGTTGATTTTTTTAACATACTTTTACAATTTAAGGTTTTGATTCTGTTGCAATGTTAATGTGAAGAGGGCAGATACACAAAAGAATTTTCATCTTTTCAAACGGACTTTAACAAAAGATATCAGGCTGTCTGTTCAGTGATAATGTAATAATTTTGCAGCCTTTTGCTAAATCATGTATTCTGTATCAAATATTTCGGTTTATTATCCGGGTAAAGAGCTGCTGAAGTCGGTTTCATTTATCATTAATCCCCGTGACAGAATTGGGCTTGTTGGAAAAAATGGGTCAGGGAAAACTACTTTACTGAATATAATAGCCGGAATAAAACAGGCTGATCAGGGAACAGTGGTGATTCCTGAGGGAAAAACCATTGGCTATCTGAGGCAGGAGCTTGGCAAATATGAGCAAAAATCGGTTATTGAGGAAGCTCTTGAAGCATTTCAGGAAGTCAATCAGATTGAAAAGGAATTAAATGAGCTGACGATCAGGCTTGAAAAAATGACGGATCATCATGATCAGCAGTACCTGAAACTTCTGAATATTTTGGCAGAAAAACATGATCGTCTGAATTTTCTGGATAAAGCCCGTCAGGAAAGTCATGTGGAAAAAATTCTGAAAGGTCTTGGCTTCAGCCCCGCTGATTTTAACAGAAAAATAACCGAATTCAGCGGAGGATGGCAGATGCGGGTCGAGATGGCAAAAATTCTCCTGCTCAGGCCTGATTTATTATTGCTTGATGAGCCTACCAATCATCTCGATATTGATTCTATTCTCTGGCTGGAGGATTTTCTTAAAAATTATCAGGGAGCCATGATCATTATTTCTCATGATAAAACTTTTCTGAATAATGTTTGTGAACGAACTATAGAAGTAGTTAACGGCAGTATTTACGATTATAAGTTGAGGTATGATGATTTTCTGGCTTTTCGTGAACAACGGCTTGAAACTCAGCGAAATGCTCAAAAAAATCAGCAACGTTACATTGAGCAGCAGGAAAGATTTATCGAAAGGTTCAGGGCTAAAAATACTAAAGCAAAACAGGTCAGGTCGAAATTAAAGAGACTTGAGAAAATTGAAAGAATTGAACTGGATGAAACAGATAATGCCCAGATAAAATTCAGATTCCCCAAAGCACCTCATTCAGGTCAGCTTATTTTTGACTGCAGTCAGCTGGTGAAAAAATATGGAGAGAAAACAGTTTTAAACGGTATCGACTTTCGGATCGACAGGGGAGACCGTATTGCTTTTGTTGGAAAAAACGGAGAAGGTAAAACAACACTTGTCAAAATATTGATGAAACTTGAAAAATATGAAGGGGAGATTAAGTTCGGCCATCAGATTAAAACGGGTTATTATGCTCAGATTCAGGAACATACCTTAGATGAATCGCTGACAGTTTATGAAACTATTGAAAGAGAAGCAAGCGGTGAGTTTTCTGGAATACAGAAAATTCGTACCCTGCTGGGTGTGTTTCTGTTTGGCGATGAAGACATGGATAAAAAGGTGAAGGTGCTTTCAGGTGGCGAGAAATCGAGGCTTGCCCTTGCCAGACTTTTACTGAAGACCTCCAATGTGCTGATTTTAGATGAACCTACCAACCATTTGGATATCAGTTCAAAAGAGGTTTTAAAAAATGCATTGAAGGAGTTTGACGGAACATTGATCCTGGTTTCTCACGACAGGGATTTCATGGAAGGGCTGACCAACAAAACTTTTGAGTTTTCAGGAGGAAGGATTATAGAACATCCCGGGCCGATCAACAAATTTCTTGAACATCATCATGTTGAAACTTTCAGGGCATTTGAAATAAACTTAAAAGCATCCTTGAAAAAATCTCCTGCGCCTTCTGATGACAACCGGAATAAAAACAGCCCTACCAGTTTTCAGAAGCGTAAAGAAAGCGAAAAGGAACTTAAAAAGCTGAAAAATAAAATTTCATCAACAGAAAGGCAAATTGAGCAACTTGAGAACCAACTGAAAGAGATCGAAGATAAAATGCATCATCCCGATTATTTTTCAAATCCTGATCATGCATTAAAACTCAGTGAAGACTATTCCAATATCAAAGCATCAATCGATCAGAAAATGGAAGAGTGGGAAGAGATAGTTACCAGATTTAATGAATTGAACGACAATTTATTGTAGGCCAACCCGTTTTCTCAGAGTCAGAAAAGCTTTGTACAAATCATTTACATTTCCGGCTGCCTGCAGTTCAAAAGAAGAAATGTTTTTCTTTTCATTGGTAGTTGGGGTGGTAAAAGAATATTCAATACAGGAACCTGATTTACAGGCAATTTTGACATTTTTACCGGAAACAGAAAAAGTTACGTTTGCCAGGTCAAAATTGTAGGTAGCCGCTGAGTTTTTGTCAAAAAAGTTTTCGGTATAGGTACATTTGGTCTTCAATGAACTCAGGTTGTAAAAATTTGCATTGGTTTTAATGGCTTTGTTGTTAATCCACTCGATGGTCTTAACCTTGTCAAAGCTTTCATTGAAACCTTGTGCAAAAAGTAAAAAGGGTATCATCAAGGCTGAAAAAACAATTATCTTTTTCATAATGCTGTTTTTTTTTACAGCGTAAAGATAAAAATTTTTTTAACCCGGTTACTTAAAATTATTTTCCTTCGAGCCACCTGATAATCTCAGGATCATCGGGACTGGTTCGTGGTGGAACGACCTTCACAAGCACTCCCTTTTCATCAATCAGGAATTTCTGGAAGTTCCAGCTGACTTTTTCAGAAAATTTACCATTTAAGTTTTTGTCGGTGAGCCATTTATAGACAGGATGCATGTTGTCGCCTGTTACTTTTATTTTGCTCATCATCGGGAAGGTGACCCCGTAGTTGACGGAGCAAAATTTTTGAATATCCTCATTTGAGCCTGGCTCCTGATTAAGAAAATCGTTTGAAGGGAAACCAATAATCACCAGCCCTTTGGACTGATATTTCTTGTAAAGCGATTCAAGTTTCTCATATTGTGGTGTAAATCCGCATTTTGAAGCCGTATTTACAATAATTACCTTTTTACCTTTAAGGCTTGAAAACTTAAATTCTTTACCATCAATAGTGGTAGCTTTCAGCTCATAAAAATTGCTGATTTGTGCATTGGAAATCTGAGTGAAAAATGTTGCAACCATCATCAATAAAAAATATTTTTTCATGGAACAATTAATTTAAATTTGTTAGTGTATAAAATCACAGTAATTAAACAATAAACATACAAAACATTAATTTGTTTATCATTAATTTACATTTTTGCGGGTAAGGCTATTCAATACGAAATTCTTTAAACCAATTATATGAAACAAGTACAATTAATTTTTGCATCATTACTGTTGTCAGTAGTCATGCTTAGCTTCAAAAGCTATTCTCAGCCAACTTTTTCAACTGCTATTGAATACAATGATTATATCATTGATTTACAAAATAAAATAGTAGCTGGAATTCAGGATTTTGTTACAGAGGTATCTGAAGGTGATAAAACAAGTGCTATGAACAGCCTGAATAACATGATAGCAATCATCGACAATTGTCTGAAAGAGCTTAATACAATGGGACCATGGGAAAGTAATACTGCTTTCCGGGATGCTGCAGTCGAGTTATTCAAATTCTACAAGTCAGTTGGACAGAATGAGTATGTAGAGTTTGTTGATATTAAATTTAAGCCGGAACTTACCGATGATGATTATGCCAAACTACAGGCAATTGTTGACCGTATCAGTGAAAAGGAAAAGATTTATGATGAAAAGTTCGCTACTGCCCAGCAAAACTTTGCCGATGAATTTGGTTTTACCATTGAGGGAAGCAAACAATCAGGTGGCTCAAAATACACGGAACCCTCAGTTCAGAAAAACATGCCTGAAAAGAGCCTTTCCGTAGTGAAAATGTTTCTGGACTACATGATTGCCGGGAATCAGGAGATGATGAAAGATTTAATATCACCGGATTTTAAAAAGGCTAATAAACTGGATAAAGCAACATACAGGGTAAACAATTACGGGCTGACAGGCTTTGTCATATTTGCTTACAATGATGCCAAAAAACAATTTACCTGTCATATTTGGGGCAGTGAAAAAAGTTGGGTTCACGAACTGGTGTTCACAGTAGCCGAAGTGAAAGGCAAATGGTATATCGTACCTTCCTCTTTTGACGGGGAATGGGTTGATCCATGGACCAGCGTCAATGCTTATGTAAACGAATAATCAGTTTTCGATGAGTTAAAAAAAAAGGCTGTCATCTGACAGCCTTTTTTACTATGAAAAGAATTATGAATCAGTTAAGCAGCTTTTTCATTAAAAACCGCAATTTGTTGTATGCAAATTCATTTTTCCTGACATAATTCACTGCCCCAAGTTTGATCGAAGTTATGGCTACTTCCATATCTTCCTGACTGGAACACATAATCACCTTTATATCAGGATTATATTCTTTTATCCTTTTTAGTGTTTCTATTCCATCTATGCCTTTCATTTCATAATCCAGAATAATGACGTCCGGATTTTTATCAAGATGTTTCAGACATTCGCTTCCACTACTGAATATCATTACGTTATTATAATTCTCCTTTTTAAAATTATAGCTAAAAATTTTGTGATAAATTGGATCGTCATCAACGATAAAGATTAATGGCCGTGCTGTAAAACTGTTCAAAACCGGAAATTTAGACATTTAATTTTACTAACAATATGCCAATCAAGGTTTATGTTTTAAACAATTTTAAACTCCTTATTTATTACATTCTTTCAGGGATTTTTTGGGTAAACTGCCGGGTGCTATTTCTGAATTTAAAAATTTTTATTGAAAAATTTTCCAAGATTTAGAAAGACAGTTGTAAATTGAGACGAAATTTTTAGCCTTTAATTCTTCATAAAACAAGCAATTCATGGAGTCATTCAAAATATTTATTGTGGAAGATGACAGACTGTACGGAGAACTACTTGCCTTTAACTTATCATTAAACCCTGATTATGAGGTGGAATTGTTCACAACCGGACAAGAATGTGTTTCCAACCTGTATAAAAATCCCTCTGCCATATCATTGGATTATTCCCTACCCGATATGACCGGTTTTGAAGTACTTGAGAAAATTAAAAAATACAATCCTGAGATACCTGTTGTGATAGTTTCCGGCCAGGAAGACGTATCGACAGCAGTTGGTCTGCTCAAAAAGGGAGCATACGATTACATTGTGAAGGATGAAGATACCAAAGACAGGTTATGGAACTGTATGAAAAACATCAGGGAAAACCTTAGTCTTAAAAAGGAAATTCTGGAGTTAAAGGAAGAAATCGGAAAAAAATACGAATTCACTTCGGTCATCAAAGGAAACAGCCCTTCCATTCAGAAGGCATTCAGACTCATGGAAAAAGCTACCAAAACAAATATCACGGTTTCAATTTCCGGAGAAACCGGTACTGGTAAAGAGTTGGTTGCCAAGGCTATACATTATAATTCCGACAGAGCCAAAAAACCTTTTGTGGCAGTTAATATGACAGCTATTCCACGTGAACTGATAGAAAGTGAATTGTTTGGACACGAAAAAGGTGCATTTACCGGAGCGGCCATACGAAGAATAGGGAAATTTGAAGAGGCGCATAAAGGAACTATTTTTCTGGATGAGATTGCTGAAATGGATTTAAGCCTGCAATCAAAAATCCTCCGGGTACTTCAGGAAAAGGAAGTAACCAGAGTTGGTGGAAATCAGGTCATTAAGCTCGATGTCAGAGTCATTGTCGCTACGCATAAAAATCTGGCTGAAGAGGTTAAAAAAGGAAATTTCAGGGAAGATTTATATTACAGGCTGCTGGGGCTCCCCATTGAATTACCACCCCTTAGAGAAAGAGGAAATGATATTCTCATTTTAGCAAAGTATTTTGTTGATGAATTCTGCAAGGAAAATAAATTACCGAAGCTGACTTTTACTCAGGCTGCTCAGGAAAAACTCATGAAATATCCTTTCCCCGGAAATGTCAGGGAATTAAAAGCAGTTGTTGAACTTGCCAGTGTGATGACCAATAATAACTATATTGATGCTGAAGATATTACCTTTAATTCAGCATCGCAAACGACAGATTTCCTGCTTGAGGAAAATACCCTTCGTACCTACATCCAGCAGATTGTTTCTCATTACCTTAAAAAATATGACAATAATATCGTATTAGTTGCACAAAAACTTGATATTGGAAAGTCAACTATTTACAGAATGTTAAAAAATGGTGAAATTGAATTAAACTGACAATGAATAATAAAATTTATGATCTGGCAAATCTGAAATCCATGATTGGAGATGATGAAACTGCCATAAAGGAATTTGTTTCGCTGTTTATCGAAACTTCAGCTGAAACACTTGAGGAACTTAATCAGGCCTTTCAGTCAAAAGACTTTTCACAAGTCGGAAGTCTGGCGCATAAGTTAAAATCCTCCATTGACCTGATGGGCATAGAATCTCTGAAGGAAGAAATCAGAAAGATTGAGCGTATCGGTAAAGAAATGACTGATCTTGAGCTATTACCCACTTTAATAGAAAAGTTGAATGATGGGATTGAAATAGCCAGAAACGAGATGAAAAAAGACATTTTAGATTGATTGTATGTTATTTCTGCAATGCAGTTTTTGTGGTGAAAAAAGACTTTATAACAGATCAGACTACCGCTGCAGTTGTGGAAATTTTTATGACATTAAAGTCAGTAATGATTTCAGGATCAATGAAAATCTATCGGGTTTCTGGCGTTTTCTTAGCGTTTTGCCCTTAGAAGAAGAATCAGATATTATAGGATTTGGCGAGCAATATACCCCGCTCGAATTATCGAAAATCAACAACCAAAATGTCTGGATAAAACATGATTATCTGTTCCCTTCCGGTTCGTACAAAGACAGAGGAGCGGCTGTGCTCATCAGCAGGTTAAAACAAGAGGGGATTCATGAAATTGTTGAAGATTCTTCCGGTAATGCCGGAGCTTCTATTGCCTGTTATGCTGCCAGGGCAGGAATCAAATGCAGGATAGTTGTACCGGAAGAAACATCAGGGAACAAAATCCGTCAGATATCAGCCTATGGTGCCAATGTGATTAAAGTCTCCGGAGGAAGGGAAAGAGCTGCAGCTGAAGCCATAAGATTATCTTCACAAATTTATTATGCCAGCCACGTATCTAATCCCTTGTTTTATCAGGGTATTAAAACGCTGGCATACGAATTGGTTGACCAGTTTAAAGGTAAATTTCCCGATAAAATTATCATTCCTGTCGGAAATGGTACATTGGCCATCGGTCTTTTCCTTGGTTTTTCAGAAATGATAAAATACCAGCTAATTCAAAAGATGCCGGCAATTATTGGTGTTCAGGCTGAGAATTGTGCTCCCATGGCTGGGGAGGTGGCAGGGGTGTTAAAACCTGACATAAAGAAAACAATTGCTGAAGGAATTGCCATTGCTGAACCTCGCAGAAAAAATCAGATTATCAGTGCAATTCTTGGCTCCGGAGGCTGTTTTCTGATGGTTTCGGAAGACGAGATAATAAATGCCCTTCACAATGCCATGCTTCAGGGTTATTTCATCGAACCGACTTCTGCTGTGGTTTGGGCAGCTTTTTCCAGATATATTCACCTTTTTGACAATAACGAAATTAATATTCTTATCCTGACCGGACATGGTTTAAAAACATCAGTTAAACAATAACATCCCTATTTATGAAGCGATTAATCACATTAATTTTCACTGTACAGGCATTTTTTTCCAATGCACAGCTTAAAGAAAAACTTGAGCAATATTTTAAATTTCAGGGGTTTGTCAATCTTCAGGCTTTTTACGATACCCGGCAGAACCTTGAGGCACGGGAAGGAATGTTTACTTTTTATCCCTTAAATGCAAAATACGATAACAACGGAGTCGATTTAAACGCAAAAGATAACCTGAATTTTCTGGCCATGACCACCCGTTTGGGGGTGAACATTCAGGGGGGAAATGCATTAGGAGCAAAACTTTCCGGTTTAATTGAAACTGATTTTACCGGGGTGAGTAATAATGATAATAATGGTTTGCGTTTGCGTCATGCTTATCTGACACTTGACTGGGAAAAAAGAAAATTACTGATTGGGCATTACTGGCATCCGCTTTACGTTCCGGAAGCTCCGGTCAACAGTATCGCACTGAATTCAGGTGCTCCGTTTCACTCATTTTCACGTATAAATCAGCTTCGTTATACAGAACAGCTTGGTCATTTAAGCTTGATTGGTGTTGCAGGTACTCAGCTTGATTATACAAATGAAGGCCCTGTTGGCAGAACACCTGATTATATGCAGAATGCAGTAATCCCCAACCTTCACCTTCAGTTTCATTATAAGCTTGAAAATCATTTGTTGGGAGCAGGTGTTGATTATAAAATTCTGGTGCCTTCTCTGGTTACTGCCAAGGGATTTGCTACCCATTCTTCAATAGATTCCTGGGCTTTACTCCTTTTTTCCAGATCTGATTTTGGGAAATATCAGCTCAAACTTCAGGCAGTCTGGGGACAAAATCTGACCGATCATCTCATGCTGGGCGGCTATGCTGAGGCAAAAGTGGATACTATAAAAGAAAATATTGCATATACGACCATCGATCAGCTTTCAGCCTGGATTGTATTTGAAAAAATGAAGGGTGATTTCCGACCCGGCATTTTCTGTGGCTATCTGAAGAATCTTGGAGCAGCCGTCCCTGTTGAAGGCAAAAGTTATGGAAGAGGCATTGATATTGGCTATGTTTACCGCATCGGCCCACGTTTGGTTTATTGGGCAGGTAAGCTGATGTTGGCTCTCGAACTTGAATATACCGTTGCTGCCTACGGAACACCGGACACCCGCCTTTTGGTCCGTAATACAAAGGAATACGCTAACCTGCGGACATTACTCGGTGCTTTTTATTTTTTCTGAAATATACATAAAAACAATCATGAAAAACACAATTAATTTTGAAACATGCAGCAAATGCGGTGAATGTGCCGATGTCTGTCCTTCCGACATTATCCTGAAAAGCGATGACGGAAATTATTTTTTTCCTGAAGAACTGGAATATTTATGTGTAAAGTGTTGCCAATGTATGGCGGTTTGTCCTGCCAACAGTGTACAGGTAAATGGTTTTGAATATGGAAAAGATGTGATTGATTTGCAACATGATATTCCTGATTATCAGCATTTTGTTAACTTATTGGCCACAAGACGATCTGTCAGAAATTTTAAAGACAAGGAAGTTCCTGATGAGTTGATACAGAAAATCATTGATAGTCTGGCTTTTATGCCATTTGGATTTGAAAGTGGTGTGATACAGATTACGGTAGTCAATAACCGGAAAAAACTCAGGGAATCATTACCGTTATTCTCAGCATTTTATGATAAAATGGTTGACTGGATGGCTAATCCAATGTCTCACTTTTTCATGAAAAGAGCGATGCATCCCGCAATGTATGCAACTGTAAAAGACCATTTATTACCCATCATTAAGTCAGGGCATTATAAGTTTGAATCCGGTGATGACAATATTTTAAGGAATGCACCCTGCATGCTGATTTTTCATTCACGACTGAATGCCCCTGAGCATCTTGAAGATTGCTGGATTGCCACGACCATTGCCATGTTTTCAGCCATAACCCTTGGACTTGGAAGCACCATTATCGGCTTAGTCCCTCCTGCACTGAACAAAGGTAAAGGTATTAAAGAAGTATTTGCCATTCCTGAAGAAAATGAAGTAATATCAGCTTTGATTCTCGGTTATCCAAAGTATAAAATGAAGAAAACCGTGAATAGACCCAAAAATAATATCAACTGGTTAAAATAGGGTGTAATTTGAACGTAATCAGTTAGATAAGGTTTGTTAATAAAATAACAAAAGAATTTGCACAATCCATCATTTCCCCCTTACATTTGCCTCAGATTTTAATTAAAGCTTAAAAATAATGAGTGTAAAATACATTGAGCATATCGGTATTGCTGTAAAAGACCTTCAGACAGCCATACCTTTTTTTGAAAAACTTTTGGGAACTAAATGCTATGCTGTTGAAGAGGTTAAAGAGCAAAAAGTGAAAACTGCTTTTTTCCAGATAGGTCAAACCAAAATTGAATTGCTTGAATCGACTGATCCCGAAGGGCCAATAGGAAAATTTATTGAAAAGAAAGGGGAAGGGATTCATCATCTGGCATTTGCAGTCGAGGATATTGAGAAATGTCTGACAAAGGCAGAGCTTGATGGAATCAGCCTGATCGACAAGACACCGAGAAAGGGCTCTGAAGGGCTCGATATAGCGTTTTTACATCCCAAATCGACATTTGGTGTTTTAACTGAATTTTGTGAAAAAAAGTAAAGTGTAGAACGATGAGTATGCAGGATAAAATAAAAGAATTGCTGGAGCTGAGAGAAAAAGCCCGCATGGGGGGAGGGGAAAAGAAAATTGCCAGCCAGCATCAGAAAGGAAAATTTACTGCCCGTGAGCGTCTCGATATGTTGCTTGACGAAGGGAGTTTTGAGGAATTCGATATGTTTGTTTCGCACCGTTGTATCGATTTTGGACTTGGGGAAGAACATTACCTTTCAGATGGGGTGGTTACCGGCTACGGAACCATTGATGGCAGGCTCGTCTATGTGTTTTCACAGGATTTTACGGTTTTTGGCGGTTCGCTTTCCGAAATGTTTGCCGCAAAAATCTGCAAGATCATGGATAAAGCCATCAAAGTGGGAGCACCGGTCATTGGTATCAACGACAGCGGGGGAGCACGCATTCAGGAAGGTGTAAAAAGTCTTGGGGGTTATGCTGAAATTTTCCAGCGAAATATTCTTGCTTCTGGCCTGATTCCACAGATTTCGGCTATTTTTGGCCCTTGTGCCGGTGGGGCTGTATATTCACCCGCTCTGACCGATTTTAATATTATGACCAAAAAAACGAGCTATATGTTCGTTACCGGTCCTAAGGTAGTTAAATCAGTTACAGGGGAAGAAGTAACATCGGAAGAGCTTGGCGGAGCAATGGTGCATTCAACCCGAAGCGGAGTTGCTCATTTTGTTTCAGATACGGAGGAAGAAGGCATCATGCTGATTCGAAAACTGCTGAGTTTTCTCCCACAGAACAATCTGGAGGATCCCCCCCTGGCTTTCTGTGATGATCCTATTGACAGGCTTGAAGATTCATTGAATGAGATTATTCCGGAAAGCACCCAGAAACCCTATGATGTCAAACAGGTCATAGAAGCCATAGTCGATTATCATGAGTATCTGGAAGTTCAGCGTGATTATGCTCCGAATATTGTAACGGCTTTTGCCCGTTTCAACGGAATGTCAGTCGGCATTGTGGCCAATCAGCCAAATTATCTTGCCGGAGTTCTCGACATTAATGCTTCGAGGAAGGCCGCACGTTTTGTCCGTTTTTGCGATGCTTTCAATATTCCGATAGTAACTTTGGTTGATGTACCCGGATTTTTACCCGGAACTGCCCAGGAATATGGCGGAATTATCCTGCATGGAGCAAAACTTCTGTATGCCTACGGAGAAGCAACAGTTCCCAAGGTAACTGTTATTTTGAGAAAGGCTTATGGTGGTGCTTACGATGTGATGAGTTCAAAACATCTCAGGGGTGACATTAATTATGCCTGGCCGGGTGCTGAAATTGCCGTCATGGGGCCGAAAGGAGCCATCGAGGTATTGCTCAGCCGTGAACTTTCCAGCATTGAAGATGAAAAGGCTAAAATAGCTTTCCTCATGCAAAAGGAAGAAGAATATAAACAGAAATTTGCCAACCCTTATGTGGCTGCCAAACATGGTTATCTGGATGATGTTATTGAGCCACGAAATACACGTTTCAGAATCATCAGGGCCTTGCAGTCTTTAGCCACCAAAAAGGATGTTAATCCGCCTAAAAAACATTCAAATTTACCTCTTTAATTGAATAAAAATGGAAGTTTTTTATAGTTTGGTTTTATTGATAAGCCTTCAGGAAGGGGGAGGGGTGGTTCGTGAATCTGCACGACAGTTTCAGGAATTGGATCCCTATGGAGGAGCAATGGCTCTTATAGCCATGTCGGTGGTTTTTTTATCATTGTTGATTCTCTATCTTGCCTTTTATAACATTTCTGTTTACCTGAATCGTTATTTGCAGCGCAAAGCACTCAGAAAAAAAGGAATTACGGGAATCACAACCTCTCTGAAAGAAGAACATTCCGGTGAAATCAATGCAGCCATTGCCATGGCTATTTATTTATATAGCGAACAGATTCACGATCTGGAAAGCCTGAAACTGACCATCAACAGGGTTTCAAGGACTTATTCACCATGGAGCTCAAAAATTTACGGTCTCAGGCAAATACCTCAAAAGATGCATCAGCCACATCAGATTAAATTAGTTAATGTTAAAAATGTTAAGAAATGAAAAACTTTAAGTTCATTATTAATGGCAATGAATATAGTGTTTCAATTGAAAATATTGAAGATAACGTAGCAGATGTTGAAGTAAACGGGACGCATTATAAGGTTGAATTGCAGAAGGAAATTAAAATGACCAAAACACCTAAACTGGTACGACCGGTGGCAGTTCCTACCACGGATGTGGCAAAAACGACACCAACGGGAAGTACGACACCGGTTCAGGTATCGGAAAATGACTACAATGTAATGTCGCCATTGCCGGGAGTTATTCTTGAAATTAAAGTTAAACCCGGGGATGTTGTCAGTGTAGGGCAGCGTCTGATGCTCATCGAAGCCATGAAAATGGAAAACCATATTGATGCCGATCGTGCCGGTAAGGTTAAGTCAATAAATGTTAATGTGGGCGACAACGTGATGCAGGGAGATGTTCTTTTGGTAATTGGAGAGTAATTATGAAAACAGGTTTTGGAAATTTCATATTAGATCATATCGGGCAGTTTTTCGGATATACTGCCTTTGCCAATATTACATGGGGAAATGTAATTATGATAGTGGTCGGTTTAATTTTTATTTATCTGGCCATTACCAAAGAATATGAACCTTTGTTACTGATCCCGATAGGATTCGGAATGATCATAGGCAATATTCCTTTCTGGGGATCGGAGCATACAGCACTCACGGATCCTCTTAATTTGAAAATAGGTATTTATCAGAAAGGAAGTGTTTTAAATTACCTGTATTTTGGTGTCATTCAGGGGGTTTATCCACCGCTGATCTTTTTAGGAATAGGGGCAATGACCGATTTTTCGGCATTATTATCAAACCCAAGACTGATTTTAATCGGTGCTGCCGCACAATTGGGAATTTTTGGGGCTTATACCCTTGCACTATTATTAGGATTTACACCTGAACAGGCAGGAGCTATCGGAATTATTGGTGGTGCTGATGGCCCGACAGCCATCTTTCTTTCATCAAAACTGGCTCCCGAACTTATGGGTGCTATTGCTGTGTCTGCATATTCATATATGGCACTTGTGCCTGTAATTCAGCCACCGGTCATGCGACTGCTGACTACTCCTAAGGAAAGACTTATCCGTATGAAACCTCCACGCAGTGTTTCCCGCCTTGAAAAGATATTATTTCCAATAATTGGCTTAATCCTGACTACCTTTATTGTTCCGGCAGGTCTGCCGCTTTTGGGTATGTTGTTTTTTGGTAATTTACTGAAAGAAAGTGGGGTAACCCGGAGGCTTGCCGATACAGCCAAAGGACCTTTGATTGATATTGTTACTATTATGATTGGCCTTACTGTGGGTGCATCCACTCAGGCTTCTACTTTTCTGACAACAAAATCTATCGGAATTTTTGTATTGGGAGCTTCTTCCTTTATCATTGCCACTGCTGGCGGGGTACTCTTTGTGAAATTTATCAATTTATTTCTTAAAGAAGGAGATAAAATAAATCCCCTGATCGGAAATGCCGGAGTGTCAGCTGTACCCGACAGTGCCAGAGTTTCTCAGATCATCGGACTTGAATATGATAAAACCAATCATTTGCTGATGCATGCCATGGCTCCTAATGTTGCCGGAGTGATTGGAAGCGCTGTTGCTGCCGGTATTTTACTGAGCTTTCTCTACTAAGTGTAGAGGGTGGCAATAATTGTTCTGGTACGCCCTCCATACCTGAATTCACAGAGGTAAATGCCTTGCCATGTCCCCAGTGCAAGCCGGTAACCTGTAATGGGAATGGTCAGCGATACACCTGTCAGCGTTGATTTTACGTGAGCCGGCATATCGTCTCTCCCTTCCATGGTATGGGTGTAAAAAGTTTCATTTTCACGTGCCAGCAGGTCAAACGACTTATCCATATCATGAAGGACGGAAGAGTCACTGTTTTCATTGATACTCAGGCCTGCCGAAGTGTGACAGATAAACAGGTTCAACAGTCCTTTTTCCGGTAATTCGCCCAAGGCTTGTAAAACCTCTTTTGTAATCAGGTGAAAACCTTTTCCTTTTGGCTGTATTTTAATTTCTTTCTGGATGATCATAGCGGGGCAAAGATAGAGCGTTTGCCGCTTCGTATTTATTATTCTTTGTTTGATTGTTTTCAATGTGAACTGAATCAGACAGGTATTAATTCTGTCAATTAAATCTTCAATCAGGTTGATATTTTCAGGAAAATCGAAAATTGTGAAAGAAGTGGATTATTTTTGCCAGAACTAAGAATATAAAAACTAATGAAGGAATCTTTCAGGAAAAGTTTATTGGAATGGTACCAGAAGAATAAAAGAGATTTACCATGGCGTCAGACCAGAGATCCTTATGTGATATGGATAACGGAAATAATATTTCAGCAGACCAGAATTGAACAAGGCTTGCCTTATTATTACAGGTTTATCGAAAAATTTCCTGACATTCAAAGTCTTGCCAGGGCAACGGAAGATGAGGTAATGAAGGTATGGCAGGGACTCGGTTATTATTCACGGGCAAGGAACATGCAAGAGACAGCAAAGGTCGTTGCTGAGCAATTTCAGGGTGTTTTCCCGGAAGATTATTCTGCATTAAAAAAGCTCAAAGGCATTGGTGATTATACTGCATCGCTGATAGCCAGTGTTTGTTTCGGTCAGCCTTATGCTGTACTGGATGGAAATGTATTCAGGGTTGTTTCAAGAATAAAGTCTATTTCGGAACCCATCAATACTACGGGAGGGAAGAAGGTCTTTCAGCAGGAATGCAATAGTTTGCTTGATAAACAGAATCCGGGAGATTTCAATCAGGCTATGATGGAACTTGGCGCTCTGATATGTAAACCTCAGCAGCCGGAATGCCCGGTTTGTCCGGTAGCTGACTTTTGCATGGCTTTTAAACAAAATACACAAGTTACTTTTCCTGTTAAACTACCGCGGGAAAAACTAAAGGAAAGGTTTCTGAGTTTTATCTTTATCAGATCAGGAGAAAAAATTCTTATCGGGAAGCGAAACACAAATGACATCTGGAAATCTTTGTATCAGTTACCATTGATCGAAAAACAAAAACCAGAAGGGATTACAAAAGAGGAAATCACTCAGTTGCTCGACATTCATGTAAATGAGGTGAAAATAATAGCAGAAACAACCCATTTACTGACGCATAGAAAGTTGTACATCAGCTTTTATGAAGCAATGGTAGAAAATGAAATAGATGCTTCAAATGGCTATAACTGGGTCGAAAGTAATATGTTACGGAACTATGCATTTCCAAAACCTGTGGAAAGGTTTTTAGATAAGTTCTTAAAAGAATAACAATGATTGGGAATTGTTACTATTCCAATATGTTATAGAAAATATTCCGATTTTGTTGCGGCTTACAGGTTACATGTTATGCATTGTTCGTACCTAATGAAGAGAGCCTGTTTGTGGTATTGAAGTTTTGAAAAAATTAAATTCAGGCTGTTAGACCTAAGCTATCTGTTGGGATAGACTAAATTTCATTTGAGTAGTAGTGTTTTCAATTCAATCATTCATTCCTGATGTTTCAGGAGCTTTATCAGAACTGAAAATAAATAAAAGGCTGAATGCCTGCGGTTTTGACCTGATACATCAGGAAAACAGCTAATACAATAAGAATAATTTTTAAAAATGCAGGTAAACGGAAAAAGAAACCGGAAAAAGAGTCTTTCAGGTTTTGAGGCAGCCAGTGGATAATATATGCGATCAGAATTATCAGAAATACAAAGCGGTAGAAAAAGATAATCTGAGGGATAAGATCCCATCGGAAAGCAGTTGCAATCCGGGTCAATACCTGTCCGACTTCTGTCATGTCCTTAGCCCTGAAAACCAGCCATGTCAGGCTGATGATATTAAAGGTGATGAAAATGGAAAGGAATCTTCCAAAAACCTGTTTTTTACTCTTTTTCAGGCGTTTACGAATATTTATTGTCCAGAATCGATGTCCCACGAGCAGAATTCCGTGCAGTCCTCCCCAAATGATGAACCGAATGTCAGCACCATGCCAGAGGCCGGTAAGCAGGAAAGTAAGCATTCCGGCAAAAAGATAGATTAAAAAATCAGTTCTGAAGAAAAAATACTTTTCTTTTTTCAGGCGTGAGGAAACAGCCAGTGCAAGGGGCATAAACAAAAAATCACGGAACCAGTTGGTAAGGCTGATATGCCAGCGTTTCCAGAAATCTGTAATGTTTTCGGCCTTATAGGGAGAATTAAAGTTGACAGGAAGACGGAATCCCATTAAAAGAGCGACTCCGATGGCAATATCAGTGTAGCCGGAGAAATCGCAGTAAATCTGAATACCATAGCCATAGACAGCCATCAGGTTTTCAAAACCTGTGTAGGATGAAGGCATGTCGAAAACACGGTCAATAAAATTAAATCCGATATAGTCGGCAATGACGATTTTTTTTATCAAACCTGTAATAATCAATAAAACAGCCCTGTTGAAGTCTTCTGCAGTCAGATGAAAGGGCTGCTTCATCTGGGGTATGAAAACAGACGAGCGGGTGATAGGGCCTGAGACCAGTTGCGGGAAAAAGCTTACAAAAAAACCATAGTCCATAAAGTTTTTTATAACATCCACCCGTTTTTTTGTCAGCTCGATGATATAGCTCAGGCTCTGAAAAGTATAAAAAGAGATACCAACAGGAAGAACAATACGGGTAATATCGAAATCGGTACCGAAGAAAGTATTGGTAAACTGAGAAAAAATATTGACCGGGGTTATACTATGATGAAGCATAGAGGAGAAAATACCAGCAAAAAAGTAAGTGTATTTAAAATAGCCAAGTATACTGAGGTTAACAAGAATACTCAGCCACATCAGTAGTTTACGCCCTGATTTTGAAGAAGTTCTGGCAATCAGAAGTCCGTTGGAGTAGTCGAAAACGGTGGTAAAAAGCAGGAGGAGAAAATAAAAGCCACTGGTTTTGTAATAGAAATAAATACTGACAAGGAAGAGGTAAGCATTTCTGAGGTTTTTACGGTCGTAAACGGCACAGTAACCGGTATAAACTATCAGGAGAAAAACCCAGAAATACATCTGAGTGAACAGTAGTGGCCTGTCGCTCTGGTAAAAAAAGATATGTTTCAGAAAGTCGTTCATCTGGATTTATTTCTTTCAAGAAAGTCGTCATAAGCTTTTACAAAGGCTTCAAACATCAGGTCGCCCTGCAGAATATATCCGTTGCGGTTGAGGTGTAAACGGTCGGCATTGGTCAATCCGTTTTTATTCCATTGGTTAATAGACCCGAACCCACCCATGAGCGTATAAAAATCCCAGACAGCTGCGTGATGTTTATCAGCCAGTAAACGGATGATTTTACATGCTTTTTCATTATTGGGATTCAGATACTTATTGCCCCTGTAACTGTCTCCCGGAGTGGTCAGCAAAACCGGAGTTTCGGGAAAAACAAGCCTTATTTTGGTCAGCAGCGAATCGTAGTAAGTGAAAAACATTTGTTCATCAAAAGATTTAGCATAAGCATCATTGGTCCCCAGCGAAATAATAATCCAGTCGGGATTAATGGCCTGTAATTCCTTACTGAAATAGGTACATTTCAAGAATGCCCTTGTATCGGCACCATTAACTCCCACCGAGCTGTATGTGATGCCCGGATCATTGTTTTCAAAAGAAATTCCATGCAGGATAAATGGTTTATTGATGCTATCTGTTCTCGTTATCAGCAGGTCGATACGGTCGAGGTAACTGTCAAGCAACAGCTCGGTATAACCTTTATCAACTTTATGATTTTCAATGATATTACCATTAAAATTACTTAGGCTGAAATGGACAGAAACTTCCTGAATATTATAGAATATGCGTATTTTGTTAAAAGTCAGCAAAAGATAGGAACTGTTATTAAAGGAAATGCTCAGGTCGGCAGGATTGCTGAGAGTGCTGATACTGATACCCGCCACACCCAGTTCACATACGGGTGAAACTGAAACATTACGGCACCTTTCCCAATTAGTGGAAGAGGAAGATTTATAATCGGGAGGGCCGTTTGTCTTTGCAACCGAATAAGGAAAAATAAAGCCTCTCCCTGAAACGGTGTTCTGAAAAAATTCCTGCATCCTCTTACGCATTTCACCGGGGAAAAAATCGGCCTGAATGTGTGAGTCTCCGAAATGAAAAATCTGTATCTGCCCTTCTCCTTTCAGAATCAGCCTGTTAAATTTGCCAAACAATCGGTCATAGTACTTCATGCTGTTTCCCCTGAAATCGAAGTAATTCTGGCTATATTGGATGAAATCATATTTTTCCGGGGAAAAAGGGTAGTCCTGTCCGTGTAATGACCATCCTAAAAATAGAAAGAAGGATAAGCTAACGATATGATTAATTTTTGCCATTTCTGGTTTTAAGAGAATCTGATTTTGGGATGATAATGGTTTTTCTCGATTTTATATAATCTTCATATTCAGCTAGTAAGGCATTAATAAACATTTGGGCGATGATTCTTGCTCCTTCCGGATTGAAATGGGTGAAGTCGGTAGAAGCCAGAGGAGGATTGGCAAACACCCAACTGGGCATGGAGTTTTTACCGCCCATTGCTTCGTAGGTATCCCAGAATCCACATTCTGCCCTGAAAGCAGCATTTCGCTGTGCATCACGTATTTTTTCTATATTTGGCAGGCTTTCATATCCTCCTCCTTCTTCACTCTTGCGTGCCATATCCGAAATGCCAATCACAATAATACTCATCTGAGGATTTGATTTTTTCAGGCTGATCAGGTTTTTATAAAGCCATTCCTCATAAAATCCATAATCTTCCACAATATTTGGAGCGACATTTACCCCGAATTGTAAAATCAGCAACCTGACCTTTTCGCTCTGATAAAATTTTGACAAAAGTTTCAGGTCAGTACGGTTAAAATCGACCCCTGAACTTCCTCTCATTGGAATATTGTCAACAGCAATGCCGCTGGAGTTATCGAGTGAAAGGCCATAGACCACAGGACTGGTGCCCGACCTGAATTTAACGGTGATCTCTGAAGGCCTTTCCCTGAAATAGCAGGTGTATTTTTTCAATTCATAAAAAGGAGGAAGCGTATCGACAACCATCAGATTTTCTTTATTATACACTTCGATGATCAATGGCTTTTTGTTTTTTCCGAGGTAGATCGACAAATGATCAAATTCTCCCGTGCGAGAATATGCCCTTGAAGAAGGAGTCAGCTTCACCCATGCGCTTGTCATCATGCTGTCGTTATCTGAACTGTCTATTACGGAAGTGGAAAAACGGCAGAATGAAAGCATAGGGCCAAACTGTTTTCCGGTTTTGGTTGTATCGTGGCGGCCAAAAATGGTGTATCTTGACCAGTTTGGGGAGCAGCTTTTATTGACAGACAGCGTAGGCGTTACATCCAGCACGGGTAAAAGTCCTGTCCCTGAACCACCGAACAGGCTCTGAAGATTGTAGCGTATCGTACCGCTCATCCGGTCGCCTTCTATCTGAGAATCACCATAATGCATGATACGTATTAATTCGGGTTCATTTTTGAGTTGATACAATGCTTCCAGAAACTGAAAAATAACACTTCGGTTATTCCCCGGAAATTGCAGACGGTGTAGTTTTGCCCGCATTTCAGCACTCAGGTTGGTGTCGATTTGGTCAGGATATTGATTTATTTCAACTACTCCGGTATCGCTTCCTCTGATTATCTTACTGATATCGGTATAGGTAATGGTTTTTGGAAAGATAATATTTTTTAACCCGGGAAATTTCAACTGAACAGAATCTGTTACTGAAATGCCGTTTTTTGGAAAAAAATATGCAATAACCAATAGAAACAAATAAATCAGACTCATAAATCCTAATATCCTGACTGGTTTCATCAAGATGGGTTTAGGTTATTTCTTTGGAATTTTCAGCTTTTGACCGGGTTTAAGGCTTCGCGAGTTGGTGATGCCGTTTAGCCGCATAATTTCCTGCTCCGTTACGTTTGGATACAACTTTGAAATTGACCAGATGGTTTCACCCGATTTGACAGTATGATAAAAATACTGTCCGGTGTAAGCAGGTTTTTGTGTGTTGGCTGATGGTGATTTCAGATTTTGTTTCTCATCAAAACTCATGGTATTGATGTTTTTATAGTAAGAGGCTTTACTTTTTGGAACATAAATTACAAGTTTTTGTCCCGGACGAATCAGGTTGCGGCTGAGGTTGTTCCATTGCCTGATAGAACTGATACTGACATCAAACCAGGTAGCTATGTATCCGAGATTATCTCCCGTTTTAACAGTATAATAAACGGCTACAGTATTGGAAGGTTTTTCAGGTTCCCGTGGGGTGTAGGTTTTTACCACCGGTTTCTGAGGTTCAGGCACTATTATGGTATCGGAAGTGGTATCGGCTGCTGGCTGTTGAATATTATAGATACTGTCTTCCAGATCTATAAATAATGGGCCGAAGTTTACCGGCAGCCTGAATGGATACTGTTTGGTTTTTGCCGGGATAATATCCGTTTTATACTGCGGATTTAAATAACGGAGCTGGTCAACAGGGAGGTTAAGTAAGTCAGCAATTCGGGAAATGCTGGCCTCGTTTCTGACCATTACAGTGTCGGTAATCAACGGAATATCAATGGGTTTCTTTTGAAGATTATGTTCTTCATAATAATTCATCAGGTACAATGCTGCAATAAAGGAAGGAACATAGCCGCGGGTTTCCATCGGGAGATACTTGTAAATTTCCCAGAAAGTATTTTTCCCGTTTGCTCTTCTGATGGCTTTGTTGACATTACCCGGACCGCAATTGTAGGCAGCTATGGCAAGACTCCACTCTCCGTAAAGTGAATACAGCTCGCTCAGGTATTCCGCAGCCGCATAGGTTGATTTCAGGGGATCTCTTCTTTCATCTACAAAGCTGTTGATCTCAAGGTTATAGATTTTTGCAGTGGTGTACATAAACTGCCATATACCGGTAGCGCCTGCCCGTGAAACTGCATTCGGATTTAAAGCAGATTCCACTATCGACAAATATTTCAATTCAAGGGGTAGTCCATAAATTGACAGCACTTCTTCAAACATGGGGAAATAATAATCTGTCAATCCCAGCATGGCTTCAACAAAATTCCTTTTTTTCAGTGTGTAAACATCGATATATGCCCTCACAATTTTATTGTATTGCAAAGGAATCACTGAGGAAATATCGTTCAACCTTTTTTCAATAACTTCATCAGGCTCAACAGGAATCTGATCTGATTTTTTTGCCCCGTTTGTTTTGCTCTGAAGTTTTAATGCCTGTCTGATATAATACAGATTGGCAAGACTGTCGAGATTATCCAGAAACTGCGTTGTAATGATGGGGTCTGTTCCTATGGTATCCGGATTTTCCTGTGCCAGATTTTCAGTAGGAATAAGAAACAGAATCAGTATAAAAGTGGCGAATAGAAAACGCATGGTTCATTTTTTTCAGCCCGCAAGCTAAGGATTTTTTGTTATGCAATTGAAAAGATAATATTGGCCAACATTGTAGAGATTTGCCGAACAAAAGGTCAGGATATGTTGTCATGGTTTGTCGGGTAAAACATAAAGCCTTTTGACTGAATAATTGAAATTGTTGGTGATTTTAAGCAGGTAGAAACCCGGCTTTAAGTTAAACCCGGCCAGAGAAACCTGCTTTTTTTCTCCGGGTTCGACAATTTTACCCAGATCTCCCGAATCATAAATAACCCTACCTGAAAGATCAGTGAGGGTGATGTTTTTGATATAAAGTTGCTCAAGAAACTGAATCTCAAATGTTTCGGAGATCGGGTTGGGCATGACGATGAATTTGGTGCCTTCTTCGAAAGGAATATTTTTTTTGATGAGCAAATTACTTGCTGAAATAATATGATAATAGGGATCAAAAATCAGTGTATCGGCCTGAAAGGCCAGGTCGATATCGAAAATCTGGGAATTGTACTGAGGATATAAAACCAACAGGCTGTCCTGATACAGCCCTTTTGCCAGCATTGGAACCGGGTTGCTGAAAAAACTGACCGATGGATGTGAAGTAAACTGTTCGATCATAATCGTCAGGTGGTTTTTGACAGGGTAATAAGTGATTTTGTAAGATGGAAAGCCTTCTCCATAAATCCAGTTTTGAAAGAAAGAAGACAGATCCTGACCCGACACCTGTTCAAAATGCTTTCTCAGGTCATCGGTGCGGGCATAACTAAAGCGTAATGAAGGGTCATTGAGGTAATTTCTGACGGCAGTAAAAAAGGCAGAGTCGCCCAACATAAAACGAAGCATGTTAAGCACCATGGCACCTTTCTGGTAGGAGAGGCGGTAATTAAACACCCTGTTGACACTCATGGTGTCGCCTGCAGGCACAAAAACAGAGCCTCCAGGCTGGGAGGTAATGCTGCTTATTCTGTCGCGAAGCAGGTTGAGATAGGTTTGTGGCGTTTGAAAACGTTGAGTTACCAGGCCATCACAAAAGGTAGCAAAACTTTCATTCAGCCAGATGTCCTGCCAGCTGTTACAGGTGATATAATCGCCAAACCACTGGTGAGCCAGCTCATGGGCAACCAGCATCTCGCTGAAATGCCCCATGAAACTCATGGTCTGATGTTCCATGCCTCCGTTACGCCCAAACTGTGCATGTCCGTATTTTTCTTTATCAAAAGGATAGAATCCGAATTTTTCGATGTAAAACTGCATTACATTAATGGTATGCTGGATGTTGCTGCGAAAACCTGCTACAGATTCAGGATAAATGTAATTCAGTATTTCAAGAGATTTATTGTCGTAAAATACCCAGTCTGAAAACCGGGTATAGTTTGTTACAGCAATGGCAACCAGATAGGCAGCTATCGGATAACGGTGTTTCCAGTGGCAGTAATAATATAAAGAGTCCTCATTTTCAGAAACAAGAATGCCATTACTGGCCGCCAGATTTCCTTTCAGGGTTTTAATAAAAATGTCCACTGAATCTATCTTATCATTGAGGCTATGTTTACATGGCCACCAGTCGCGGCTGCCATAAGGTTGCGAAAGTGTCCAGATGATAGGGATATTACTGTTATGAATATCTTTTACAAAAGAGCCTGAGCCATTATTTTCAGGTTGACCGTGATAGAAAACGGATAAGGAGTCCAGCTGGTTTTTCCTGATAAATACAGGAAGTGTAACTCTCAGAATACCAGATGTTTTATGCAGAAAAGCATTTTTTTCTCCATGAAAAATAACAGAGTCAACAGTGAGGTTGTGTGTGAGTTCAAACTCAAGAAAATCAATGCTGTCGTTGACTGCCTTAAAAAGCGACATTACCTCACCTGTAATGTAATATTCATTGGGATTGACAAACCACGAGAGCCGGTGATATTTCAGGTCGTAATTTTCTGCAAATCCGTTACCACGGTAAGTCTCGGAAGGATGGTTCAGAGAATAAAGCTGCCGGAGTGGATAATCACAGTCATTTTCCTGTGCTGCAAGTGAAGAAGTCAGGATGAAAAGAAAAATATAGATGGCAAGGATTTTCTTCAATGCATTAATTTTTTTGCAAAGTTAATCCTGCCCGGAATTTCCTGAAACAGTTATCTTAACAGCTTCATCTGCTTTTCAAAAATTCGCTGAAATGACCGTAATTATTGTCCAGACGTATATAATGTTCTTCTTTCTGGTCAAGAGCGGAAAGGCTTTCAGGCAACTCCGGTTCAAATCCAAGCAGGCTGACAATTTCTTCCGGAAATTTTGCCGGATGTGCCGTCTCAACTGAAACGCATAACTTGTTTTCATTTTCAGGATGTTTTTGAAGAAAATCAAGCAATCCTGCCCAGCCTACAGCCCCGTGAGGTTCCAGCAAAAGATGGTGTTTCTCCCATGCTTCAACGATGGTCTTTCTGGTTTGTTCATCGTTAACAGAAAGGGTGTAAATATCTTTTTTCATCTGAATAAGGGAGGGGAGAACCGACACATTTGCCTGATGATCCATTATTCCCGAATAAAAATCGAACAATCGTGCCATATTGGACGGATGACCTACGTTCATGGCTGTGGATATACATTTTCTTGAGGGTGAAATAATCCTGTAATCAGAAGTTTGAATAAATACCGGAAAGACATCATTGCTGTTCGTGGCAATCACAAACTTTGATGCAGGGAGCCCCATTCCTTTTGCTATCATTCCACCCATCATGTTACCAAAATTTCCGGATGGCACCGAAAAAATAATCCTGCCATCGTCTGACTTCTCTCTTAATCTTGAATGGGCATAAAAATAATAAACCGACTGTGGCAGCAGCCTGCCGATATTGATGGAATTAGCTGACGATAACCTGAGGTCTTTTAAGGATTCATCCGCAAAAGCCTTTTTTACCAATGCCTGACAATCATCAAAATTTCCTTTGACTGCGATGGCTGTAACATTTTCACCAAGCGTGGTCATCTGCCTGCGCTGGCGGTTGGTAATTTCATTGTCAGGAAAAAGCACTATGACATCAATGTTTTCCATTTTATAAAATGCACTGGCAATCGCTCCACCGGTATCCCCGCTGGTGGCAGTCAGGATGGTCATCTTTTCATTGCTTTGCCTGAGAAAATAGCTGATGAATCTGGCCAGCATCAGGGCACCAAAATCCTTAAACGAAGCGGATGGCCCCTGATCGAGACGCATGACATACAGATTGTTATACACATTTTCAAGAGGAACTTCAAACCGGTAGGCATCTTCTGTCATTTGCTGCAATGATTTTTCATCGATCCCGGAGGCATAGTTTTTCAGGACGTGAAAAGCTATTTCGTGATAATTCATATCAGAAAAACCGGAAATCACAGCTTCAGACAGAGGGACAATAATATCAGGCATATACAGGCCTTTATCGGGAGCAAGCCCTTCCAGAACAGCTTCCCTGAAACTAACCTTACGGCTCTGTCGGTTGGTCGAGTAATACGAAACCATCATTTAAATTTTGAAGTTCGAAAAATCAGATTTTGTCTAAACTTTGGCTTAAGTCGGCTATTATATCAGCCGGATCTTCTATGCCCACAGAAATACGGCAGAGGCATGGCTTGATGTCGGCCAGTTTACGTCCTTCTTCACCTTGCTGCTGATGCGTGGAAATGGCATTCAGTGTGGCCACTGTTTTAACGCGTCCCAGATCGGTTGCCCGCCAGATCATCTTCAATCCGTCATAAAATCTTCGGGTATTGACAGAATCATAAGGATTATCTTCCTTTATTTCGGCAGCGAGCATGAAACCATACATATTCTCATCAGTATCAGCCAGTTTCATGTATTTTTTTGCAATGTCATAAGCCGGATAGCTTTTCAGACCGGGATAATAAACACGGCTTATTTTGGGATGATTTTCGAGAAATTCAGCTACCTGCATGGCTGTACTGCTCATCTGGGCTACCCGCATCCGTAGCGAACGGAGGTCGTTCAGGGTAAGAATAGCGTTCATCGGGCTGATGGCCGGGCCGTTGTCGCGGAATGGCCAGAATTTAGCCCATGTGGCAAAGTCAGCTTTCATTTCATCACTGCCAACTTTGCTGACGATGTTTTTTCTTGCAGCAAGCAGTCCGATAATGGAATGGCCGCTGGCAGCAATTACTTTCGAGGCTGATTGGATGACAATATCAGCGCCAAGGGTTAGTGGGCGGGTTAATGCAGGTGAGGCACAGGTGGCATCAACAATAAGCGGAATACCATGGCTATGTGCCAGGTCAGCTACCAGACTGATGTCAAAAATGGCTACCGCTGGATTGGATGGAAATTCTCCGTAAACAAAGCGGGTATTTTTGTCAATTTTGGAAGCCCAGTCATTGATGTCGTACGGGTTGGTGACCCAACGTACTTCAATGCCTTCATCCTGCCATCTGCGTACCCAGAATTGCTGGAAGGTTCCCCCATATACTTTGGCGGAGGCCACAAAATTCATTTCGGAGCGGTTTTTACCTGCCAGAAAGGGTTCAGTAGTCGTCCTGACAGCAGCCATCCCGCTGGCAGTGGCCAGGCCTGAGGCTTCAAGATTGCTGCCATAGGTTTCCAGTAATGCAATGGTTTCTTCCAGAAAATAACTGGATGGGTTTGCAATGCGGGTATAACACCAGTTGGGCATTTCATAGGCAAGACCGGCTTCCATCTCAGCTGTATTCGCATAGGCCTGTGCCGGACTCAGATAAACAGGCTCCATGATAGAAGCATTGTTGTAATTGATGGCCTGTTCATAGTCGTACAAACCATGGGTGGCAATAGTATCAAATTTTCGTGTTTTGGCCACCTGTATTTTCTTTTGCCTTTCTTCAATCATCTGTTGGCCAAGTACTATCCATTCAGGTTTTGTCAGATTTTTCATATTGTTTTATTTTCAGACAAAAATATCATCCTGAAAGCATATTCTGTATATTTGCTTAATTTTTTTTTCATATTATGGGTTTTTGTTTAATGTTTTTTGAAGTATATCCATTTTTACTAAAAGATTTAAAGTATGAATCATCAAAATCAGACTTTTGGCTTTCAACCTGACAATACCGATGTTAAAATACTGAATCTGTTGATGAAAGATGCCAGAATGCCCTTCACACAAATTGCAAAGAAATGCAGAATATCAGGAGCGGCTGTGCATCAGCGTTTTCAGAAACTCAGGCAGACTGGCATTATCTCAGGCAGCACGGTTACCATCAGTCCGAAAAGCATGGGTTACATGACCTGCGCTTTTATCGGCATTCAGGTCAATCTGACCACTTCAACCACTCATGACCAGGTGTTTCAAAAAATCAGCGAAATAGCAGAAATAGTTGAATGTCATCATATTACAGGAAAATATTCCCTGCTTGTTAAAATTTTTGCAAAAAACAACGAGCATCTGAAAAAGATTATAGTCGAAAAGATACAATCCGTTCCCGAGATCATCAGCACCGAAACATTTATTTCACTGGAAGAAGGGTTTATCAGAGCCTTACCGGTTTAATGGACACTTAAAGTCCCTCCGTGTCTCCGTGGTGAAAAAATATTAACCACCAAGGCACGAAGACACTCAGATTATAATTTGTATTTAATCATGCCTCAACAGTATAAATTCTCCGTGCTCCTCTGTGCACTCTGTGGTGAGAAAAATCTCCGTGCCTCCGTGTCTCCGTGGTGAAAAAATATTAACCACCAAGGCACGAAGACACTCAGATTATAATTTGTATTTAATCATGCCTCAACAGTATAAATTCTCCGTGCTCCTCTGTGCACTCTGTGGTGAGAAAAATCTCCGTTCCTCCGTGGTAAATCCCCCGTTTCTCAATGATGAGGATATTTGCTTTACTTTTGCAGACATGAAAAACAACATCACTGCCCATATTCGCTTCAATCGCAATGAATTTTCAGGCGCTTTCGGGGATATAGGAACCGATTTGCCACTCATCATCGGAATGTTGCTGGCCTCCGACTTCAACACTGCTAACGTCCTGATTTTATTTGGCATAATGCAGATACTGACGGGTCTGATTTATGGTATGCCTATGGCAGTCCAGCCACTGAAAGCGGTGGCCATGATTGTCATCACACAGAAAATTTCAGGAAGCCTTGTTTTAACAGGTGGGTTGATAATTGGGGTTATTATGCTGATACTTTCAGCTACCCGGCTGCTCAATTTGCTTGGCAGGATCATCCCTAAGACAGTGATCCGTGGTGTTCAGCTTGGATTAGGTTTTCAGCTGGCCATGACTGCCCTGAAACAATATGTCCCTGCACTTGAAACACCCGGGTATATTCTGGCAGCAGTTTCTTTTATCATTGCCTTGATATTGCTGGGGAACCGAAAATTTCCTCCGGCTTTGTTTATTATTGCTCTGGGTGTGGTTTATTCACTTGTCTTTTCCTTTCATCAGGGAATGTTCCAGCTTAAAGCTCCTGTATTTATCATCCCTGAGATGAAATTTGAGAATCTCTGGACAGCATTTGCTTTACTTGCCCTTCCGCAAATTCCCCTTTCGCTGGGGAACAGCATATATGCAACACAGCAGGTAGCTTCCGATCTGTTCCCCGAAAAGAAACTGAATGTTCAGAAAATAGGTTTCACTTATTCTATCATGAACATTATCAGCTCCTTACTTGGAGGCATACCTGTGTGTCACGGATCGGGCGGCCTTGCCGGTCAATATACTTTTGGAGGAAGAACAGGCGGTGCACCGATTATTTACGGTTTTTTTTACCTCATTTTCGGACTCTTTTTCAGCGGCAACTTTTTCAGCTTTATTGAAATATTTCCCCAACCTGTACTGGGTGTCATCCTTGTCTTTGAAGGCATTTCTCTGATGTTGCTGGTCAAAGATATCATCACTGATAAAAAGAATTTTTTTATTGCCGTCATGGTAGCCGTTATGGCAAATGGCCTTCCGTACGGCTATTTTGTTGCCATGCTGACCGGAATACTTGTTTATTATTTACTCAATACTGTTTTCCTGAAGCATTTTGGTAAATAAAAAAAACTTATTTTTGACAGAAAAAAAATGATAAACTACGAATCCCTTTTCAAAATTACTTACGGCATGTACATCATTTGTGCCGGGAATAAAAAACAGTCAAACGGATATTTCAGCAATACATTTTTTCAGATAAGTGCTGACCCGCCCCGATTTGCCGCTTCCTGCCATAAAAACAATTTTACTACCGGCTTTATCAGGGATTCAGGCTTTTTTTCCGTCAGTGTTCTTCCGCAGACAACCTCTCCTGAACTGATAGGGAGATTTGGCTACCGTAGCGGAAAGGATTTCAGCAAGATGGAAGGCCTCAGTATTTATTATGCTGAGAATGAAGTACCTGTAGTTTTAAATGAATGTATTGCCTGGTTGGTGTGCAGGGTGGTGGAAGTGGTAGATGCCGGAACTCATCTCCTGTTTATCGGTGAGATTACTGAAGCAGAAATAATTGATGCTGAGGCAGAGCCGATGACATACAGTTATTATCGTCAGGTGAAAAAAGGGCTGTCACCCCAAAATGCTCCGACCTATATCGACAAAAACAAGCTGGCAGGCATGCCTGGGAAGGATTTGAACCGCAAATACAGGTGTACCGTTTGCGACTTTGTTTTTGATGAAAAGAAAGAGGGAAAAGCATTTAAAGACCTGCCAAAAGACTGGGTATGTCCGGTTTGCGGGGCAGAAAAGGAGGATTTTATTTCGGAAACATAAAACTTAATGAATATGAACAAATCAATAAAAGGAACACAGACAGAACAAAACCTGTTAAAAGCATTTGCCGGGGAATCTCAGGCAAGAAACCGGTATGAATTTTTTGCCGGTGTAGCCAGAAAGGAAGGTTACGAGCAAATAGCAAATATCTTTATGGAAACTTCTCTTCAGGAGAAAGAGCACGCCAAACGCTTTTTTAAGTTTCTGGAAGGAGGGATGGTAGAAATCACTGCTGTTTATCCGGCTGGTATTATTGGCACCACCATGGAAAACCTGAAAGCTGCTGCAGAGGGTGAAAATGAAGAATGGACAAGCCTTTATCCGGCTTTTTCGGAGATAGCAAGAGAAGAAGGCTTTCCAGAGGTGGCTACTGCTTTTAAGATGATAGCAAAAGTCGAAGCAGAGCATGAAAAACGCTACTTGAAATTGTTGCAAAACCTCTCGGAAGACAAGGTTTTTGTAAAAGATGGCAAGGTATGGTGGAAATGCCTTAACTGCGGTTACGTTTACGAATCGGCAAAGGCGCTGGAAAACTGCCCGGCATGTCTTCATCCCAAAGCTTTCATGCAGCTCAAGGAAGAAAATTATTAGAATGCCTGAGTTTTAGGCGTTAATGTGGCTCAGCAGTTAAAAGAGACTGCAAAATAATAGTTTGAAATAAGTTGCGGTTCCCGGATTTATGCTCGTCCGAGCCTGATTCTGGTTGAAATTTTTTGTCAATTTTAAACGCCATTTAAAGGCTATCAGATATGGGCAGATTACATGGAAATTTACAAAATGATTAAATTTGCCTGTTTAATTTGAGTGGTATAATATCAATAAATGCAATAGTCAATGAGGAATTTAAATCATATCATGAGGGGAAACTCGAAAAATACATATTCCCATTATTATCAAAGATTTATACAGTGAGTGAATCTGTTTCTAATGAATAAAGAACAATCATATAGTTGGATATACAGGTGTTGTAGCTAACCTTTAAAAGACAAAAAAAAATGCCAATACCAGATTTTCAAACAATAATGCTTCCTTTACTGGCCTTTACCGGAGACAATAATGAACATAGTTTAAGGGAAACCATTGAACATTTAGCTAACCACTTTAACCTGACACCTGAAGAACGGCAGGAAATGCTAACATCAGGTACTCAAGCTATTTTTGACAATAGAGTTAGTTGGGCAAAAACACACTTACTTAAAGCAGGCCTATTGGAATCGCCAAGACGTTCAATATTTAAAATTACATTACGGGGACAACAAATATTGGGACAAAATCATGAAAACATTAACATGAACCTGTTAAAACAATTTCCAGAGTATTTAGAGTTTATCAGACCAAGCAACGACCATGAAGAACGAGAAACAGCTATCGAACAAATTGATAATAGCCTAGCGACACCAGAAGAAGTTTTGGAAAGTTCATATCAAAAAATACGTAGGACACTCGCACAAGAATTATTACTTAAAATAAAAGCAAGTCCACCTGCTTTCTTTGAAAGACTAGTTGTTGAATTGCTTGTCAAAATGGGTTATGGTGGTTCTATTAAGGATGCAGGTAAAGCGACACGGGTAACAAATGATGAAGGAATTGACGGTATTATTAAAGAAGATAAACTCGGACTTGATTTTATTTATATTCAGGCAAAACGCTGGGATAACCAGGCAGTCGGCAGACCAGACATTCAGTCTTTTGTTGGAGCTTTAGATGGACAAAGGGCAAATAAAGGAATTTTTATTACAACTTCAAGGTTTTCAGACACTGCAATTGAGTACGTTAGGACCATCACAAAAAAGGTTATCCTTATAGACGGTGAACAACTCGCTAATTTTATGATTGACTATGGATTAGGCGTATCAACATTTGCTACTTATGAACTGAAGAAAATAGACAATGATTATTTTGGAGAATAAAATGGATGGCTATAAACATAGGTTTTGCGACTGTCGGACTACCTTGCAAAATCAAGGCTCTGTGCTACTATTCAAGTATAGTGCAGTTTGCCAGTTTTGTGGCAACCTGCCAGTAGGTAGGTACTGAAATTGCAAAATTTTTAATCTTGTAAAAAGTAAGCATCAATAAAAACGAAACCAATTATGAACAGAGCAAATTTAAAATTAGTTTTAGTGTTTCTGGTAATCTTAAATATTATTTCATGTAAAAAAGACACGATTGAACCCAAAGAAGGGACTTTAAGAAATGTAGCCGAACAAAAAAAGTTATTTTATATAGGCTCAACCTATTTAAATGATATTGCAGTAAATGCTAAAGATAAGGAAGATTATAAAAGAGTTCTTGGTGAAGAATTTAACTATTTGCAATGTGAATGGGATATGAGTATGGAAGCTGTTTGGACTGGCAGACACGAGTATAATTTTAAATGGTGCGACAATGCTGCAGATTTTGCAATTGCACATAATATGAAATTGCGTGGTGCTCATTTAATATGGCACGGTTCACTCCCTGATTGGAACATTGAATCGTTATCTAATAAGGAATTTGAAAATGCTGTAAAAGAATACATTGACACATTGATAAATCATTTTAAGATAAAATATCCGGGATTGATCACAGAATGGAATGTTGTTAACGAAGTTATTGACCACGATGGAATTATAAATGCCGGTGAAACAAGATTCAGACCTTCTATATTTTTAGAAAAAATGGGAGCTGATTTTGTGAAAAAAGCATTTATTTGGGCACATGCAGCAGACCCGGATGCAAAATTATATATTTGTGATTATGATTTTCTTGGAAATGCAGGCGATAACAAAAGCAAAGCTGATTTATTATTTGAGCTTGTAACAGAACTAATAAATGATGGTGTTCCCATTCACGGTGTTGCAGAACAATGCCATTTAGATACCGACCCTGATATGGGTTATCAGGATATGAATTATTATTCTTTAACTATGGATAGATTTGGAAGTCTTGGATTATATTTTCAAATTACAGAATGCACAATAGCAATTAAAAATGGTGTAGGAAGTTTGAACGAAAGATTACAGGAACAAGCTGATTTGTTATCAGATATTATTGGAGTGTGCAAAACAAAACCTTACTTCACCGGTTTTTCTTTTTGGGGGTTTGTAGATACACATACTTATCTTGATAAAAATGAATATCCTGTATTGTTTGACAAAGATTACAAGCCAAAACCATCATATTTTGCTGTATATAATGCACTAAAAAATTAATAAAAGCTGCAAACAGAAGATTTCGGATAATTATCAGATGTTATGCCAACCTGAGACTTTGGTGCTTTAACTAACCGAAGTGCTGACTTGAAAAGGGTGTGCTGTAAAATTGGCAACTACAGCTACCATTTTTCCTGATACTCACTGGTGATATAATCTCCGTGCCTCTATGGTAGAAAATCCTCCGTGCTCCTCCGTGTTCTCTGTGGTAAAAAAAACTCCGTGTTCTCTGTGGTAAAAAATCCTCCGTGCCCCTCCGTGTCCTCCGTGGTAAAAAAAAACTCCGTTTCCCTCCGTGTTCTCTGTGGTAAAAAAACCTCCGTTTTCCTCCGTGTTCTCTGTGGTAAAAAAAAACCTCCGTTTCCCTCCGTGTCCTCCGTGATAAAAAACAACTATCTCAGCTCTCATCTTCAGGAGACATGAACATTTAAGAGAAATTTATCATGTCAACGGTTACTGTTAAAAACCTTTCCTATATTTGCCAAAACTTTTAAAAGTAAAATGATATGAGAAAATTTGTTTTAATGGTAGTTTTACTATCTTTTACTGCTGCAAATGCACAGAATTATTACTATCTTGTCAAAACAGGGACCACTTCGGAGTATGTATTTAACACGCTTGGAACCTACTACTGGCAAGGTAACCTGACGGGTTATCCGGATACCCTTATTTCAAGGACATTACCATTTACATGGAATTTTTACGGACAAGCAGTCACGAACTACAAGATAAGCGACAACGGATACATCACCTTCGACATGAATGAGACCCAGAGCAACCCCAACAATGAAGCTTTGCCATCCGCCACAGCCCCTAAAAATGCTATCTTTGCTCTTTGGGATGCTTTGGTTAACTGCGATCCGAACGGGCCTTCCGATTACACCAATCTGATACACAGCTGGACGTATGGCACTGCACCTAACCGCGTTCATGTGATTCATTGGTTCAGAGTATTTCATGAACCTTATACCTCGGCAAATGTTTCCCAGTTTTGTTTTGGAATAAGGATTTTTGAAAGCGGGAACAAAAAGTTTGATGTCGTTTTAGATTACAACTATCTGCCCAGCGGAGGGACCGCAGTGCCGACATCTGCAACTATTGGCTGTCAGAACGCAGATGCTTCCCAGGCGCTGATGGCTTCTTCAAGCCCTAATTATATTTTTCCTAATCTGACTTCTTCCAATACCGATGATGTGGTATTTGAGTTTTATGAAGGAACTCAACCTAACTATGATCTGGCTATTACTTCGCTAAATATCAGCGATATGGCTAATTTTGGCCAAAACAATCCGGTTCAGGGAATTGTCAGAAACATGGGTTCACAAACTATTTCTTCATTCGAAATTATTTACAGTGCAGATGGAAGTAATTATGCCAAAACCTTCAATCAGACACTGCTTCCCGGGAATGAGTACACTTTTACTGCGGATCCCTATGTGCCTTCTTCCGGATCAGGACAAAATCATGAAATAGTTGTATGGGTAGGTTCGCTGAACGGCTCACAGGCAGATGAGAATCATACCAACGATACCTTAAAGAAAAATGTTTTTGTTAATTTGGGTGTTTCAGCCATAAAGAGGACACTTATTGAGGAGTTTACGACCGTTCAGTGCGGATTCTGCCCTGAAGGTCATCTGGTTCTTGACGGCATTCTCGAAAAATATCCCAATGTTATCGGGGTGTGTCATCATGCCGGATTTGGTACCGATGCCATGACCATCAGTCAACACAGCACTTATGCCACCGACTTTGCCGATGGAGCTCCCACAGCCGCTATCGACCGCCACAGATTCCCCGGTGATGCCGGTAATATTGCTATTTCCAGAAATATCTGGGAAAGCAGTGCAGTTGACAGGTTAAATGTTCCGGCTCCTTGCCGTGTTCAGGCTTTTGGGACTTTTGACAAAAACTCCAAAAATCTCAATGCCACCGTTCAGGTTGAATTTGTGGATTATGCTCTTCCGGGTGATTTGAGAATCACTGTTTTTCTGGTCGAAGATCATGTTTCGGAAGGAACAGGCGCCAACTGGGATCAGCACAGCTACTTCTACAATACAGTCGGACATCCGTTTTATCAGAAAGGTATTTATAATGGCTCGTATGCTTATATGCCTAAATATGACCATCGTCATGTCAGCAGGGCAGTACTTTCTCCTGTATGGGGAACCACAGGTGTTATTCCCAATAGTCCTAAACCTGGTGATGTTAAAACGAAGAATTATACCTATACCATTCCGGCCAACTGGAATGCTGACAGTGTTTATCTCATTGCCTTTGTTTCCTATTATAATACCGATAAAGACAAACGTGATGTTCTCAATTCATTCAGCATCAGGCTGCTGGATATGCCTGCACAGGCTGCCGGAATTGATGAATCAGCAAAAGCAACCGACATTGTCATTTTCCCCAATCCGGTCAGAGATTTTGCTACAGTCAGGTTTACTATTCCTGAAAACACCAAAGTATCCTATGAAGTTTTCGACCTGATGGGAAAGAAAATTATTTCACAACCAGTATTTACCTATGCTGCAGGAGTCAATGAACTCTTTATCAATACTTCACAGCTGGATGCCGGAACGTATCTGGTCAGGATAAATGCCGGAGACCGGAGTTTTACGAGAAAAATTGTCAAAACCGAATAATCAGGGTTTGACCCCCATACTTCAAAGCCTGCGAAGTATTTCGCGGGCTTTTTTATTTAAGTTGTTTTGTTCTGAAATACCGGTCAAAAACAGACAACATCAGGTGAATGTCGGTTTCATCCAGCAACGACAGTCTTTCCATGATTCTGTTGTGAAGGTTCCTGTTTTTGCTTATTTCAATTTCACTTAATATTTCTTCTGCTTTCAGCATCAATGATTTAAAACCTTTGTCGGTTATATATTCTTTTCCGGAAGGCTGTGCTTTCTGAAATTTGAAATATTCATAGGCAAAAATCATCACTGCATGTGATAGGTTCAGGGATGGATAAGCAGTGTGCATGGGGATAGTAGAAATGATGTTACACAGGGATATTTCAGGATCGTTAAGCCCGTGGGATTCGTTTCCAAACACTATGGCAGCTGTATTGATAGCCGTTTTTTTATTGAAAATTATTTCAATGGCTTTTTCGGGTAAATGGTTATCGGCTTTTCTTTTTCGCTTTTTTGCAGTGGTAGCCACCGAGAAATCAATATCTGACAACGCATTCTCCAGGTTTGAAAAGATAACGGCATTTTGAAGGATGTCGCGGGCGCCATGCGCTACCCATTCAGCTTTTCCTTTTAATTCGCATAGGGGACTGACCAGCCTGAGTTCCTCCAGACCCATGTTTTTCAATATCCTTGCCACCGCACCGATATTTTCTGCAACAGATGGCCTAACCAATATGATTTTCAGTTTCATTTCGACTTTTATAACCACTTCAATATTAAAAATAATTCTCTGAAAAAAATCCTTTTTGTATTTTTGAAGCGAAATTGATTTTCTCAAAACCTAAAAAAAAAAGTGATATGAGTTTTGCAAAAGAATTCCGAAGCTTTATTTCGAGAGGCAATGTGGTCGATATGGCAGTCGGTATCATTATTGGTGCTGCCTTTGGAAAAATTGTCTCCAGTTTTGTCAATGATGTGTTGATGCCACCTTTGGGTATGCTGATTGGTGGGATGGATTTTACAGGGTTTAAAATTGTGTTAAAGCAGGCACAATTGGATGAAGCCGGAGCCATAGTCAAAGATGCCGTAACCCTGAATTACGGAAATTTCATTCAGACCACTGTTGATTTTCTGATCATTGCTTTTGCTATCTTTTTATTAATCAAGGCAATGAACAAACTACGGCAAAAAGAAGAACAAAAAGCTGCAGAACCTGCTGTTCCACCTGCTCCGGGCAAAGAAGAGCTCTTACTGACTGAAATCAGGGATATACTTAAAAATAAATAGTTTTCAGAATTTCGGTTAAGATAATAATTTTACCCCCTGAATAAAGGGAGCAATATGTATTTTCTTGAGCAAACAGCCTCTTGGCTGCTGAAAAATTTTGGCGAAAACCTGAATAATATATCTGTCGTTTTTCCCAACAAAAGGTCGGGGGTATTTTTCCGAAATTACCTGATCAATCAGATTTCCAGACCTGTCTGGAGTCCGGAAATAACTGATATTGAAAGTTTTATCCTTCAAAATACTGCTTTCCTGAAAGCTGATCCCATTTCACAGGTTTTTACATTATATAAAGTTTATTCGACCATTCTGGTCCAAAACGGCCAGAATCCCGAAAGTATCGACAGCTTTTATCCATGGGGAAACATTATGCTTAATGATTTTTCCGAAATTGATAAAAACCTGGCTGAACCTGCCGATGTTTTTCGTCTGATTGAGGATTTGAAAGACATTGACACCCTGTTTGACTACCTGAGTCCGGAACAAATTGAAATCCTGAAAACATTCTGGACAAATATCAACATAGAGTCTCATACTAATGAAAAAGCCAGGTTTCTCAGGATGTGGCAAATGCTTCCCGATATTTATGAAGAGCTGAAAAAGAAGCAGTTGGAAGAAAAAGCAGCATATTCCGGATTTATTTACAGGATACTTGCCGGAAAATGTATAAATAAGGAATGGATGCCGCAGGAAGATATGATTGTTTTTGCCGGCTTTCACCTGTTAAACAAGGCTGAAACGACAATATTCAATTATCTGAAAACGGAAGGGAAGGCTGTTTTTTTATGGGATGCGGATAATTATTTCCTTGAAAGAAAAGAGTTTTCTCCTTATCAGGCCATTCGCAGAAACATGAACGATTTTCCTGAACCTCCTGATTTTGTGCACGATAGAAGTCCTTTGACGGGTAAAAGTTTCCGTATGTTCGGTTTCGACCTGACCAGTACGCAGGTGGATATGGCAGCTCAAATCCTGAGAGATATTGGTGATAATGAAGAAAATAGTCCGGGAAAGCCTGATACAGCTATTGTACTAGCAGATGAAAAACTCCTGATCCCGCTGCTCCATACTGTACCGGAAAGCATGGATCATGTGAATATTACCATGGGTTATCCCGTTATCAGCAGCTATCCTGCCGATATTGTTCTCCTTCTTGCTGATTTTATGATCAGATATTCAGGGTGTCAGAAAGTGCGGACATCCGATCTGGTTAATCTGCTCAACCATCCGGTCTCCAAAATGGCAGAGCCTGAAAACATTAACCGGCAGCTGTCAGTGTTGAATGAAAGTAAGCTGGCCTTTCAGGATCTGAGTTCTATCAAGGTCGAATGTACCTTTTTGTCCTTTCTAACCAATGCGCTAGCTTCCGCAAAAAACCTGATCGGGAAACTTCAGGATTTTTTAGTCTATTATCTTGAAAATAAAGAGATTACAGAGATTGAAAAGGAAATATTTTATCAGATATACAAGGGCATGAACCGCTTAAGTGAGCATGCAGAAAAAGAAAATTTATCTGATCTTTTGCTGAAAAAAATTCTGAAAGAAATTCTGATTACTCTGAAAGTTGCATTTTCGGGTGAGCCATTATCGGGGATTCAGGTAATGGGCATCCTTGAAACACGTTGTCTTGATTTCAAAAACCTGATTTTGATTTCCATGAACGAGGGATTGTGGCCTTCTGTTTCCAACCAGCCATCTTTTATCCCTTATCAGGTGAGAAAAGCTTTTTATCTGAATACCCCTGAAAATGATGATGTGGCTTATGCCTATTATTTTTACCGTTTACTTCAACGGGCTGAAAACATCTGGCTTATGTACAGCAACGACAAGGAAGCCATCGGTTTTGCCGAAAAAAGCCGTTATATCCTGCAACTGCTGTATGATTTCAACATTGAACTGAACGAGACCATTGTATCGCCTCATATCACCAAAACATTGAGGAAAGAAATCATTTATCCCAAGTCGGAAGCCATTCTGAAACAGCTCGAACCATATCTTGACGAGAACAATAAATCCCGTTTTTCTCCTTCTGCCTTGCTGACCTATCTGGACTGCAAGCTAAAGTTTTTCTATCAGTATATATTGAAAATCAAGGAAAAAGAGACGGTTCAGGAAGAAATTGATGCAGCTGTTTTTGGGAAGGTTCTTCACCGTACCATGGAACTGATTTATTCGGATGATGAAATTAAAAATACGGTAATCGATAAACCGTTGCTACAGCGTATCAGGAAAGATTTTCAGGAAAAACTGAATATTGCACTGCAGGAATCCGGTTTTCAAAGCAATAGCGATAGCGAAATACCAGGGCATAACCTGATAGCCCTTGAAATGATGAAGCGGTTTATCGGAATAATACTTGATCAGGACATGGAGTATGCACCTTTCCGCATCGTTTCGCTGGAAGGAAGTTCAAAAAATCTGTTTTTCGATTTTGAGATTGTATCAGATGGGCGGGTTATTCGGCCTGGTATTTCAGGGATAATTGATCGTATTGATTTGAAAAACAATGTATTCAGGGCGGTGGATTACAAAACGGGAAAAGACAGCACTGAATTTAAAGATGTAGATTCCTTATTCGCAGCCGAATACAACAAGCGAAACAAAGCAGTGTTTCAGTTGCTGTGTTACTGTCTTCTGATGAAAAATTCCGGAAAATTCAATGGCATTATTCAACCGTCTCTATATGTGGTCAGTAAAATGTCAGATGAAAATAGTCAGCCTCTGCTGAAATTTAAGGATACAAATGGAAGTCCTGTTGATGTGACTGATTTTAAGGTAGTTGAAAGTAACTTTGCCAGCCGCCTTCAAGACCTGCTGACAGAAATTTTTAATCCTGAAGTGCCTTTTTCACAATGTAATGAAGATCAGATTTGCCGGTATTGTCCGTATAACGGCATTTGTATGAAGAAATAGTTAAACAATCCGCAACGAAATTCGGCTGGTACATTATTCGCTAATCGGGAGGCAGACCAAAATTAATCAGATATGGAATTACTGAATATTTTTAACGGAAATGATTGGGTGTATAACTGGGTAATACTTCCGCTTCTGATTGTCATTGCCCGTATTTCTGACCAGACCATTGGAACGTTAAGGCTTATTTTTCTGGCAAAAGGCCATAAGCGTCTGGCACCGGTTCTTGGTTTTTTTGAAGTCATTATCTGGTTGCTGGTTATCAGCCAGATTATCCAGAATCTCAACAATGTGCTTTGTTTCATTGCCTACGGACTTGGCTTTGCACTCGGAAATTATCTGGGCTTGGTCATTGAAGAAAAACTTTCTCTCGGAAATGTCATCATCCGTGTCATTCCACGATCAGACTCCGAAGAGCTGGTCAGTTATCTGAAGTCGCTTCAATATCATGTAACAGCTGTGGATACCGTTTCAGCGACCGGAAAAGTAAAAATGATTTTTTCTGTTATCAGCCGAAAAGACCTGAAAAACATCACCGAAATTATTCAGAAGTTTAATCCTGATTCTTTTATTTCTGTTGAGGATGTTAAGGTAATTGGCGAAAGTGAGCCCAAAACCGGTTTTCAGCAGAAATTCAGGTTCTTCAGAGGAATGTTGAAAAAATAGGATATAAGGAAAATTTAATCTGATTTATTCTTTCTTCTGCTTTTCCAGATAATAACCCTGCCTGTTCAGCAGATGATCAAGATTGGCAACTCCATATACGACAACAGCTGTAACGATGGCATTATGCGCAATATATTCCGGAATCAGGCGGGAATAATCGTCTCTTTCCGTATGCCATATTTCGTAATAGTTAAAATCATAACCTTTGACATCGGATGCCGTGAAATTCATGGTTGGAACGCCTTTGACAGCAAAGGGGCCGCTATCGGTACCCCATGCTTTTTCCGGTTTTTCCTGTGGCTCTCTCCGGCTTACTTCAAACGGATAGTCCGGATTTATGGTGCTGATCGGTGAGCAGATTTTTCTCATGTCTGCCATCATTGAGTCGGAAACAGAAATACCTGTAAAAACCCTCGGGCCGCTGTCCCAGTTGAACATGTTGGAGATTTTGGGTAATTTTTCTTCATTGATGTTTATCCAGTGCCATGACCCCAGCAATCCGAATTCTTCGGCTGCCCAAAGACAAACTAAAATTGTCCTTTTAGGTTTTCCTCCTGCGTTCATAATCAGGCGTGCCGCTTCCATAGCCTGTACAGCCCCTGTGGCATTGTCGGAAGCTCCCCTTGAAATATCATAGGAATCGAGATGACCGCCCATGATTACATATTCATCAGGATAATCAGTTCCTTTGATCACTCCGATTACATTGTAATATCTGACAGGGCCGGGTCTGAAATAATTTCTGATGTCGAATTCAAGGATAACATCCTGTCTTTCTTTAACCTTTTGTTCGATTATAAAGTACTGATGTTCATCCAGCTTAATGTCGGGTATTTCGGGAAGTGTTTCAAAACGCATTTCCGGTAGATTTTTTCTGTCATACATGACTCTGATAGGCAGGGCAGCCGACTGAATGATCCCCAAAATACCGGCCTGACACATCTGCCTGTAAAATAAAGCTGGTGTATCGGCCAACGGAATCAGCTCTTTTTGTTTGCTTTTGTCTTTGATTTTCTCATTCTCGGCTTTAATTTTTTCATTCTTAGCCTTGATTTCCTCATTCAGCCTGATGATAGAATCTCTGATATGGTCTCCTTTTTCGGTATAGTCTATCGGATAGCCGTCATTTTTGCCGGTGATAAGCACCCAGGCTCCCCTGAGCTTTGCTTTCATCCGGTCGAATTCCTGTTGTGTTTTAGGTTCTAAAACAACATGTCCGCGTTGAGGTCCCCTGGTTCCTGAAGTGTACGAAGGGGTTGCAAAATGTAAAACCATTCCTTCTTCAGACAGCATTTTACCGGAGAAAGGCCCTCTCTCAAATCCGACAGGCACTTCACCGGCTTCATCGAGAATAACTTCCATTCCCCATTCCCTGAATCTGGAGGCTGCCCATTGAGCCGCACTCTCATAGGCAACTGAACCTGTGATTCTTCCGCCAAAACGTTTGCACAGGATGCTCATCCACTCGTCTGCATGATTGTCGTTTTTCCCAAGTTCGATGATACGATTGACAATGGGATCATTTTCTTCTGTTTTGAATGAAAAGAAAATGAATGCAATAAAAAAAGTCATCAGGGTAAAAAGATGCTTCATGTATAATGCTTTTTATGGTTGTTGATAATTAAGGGAAATCAGTTTCTTTCCAGATAAAATTTGTAGTTTTTAATGACCAGTAAGCCATTTTTTCATTTCTGACAAGTTCAATGATCTGCTCGTTGACAAAAGTGATTTCATCGTATATGGGTTCGAGAATGTAATTGAACTGCTGATCAATGATTCCTTTTCCTCTATTGATTTTCACAAGTGCCATGCCGTTGGAAAAATCACCCGCTTCGTCAAAGATAAACCCGGTGAGATTTTTACCTTCCTTGTTGATATAACCCCAGCGGTTGTCTTTTCTGGCTCTTGCAATGCCGTTGATAAAATTCCCGGTTGACTGAAAGGAATAGGGGATAATCAATTGATTTTTTTCGTTAATGAAGCCCCACTGGTTGTTCATCATAGCTGCAGCAAGACCATCGTAGATGGGGGTTAATCCCTGATACCTGACAGGCAGGATAAGTTTATTGGTATTGCTGATCAGTCCGTATTTATCTCCTTTTTTCACTAAAGCACAGCCATTGACAAATTTTCCAAGCACAATCAGTTCGGCAGAAAAATCATAATCAAAAGGAATAACAAGCGTTCCATTAATATCGTAATAACCACATTTATTGTTTTTTACGACCATGATCAGGTCTTCAGAAAAAGAGCCTATGCCTGTGAATTCCAGTGGAATTATTGTATCGCCTCTGGTGTTTAATACTCCAAAAAGGTTATTTTTCCTGACGATAATCCTTCTGTATTCGACATTGCTGCAATAATCATAAATGGCAGGGATAATCCTGTTGCCGTTTTTATCGATTATACCGTAAAAACTGCTACACTGGCAAACGGCAAAACCGTTTTGAAAGTCGCTGATATTATCATATTCAAAGCCGGTCAGGAATTTCAGTTCCAGCGACAAAAGGGCGGCTTTTCCACCTTTTTTTATCAGATAAATACTGTCGTGAACAAGGCTTATTTCGTCAAATTCAGGTAATATCAGCCATTTTTCAAGTTTGTCAATAATTCCGTATTTATTGTCTATGGAAACGATGCATTGTCCATGATGCCATTTACCCACTTCATCATAGATGGGGTTGATGTAGATGGTTCCGTTCTTTTTCAGGAAACCTGATTTATCATTTTTACCAAATTCGGCAAGGCCTTCAGAAAAATTTTCGACCCAATCGTAAACCGGCCTGATGCGCATGGTGCCTTCTGTGTCAATAAAACCCCACAAAGAATGACCGTTTTTATCGTCTTGTTTTACAGGCAGGTACTCTTTTCGGACAAGTTCAGCTTCTGTGTTTACCAGATTGATAAACGGGCAGTTTGGATATTTACTGATGAAATTCCGGAAGGCTGTTTCTGTCATGTCAACAGTTGACATTCTGTATAGTTCCTGCCATACCTGATTGATCCTCGGATGCCGGGGGTATTTTTTAACAAAAAAATCATATTCTTCAATGGTTTTGTTGCGGGTAGCCAGATAAAAAATCGAATCGAGGGCATTGAGATAATAAGGGCTTTCCGGATATTTAATGATAAAGCTGTCATAAGCTTCCAGGCTTCTTTTGGATGCATATTTCTGAAAAATGTATTTTTCATACAAAAATCTGGCTTTTTCTATCTGGGGAGCATTCGGATATTTTTCAATAAATTCCTGAAGGCTTTCGATATTGTTTTCCTGAAGTGCCTTCTCAAAAGCAAGGTCATTTCGCATGTTGATGGCCTGAGGAATGTATTTCGAGTCGTAATATTCCTCAATGTAGTATTCAAATGCTTCGATTGATGGATTCAGATAGATAAGATGATATTTGATGCTATCTATTCTTTGTTTTAGTATTTTGATGGTTGTTTCGTCTATTCCGTATTTTGCCGAAGCCAGTCTTGTTTTGACATCAGCCGAATCCCACAGTCGCCTGAGTTTTTTGCAGGAAGAAAATGCGAGGTCGATGTCAAAGTAAGGATTGTTGGTCCCGGAATAAATAATGGTAAGCCCGTAACAACTTTCAATGGGCTTTTTATCCATGTTTTTCATGAAAATCTGCAGGGCTGTGTAATAATTGTAAACCTGAAGCGACTGAAAAGCTTTCCGTACAGACTGAGATTGAACGGAGAAGGTAAAATCGACCAGAATTATCAATATCAGCAGGTATTTTCTCATGATTCGGCTTGCAAATTTATTATTTTCCTGCTTGCCTCGATTAGCTTTTCTGCGATTTTCTCCTCATCAGAATCAGAAACCTCAAGCCTGAGCCGGCTTATATTTTTCCTTTGCCTGATTCCGAATAAATAACGTTTGTCATAATATTCAAGCAGGATTTTAACTGCCTCTTCCAGTTTATTTTCATGTATCAGCCTGAAACAGCTCTCTGTCCTGTCGCTGCCGAGTTTTTCACGGATTTTTTCAACGGCCTGACAAAGCTCATCAGGAGAATATTTCCCGTATTCCTCACATATCCGTTTTATTCTGATGTCAACATCCACACTTATTTCAATCATGGGACTTTGACGCATTTGTTCCCATAATCTTTGTGGTAAAATAACTTTTCCAATGTTTCGGCTTTCATCTTCTATCCAGATGTTTTTTTGACAATCAAATTTCCTGATAATTTCAAACAGTTGATTTTCAAATTGTTGTGTGGTTGGCTGTTCGTCTTCTCCCAGATGCCCGAATGCTGAGCCCCGGTGATGGGCAAGTGATTCCAGGTCGATAACCTGTTGGTTTTTTTCTTTCAGCCTTTTTAATAGTTCTGTTTTACCGCTGCCGGTCATTCCACTTAAAACAATCAGATGCAAAGGTTTGTCAAAAGTTTCCAAAGCTGCCCTGCGGTATGCTTTATAGCCTTTTTCAAGTAAATATACTTTCTTCCCAAAGAGTTCAAACAACCAGGCTAAACTGGCACTCCGCATGCCTCCGCGCCAGCAATACATTAAAATTTCATCGGAAGGGCTTATTTTCCTGAGTTGATGATAATATCGGTTTAGCTTTGGCCCGCTTATCTTAAGTCCCCTCAAGATGGCAGCCTCACGTCCCTGATGGTTGTAAGTAGTGCCAACGATGGCTCTTTCCTCATCTGTGAACAGTGGAAGGCTGAAAGCTCCGCAAACATGGCCATCACGGTACTCGGAGGGTGAACGGACATCCAGCACGGGTAGTTTTTCAGCTTTTACCAGAAATTCTTCAATTTTTAGTTTTTGAGGCATTTAGATCGTTTGTAAAAAATTCAGGGTATCAACCTCATCGGCATAATCCCATAATTCAGGGAACTGGGTTTTCCCGAAAGATACCTGGGGTAAACCGGTTTTGACAGTTCCGGCAACTACCTGAATGTGTTCGCGTTGCTCATGAAGTTTTCCGATTATTTCGTCAACAGATTGATAAACTTCATAAAACAAGACGGCAATAGGCGGATGAAAACCTTCATCTTCCTTAAGTAGCAGAAAACCATTGTCGAGATGCGGAATCTGATTGACAAGGTAAATACTTCGGTTATACTGGTAATTGTTGGCATATCTGAAAAAATTGTCAAAATAGGCGAATTTTTCGAAGGAATTTAATAATGGCTTGAGATCGTAATCTTCAGGTATGTATATTTTAGAAACATTCCGGCAACCCAGTCCGTAATAATAGAATATATCATTTGAAAGTTCTTTCAGGTCTTTTTCATTTTCTTCAGCAGTCAGGATGGCAACTGAATTTCTGTTGTGTCGGATAATGTGTGGATATTTTCCAAAATAGTATTTGAAATAAGGGGCAGAGGTATTGCTGCCTGTAGCAATAACTGCATCAAAACCGGAAAGTTTTTCCTCAAAAATAAAAAATTCCTGATTGTCAGGATTAAAAGCATTAAGCTCAGATATCAGGTAGGGGAGAAGTACCTTATCTTTATGCGACATCCGGATCAGCGAGCGGTGACCGGAAATATAATTGCATATGACATCGTGAAACCCTACCAAAGGAAGGTTTCCTGCCAGTATCAGGGCAATTAATTTTCCCGATGGTTTTTCTGTAAGTTGATAATTTTCAATCCATTGCATTATTTTTTCTTCTTTCAGATAGAAATCTGAGATGTGATTCAGCGATAAACGTATAAATTCATGACTAAACCAGTTGTTTTCGAGGTAGGCCTGTTCGATCACTTCATCTGCTGTATGATTTTCAAGAACTTCCTTGATTTTATTTCCCAGAAAAATGAGTGATGATATTCTGTCTTTCAGTTGCATAAGATTAAAAATGACTGCAAAATTACCATAGAAACCGCAATCGGATGGGGTTTTTTATCTTTGCTGTATGAATTTTCAATATGGTATCTGCAGTTTGGCTTTTATTCCGATCAGGACTGAGCCCTCTCACCGTGCTGAAATGGGTTCTCAACTGCTTTTTGGAGAAATTTACCTCATCAGGGAAATCAAAGGAGATTGGTTTTTAGTGGAAAATGAATATGATCATTACACAGGGTGGATAGCAGCCAACGGAGTTACCTTTTTAAATGAAGAACTGTATCAGAAGCACAAAATATCATCTACTCTGATACAAAAGTCCGTATGGGCTGAATGGCAGACTGACAATGGCAGGATTCTGACCGGAATTGGAACAATTATTTATTTTTCTTCTGATAATCAATATTTTAATGGTAAAAATACTATGTCGCTCGTTCAGGGTGATTTGGTCAGCGAAGGGAAGTTGACACTAAAGGAAAGTGTTGAGGCAGGGAAATCTTTGCTTGGCAGTCCTTATCTCTGGGGAGGTCGCAGCTCAATGGGAATAGATTGTTCAGGGTTGACACAATGTTTGTTTCGCATGGCAGGTATTTCATTGCCACGTGATGCCTGGCAACAGGAACTCAGAGGCGTTCCTGTTGATTTTGAGCAAAAGAAAGAAAATGATCTGGCTTTTTTTATAAATGAGCAGGGTAAAGTTGTCCATGTTGGTATTGTATTGAATGACAATCAGATACTACATGCTTCCGGTAAGGTTAGAATTGACACTATTGTTCCTGAGGGTATTGTTCAGTACGAAACCGGAATATTGACACATAAGCTGAAAACAGTTAAAAGCTTTCAATAATAATACGTAGCCGCTAAGCAGGAGCTTAGCGGCTACATTGGAAATTTTTTATGTCAGAAGTTTATAAGACATTTGAAGGAGGCCTTTTTTTCGTTACCTTTTCAGTTGTCGGCTGGGCTGATGTATTTACCCGTCCTGTTTACCAGGATATTTTACTTGAAAGTATTCAGTTTTGTCAGGAAAAAAAAGGGCTCGAACTATATGAATATTGCATCTTACCGAATCATGTTCATTTTATAGCATCAAGAAAAGAAGGATTGTTAGGTGATCTGCTCCGGGATTTGAAGTCTTTTACAGCCAGAAAGTTGATAGATTCAATTATCAACAATGAAAGAGAATCCCGTAAAGACTGGCTTTTAAAACTTTTCAGGGATCATGGCAAAATTAGTCCTCAAAAGCAGATTTATCAATTCTGGAATCATGATAATCATGCTTTCTGCCTTGAGACAACTTATATGATTGAACAAAAGGTAAGATATATTCATTATAACCCGGTTAAGGCTGGTTTTGTTGATGAACCATGGAAATGGAGATTGAGCAGTGCTAATCCTGACAGTCCGTTAAAAATACTGGAATTGTAAAAAGTTTTTATTAGAATTTAAATTATATCAGCTAAGCTGGGGCTTAGCTGATACTTTTTTAAAAAATAATTTTTGTATCAGGCAGCAATTCCTGAAGCTTTTTTTTAACATCTTCACTGATAGGATTGTACTGTAAATGAAGCTCTTTCAGGTTTTTAAGCTCTTTAATGCTTTCCGGAATCTCACTCAGGTTGTTGTCTGCCAGAATCAGCACCCTGATATTTCCTGCTTTTGCCAGCACGCTGATGACCTGTTTGATATTGATGCCTCTGTTATATGATAAGTCAATGTATTTCAGGTTTTTAAGATTAGCTATCTGATTAGGGATTTGTTTGATTTGATTATCTGCCAGAATCAGATAAGTCAGTTTGCTGCATCTGGAATACACATCAGCTGCCCGGTTCATATCGAGATGACGGCTGTAGGAGAGGTCGAGATACTGAAGTTTTTTCAGACGGCTTAATTCCTGCGGAAGATTGCGAAGCTGATTTGAGTTAAGTTCAAGTTTCATCAGATTTTTAAGTTTTCCTATTTCCGGAGGTACTACTGACTGGCTGAAACGTTTAAGGTTAAGTTTGTAAACTTTTTTAGGTTCTTCAAGGGCATCTTTCAGGGAGCGGTATTCTTTTGCCTCCTGAAATTTCTTATCTGTGATAAACTCCTGAGCGCCTGCCTGCTTTATGATCAGAAAAAGCAACAGTATCGAGAGGCGAATCATATTTCAACTGATTTCAGAAAAGAAGATCCTGATATTATATCAACAGATGAGGAATTGATTTCTTGTAAATGATGATGGCAAACAATAAGGTGATAATTAAACCGATAATCCACTTGTATTGTGTCTTTGACACCATGCGCATGAGCGATACGATAATAAAAGTTAGCATTTTTAGATTTTAACATGTAACAATCAAACGAATATTGTACCAGTTTATTTTGGCAGGAAGAAAAATTAATAAATTTCTTCAAATTCACCTTTTTCCCTGTTTTTTCTGACCGTACCGGCAGGGAAATACCTCCCGTTCATGGAAATATAAACCCCTTCCGGCAAAGTCTGGGCAAAGGCAATGCTGCTTCCGAGGTTGAACATTCCATCGGAGCTGCCGAATTTATAAGGAATCATAGCCCCTGTCAGCACAATGGTTTTTCCGGGAACCTTGTTCTTCAGAAATAGGGCTGTTTCGACCATGGTATCTGTTCCGTGCGTGATTACGATTTTATCTTCAGGGGTTTTTTTGCAGTTTTGCAAAATAATTTCCCTGTCGGCTTCAGTCATGTCGAGGCTGTCGATCATCATCAGTGTCCGGATTTCTGTTTTGACCCGACACCGCCCTAAATTCAGCATTTCATGAAGATGGGTATCTTTGAAAAACAGTTTTCCCGTCAACTCGTTGTATTCTTTGTCAAAAGTTCCTCCTGTGATAAATATCCTGATGGTCATGCAGATACTTCGTTTTCGGTTTGTTCATGATTTTCAGAGGTTTGATCGGGTTCGGTATTAATGGGTTCTCCCGTATGATGGGCTTTTTCTTCAAAAGGTCTTTTCCCGATTAGCATTTCGATGTCGCTCTTGAAAATTATTTCTTTTTCAAGCAATGCATTGGCTATTTTTTCGAATTCTTCGTTTTTTTCTATGAGAAGGTTTTTAGCCCTTTCGAAGGAAGCTGAAATTATTTTTCTGACCTCTTCATCAATAACTTCTGCTGTTTTTTCGCTGTAAGGCTTGGTAAAGCCGTATTCCTGTTTAGGGTCGTAAAACGAAACATGTCCGATTTTTTCATTCATTCCATAAATGGTAACCATATCGTAGGCAAGTTTCGTAACTCTTTCGAGGTCGTTTTGCGCACCCGTAGAAATTTTATTGAATTTCAGGTCTTCGGCAGCGCGTCCTCCCAGCGACATGGCCATATTGTCAAGAATTTGTTCTCTGGTGTAAAGATATTGTTCTTTGGGGAGATATTGAGCATAACCCAGTGCGGCATAACCGCGGGGGACAATGGAAACCTTCAGGAGTGGGGCTGCATTTTCGAGAAACCAGCCAACGATGGCATGCCCGGCTTCATGATAAGCCACAATTTTTTTCTCATCAGGGGAAATGATTTTTGTTTTCTTTTCCAGTCCACCAATCACCCTGTCGATAGCATCCTGAAAATCATCCATATCGACAATTTCTTTATTCTTTCTGGCAGCAATCAGGGCTGCTTCGTTGCAGACATTGGCAATTTCGGCACCGGCAAATCCGGGTGTTTGTTCGGCCAAGCGTTCAGGGCTGACGTTAGCAGATAGTTTCTTGAGCGGGGCAAGATGAACTTTAAAAATGGCTTCTCTTCCTTTCAGGTCTGGTCTGTCGATGGCAATCTGTCTGTCGAAACGTCCCGGACGAAGCAAGGCAGAATCGAGCACATCGGGGCGGTTGGTTGCTGCAAGAATGATGACTCCGGAGTTGGATGTAAATCCATCCATTTCTGCAAGTAACTGATTGAGTGTGCTTTCTCTTTCATCATTACCACCGGGGACGATGGTTTTTCCCCTTGCCCTTCCGATGGCATCTATTTCATCAATGAAAATAATACAGGGGGCTTTGGCTTTTGCCTGAGCAAAGAGGTCGCGCACCCTCGAAGCACCAACACCCACAAACATTTCAACAAAGTCGGAGCCTGAGAGTGAGAAAAAAGGAACACTGGCCTCTCCGGCCACAGCTTTTGCCAACAGGGTTTTACCAGTACCCGGAGGACCTATCAACAAAGCCCCTTTGGGAATTTTTCCACCTAATTCAGTGTATTTTGTAGGGTTTTTCAGAAAGTCCACAATTTCCATTACCTCAATCTTGGCTTCATCGAGCCCTGCCACATCTTTAAAGGTAACCGTTACTTTTGTATCTTTGTCATACAAGGTAGCCTTGCTCTTACCGATATTGAATATCTGTGCACCTCCCGGGCCACCTGAAAATCTTCGCATGATAATGACCCATAGCAAAACCATTAAGCCGATGGGAATAAGCCAGCTGAAGATTTCCCGTCCCCAGTTTTGTTTTTTCTTAAAGCTGATGGGGATGGATTCAAGGCCTTTTTCGGTGGTGATTTTATCTACATTTTCCTGAAAATCCTTCGGATCCGGAATATTAAACCGGTAGTGAGGGCCTGATTGGTTAGTTCCCAAGGCTGGTTTTTTTAAATCGTTTTTGTAATCATCCTTCTCCTGTGCTTCTTTTTTCAGGTAAACAAAGACCATTTCATTGTTGATGACTTCAAATTTTTCAATATCACCCTTTTCAATCATCTTTTTTACCTCAACCCAGTTGGTTTCCTTGCTATATTCGGTGGGAATGAGGTAAGTTGCAAACAAAACAATGATAATCAGTATGTAAACCCAGTAAAAGTTAAATTTCTTTTTTTCTCCGGGCAGGTTGCCGTTATTTTCCGGGTTATGAGTCTTTTTATCTTCTTTTTTAGTAGCCATAAATATTAGTTATAAGTCGTTAAGATACCATCTCCCCAAAGTGATTCCAGATCGAAAAATGTTCTTTTTTCCTCCAAAAAAACATGAACAATGACATCGAAGTAATCAATCAATATCCATTCCTTATTTTGATAGCCTTCTCTGATAAAAGGTTTTTCCTTGTTTTTCAGAAATACCTCTTTTTCAATATTTTCTGCGATAGCTTCCACCTGACGATCGGATGTACCGTGGCAAATGATGAAAAAATCGGTAATCGGATTTTTCAGATTCCTGAGATCGATGCTGACAATGTTGTTCCCTTTTTTGTCCTGAATAGCCTGAATGATAGTGTTTTTCAATTGCTCCAGTGAAGTGGCTTCTCTTTTTTCTGTCATTAAAAAAATAATTCTTTTGTTATTGGGTTGATGATAGTTTTAAATTAAGCCTCAAAAATAATAATAATTATGCCAAAATGGTGAAAGCCACAAGAATATGTCAGTCTGTCATCAGCCGTATCGCTGTATGAATTCTTCGGCAAGGTCAACGAGGTCTGAAGAGCCGATAAATAAGGGTGTTCTCTGGTGTAATTTCTCAGGTTTATAGTCGAGGATGTTTTTTCCTTTTCCATCGGTAGCTTTTCCGCCAGCTTGTTCAATAATGAAAGACATTGGGTTGTTTTCATAGACAAGGCGTAGTTTTCCATTTGGATTTTTTTTCGACCCCGGGTAAATAAAAATGCCTCCTTTTAATAAATTTCTATGGAAATCGCTGACCAATGTGCCGATATAGCGGGAGGAAAATTTCCCGTATTCTTCTATTCCTTCATCCTTGATATAGTTGATGAACTTTTTCAGTCCTTCGGAAAATTCAGCAAAATTGGCTTCGTTGAGGGAATAAATATTTCCACGTTTCGGAATTTTAATATCGGGGTGTGACAGGCAAAACTCACCGATAGAAGGATCGAGCGTAAAGCCATTTACCCCGTTTCCGGTGGTATAAACCAACATGGTCGATGAGCCGTAGATGATATAACCTGCTGCTACCATATTCCGTCCCGACTGCAGGCAATCCTCTATTGTGCTTACCGTTCCGGGCTCACTGATGCGTCTGTATATGGCGAAAATGGTGCCTATCGATACATTTACATCAATATTGGACGAGCCGTCAAGCGGGTCGAATAACACCACATATTTTGGGTTTTTCCCGTTTTTATGATTGATGGGCAGAAAATCCTCCATCTCTTCGGAGGCAAGAGCACAACATTCTTCCCCGTTTTTCAGGGCAGTAATCAACTGCTGATTGGCAAAATCATCCAGCTTTTTAACTTCTTCTCCCTGAACATTAATCTGTTCAAGGGACCCCAGAATATTGACAAGGCCGGCTTTGCTTACCTCACGGTAAATGATTTTGGCTGCTATTCCGATATCGCTCAATAAACTGGAAAGGTCGCCCTTGGCATACGGAAAGTCTGCCTGCCTTTCAATAATAAATTGATTCAGGGTAGTTACTTTGCTTAACATAGCTACTTATTTTTGCAGAAAATTTTTTATAAGTTATTTTTAAATCAGGGTACAATTATAGTTAAACAAAATTAATTTAATATCGTTTGATGAAAATTTTTAAATTTGGTGGTGGAATTCTGAAAGAACCGTCTTCATTAAAGACATTAGCAAGGGTTCTGAGTGAATTTAAGCATGATGAATTATTCATAGTAGTGTCTGCTTTTGATAAAACCACCAACCGCCTCGAAAACCTTATTTCTGATTATTATCACAACCGTCAGACATTTAATGATTCTTTTAACAGCATCAAATCTTTTCATTTTAGTTTTATCAACCAGCTTGATTTTCATAATTTTCATCCGGTTATCAACTCTTTATGGCAGCATTTCAATGACTTGAAAAATAAGTTTGAAGAATATGCCGGTTATCCCTATGAGGTGTTGTACGATCAGGTTGTTAGTTTTGGGGAAGTGTTTTCAAGCAGTATTATACATCATTATCTGCTTGACAAAGGTTTTGACAGTTATTTTCTGGATGCACGGAAAACAGTCAGCACCGACCAGCATCATCGGAATGCCTGCATTGATGAGGATAAAACAAGGAAACTTATTCTGGAGGAGATGAACAATGGATTTCATCAGATTACGGTTACACAAGGTTTTATCGGTTTTCAGCAAAACGGACTGACCACTACGCTGGGCAGGGAGGGAAGCGATTATACTGCTGCTGTATTGGGAGCTGTGATGAAGGCTGACAAGGTTATCATCTGGAAAGATGTTCATGGTGTTTTCAATGCCGACCCTAAATATTATCCATGGGCAGTGCAGATTAAGGAAATGAATTATGATAATGCCGCAGAGCTAACCGGATTAGGAGCAAAAGTATTGCATCACCGGACGGTTCAACCGGTCAAAAAAAGCCGTATTCCATTGGAAGTAAGGATGTTTCAGGAGAAATCCTGTTGCGGGACACTTATTACATCTCAGGCTGAGAAGTTTCCTGATATACCTGTCATTATTCACCGGAAAAATAAGATTTTATTCATATTAACTTCGTTAAACGGTATTTCCCCCGGTCAAAGTACGCTTGAGAAGATTGATTTACTTTGTAAAAAATTCAACCTTGAAGTGAATTACAAAAGTATTTTTCAGAAAAGCATGTTTATTTGTCTGAGCCAGCCGGTGGAGCCTGCCATGAGCCTGAAAGAAATTCTTGAACACGAATATAAAGTTGAGATTGTTTTTGGGGTCATGATGGTCAAAGTGAAAAACGGCAACAGCGAAGTCTTTGAGCGGATCAAAAACGAAAGAAAGATCATTCATGAAGGAATTTCGGAGGGAATAAACTATATTTTTTATTAATTTGCTGATTTGCCAAAAGAGGATTTACCTTTGCAGAAAATTTGAAGTTATGCCAGGAGGAAAATTAACAAAAAAAGAAGGCGTTTTGATGGATAGAATCAAGAAAAGAAAAGCAATTTTAAAGAAAGGCAGCCATAAATCATATCCCATCCCTGAAAATTTTTATCCTGAAAAAACACAGGAAGAGAAAGAAGAAGAGAAGGAATAACCGCTTTTATTCGTATCCAAGCAGTTTGATAACCCTTTCAATATCCTGATCTTCATACGGATCGTAGGTGGCTTTCAGGTTATATCCGAAAATACGGGCAAAACCCTGCCAGAATGCAGCAGTAAACGAACTTCTGTACTCTGAAATAATTTTATAGGAAGACTTTCCGGTTTCCCTGTCGATAAGTTTGATGAGTAGTTTCCCTTGCGAAAAGGTGAGTTTTCTCATTTCAGCTTCATATTCCTGTATGAGTTTTTCTTCCTGCTCTTTGTAATATTGTTTTCTAACCTTTTCATTTTTAATACCAGCCATAGCCCTGTCAATCTGTTCCAGCCTAGCTGCTGCTGCTTTTGCATAAGGCATAACAATTCTGACATTCCTGATAAGTTTTTCGTTTCTCTTATACCATTTACGCATGGCAGGCGACATCTTCCCGGTGATGACCACTTCCCTGAGAGAGATTAAGGCCATTGTATCGCCATCAACGATTTTAGCAGGGAAACCCATTAATTGCTGTGCAGATATTTCTGAAATGCTGATGATAAGCGTGAGGAATACCAGAAATATATATCGGCACATATAAAGGTTTAGGAGGAGAATGTCAAAACGTATGCCAGCAAAAGAATTAATGTGGCATCAGAAATTGACTTTGCCGCCTGCAAGGAAATGAAACCCTCTGAGTTCATAATTGTTCCAGTAACTGTATTTGTCATTCAGCAGGTTGTTAAACTGGAAAAAAATGGCCCACCTGTCTGAAAACTTGTAGGAAATGCCCAGATTGAGGTCGTTGATGGGTTTCAGCTCAATGGGATTGGTTAAGTCGTCCCAGTTTTTGGCATATCGTTTACTAAAAAAGAAATAATCAAGGTTAAAATATATTTTCTTCTGGATGCAATATTGAGCTGAAAATTTTGATTCAAAAGCAGGAATATGCCATGGCTTGGGTTCGGGTGGATTCTGGTCGTATTGGTTATAGTTGAAGCTGGCAAAAAACGACAAATTGCTGATCGGATTAAAAGTAGCCTCAAAATGGATTTTGGTCAGATTGGTATTTGAAGAATCGTAAACAGGCAGGAAATTATTGGCAGAGATGGTATCGTTTACAAAAAGTAATACATTTTCAAGGTTGTGGTAGGAAAATCTGAAAAGGTAGCGGAATTTACTGCTGATACTTCCTTTTGCACCGGCAAAGATTTCAAATTTATTGTTGCTGTTGCGGAGTTCATAGTACGGAACAGTGTATGGATTTTCTTCTGCAATTGAAAAATAAGTATTTTCAGTCAGGTTGCCTGTCAATCCGCCAAAGATGTTGAAATAGCTTTCAACCAGACTGGCTTCGAGCAGAATTTTCGGATAGAAATGTGTCTTGGCAACAAGTGTGTCTGATTCCGTTGGGGCGGCAAAACCTATTTCAGCACGCCAGTTATCGCGGATAAAAATATATTCAGCCTGCACATTGAAATAAGTACGGTGTGAATTGGGAGTATTCGCATTATAGTGCAAGTAATGGTGTATCAAAGCTTCGAAACGGATAGGATTGTCGCTGAAATACTGTTCTATCTTGCCATAGAAACCAAGTCCCAACTCATTTTTCTTGTAAAAATCGTTCAGGTTGTATACATCAAGGCTTGTCCAGTAACGGATTTTTTCTTTGGGGGTTAGTTCATTGTTAAAGGAGGCTTTAAATCCTTCAACCAGAAAATTTTGCCTGATTTTCAGCGGATCGATGGTATCAGCATTTACACTATCGGCAGGGGAGTAGCCAAAAAAGTGGTATCTGTTGTTCTTCACAAATATATTTCCGGACAGCGATTTGTTTCCAAATTCCATTCTTCCGGTAATATCGGCAAGCTGCTCACCATAATTGCTGTATTTGAAGGTAGATTTCCCACTTTGATTCAGCAGCCTGACCGAGAGTGAACGATCGGGCAGCATGGTAGAATTATAGTTGGCATCAAAAAGGATATTCATGTAATTACCGGCACCTGCCTTGATAAAAAAGTGATCGAAATCTTTACGTGGTGATTTGGTGAAATTAATTGCCGGAAGTTTGTTGGTATTGGTGGTTTGTACCTGAAATTGTTTTGCCTTGGCAGTGTAAGTAATCTGCGGCTTTTGAATTTCCAGCTTTTCACCGGAAGGCACCACATCCAGTTTGACAGCATCTGTGATTTTTGGCTGGTATGGCCTGACTACATCAACGGTTTCGCTAAAAGCTTTGTTACTGGTATCGGTTTGCTGAGCCTGCAGGCTGAACGAAAGCATTAATGAAGCAAAAATGCAGATGATATATACCGGTTTCATAATATTGCTTTTCTTATTCATTGTTATTTCCATTTTGTGAATTTTCAAGATTCTTTTCAAGTCCCTCAATTTCAAGCAGTTTTTCTTCTGCTACTTTTTTAAGTTCTTCTCCCTGATAATTGTCGATGATGCTCTGAAGTGTGGCTTTTGCCTGAAACAAGTCCCCCGTTTTGACCATTACATCAGCCAGTAAAATAAATCCTTTGGCTACATAATAATCATTATTGGCAAATTTGTCTTTAAGCTCAAGAATTTCATCTATGGTCTGGTCGTAGTTTTCCTTGAGAAAATAAATATAGGCAGTCAGGTATTTTGATTCAGCGCCAAGGTCTCCGCGATTGGCATCTATTACCTGTTTGAAAGAAGTTAGGGCGAGGTCGTAATTTTTCAGTTCAAGCTGGGCTTTCCCGATATAATAATTGGCTTCAGTTTTGTTTTCTGCTGAGGCATAAGAAATACCCAGCATTTTCTGTGCTTTGAGAATTACCTGCTGATATTCACCCAGTTTATAATGACACCTGATCTGACCGGCAAGTGCCAGCAGGGTATTGTCGCGAATGATGGCAATTTCTTCCAGTTGAATATAATACTGAAGGGCTTTTTCCCAGTTCATCATGGAAAATCTTATTTCTGCTGCATTTTTTAAAGATTTTTCCACAAATTCATTCGGGCTTTTCATAATGACCTCTTCAAAATGTTCGAGGGCAGTCTCTTTACGGGATAATGACAAAGCGCTGACAGCCAGATAATAATGTGCATTTACCGAGAAATATCCGTTGGGGAATTTCTGTAGGTATTTTTCCATGTTAGTAATGGTTTCGGCATATTTACCCTTTTTAAAATAGCTGAATGCCGAATTATAGGTGGTTGAATCCTGAAAAGAAGATGTCAGGCTTTGCTGGGGCATGAGTTTAAAGACTTCATCTGCTTTGCCCATATCAATATAAATTTCTTTTGCAGCTTTGAAAGCTTCTCTGGCTTCTGCTGAATAGGGATACTGGGTGATTATTTCCCTGAAAACCTGAAGTGCCTGTTCGGTTCTGTCCATGTTGTAATACGACAGTCCTACCTTGAGTTTTGCAGCAAGATAATAGGGACTTTTCGGGAACTCCTGTATCAGATAGTTAAATTTAGTCTGTGCCAATGTATAATCGCCTGTCATAAAATGCATGTTGGCTATTTCGAACAATCCGTCATCCATATAAGGCGAACTGGTGTAGCGGGTGGTCAGCAGACGTAAAACATCCATTTTTTCAGTGTTTTTATCCTGAAGCCCAAGGATGATGGCTTTTTGATAAAGGGCATAATCGACATCCTGTGTGTTGTTGCTGATCACATTATTATAGTAATTGATGGCATTTGGATAGTCTTTTAAAGCAAAATAACAATCTGCAAGACGTACGGTTGCATCACTTACCCTGTTGTTACGGGTATTTTCTGTTTCGAGAGAGATAAATTTGCTGAAATTTGACCGGGCTTCCTGATAATTTTCCTGTTTGAAGTAGGTATATCCCAGGTTATAAAAACCAATGCTGTAATAAGGCGTTTTTTTAGCCTCACTGACCCAGACAAAGTTTTTATATTCTCGTTGTGCATTTTCAATTTCTCCAAGCTGATAGTAACATTCTCCCAGCCAGAAATAACCCAGTGCTGTATATTTTCTGTCAACATTGGTCTGTATTGATTTGATAAAGTATTCTTTAGCCTTGTTGTATTTTTTGTTTTGAAAAAATTCAAGGGCATAGAAATAGGTGAGTTTCTGATAGGTAACAATCAGATTATTGTTTTTGGTTTTAAGTCCCTCGATGATTTCAATGGCATCTTTGTAATTTGAAGTGTTGACAAGCAACTGACTCAATAAAGACTGTGCATCTTCCAGATAGCTGCTCGATGCGAAATCGGTGATAAATTTTTTCAGAGAGCTGATGGCTTCCTTGTCAAAACCCAGTTCATAAGAAAGTTTTGCATAGTTTAAAGCACTGATTTCCTTTACGTTCTTATCAAAATCAAATTTGGCAGCAAAAGAAAACATGTTTCTTGCCTTATATTTGTCTTCGGTCAGCAGGTAGGCTGTTCCCATCAGAAATGATACATTTTGCCCGAGCTCATTTTCTTTGATGACGATATTTGAAAAAATACTGATGGCCTGCTGATACTGTCCGTTTTTGAATAATGTATAGCCATAGTTGTAAAAGTCACTTTCACTGAATTTATGTCCGGCATCCAGCAGTGCCTTGTAAAAAGACATTGATTTTTCATAATCTTTCAATTGAAAATAAGCCTCAGCCATATAGGCTTTAATGTCGTTGGCACGCTCGATTTTGGCGATCTGAAGGGCTTTTTCGCCATAGGTAACTACCTCATTGTATTTTTTCTGAAGCAGGTAGATGTGTGTAATGTAGGCAGGGACAATCCTGTTAAATTTTTCATCTTTTTCAATTTTCAGAAATCTTTTGAGCGCTTCTTCAGGCTTGTCCTGCAGATAATAAATGCAGCCTTTGTAATAATTTGCCAGCCCGAAATAATTGTTGTTGTTTTCATCAATTCTGGAAAAAGCTGTCAAAGCCTTGTCGTATTTTTTATCCCTGAAGAAACAATACCCGAGCATAAAATAAAATTCATGGCTTTCGGCCTGACCTAAGCTGCGGGGATTGCTGATTTCGCTCAGCCATTTTTGTGCATTGTCGTACTTTTTCTTGTAAAAGTAGAATTTTCCAAGCTCGAAAAATACTGAATTATCCTTGTTTTGTTCAGGATATTTTTCCATGTAACTTAGGAACAGGGCTTCGGTAGTGCTTAAATTCAGCTCTTTTGCCGAACTGGCAATCAGAAATTCTGAACGGGCACCTAAAAGATAACTGTCGTCAAGGCGGACATATTCCCTGAACCTGTCAATGGCTGACTGATATTTTTCATTCAGATACAATTCATTGGCTGAATGAAAAACACTGATTGGGTCGGTGTCGATGAGGGTGGGCTGCGACTTCAGCTTACTGATATTCAGTTGGGTAATAAGGATAATCAGCAACAAACCCTGACATGATATTGTTTTACGCATAGAATCTTATATTTTAAACGATACAAAAATATACTGCACTTTGAGGTGGCTAAAACTGACTTATTAACAATTTTCACGGGATTATTTACATGTTGTATTTTAGCATGCTCCAAAAATTGCCTTTTATTGATAAACTGAAACCATCTGATGAAAAATATTCTGCTGACCGGAGCAAACGGACAACTGGGAAATGAATTTAAGAAAATCAGTAAAAATTTTCCTGATACCCGCTTTCTGTTTACCGATATTGATGAACTTAACATCACAAACGAAAAGGCTTTGGCCGGATTCTTCTCTGATAAACGCTTTGACGTACTGATAAATTGTGCTGCCTATACGGCTGTCGATAAAGCAGAAGATGAACCTGAGCGGGCTGATCTGATAAATCGCCAGGCAGTGAAAAATCTTGCATTGATTTGTAAAGAAAAGAATATCAGGCTGATTCATTTCTCAACTGATTTTGTATTTGACGGTCAAAAGAATATCCCATACACTGAGACCGACAGGCCTGCTCCTGTTTCCGTTTATGGTAAAACAAAATTGGACGGAGAGCTTGAAATCATAAATATTTGTACGGATTATCTGATTATCAGGACGTCATGGCTGTATTCGGCATTTGGGAACAATTTCGTCAAAACAATTCTCAACAAAGCGGAAACAACCGGCCGGCTCAGGGTAGTATATGATCAGATTGGTAATCCTACTCATGCCTATGATTTGGCCATAGCTGTGATGAAAATTATTTTTCATGAAAACTATAGAAAATCAGGTGTTTATCATTTTTCGGGAGAAGGGGCAGTCAGTTGGTTCGACTTTGCCTGTACCATTGTTGAACTGGCCGGGATAGCGTGTGAAACGGAAGCTGTCAGGTCACATGAATTTGTTTCAAAAGCCGTCAGGCCACCCTACAGTGTACTTGATAAAACGAAAATAAAAAATGACTTTGGCATAAAAATTCCCTGGTGGCAGTCCAGCCTGAAAAATTGCCTGAAGGAAATGAATATTTTAAAATGAAAGGAAAATGACAGAAATGGATGAAAAAATTATTGAAACAGCCAGAATATGGACAAAAGAACCCTTTGATGAGGAAACGAGAAGAATAGTCAGCAACTGGCTTGAAAATGACCCTAAAACACTGACAGATGCCTTTTATACCCATCTGGAGTTTGGCACGGGAGGTATGCGGGGAATTATGGCACCTGGTACAAACCGTATGAACGTTTATACCATTTCGATGGCTACCCAGGGGCTGGCCAATTATCTGAATCAGTGCTTTGCAGGGCAGGAGATTAAGGTGGTTATTGCCTATGACTGTCGCAACAATAACCTCCTTTTTGCCTCTACCACGGCCAACGTCCTGACTGCCAATGGTATCAGGGTGTTTTTATTCGATGGCATGCGTCCTACACCGGAGCTTTCATTTGCAGTCAGGTATCTGAAATGTCAGAGCGGAATCGTTATCACTGCCTCTCATAATCCGAAAGAATATAATGGTTACAAGGTATATTGGGATGATGGTGCACAACTGGTAGCCCCTCACGACAAAAATGTCATTGCAGAAGTGCTTAAGATTAAAAGCATTGCTGAGGTAAAAACCAAAGGAAATCCGGAAATGATTGAAAAAATCGGGAAAGAGGTAGATGAAGCCTTTCTTTCAGAAGTGAAAAAGCAGCTCCTTAACCCTGATATTGCCGGAAAAGAAAAGATCAGAATTGTTTACACTCCTTTGCATGGTACCGGTGGAGTTTTAATCCCTGCATTTCTGAAAAGCATTGGATATGAGAATGTTATTGAGGTTAAGGAGCAGATGGTACCGGATGGAAATTTTTCAGCCACACGCTCTTCCAATCCTGAAGAAGCTGCCGCCATGGAGCTTTCGCTGGAATATGCACGGAAATTTAATGCCGATCTGATTATGGCTACCGATCCCGATGCCGACCGGATCGGGCTGGCAGTCAAAGACAGCAAGGGAGAATTTGTTTTGCTGAACGGCAATCAGACGGGTGCATTAATCGTCAGATACATTCTCGATCAATGGAAAACCCGTCATAGACTAAGCGGAAATGAGATGACCGTCAAAACCATTGTTACCTCTGAATTGCTGAAAGATATTTCTTTGAGTTATGGGGTAAAACAATATGATGTTCTCACCGGTTTTAAATGGATTGCCGATGTGGTCAGGAATATGGAAGGGAAGGAAAAATTCATTGTCGGGCTGGAAGAAAGTTATGGCTACATGATTGGTGATTTTGTACGGGATAAAGATTCAGTTACATCAGCAGCCATTATCGCTGAGATGGCAGTTCATGCCTTACAGCAGGGCAAGACTTTATTTGATATGTTAATGGATATTTATCTGGAATATGGTCTTTACCGCGAAGGGCTGGTCAATATTCACCGTCCCGGCAAAAGCGGACAGGAAGAAATAGCTGAAATGATGGACAAGCTCAGAAAAAATCCACCTGCATTCCTTGGTGGTGAAAAAGTGATTGAGTTGAAGGACTATCATTTGCAGAAGTGCATTAATATGATTGACAATCAGGAACAAAAGATTGATTTGCCACGTTCAAATGTGCTCCAGTTTCTCACAGAAGGCGGATCAAAAATCTCGGCACGGCCCAGCGGAACTGAGCCCAAAATAAAGTTTTATATCAGCGTAAAAGAGAAATTAAACTCAAAGGCTGATTATCCTGAAGTGAATGAACTGCTCCGGAAAAAGATAGAAATGATTAAAAAGGAGCTGGGCATTGCTTAAGTAATGGCTCCCCGATGGTATGAATGCCTTTACCCTGAAAGGGATGATTCAAGGCCTTTGACAGATGGTGAATTTTTGACTACAGAAAGCATTTATCTTTCCGGAGTTTTAATACTGCTCTCTGTGGTTAAATATTTTATTTTGCCATAAACCATTTTGAAACAAGACATTTTGCCCAATCCAAAATTCTGAAAGATATTTGAAGAAAAAATAATTTGCCCGTTTGAACTATCTTTCGCATTACTACATTGACGCTATTGAAGAAAATCCTTATCATAATCTGGGATTAATTCTTCCCGACCTGCTGGGCATTTACAGCCGTCATTTTAAGATTTATGATCCTGATAATCACGTGGTTGATTCTTTCGAAAGCCGGCAGCTGATGGCCGGTATCCTCAAACACTTTGAGCTGGATTCTATCTTTCACCAGTCGGAGTTTTTTTTAAAACACACCACGCTTATCCGCTATTCTCTGGAAGAGCTCGAAATAACGTTTCTGGCCTCCAAACAACATTTTCTGGCACATATCCTCCTCGAACTCATCATTGACAAAGTAATCATTCAGCGGGAGAGTCAGATTCTCGAAAATTTTTACAATGACCTTGACCACATTGACCAAATTAAAGTGAAAGCCTTTATCAAAGGGAAAGATGAGCAGTTTGTCAACGGGTTTTTTGAATTTTTTGAAAGATTCAGGACAAAAAGATACCTCTATAGCTATACTTCTGAAGATGCAGTCATTTTTCTGATGAATAAAGTACTCGAGCGTATCAACCTGAGTATTTTTAATCATGAGGCCGATTTGATGAAGATCAGACAGTGTATCTTTCGTTCCTCGCAAAATATTGAAAATGATTATGATGATCTGAAAGCAATCCGTGAAAACGAAAACTTCTGAGATGAAACTGACAGAACTTTTACGCAACAGAATGAACCTGAGGGTCTTCAGCCTTCAGATTGTTCAGATTGTCAGGACAGGTTCTGTTTTTTTGGTTTCTGTTTTTCTTGCCAATATTTATAAAGATACTTTTATCATCAGTCAGTATGAGACCCTTTCGCTGGTGGGCACCGGTCTTACATTTTTCTGGGTATCCGGTCTGATGACCACTTTTCTGCCATTTTATTACAACCAGCCCGGCAAGGAAAAGCCAATCATTTTTAATACTTTTATATCCCTGAATCTCATTTCGCTGCTTTCTTCCCTTCTCATCATCCTGACAGGTATGATTTTCTTTAAAAGCATGTCGCTTCCCTTGTTCATTGTTTTTGCTATTTATATTTTCTTTAATTCACCTGCCTTTCTCACTGAATATTTTTATCTGGTCAAAGAAAGGAAAACGGAACTGATTGTTTATGCTATAGCAGCCTTTTCCTTGCAGACCATCGCTTTTTGCTTGCCTTTGTTTCTGGGAGCAAGTCTGCTGTCTGCACTTGTTTTTCTTGCAGGGTTCACTTTTCTGCGCTTTGTTTTTCTTGTGTATCTGCTTCGTCATTATCTTTCATTCAAAGAATTTGACAGGGAAATATTTCTTCTTCACCTGAAACGCTCGTCTCCCATAATGCTGAGCCTGCTGGTAGGGGGAAGTACTGAAATTGTTAACGGTTTTATTGTACGTAAATTTGCCAGCTCACACGATTTTGCCCTTTTTCGGTATGGAGCAAGAGAATTTCCGATTACCCGCTTGCTGGCCAATTCTTTAAGTATTGTTTTAAGCGGTGAAATATCGGCTGCATTGATTAAGAACCAGCTAACCCCTGTTCTGGATGACCTGAAAAAAGGCTCTCTCCGTCTGATGCATTTCCTTTTTCCACTTACCGTTATTTTGCTGATTGTCAGCCCTTTTTTGTATAAGTTGTTATACACGGATGTTTTTTATGATTCCTATAAAATCTTCAATGTCTATCTTTTGCTGACAGTCAGCAGGTTGATATTCCCTCAGACCATCCTGATGGGCATGCAGAAAAACAACCGTATCCTCGAAGCCAGTGTGGTTGAATTTATTTTGAATTTAACGTTAGGGATAGTATTGATCAATCTTTTCGGTATTTACGGAATTCCTTTTGCCACCCTCGCGGCTTATTATGTCAACCAGCTTTTGCTGATGATAGTAGTCACAAGAAATGGGATAAAAATAAGCAGCTATGTCCCGTGGCAATGGCTACTGTTTTATACTGTCATTTCCTGGGTGGTGTTTATTATCATGCTATAACTATAAAAAAAAGACGGCTCAAACATCGCTGGCCGTCTTTCTTAGAGTTGTAAATCAGTTTTCAAAAAAAGGAACTGAGGTTTTTTAGTCCTCGTTTTTCATTCCCTGAATTTCTGATCTGATTTCCTGGGCAAGGACTTTCAGGTTTTGCATACCTTTTCTGACGCGGGTTCCTGCTGCCTTATTGCCTTTTTCATAGAATTTGTGAAAATCTGTTTCAAGAGAAAGAAGCATTTCTCTCAATTGTGCATACCTGTTCATAATTCAACATTTATAAAGTTAATAAAAAAATTATCGTTTGATTAAATCCAATGCAAGGTTTTCGTTGTCGTAAACTTTGTTTTTCAGTTTTTCGGCTACTTCAGAAAATGCATTCAGGGTTTTTTCAATGTCTTCGTCTGTGTGCTCGCTGCTGGTAACAATACGGATGATGATTTCACCCTTGGGAATGACCGGATACAGGACTACTGAGCAGAAAATGTCGTAGTTTTCTCTCAGGTCGATGATCAGGTTACCTGCTTCATTGACGCTTCCTTTCAGATAAACCGGAGTAACACAGGAGTTTGTTTTACCAATGTCGAAACCTCTGGCTTTCAGTCCTTCCTGAAGTTTGTTGACATTTTTCCAGAGCTTATCTTTCAGTTCTGTGCTTCTTTTGATGATTTCGAGGCGTTTGAGGTCGCCAATGACCAGTGGCAGTGGCAACGACTTGGCATAGGTCTGTGAACGCATGTTGTAACGAAGATGGGTAATAATATACCTGTGGCTGGCTACAAAAGCTCCTATACTGGCCATGGCTTTGGCAAAAGTGGCAAAATAAATATCCACTCCATCGGCTACGCCCTGATGAACGTGTGTGCCTTCACCTCTGGGTCCCATTACACCAAAACCATGAGCGTCATCGATAAAGAGCCTGAATTTATATTTTTTCTTGAGTTCAACAATTTCCTTGATTTTTCCCTGATCTCCCGACATACCGTAAACTCCTTCAGTTACCACGAGGATTCCTCCCTGAGGAGAAAGCTGCTGGGTGGCATGCTGGAGTTGTTTTTCAAGGCTTTCCATATCATTGTGACGGTAGGCAAAACGTTTTCCGATATGCAAGCGTGCTCCGTCCACAATGCAGGCATGGGCTTCGGCATCATATACAAGGATATCGTGACGGTCTAACAGCGCATCGAGAATAGAGATAACTCCCTGATATCCATAGTTTAGTAAGAAGGCATCTTCTTTTCTGACAAATTCTGCCAGTTCTTTTTCAAGTTGCTGATGATATTTGGTATCTCCCGACATCATGCGGGCACCCATGGGAGTAGCCAGACCGAATTGTTTGGAGGCTTCGGCATCGGCAGCTCTTACTTCGGGGTGATTGGCAAGGCCAAGATAATTGTTTAAACTCCATACAATTTTTTCTTTCCCCCTGAATTTCATGCGGTTGGAGATTTCCCCTTCCAGTTCGGGGAACATAAAATATCCGTGAGCAAAGTCGGAAAACTGACCTAAAGGTCCCGGACGTTTGGTGATTTTTTCAAAAATGTCCATTTTCTTTGAATAAAATTGTTTTTTAAAGCCTCGCAAAAATATTTGTCTCAGTCATTCCTGCAAGTACTTTTTTTAAAATATTTTTCTCATTTTGTGGATGATTTCTTTTGCAATTCTCATGAAAAAATAGTAAATGCAGTTTTCAGTTGAACTTTTATTTATTTTACCCATGAATTAAAATAATTAGTAAAAATTTGTAATATTCATCTATAAATCAATGAATTAGGTTTTATTGCCTGAAAATACCTTTTTTCTGATTACAACAATTAGCAGGAAATAAAAAACTGCGTAGAATCAATGTTTTTCTTTGTTTTAAGGATCTTTATCAGCCTGATTTATCCACAACGAATCTGGGAAAGAGGCCTGATTTTTTATAAACATTGAAAGTTTTAATAAATTTTTCGGCAGAAATTAACTTATTTTGCTCTGAATTTTTTAATCATATGAGAAAAAAACAGGGGTAATTACTTACACTTGGTATGAAAAAGGAAGCTGAGAAAATTGTTGCCGATTTTTACAACACCATCGGTTGGGACGCTGAAAATGATATTACGGGCGATGCCCTGAAATATGAAGATTTAAGGAAATATGCCCAAGAATATGTAGTAAAATGCCGTCAGCGGGTCAACCGCTATTTACCTGAAAGAGGGGAGAACTTGCTCGACATGGCTTCAGGTCCTGTTCAGTTTCCTGAATATCTCGACTATTCCCGAAATTTTACCAAAAGGTGGTGTGTGGATCTGTCGCAGAAGGCGCTCGATAAAGCAAAAGAAAAAATCGGGGATCATGGTGTGTTTTTATGTGGTAGTTTTTTCGATATTGATCTCCCCGAAAATTTCTTCGATTGTTCCCTGAGTGTGCATACCATTTATCACATGGATAAAAACAGGCAGGCCGAAGCGGTTCGTAAACTGATAAAAGTTACCCGCCCGGGCAGTCCGGTGGTGATTGTTTACAGCAATCCTGCAGCATGGGGAAGATATTTGTATGCTCCTGTCAGCCTGATCAAAAAAGGATTGCGGTTTTTCAGAAAAATCATCAAATCCCCGGCATATACAGAAGAGCTTTATTTTTATGCCCACCCTTTGAAATGGTGGAAACAATTCAGGGATGAGGCTGAAATCAGTATGTTTCCTTGGCGGTCGTTTACCAATCAGCAACAAAAATTGTTTTTCCCCAACAACAGGGTAGGGCGTTGGATGTTTTCGAAACTGTATCAGCTGGAGGAAAAATACCCGGATTTTTTCGTCAGGCATTTCCAATATCCGATAGTGGTGTTGAAAAAGAAAAAAGTACCATCATGAAATTCAGTGAAGCCCATCAGGGAGATGAAGTAGATTTTCCTGTCTGCAGAATTATTATACACTATATTACCTAACAAAGTCAGCAGGCAGGGAAAATCTGCAAAGCTGAACACGGAATTCATAAGCTTAATACTGCATTCCGTCAGTCTTTGCAAAAACTCATTTTTTAGAAAAAATTAAGCAATTCATTGCCTTGAATATACACGGTCAATTCATTTGTTGACGAAATGAATAATTTTGTTTTAATAATTGAGTGTTAAGACAAAATATTATTAATTTTGCCATCAAAAATTAAGTCAAAATAATTTTTATGGTTGAGTCGTATTCAAGTAAACTGGAAATATGCGATATATTGAGTATATAATCGTTATGCAGAAGCTTAAAAGACAACAATGAACATAAATTGGAAAATAACACAAACTGACATTGACAAAGTAAAAAAGGTTGTTACGGACAATGAAAATGCCTTTTTAAAAATGAGACAATTAAGAAATGTTGAAAAAAAGAATATAGTAATTGACAAGGACAAAATCATTAAAACTATGATTATGTGTCTTCTAACTTCACAGCAACGTTCAGGGCCAAATTCAAAAGTTGGAAAATTTCTTAGACTTGATCCATTTCCGATTACAAATGATGTGTTAACAGAAGACAATAATTTGGAACAATTTATCAAGACAACATTGCAACAAAATGGACTGACAAGATATGTGAACAGAATTAGCAGTTTTTTCACTTCAAATTATACGAAAATTTCCAACAATAATTGGTCTCTCCTTGACACACTTCAAGGACTAATAAATTCTGACTCTAAACAAGAAGAGAGAAAAATCGCTGACAAATTAGCTAATGACTTTGACGGATTTGGTCCGAAACAATCGAGAAACTTTTTACAAGCACTTGGTTTAACAAAATATGAAATTCCAATTGACTCAAGAATAACAAATTGGTTAAATAATTTTGGTTTCCCAGTAAAATTAACTTCTTCAGCTCTCGGGGACACAGGATATTATCATTTTGTTTCTGACGGGATTCAGGAACTTTGCGAAAAAGCTAATATCTATCCTTGTATTTTAGACGCAGCGATATTCTCGAGTTTTGACAATGATGAATGGACAGATGAAAACATATTATTCTGAAATGAGAATAGAAAGCCGACCGCATAACAGGTGTTTGCCGAAATGGGGGCTGACGTGGTTAAACCAAGTGCAGTGCTTCTATCAACATTTGTGCTCGGTTGATAGTAAAGTGTTTCGAAATCGCTACCTCCATATAGCTGCAAATTGATATACTTAAGTGATTAAAAAGAGATAACATGAAATTTAGAGACATTTTTACAGAATTAGAAAATCTGACTAAATACAAGGTACACCTTGCAACTGGACAGAAGGATAATGACCCTTTAATTGCTTTTCTTCAAGACAAATTTAAAGAATGGCAGGAAAGTCAAGCTAATAGAAATTTTGAGCGTGATTATATTGTTTCCCTAATATCATATGATACAAGTGAATGGTTATTTGCTGGAATTTACAAAAGCATTGACAGTAAACTTGTAAAAAAAAGATACAAGTATAAAACGGAATTATTAGACTTACACTCAGACTTGATAGGGCGACTAATAATCAGATATAAAAAAAAATTTAGGCAATCATATCCATACCTTGAAAATATTATTGACGATTTAGATGTATCACAGATACTAAAAGAGAAGTATTCAATAATTGATTTTCCCGGATATGAAAATACAATAATTGACTTTAACTATTTGCAGACAATAATAAAGAAAAATGACAAATCTTGGTGTACAGCTTTGCAAAACGTGAAAGGTGTGTATCTTATTACAGATAAAACAAATGGTAAACAATATGTGGGTTCTGCTTACGGAGAATATTCTTTTTGGTCAAGGTGGGCTCAATATGCACAATCTGGACACGGAGGAAATATTGAACTTAAAAGCATAATTGAAGAAAATGGGAAAAACTATGCTCAGAATTTTCAATTTTCCATTCTCGAGATACACACAAAAATTACTGATGATAACAAGATTATTGAAAGAGAGCAGCATTGGAAAAATGTTTTATTGACAAAAGAATTTGGATATAATAAAAACTAAACGACCTCGGTTTAAATAGCACCCAAATCCAATAGCCCTATGAGAGAGCAAATTGAAACGGCAATGCTCAGCAAAAAGATTATAACGGGTGACAATGAGGAAGCCTGCAAATCGGCTACTGGGCATAGCTGAAAACCGTCAGTCTTTGCAAAAACTCATTTTTTAGAAAAAATTAAGCAATTCATTGCCTTGAATATACACGGTCAATTCATTTGTTGACGAAATGAATAATTTTGTTTTAATAATTGAGTGTTAAGACAAAATATTATTAATTTTGCCATCAAAAATTAAGTCAAAATAATTTTTATGGTTGAGGCATATTTAAGTAAACTGGAAATATGCGATATATTGCGTATATTCAATCGTTACCAGCCATTTTAAAACGACAGAAAAATAATGATAAGACCGAAAAAAGAAGAGAGAATAAAATTCAACGTTGACTTTCCACAGGACACGGACTTTTCTGCGTATGCACGTCTACTTCAAAGTAAATGGCGAGACAAAAAAGGTTTTCCAGAATTGAAACTTGGAAATTTTATTGACACTGAATTTGCCAAAACAACCAAAGCAAATTTTCTGACTGATAAAATTCAACAGCTTGTGACGCAAGAAGTCGCAAACGCAAAAAAGACAGGTGGACTTATTGGTGAGCCGAGAATTTGGAATAATCTACTTTCTTCACAACCTCTTTGCTTTAACTTGTTCGGTGAACTTCATTTTGACTTGGACTTGGCCACAAAGTATTTCAAACTGCTTTTTCCAAACCGACTTGACAGAGTTACAACTGTTAAGTTTGAATATTCTCCAGGTAGGGGTAACACAAAATATATTGGCGACTATTCTGCATTTGACGCTTTTATAGAATACACGAAGGACAACAAGAAAGGATTTATCGGTATAGAAGTAAAATATGCCGAGAGTTTAAGAGAAGAAACAAAAGGAAAGGCGAACAAAAACTTCAAAGAGCAATACGCTACTTTGACCAATACTTGCGGACTATTCAAACCTAACAGCGTTGATTTTTTGCGACAACCACCTCTTTCACAAATATGGCGTGACCACCTTCTTTGCATTGCGACAAGACAGGACTATGATGAAGGTTTTTTTGTTTTTCTTTTTCCTTCAAAAAACAAACATTGCCAAAATGGTGTGGATAGTTACAAACAATATCTTGCGACTGACAGTGATGAAAAGAATTGTTTCTATCCTCGACATTTAGACGACTTTATAAACACATTGACAATAATCTCAAATGCCGACTGGACAAGAGAACTTAAAACAAGATACCTTGGGGACGAATAACATAAAAACGGCTGGTAACAGGCGTTTGGCTCAATGGCGAGTGAAGTGGTTAATTGAACATTCTACCTCGCATCAACTTTTGTGGTGTATTGACAGTTTTATGCTCCGAAATCCGCCACTGCACCAAGCGCCAAAACGTTATGTGTGATTATTAAAAACGGAGACCGAAATGAATATAATTGAAAATCTTACAACTGAGACAATCCTAAACAAGCAACTTCCAATTAACGAACTGCTTGACAATTCATTTTACTATCCTTCAAGCGGTTTTGATGTTGGAATAATTAAGTATTATGGCAAGGAAATTCAAAGTTATTTTTACTGCGACTACGCCACAGGTGAAGAAGCCTTAATGAGACATCTTAATGACTTTCATGGATACAAAATTTTGGGACATAGATCTATTAGACAAGAAGAGCTAGTTCCAAATGGTTGGAAAATGCAACTACCCCCAAATTTTAATTTAGAACAATATTACAGATACAAAGATTTTTTTAAGAAACCATTTGCACATTGGGCAGTTTATGAAAGAATGGACAACTTTTCAGAAACTCACGGGCCCAATAGATTCAGTTTAATTTACATTGGTGGTGAAGGTGTTGCAACTTATCAAGCTTTATATTGGTCAAACAAAAGAACAGCAAAAGCACTAGCCATAATTCAACCCGGAACAAATTTTGGATTTAATTGGACTGATTTCGCGGACGAGAATGGAGCATTAGCATGGGTAGTATTAAACAATCCATTTGGTAAACCTGACACAATTTTTTATGGAGGTTATGGAAAAGGATATAAGAATTTTAATTGGGATAATTATGAGTTATCAAAGACAATTCGACCATATTACAGCGAAGAACAATTTGGGGAAGTTACAATATGGACAAGAAAATAACCACCAAATAACACAGGTTTTGCGTCAGGCGGGCTGACGAGTAAACTTGGCGATTTGTGTCCCGTTCCTGCGGGATTCAGTGCTGGTTGACACCGAAAGCTTTCGGGATGCTTAGTTGACAGGAAAATGCTTCGAAAACTGTCTGCCGACAGGCAGGTCGGCAACAAAAACATTCCACCGTTCTGTCAGTCTTTGCAAAAACTCATTTTTTAGAAAAAATTAAGCAATTCATTGCCTTGAATATACACGGTCAATTCATTTGTTAACGAAATGAATAAATAAGTTTTATAATAGGGGTTGAGTCATAAGTAAAATCAAAAGAGCTTTTTCTTAACTAAGGAAAAGTCTAATCTTTGGCAATTATTTAATATTGCTGCCGTTTCATAGAATTTTTGTTTCTTTGCATGAAATTTTAGAAGGTCATCACAAAAGACAAACTACATACCGACAGTATTGAACATCATTTCAAAAACAAGGCTGTTTTTGAAACGAAGGATATTGTTGACTTTTACGAACAATTTGAAAAGAACATAAAATCGACAACGATAAATTGGCGCGTTTACACTTTGGTTCAAAAAGGCATTTTGCAACGCATAAGCAGAGGAAAATTTAGTCTTGGCAAAGGCAGAAAATATCTTCCCGAAATTTCATCTGTAACAAAATCTGTTTTTAAAAAGCTAAAAGCAGAATTTCCTTATGCCAGTTTTTGCGTATGGAACACTTCCGTTTTAAATGAATTTATGCAACACCAACCCGGCAGATATTTTTTATTGGTAGAAACAGATAAAGAAATAACTAATTCGGTTTTTTATTTTTTGAGAGAAATAAAAAAATCAGTTTTTATTGAGCCAACTAAAGATATTTTAGAAAAATACATAGTGAACGAGAAAGAAGTAGTTGTTATAAAATCACTTATTTCGGAAGCACCCACTCAAAACATAAACGAAGTTGAAACGGCAACCATAGAAAAAATGCTGGTGGATATTTTTTGTGATGACGTGATTTTTTCGGCTCAGCAAGGTACTGAAAAGCGAATTATTTTTAAAGAAGCATTTACCAAATATACCATTAACCAAAGCAAAATGCTTCGCTATGCCGACAGGAGACGAAAGAAAGAACAACTGATTCAATTTATAAAAGAAATACAAATTTATGGCAGCAATAACGAATAATTGCCGTTTTATAGAATGATAAACTTAAACGGAATTTCAAGCGAGTGGCTTAACCGGGTGTCAAAACAACACCGCAATGTGGACAAAATCCTTGCAGAGAAAGTTATTCGTGCGTTGTTGCTGTTGGAAGGATTGGCGAAACAAAAGCTATCCTTTGTTTTTAAAGGAGGAACGGCTTTAATGTTACATTTTAATTCAGCCAAACGACTTTCAATAGATATTGACATTATTCTGCCGAACGAAATCAAAGAACTGGAAAGTGTATTAGATGCAATCGCAAAAGAACAAGGATTTTTAAGAAAAGAGCTACAATACCGAAACACAAATTCAAAAATCAAAAAAGAGCATTACAAATTTTTCTATACACCTATACATAAAACCATTAAAGACGAAGAATATGTTTTGTTAGACATCCTTTTTGAAGAAGTTAATTATGTTAAGCTTATTTCATTGCCAATTCAATCGGACTTTGTGCCAATCGTTGGCAAACCATTGAATGTAAATGTACCAGCTTTGGAAGATATTCTGGGCGATAAACTCACGGCTTTTGCACCCAATACCACAGGTATTCCATATTTCAAAAAAGGCGTCAGTATGAGTATGGAAATAATTAAGCAACTTTATGACATTGGAAATTTGTTTGATAAGGTAAACGATTTGGATACCATCAAAACTACGTTTTATCGTTTTGCAAAAACCGAAATTGTTTACCGCAATTCTGAAGGAATTAACGAAAATGATGTGTTGGAAGATATTTATCAAACGGCTCTTTGCATTGTAAGCAGAGGTACAGACGGCAAAGGAAATTTTGAAGAATTGCAAAATGGCATTGGAAGAATCAGCCCTTTTATTTTTTCTGAAAGTTATCATATAGAAAAAGTAATTGCCCACGCTTCAAAAGCTGCCTATCTTTCTACATTGATACAGCTTGATGCAAAGAAGATTGCCAGGTTTGAAAATCCACTTCAATTAAAAGATTGGCAAATTAACGAACCACTTAATAACAAGTTGAACAAACTCAAAAAGTCCAACCCTGAAGCATTTTTCTATTGGTATAAAATTTACGAATTGCGAACCAATCAACGGATTTAATTTAAAAAATAAAAACCCCTTGCAATTTTCAAATTTTACAATAATAGCAAGCCAACGGTATAACCACAAAACTCACAATAGAAAAATAAGGGGGAAGAAAAAATTACCTTTACGCTATCAGGGGTTTTATGTTTCGTAAGACAGGAATGTAGTAAATTTAATGTTCATTTCTCTGCCGGAAAATCAGAGGTTAAAATCCCTGCCTGCAGATAGATAAAAACCGTCAGGTTTTGCAAAAACTCATTTTTTAGAAAAAATTAAGCAATTCATTGCCTTGAATATAC
>ERZ795050.37-NODE-37-length-167063-cov-10.737486_pt1 | contig 167063 bp, 147 predicted proteins | sample MGYA00375134_ERZ795050 | MGnify/ENA primary metagenome ERZ795050 (study PRJEB30179, sample SAMN05720221) | activated sludge metagenome | isolation source: Anaerobic digester | place: Japan | collected 2015-05-26 ... | reverse complement strand
CATATGTCTAAATTAGTGTTTTTAATTCACTAATTTAGTCCTAATGTTTAGGGGGTTAGATCAAACCAAACACACCTGTCAGGTTAAGAATCTATAATTTTGATACGAATACAAAGTTACCATGAACTGATTTTCTCACTAAATCGTTTATTAATAGCTCAAAAAATGGGGGTGAATGGTTAGTTTTCGATTTAGAAAAAGAAAATGTTTACCTGCCTGAAAATGGTGCTTTGGTTGCCATAGAATGGTTAAATTGCGGAGATGAATACTTTTATTCTTTTAAGGATAGTAAACACCAATATTATGGAGTTGTCCTTGGCATGACCAGAGATATAAAAAGCAATTTATGTTATATAAAAAGCTTTGAAAAAAAATGGCATAAAATTGAGGATTTGCCTGTAATAATAAATCCAGCAATAAGAGTCATTTGCATTCAATAAAAACAAAGGATTTATTCAATTAGCGGGGGAATTAATTCCCCCGCTATTTAAAATCTCTCATAAAAAATTATCGCTTCAAACTCTGCAACAAATCCCCATCTTTATTCCTGATATTCACCACCAAAGGCATATTTACAACAAGATAAAAATATTTTTTAAAAATTTTGCTCATTATTTAAACCAATATTATTATCTTTCCCATGTACAAAAAACACTCATTTTTTCTGTGTACTGCCATTTTAGACATATTTTTTTAAGGTTAAAAAGTAGCTTTTGCTTTACCAACAGTAATGTGAATAAGTTTTCGCCATATATACATACATACATACATACATACATACATGCTTTATTAACAAGTCTTTACCTAACCACTTTCTTCATAATAAAACAAAGTCATCTTTTATGTATTCGGGTGTTCAGCCTGATTGCATTTTCGATAGTAATATTCATCAAAATAATATTTTCTCCGGAGGTGAACCAACTCCCCTACCTGTTCCTTTTTCGGTCGAAAGGAGAATGGGATTGGGGGTTTTATTAAAGTTACTGAATAAAAAGCATAACAAAGAAAAATTACTCTAATTCAATAGGTTTTAAAAATTACTAAATTAAATAACATGAAACAGTTAATTTTTTATTCGAATTTTTATAAGATAAAATTGCTTTGTCTTATTACTATTTATTTTCTAAGTGTAAAAGTTAATGCTCAGAATACTTTATTTGGAACAAATTCAGGATTTAGTCTAATAAGTGGAAATGGAAATACATTTATTGGATATAACAATGGATATTCAACAACCAGCGGTAATAATAACACTTTTTTGGGAGACAATGCAGGACATTCCAATATTACTGGAAGTGGTAACGTATTTATTGGTTATCAGTCAGGTTATAACCTACTAGGTAGCAATAGATTAAATATCTCCAATAATTCAACTGGTTCATTAATTCATGGGGATTTTACAAATAATTGGGTGGGTATTGACTTCACATTAGGATTACGAGATCAGTCATCAGGAAATTATACATTTCTTCAAAGTTCACAATTATCAGGTAGTGATATTACATTCACATTACCATCATCTGGAGGAACAAGTGGTTACGTATTATCAACTTCTGGAGGTTCTAATGCAACATTAAGCTGGATTCCTCAAAATACTGGTACAATAACACGCGTAGGTTCAATGACAACAGAAGAAGTATTTTTCGATAATAATGCCATAGGTGAATGGTTGGGAATGGGAGCATCTAATGGCAGAATTGAATTTAATGTATCCGGCTCAGATGAATATATTTTATTGAAAGATGCTAATGTTGGAATTGGCACATCTACTCCAGGCAATGCACTTGATGTCTATGATACAGGTACTGCAATTAATGGTACTGGTTATTTTGAAGAAACTTTTTCAGGATCAAATAGTTGGTTCGCTTATGCAATAAGAGGGATCACTGAATTTACAGGGAATCCAAATCACTACTCAATTGGAACTGGATTAAATGGTGATGCAAGATATGCACAGGAAAACTTTGGGGTAAAGGGATATGCTGCTGCTGATGATAATAATATCTGGTCAATTGGTGTTTATGGTGAAGCTTCAGATATTTATGGTGCACCCAGTGCTCAAATTATTGGAGTTAAAGGTCTTGCTGGTTATACAGCCCAAAATTATGGCTCTCTTATTGGTGTTTATGCTGAAAGTCAAGGTTACAATGCAACAGATTACGGTATTTTTGCAACTGGCATGAAGCAAATTGGTCAATACACAATTTTTAGTGATGGGGATACATGGAGTTCAGCTTACTGGTCACCATCAGACAAGTAATTCAAAAAAGACATCAAGCCAATCGCTAATTCACTGGATATCATCAATAAAATAACACCACACACATATTACTTCAAAACAGAAGATTATCCAATGCATAAATTTTCTTCAAATGTGCAATATGGTTTTATTGCTCAGGAGTTAGAAACTATTTTACCATCATTGGTAAAAGAATCTGTTTATCCAGAATTAAGGGATGAAAAAGGCAATGTTATCCGAGAAAAAGTTAATTTTAAAGCTGTTAATTATGACCAATTAATTCCTATTCTTACCCAAGGAATTAAAGAACAGCAACTTATGATTGAGAATATGCAAAAGGAAATTCAACTTTTAAAGCAAAATATTGAATTGTTTGAGAATAATTCTCAGCTAAATAAAGAAATGGAAAATGATATTGAGATGGAAATAATTGACAAGAGTGAAAATAATAACACTCATGCCAAGTTATACCAAAACACACCAAATCCTTTTAGCAAATCAACAAAAATTGAATTTTACATCCCAATTGAGTTCAATAATGCATTAATTTGTATTACAGATCTGCAAGGTATTATTCTGAAGAAATATAATATCATAAATCAGGGAAATGGTAGTATAATGGTCAAACAAAAAGATTTAAAATCAGGCATTTATTTGTATTCATTGATAATTGACAATCAGGTTATTGACACCAGAAAAATGATTTTAGAATAGCATTATTTTTATAATTATCTGGGGGAGCTAACTTCCCCCATTTTTCTTTAAAAACTAATGGTATATGAAATTGAAAAGTTTATTAAGTTTGTCAATGAATAATCAATTGAATTCTAACAAATCTGTCAAAATATTGATGAAGTTTTTCAAATCTGATAGCTTTAAATTAAGTTTTACGATATTATATTTTTCTCTATCATTTTTTTTGCTTCCTGCTCAGGATCTTCAAAACATAAGCAAAACCAATAAAAAACCCATTTCAGGTTTTATTGAAAATAAAGGACAGATTTATGACCAAAACAATAATCCTAATCCTGAAGTTAGGTATCTTTTAAATACTGGTAAAGGATTAAACGTTCAGCTAAAAACGAATAGTTTTAGTTACGATACTTATATTATTGAGAAAAAGGAAAGAGAAAAGAATGAGATAGATATTTTAATGCATCCTTTCGATAGCTTGCCTGAATATGACATTACGTATCATTTTCACAGAGTGGATGTAGAGATGATAAATGCCAACCCTAATCCTGAAATCATTGCAGAGTTTCCTTCTGATGATTATTACAATTTTTATAATTCAGTTACTTCTGAATCAGGTGCTGTATTTGTCAGATACTACCAAAAAGTAACCTATAAAAACATATACCCCTTGATTGACCTTGAATTTACAACAAAACCTGATTCATTCAAACCCTTTGAATACAATTTCATTATTCATCCGGGAGGTGATGCATCGCGAATCAGATTTAAATTTAAAGGAGCTGACAGTGTTTTTTTATCTGATGAAAAAATCAGAATAAATTTTACCCATGGTTATTTTTATGAACAAATACCAGTTTCATTCCTGCTTGAAAATAATAAAGTTTTAAATATTACCTACATACAAACCAAAGCATCTGAGTATGGATTCAAAGTTCCCAAATACAACAAAAAAACCACACTTATCATTGACCCATATCCATTTCTGGTCTGGGCTACTTATTATGGTGGAACAGATCTAGATCAAGGAGAAAGCATTTGTGCAGATAATACAGGTAGTTTATACATTAGTGGTTCAACCTCATCAACAAATGCTATTGCCACTTCAGGGGCTTACCAGTCAGTTTTCAGTGGCAATCTTGATATTTTTATACTTAAAGCTGATACATCGGGAAAAAGAATATGGGCTACTTATTATGGAAATGACTCATCAGAAGAATACAGCAGTATATTATTCAAAAATAATAAAATCTATCTATGTGGTAATACAAGGTCTATTTCAGGTATGAGTACAATATTAACACATCAGGTAACAAACAATGGCAAATTTGATGTATTTTTAGCAAAATTTGATACATCAGGGATGCGTATATGGGGTACTTATTATGGGGGAAGTTCTGAAGATAACTGTTTATCAATCGATATCGATCAACATTTTAACATTTATATCACAGGATCTACGAGTTCAATTGATAATATAGCGACCTTAGGTGCTTACCAATCCAATTTATCTGGAAATGGAAGAAACGGATTTTTATGTAAATTTAATGATTCAGGGAAATTGATTTGGGGAAGCTATTTTGGGCAGGCAACAACATATCTCCGATATATTACTTTAAACAATAATCACTCAAAAATTGTCGTATGTGGTCAAACAAATTCTATATACAACATTGCTTCAACAGGCTGTTATCAATCAGTTTTTGGAGGATGGGAAGATGCAGTGATTGCAGAATTTGACACATCAGGGAAAATAAAATGGAGCACCTATTACGGAGGAACTGGTATTGATGCAGCTAATTCAGTATTTGTTGATTCAAATAATTTTATTTATGTTGCTGGTTCGACTTCATCCTCAACTGCAATTTCGTCTAAAGGGGTACATCAAGATAAGCATGGTGGTGGATTTGTTGATGGTTTTATTGTTAAATTTGATACCAATGAAAAAAGAATATGGTGTACATATATTGGAGGTGCTGGAAAAGATAATATTTACAGAATTTCTCAATACATTAATAATAAACTTCTTATATTAGGAACCACTTCGTCTGAAAATAACATCTCATCTTCTAAAACTTATCAAAAGTTTAAAAACAAAAACACTGATATGTTTATAAATTGTTTTGATAGCGATTGCAACAGATGTTGGGGAACTTATTATGGCGGCAATAAGTCAGAAGGTGATTTAAGCTGGGGAATGACAACACTTGATACTTCAATATTTATTACTTTTAGAACTGGATCAGATTCCTTTTTATGTACTTCACACCCCACACAGCCTTTATATGGTGGTATAAGTGATGCAGTAATTGCAAAATTCATTGAAATACAAGATTCAGTATTTGATACTATCATTGTTTCAGCCTGTGATAGTTTTTACTTTAATAATAAATATTTGACTCAATCAGGAACATATTTTGACACTATAAAGCTCCCATGTAATTGCGACAGTATTATTGTTCTCTTACTGACAATTTGCCCCAAACCAAGTGCACAATTTAATGTCAATGATACAATTCAATGTCTTAATAATAATTTGTTTCAGTTTATCAACAACAGTAAAATTGATTCTAACTTTTCTACATCATACCTTTGGAATTTTGGAAATAATGATTCTTCTGCATTAGAAAATCCTGCTTACCACTACACAACAGCAGACACCTTTAATGTAGAACTTATTGTTGCTAATGCTTTTTGCCAAGACACAGCATATAAAAAGCTTTATGTAATGCCTTCTCCTGTCGCAGTTTTTACAGTTTCAGACACTGCTCAGTTTTTAAATGGTAATTCTTTTTCATTTACAAATTTATCGGGTCCAACAATTGACTCACTTAGTTTTTACTGGGATTTCGGGGATAATTCATACGACACTATTAAAAATCCATCGCATTCATACTCAGATACTGGAAAATATACTGCAAAACTGACAGTAACTTCCAGAAATGGATGTAATGATAGTTTTTCAAAACTTATTTATGTTTTGAAAGCTTTTAATGTTGATTTCTTATTCGATTCTTTATGTTTGGGTGACTCAACCGTTTTATATTTTTCAGCTAATCCTCCGGATTCTATTATATCTATTTTATGGGATTTAGATAATGATTCACTTTTCAATGATGCTTCAGGTTCTTTGATAAAAATTAAGTTCCAAGCCACCGGTAATTATAGGATTGGAATGAAAGTCAATACTACAAAGTCGTTTTCAACAGTTTACAAAGTCATCCCCATTTATCAGTCGCCAATTGCTGATTTTTTTCTTCCTGATTTTATTTGCCAAAATCAATTATTCTCTATTCAGGATAAGACAATTTTATTTGGAGATTCAATAATCAGGTATTACTGGGATTTTAATAATGATAATATCGTTGATGACAGCACCGGTTCTAAGGTTTCAACACAGTATTCATCAGGGGGTAATAAATTTATCCGACTGTCAGTAATTTCATCACAAGGTTGTTTCGATTCTGTTGTTAAAACTACTTATGTTTCTTTCAAGCCAACTGCCGATTTTGATGTCATTAACAGATGTGCTAATGATACTGCATGGATTATAAATAAATCATCCATTATTAATGATTCAATAAAAATGCTTTTCTGGAATTATGGTGACGGCAAAGACGCTATAATCAAAATTGATCATGGCCATTTATATACAAGTGCAGGTATTTATTCCATCCAACTCATTGCATCTTCAAATTATTTTTGTAAAGATACAATAACAAAATCCATTGAAATATATCCACAACCATCTGTTTTTCTTTCTTTTTCAGATTCAACTACAATATATTCTGACCAATATCTTACTGTAACTGCTTTTGGCAATTTTACCTCTAATCTTTGGTCAACCGGAGATACTGTCAAAATAATTACTGTAAATACCAAAGGCTATTATAAAATAACAGTTTTTTCAGCAAATGGCTGCAAAGATACAGCTTCGTTTTACCTAAATATTTTGGAAAATCCTGAGTTTAAAATAACAGATGTAATAACTCCAAATGGCGACAACATCAATGATTACCTGAAAATATTTAATCTGGATTATTTTAAGCCAGTCAGTATCAGAATTTTTAATCGTTATGGTGATTTATTATTTGCTTCTGATAATTATAATAATAATTGGGATGCTACATATAAAGGTAATAATCTGCCTGAAAATGCATATTTTTATCTTATCAAGACAAAACAAGGTAATATCTTTAAAGGAACTATCAATGTAGTAAGGTGATTAATGTTTTAATTTATTAGTTTTAAACCAGATTTTATTACCCCTCCTATCCTATTCCAGCTTTTAACTGTGCTTGAAGATTGTCCACTTAAAAAATTTAATACTAATTTTGCCATTAAATAAAAAGTTGAATTATGTGTGATACATGCGGTTGCAACGATAATAAAAATATCATTTATCATAAATTTTCAGAAGACAGTGATTTTCATGAACATCATTACGATCATACTCATGAACATCATCACGAAGATGGTACACATTCTCACAGCCACCACCATCATGTTCATCATGAACATGAAGGAGGCTCTGTTCCTCATACCCACGAGCACACAGAACATCCTGAAGATCACTCACATACTCATTATCATGAGGTTGAAAAAAATATTCTTGGTAAGAATGACCTGCTGGCAGAAAGAAACAGAGGATATCTGGAAGCAAAGAATATAACTTCATTTAACCTCGTCAGCAGCCCGGGCTCAGGAAAAACAAGCCTTCTCGAAAAAACCATTCAGACATTGAAAGATGAGATTCATTTTTCAGTCATTGAAGGTGATCAGCAAACCACAAATGATGCTGAAAGAATACATAAAACAGGAGCCAGTGTCGTTCAAATCAACACCGGTACAGGCTGCCACCTTGATGCAGAAATGATCAATAAAGCAGTAAAAGAACTTGCTCCACCAGAGGGAAGCGTTCTGTTTATTGAAAATGTCGGCAATCTGGTTTGCCCGGCTTTGTTTGATCTGGGAGAGAAAAAAAGAATAGTCATCATCAGTACTACCGAAGGAGAAGACAAACCCCTGAAATATCCTTACATGTTCAATACTTCTCATTTATGTATCATCAACAAAACTGACCTTCTTCCCTACCTTGATTATGATTTGTCAAAACTGAAGGAATTTGCCCTGAGAATCAATCCGAAAATTGAATTTATTGAATTATCGGTAAAAAGTGGAGAAGGAATGGAAAAATGGTATAAATGGCTAAAAAAACAACTCACTTAAGAGAAATAAATAAAAAAACACTTCCCGGAAAAACTGTTGAGAGATTAAGTTTATACCGAAGGGCTCTTATCAGCAGGGTTAAAAAGGAATACATTTATTCACACGAGATTGCTGATTTACTTCATTTTACGCCTGTTCAGGTCAGAAGAGACCTCATGCTGATGAAATATTCAGGAAGTTCCGGTAAAGGTTATCAGGTAAAAGACCTGATCCATTCAATAGGCAAAGTGATTGATCCACCGGAAACCAGATATGCTGCTGTGGTAGGAATGGGAAATCTCGGCAGAGCAATAGCCCGGCATCTGGCAAACAAGCGGGAATTTATTAAAGTTCTTGCCAGCTTTGATATTGACAAAGAAAAAATCTCCAAATGTTCATCAGGAGTCAGGTGTTACCATCTGGACGAGTTTGAGGCAGTGGTTCGACAGTTCGAAATTTCAATAGGAATCATCACCACTCCTCCTGAGGCAGCAGTAGAAATAAAAAATCTGATGGTGAAATCGGGGATAAAAGGAATTTTAAACTTCACTTCCACTCTTCTGGATGTACCTGAAAATGTTTATCTTGAAGAATATGACATCGTAACCTCTCTGGAAAAGATTGCATATTTTACCAAATAACATAAAAAGGTATCCATTGGCAGATTTACGGAATTACCAGGAGTGAATGGAATTGTTTTTGCAAATTGTGGATAATGTGAAAAAAAATTTTCAAACTGTTTAAAGATAAATTAACTTTGCAAAATAAAATTAACAGCTACTTAATGAAGAAATTCTACATAATCCTAACATTGGCATTCATCATCAGCATTTCAGCCCATGCCCAGAAACGTAATGTGGGTAAAATTAATGCCAAATATGATTCCATGACTGTAACAGGTTATCCTTCTGATTTTGAAATTATTACGCACAATAAGGTTTATAATACCAGTGGATACAGTCAAACATACAGATGGGTGGTTGTATCTTCCAATATTCCTTCATCTTGGACTTTTGCAATATGCGATGTAAACAACTGCTACGCCAATACTGACAGTCAGGAATTCACACTGGCTGCAGGAGACTCTGGTCTTTTTCAGGTTCATTTTTACCCGGGTGGTAATACCGGAACAGGAACAGTTGTCGTTTACATTTATCCTGTAGGGGAATATTCAAACGGTATTTCACTTTATTCCAAAGGCACTATTGTTCCAAACAGTATCAATAACAACAGCTCTGTCAGAATTGATTTCAGCATGTATCCCAATCCTGTTAAAGATTATCTTGACATCAGATTTACCAGAAAAGGGAATCATTCCATTGAGATTTACAATATCCTGGGAAGGCGGATTTTAAAGAAAGATATTTACAATTCCGACAGGATGAGAATTTCCTTTGAAAATCTGCAAAACGGCATGTATGTCGTCATGTACCGTGCTGAAAACGGAAAGGTCATCACCAAAACCATTTCCAAAGAATAATCTTTTTTTCCTGCTAAAGTTTCGGTTTGTACTGAGAAAGATTTAAAATCTTATTGTAATCTTTATCTGCAAGAAAATCAATTAAATTCACATCCGGGTATTTTTTCAGGTAGTTTTCGATAATTCGGTATCCAACCCATGCTGCAATACGTGGCGGACATTCCTGAGGAAATTTATAGGCATTTGTAAATGGGGCATCATCAAGATAGCGGCTGATTTTATATGTTTCTGTTTCAAATAGCACCTTATTCTCCACCAGCTGGTGCCAAATCTGCCCTTCATATTTTTCTGCCCAGTCCAATTGTTTTTCTGAATATTTATGAATAATGGTATCAGGGCAGTCCGGTATCATCATTTTCAGAAACAAAGCCATTTTTCCATGATAAATCATTTTCGAGAGCAGATTATTGCCAGCAAAAGAATCTTCAGGATAAAAACGGGTGAACATTACCCTGACAATATCGGGGACCAACTGTTGACGGACAAAATGACGATACTGGTATTTTGAAAACAAACCGTCATAGTAACGGTAATCATTTCCGAGGTACATATCGAGCGAAACGGAAAGTATTGATTCATAAGTAGCTGCCGAAAAGCCAAAATTGCTGATAGTCGTGTAAATTTCAGGCAAAACGGTATCAGGGTAATAGTATTTCAGGTAGTCAAAGGCTTTCTGAATATGAGGGATAAGCGTATGAAAATCTGCAAATCTCTTCTCTGTTTCTTCATAGAGTTCCTGCGTGTAACGGTCGAAGATAACTGGTTTAAGGCGGTAATAACTCATGGAATCATCAACCTTTCCGGCTCTCGCTATCTGTTCAATAAAAAATTCTGTCATCAACGGATATTTTTCGTTTAAATGCCTGAATTCCATCAGGTAATTTTTCTCATCCAGTTTTACCAGTTCACTGTCGTAACGGTGGATCATCAGATTGACATGAACAGCTGATATATCGGGATGGAACCGATCTTTTTCCCTGCATGAAGACAGAATAATAAAAAAGGGCAATAGAATCAACAGAAATTTGTATTTTTGCATATCAAAAAATTATCCTTGTTTTCTGAACTTTGCAAAAATAACTAAAAATGAAAAAGCTTATTGTAATTGTAACTGTAATCTTATTCAGCCTGAATGTTTCAGCACAGAAAGTCAATCTCGGGTTAAAATTCAGTCCCCATATCTCATGGATTAAAAGCGATTTTTCCAATACTATTTCGAATGACGGTGCAGGTGTGAATTTTTCCTATGGACTGATGCTTGACTACAATTTTACGGATAATTATGCACTCAATTTTGATATTGACTTCGCGACCCTCAAATATACCACCTCACATCTCGACTCTATCAATACCATCATCACCAAATGGAAGCAGCAATATGTCAACATCCCTGTTGCAATCAAAATGAAAACCAACGAGATAGCAAACATGAAATTTTTTGGGAAAATAGGTATAAGCCCAATGCTGAATACTTCTGCCAGATTGAACAACCAAAGCAATTCTGATCAGGTTAATTTTTTTAACGCCCAGTTCTTCATTGGTGCAGGCGTTCAGTATTATCTGCTTGGCAACACCGCATTCATGGCAGGCCTCACCTACCATAACGGACTGCTGAGAATGAACCGCAAAAAATCAACTATTTTCCCTGAAATCGATCTGACCGACATTGCTCTGAAACCAAATTATATTTCACTTGACCTTGGAATTATTTTTTAATGGTATTAGATGAAAATTGCCATTGCCCAATTAAATTTTATTGTTGGGGCTTTTAAAGAAAACACAGAAAAAATTATCCGGTGTATTGAAAGCTGTAAAGAAGCCCGTGCTGATCTTGTTGTTTTTCCCGAGCTTGCAGTAACAGGCTATCCGCCACACGATTTGCTCGAAATCAATCATTTCCTGACATCCTGCGATAATGCCATTTATCAAATATCTCAGGCCTGCAAAGGAATAGATGTAATTCTTGGCGCTCCCTCCTTCAACAAATGGGGCTCAGGAAAAAAGATTTACAATTCCGCTTATTTCATTTCTGATGGACAAATCAGGCAAATCATTCACAAGACTCTGTTGCCCGACTATGATGTTTTTGACGAGTGCAGGTATTTTGAACCCAATAAAGATTTTGAAACCATTGAAAGTCATGGTATCAGAATAGCCCTGACCATTTGTGAAGATATCTGGAACATTGAAACCATTTATTATTCCTTAAATCCCCTGGATGAACTCATCCGCCAAAAGCCTGAACTGATTATTAACATATCTGCCAGTCCGTTTTCCACAACACACGATCAGGAAAGGTCAACTGTTCTGAAAAACATTGCCTTAACGTATGATTTGCCCATCATCTATGTCAATCACAGCGGGGCACAAACCGATATTATATTTGACGGGGCTTCCAAAGTTTTAAACAGACGGGGACAGGTATTGCATCAGTCTCCTTATTTTAAAGAAGACATCTCATTTATTGAATTTGAACATATTGAAGCAATTCCGGAGACTCAGCTTCCTGTTTTTGAAAAAACCAGTCAGATTTATCAGGCTTTAATAACAGGAATTGCTGATTATTTCAGTAAAATGGGGTTTCAGAAAGCCGTCCTGGGACTATCAGGAGGTATTGATTCGGCAGTAGTTGCTGTTTTACTGAAAGACGCTCTTGGAAGTGAAAACGTCAAAGCTCTGCTCCTGCCTTCCATGTATTCAAGCAGTCATTCGATTACCGATGCGGTTGATTTATGTCTCCTCAACCAGATACCTTACGAAGTAATCAGTATCAACAGTCTTTTCAAGGAATATCAGGCAGTCTTATCTCCCTATTTTGAAGGACTGAAAGAAGATATTACCGAAGAAAACCTTCAGGCAAGGATCAGGGCAGTATTGCTGATGGCATTTTCAAACAAATTTGGCTACATATTAATTAATACCAGCAACAAAAGTGAAATGGCAGTCGGATATGGTACACTTTACGGAGATATGTGCGGTGGACTTTCAGTGCTGGGAGATGTGTACAAAACTGAAGTCTATGAATTAGCACATTATATCAACAGAGAGAATATCCGTATCCCGCAAAATATTCTGACCAAAGCGCCAAGTGCCGAACTTAAACCAGGGCAGAAAGACAGCGATTCACTGCCCGAATATGAAATACTGGATAAAATACTTTACCGTTACATCGAATTAAAGGAAGGCGCTGATCAGATTATTCAGGCCGGATTTGATGAAAAAACCGTTTTCAGGGTGCTAAAGCTGGTCAACAATAACGAATATAAACGTTATCAGGCTCCTCCGGTATTGCGGATATCCAACAAGGCATTTGGCATAGGAAGGCGTATGCCTCTGGTGGGAAAATACTGAATTTAAGCTTTATTAATTTTTAAGCTAAAAATCTCATTATCAGTAAATAATGAAAAGAATATAAAAAAGCAGATCCCTGCCTGACGTTCAAGAACCGACTCAAATAAAAATCCTGAACAGCTTATCAGTAAAATGGCCAGCATGAGCGGATTCCTGCTGTAAACTGCTTTTTTGAATAAAAAAATCAGAATTGCAATAAAGACAAGAAATCCAATTATACCAGTGCCAGCCAATACATGAAGATACTGATTATGAGGTCCTCTCCTGTTTTCTTCATTTAAAACACTCCCTGTTTGCTGAAAGTATTCTGCCATTTTTTTCTCCACTTTTGAATTACCCACACCTGCAACAGGGTTTTCTTTAAAGACTGACCAGCTTGCTTTCCAGTATTCAATCCGTGTCGAAAGGGAAAGGTGGTTGATATCTTTGTGTTGCTGATAGGATTTCAGGTCTTCGGTCAGCTTATTCCATCTGTTATGTAGCGGTGGAATATATTTTACCGACAAGACAAACATAAGTGCGATCAACAGCAGGGTAATTGCAGCCAATAAAACTTTCCTGTAAATTAAGGACAGGTATAAAACAATGATGATCAATGCAATGTAGAATGCAGCCAATCCGGTTTTTGCAGAGATGGTATGTAAAAAAACGATTCCTGCAAATAGCGAACCCCACAGAAAAGCTTTTATCAAACGATGGTATTGCAGGCCTGACAGACTGACCTGGTTGCGGTACGCTACCAATAATAACAGCACCACAATCGTTGAAAACGAGAGCATGAGGCTGTAATAAATATGGTTCAGTCCACCCCAAACAGGGATAGGCTTTGAACGCAGAATTATTTGATTAAAGTATTCATAATTAAAGAGATAGGTAAAAAAAGTCAGGAAGCCCGTCACAATGACCAGCAGAATAAATATCAGGATTAAAGTCAAATGGCCTGATGCAGGTTTTTTAACATAAGCACTCAGAAAAGCTGCCGGTAAAATGAAAAAGAACAGCTTATTTTTAAAGTCATTAAAAAATTCTTCCCTGACAGGTGATCGAAAAATATCTGTCAGATAAACAATCAGGAGTAAGAAAAACAACCAGATAGCAGGATTTTGTCTTAACCCTTTAAGCAATTCTTCAGGATTAAAATGAAGGAAGAGCGTAAAAAAAATCAGAACCGCTGAAACAGACAACAGCGCTCTTGAAAACAGAAGACCAAAAAAAAATGTAATTATCAGGAAATCAATAAATAAATCAATCCGTTTTTTTTCAGAAACAAGTTTCAAAACATTTCTATTCTATATGATAAGATAATCTGACGCGGGTAAATTGATCTCTGATTTTCAATTGTTTGGCAGCAAATTTTGAGAGCTTGATTATTTCGTTGCTGTGTTCATTTGCCGGAAGATTTCCGACCACTTTTACATATACCTGCTTATCATTCAATAAATTAGTAACGAGAATAATGGTACCCACCGGGGCTTTTTTATGAAGTGCCAGTGCTTTCCTTGAATCAATGGTCGGGTCTTCAATCCAGGTTGCTATTCCTTCTTCGGAAATATCTCCTTTTGATACGTCCTGAGTAACTTTAGGAGGTGTTTTGTCGCTGCCTTTTTCAACTTCCACATATTTAACAGTCTGAATAATAAGTATTTCGCTGCCTTCTTTGATGGCTTCGTCCTGCAGGTTGTTCCATTTCTTTAGATTATCAACAGAAACATTGTAGAGTTTTGAGATTTTGTACAATGTTTCACCTTTTTCAACCTTATGATAAAACTTTTTTTCTTCAACCACCACCTTAGGCATGGGAATCAGTACGATCTGATCGAGTGCGAGGGTTTCGATTCCGTTGTTGGCTGCCTTAATATCCTCTACCGGCACCCCGTATCTTTTACTTAAAGCAAACAATCCCTGACTTTTTTCCACCTTATGCATGATGTATTTAACCCCGTTGATTTCCTTAACCCCAATTGAATCGTAGCGGGCAAAAGCATTTTGTACCAGACAAAATGAAATTGCCATCAGTAAAAATAAATTGCGCATGTTTTCAGCATTATTTTTTATGCAAAAGTATAATCCTGTGAATATTGCAAAAACATGAGTTGTCCACAAATTCAGTAATTATTGACATGGCATAAATTCAATCTAAAAACCGTATTAAATAACTTATTTTTGCTACGGACTAAAATCAATTAAAATCTTTCAGTTTGATGAAAAAAGGCTTTCTTATCTGTTTCATTACGATTCTGACTGTTTTTTACGGCTTTCCTCAAAATAACAAAGGGAAACGGGATGTCATCGTCTTACTCGAGCTTAAACGGCAAATAGACCCGATAGCCAAAAGAGCCACGAATAAATCGTTTGAACTGGCAGAAAAAAAAGGAGCTTCAGCCATTATCATCGACATGAATACGCCAGGTGGCACCCTCAACGATGCCGACTCCATTCATGAAAAAATCATTAATTCCAAAATACCGGTTTACGTGCTGATCAATCCGAATGCAGCAAGTGCCGGTGCATTGATTGCGCTTTCCTGTAATAAAATTTACATGACAAAGGCAGGCAGAATCGGAGCAGCTACGGTTGTAACCGGTAATGCTCAGGAATTACCTGACAAATACCAGTCTTATATGCGTGCCATGATGAGGGCATCAGCTGAACTCAGAGGACGTAACCCGGAAATTGCAGAAAAAATGGTTGGCATTCCTGTCAAAGAAGGTGATAGTTTTGCCACAAAAGTACTGACCCTTACCCGCTCTGAAGCTGAAAAATTAGGCTATTGCGATGGCAGAGCCGAAACCCTTGATGAAGTTTTAACTCAGGAAGGCTTTACCAATTATAAAATTGAGGAGGTTCATTATACAATCATCGATAAGATTATCAATTTCCTTATAAATCCTGTCATTCAGGGCTTTCTGATTTTGATAATCATTGCAGGCATTTACTATGAACTTCAGACACCCGGAGTAGGCTTTCCATTGGCAGCTGCCATCACTGCGGCTGTGCTTTATTTTGCTCCCCTCTACCTCGAACAACTGGCAGCCAGTTGGGAAATCCTTGTTTTTATTCTGGGAGTAGGGCTCATGATTCTTGAAATATTTGTCTTACCCGGCTTTGGGATAGCGGGTATTTCCGGCATCGTTCTGATGCTTACCGGATTGATCCTCAGCATGGTAGATAATGTATATTTCGATTTTAAATTTACGGCAGCCGATGAAGTTGTCAGGGCCTTACTGGTGGTGATGTCTTCTTTCATTATCAGTGTGATTGTCATTTTTGCCACCGGTGGTCAGATGATTCGAAGCAAACCCTTTCAGAGGTTGGTTCTTCAGTCAGCTCTTGAAAAACCTGACTTCAGGGAATCGGAAAGCAAAGAAGAAAGAGCTTCACTTAGTGGCATGAAAGGAATAACCATTACGCCCATGCGGCCTTCAGGTAAAATTCAAATCGGTGAAAATGTATATAATGCACTGACTGAAGGAGAATACCTGAAAAAAAACACTTCCGTTGTGGTGGTAAATGATTTCGGAAACAAAATAATCGTCAGGGAATGTTCAGAAGCATAACCAATGTTTGGCTTTCAGTTTCGATAGCCATGCTTGCTTTCCTTTTTTCTTCTCCCACCCATGCACAATATTTTCATGGAGGCTTGCTTCTTGGGGCCAATGGCTCACAGATTACCGGTGACAATATGCTTGGATTTAACAAAGGTGGATTGTTAATGGGTGTTTTTGTCGAACACCGATCTATCCGTCAGGAACGTCTTTCTTTACGAATGGAAATGAATTACACACAGAAAGGCAGCCGCAAGGTACTCGATCCCTATGTAAATGTGCCTGGCATCTGGAATTTATACCGTGCTGATTATCTTGAAGTTCCAATAATGGCAGATTTTCTGGTTTACAAAAAATGGGGCGCCACCGGAGGTCTTGCCTTAGGCTTCAATGTGTATGAAAATTATATCGACAGATACGGAACAGAAGACAAGAATTTCAATCTGGCAAAAAAAACCGAATCAAGCCTGCTTATCGGGATTTTTTATGAGTTTTCAGAAAAATTCAGATTCTTCCTGAGATACCAATCCTCCCTCTACAATTTCAGCATAGCCGACAATACACCCTTCTGGCAATTATGGGGGAACAGGCACCCCGGCTACATTCATGTGGTCGCAAGTGCCGGTATCCGCTATTATTTTAAACCCCGTTGATAAACTTTGAAAAAAAACTTTATTTTTGCCTCATAAAAATTTTAGCTATGACAGAGAATAACAGTAAAAAACTAAATCTGATTTTATTAATCATGATTATTGCAGGAATAAGCACCCGATTCTTCATTCATGTTCCCAACTTTACCGCCATAGGAGCCATAGCCCTTTTTAGTGGTGCATGGTTTACCAGCAAACGTCTAGCTTTTATTTTTCCGCTTTCACTCATGCTGATTTCTGATGCCATTATCGGCTTTCATACCACCATGCCTTTTGTGTATCTTTCCTTTATTCTGATCATTTTCATTGGTTTATACCTCAGAAACCATAAAAACCCATTATACATTTTAGGAGGCTCTCTTGCAGGCTCTGTGCTGTTTTATCTCATTACCAACTTTGGCGTATGGATGACAGGAATGGGTTTATCCGACAACCTGATTCAGGTTTACATCGATGGGCTTCCATTCTTCAGAAATATGATTGCAGGCGACCTCACTTTTAACGCCATTTTATTTGGTTCTGCTTATCTTTTGTTCAAAAAAATGTCAATATTCCCGGTAATTAATGACCGTTGATTTCGACCTGAACGACACCTACAAGCACAAAGGTCTGAGACGCAGACTGGTAGAGCTTATCCGGTCGAAAGGAATACAGGATGAGAGGGTTTTAAAAGCTATCGAAAAAGTTCCCCGCCATTTTTTCCTCGACAGTGCTTTCCAGGAACTGGCTTATGAAGATCAGGCCATGCCTATTGATGAAGATCAAACCATCAGCCAGCCTTTTACCGTAGCATACCAGACTGAAAAACTGGAAGTTGACGAAGGCCATAAAGTACTTGAAATCGGTCTTGGATCTGGCTACCAGGCCTGTGTTTTACTTGAATTGGGAGCCGAGGTGTACAGTATTGAAAGGATTCCTGCTCTTTATGAGAAGGCAAAAATATTACTTCCCCTGATGAATTATCACCCTAAAATGTTTCTTGGGGATGGTACACTTGGCCTGCCTGAACATGCCCCGTTCGACCGGATTATTGTAACGGCAGCGGCACCTGAAATTCCCAAAGCACTTATCAAACAACTAAAAATTGGTGGAAAAATGATCATTCCCGTGGGTAATCGTCAGGTACAGACCATGTATCAGCTCACTAAAATTTCAGAAACAGAGGTGCGTAAAAAGGCACTCGATACTTTCCGTTTTGTTCCGCTTGTGGGCAAACAGGGCTGGAAAATATAATTGACTTTGAAAAATATTTTTGAATGGAAAATAATAAGAAAACTGCACTGGTAGTTACCTCCATTGCTTCTCCGAACGAAGTACTCCAATCACTGGCAAATGGCTCAGCAGAAAACAATATTTCGTTTTATGTCATTGGAGACACCAAATCGCCTGAAAACTTTGTACTGGAAGGCTGTAATTTTTACAGTATCGAAAAACAAAGACAACTCAGTTTTGAATTTGCAAAACTTTGTCCTGAGAAGCACTATACCCGCAAAAACATTGGTTATCTGATAGCTATTCAGGAAGGTGCAGATTTAATTATTGAAACTGATGACGACAACTTCCCCAAAGCAGAATTCTGGCAAAAAAGGAAACGCAAGCATCATGTCCCATTTTCTGAAGAAAATTCATGGTTAAATATTTATCATTTTTTCAGCGAACAGTTTGTGTGGCCACGGGGTTTTGCCCTTGAACATCTTCAAAAACCTGTTCCCTCTATTCAAGAATTTGATATTCAGGAGAAAATTTGTCCGATTCAGCAAGGACTGGCAGATGAAAATCCTGATGTGGATGCCATTTACCGCCTTGCTTATCCATTACCACTTAAATTTAAAGAGGGTAAAATTGCCCTTGGAAAAGGTAGCTGGTGTCCTTTCAACAGTCAGAACACTACCTGGTTTAAGGAAGTCTTTCCCTTACTTTACCTTCCGTCTTTTTGCAGTTTCCGGATGACCGATATCTGGAGGAGCTTCGTGGCCCAGCGAATCCTTTGGGAAAACGACTGGTTTCTCCTTTTCCATGAGCCTACCGTGTGGCAGGAAAGAAATGAACATAACCTGATGAAAGATTTTCAGGATGAAATACCGGGCTATCTTAATAATAACAGAATTGCAGAAGAACTTGAAAACCTGAACCTTACGCCAGGAAGCGAAAATATTCCGGATAATCTGATGAAGTGTTACAATAAACTCATCGAAATCAATGTTATTGAACAGGATGAAATCAGCTTGCTGAAAGCATGGCTGAACGACCTGAAAGCACTTCAGATAATATGAAAAAAATATTCTTCATAACGGCTTCATTATCAATTGCTTTAAGTATCATTTTTTCATCCTGTAAAAAAGAATACCCTGTTTGCCCCGCAGTAGCTTTAGAAGACGGAACCCTTTCTGCGGAAGAAACTGAAATCATTTCAACCATCATTTCTGAATTTCACCCTCATGCATTAATACATCTTGTCCAGCAAACCTATCAGGATAAAGACTCACTTGCAAACATCAATTATGTTTTTTATATCAATCAATCCGACAGTTTGGCTATTGATACAGTTTTGGCAGCAGAATTTGCAAAATCGAACAAAATGGAGGGCAACTTCCCTGATAACGGCCAATTTTCCCTGATTCATCAGAATGAGCTGGATTGTATGTTCAGCATGGGCTGTGAAGAAGGCTGGAAGGCATGGTATAAAAAGTACCGAAATTCAGCTGGTTTTCTGAAGTTCAGCAGGCCCGGCATTTCAGGAGATAAAGCCATTATTGATTACGGAATGTATTTCGATTGTCTTGGCGGAATGGGTTATTTTGTTGTATTGAAAAAATCAGGCGGCAAGTGGGTTATCGAAAACCGCATAAACACATGGGTAAGCTGACAACTGTGTCTATCAGGCCTTCGATATTGCTGACCGGTGCAAATGGTACCATCGGAAAACCTCTCAAAAATTATCTTCAGCAACAGGTTTTTAAAGTATTTGTCTGGGACAGAAGCTACATCCCTATCGATAATTACCAGAAAATGTTTGATTTTGTCAAAAGTGTAAGTCCTGATGTGTTCATTCATCTTGCAGCCATTACCTCCTTTGATGAACAACAAAGAAAAGACAGTTGGCTGGTCAATTATGTTTGGCCTTCTGAAATTGCCTGGATATGTAAAGAACTGAATATCAAACTATTGTTTATTTCAAGCAATATGGTTTTCGGTAGTGCCGGCCCTTATACACCGGATTCAGTTCCTGATGCTGATTCAGGCTACGGTTACGAAAAAAGAATGGCAGAGGAAAAAGTAGCCACGCAAAATGCCAATACGATTATTCTCCGACTTGGCTGGCAGATTGCCGGGGAAGGTGAAAACAGTATGATAACTTATCTGGACAGACAACAAAGCGTTCATTCATTCATCAAAGCCGGTAAAAAATGGTATCCATCATGCTCTTTTTTATCTGATACCATTAAAGTTATCACGGCATCAACTGAATGTGAACCGGGGATTTATATGTTTAATGCCAATAAAGACCTTAATTTTCATGAAATAGCCTGCCTTCTGAAAAAAAGATACAGTAAAAGCTGGAATATTATTGAAGATGAAGATTTTATTGCAGATCAGCGGATGTGGGATGAAAGGACACACTTTAGCGGAATGACTATCCTGAGCAAGCAGGACTATCAGACATTTTTCGATTGCTGAACTGATTTAATTTCTGACATGGATTGCTCAATAAATTGTGAAAGTTCGGTGATCCCATTCATGTTGGCGGCAGATGTCAGAAAAAAGCGAGGCAGTTCTTCCCAATACCTGCCCAGTTCCAACCTGAAGGCTTCAATGTTTTTTAGAATCACCGACTTGTTGCTTTTATCCGTTTTCGTGAACACAATTGACAGGGGAATGTTTTTAGCCCCGCAATTGTTAATAAATTCTATATCAATCTTTTGTGGAGGAATGTTGGCATCAACCAATATAAACAGACAAGCCAGATTTTTACGATTGACAATGTAATCGGAAATAATTTTTGACCAGTTCAGTCTTTCTGATTTCGACCGCTGTGCATAGCCATATCCAGGTAAGTCAACGATATTCCACTTTTCATCAATTAAAAAGAGATTAATGGTTCTTGTTTTTCCGGGCGTGGAAGAGGTTAAGGCCAGATTTTTCTTGCGGGTCAGCGTATTTATCAGCGAAGATTTCCCAACATTAGACCGGCCAATAAATGCAAACTCAATGTTTCTGTCGTAGCCAAGCTTTTCATAATCCGACACAGACCTGATAAATTGAGCTGTTTTAAATAAATTGATTTTCATTCCCTTACCAAAAATTTAATTAAATGTAGCATAAACGTTTCAGAATTTTCAAAAATACTAACTTGCGGGGCGATTGAAAACTATTTTTTAAAAAAATGAACAAGCTTTACAATAAATTTTAAAGTCAAAATTATGAATTTTATTCCAAATACAGATGCAGAAAGAGCCGAAATGTTCAAAACTATTGGTGTCGGTTCATTTGAAGAAATGATTTCGAATATTCCTCCTTCATTAAGGTTAAAAGGCGGGCTGAAACTTCCACCTGCCCTCTCAGAATACGAAGTGGTTGGTCATTTGCGTGAATTGAGTAAAAAAAATGCAAATACAATTGATAATCTTTGTTTTATGGGAGGTGGTGCTTACGACCATTTTATTCCGGCCATTGTTGACCATGTCATTTCAAGGCCTGAGTTTTATACTGCCTACACGCCATATCAGGCAGAACTTTCACAAGGCACGCTTCAGGTAATGTATGAATTTCAAACCTGTGTGAGTCTGCTTGCAGGGCTCGACATTGCCAATGCCAGCATGTATGACGGTGGAAGTGCTATCCCCGAAGCCATCAATCTGGCTGCCGGAGCCAATAAAAAATCCCGTGTTCTCATTTCCTCTGCCCTTCATCCCCACTACGTGGAGGTTATAAATACTTACCTTTCAGGTACAGGATTAAAAATTGAAGAAATTGAAACAAAAAACGGTATTACCCACGTTGAAGCCCTCAAAAATGCTATCGGAGAAGATTGTGCCTGTGTGGTCATTCAGCATCCGAACTTTTTCGGTAATCTGGAAGAAGTGGACGAAATTAATGCAGTCATCAAACAGTATCCCCATATTCATTTCATCGTTTCTTTCAATCCCATTACGACAGGACTTTTAAAATCACCCGGAGAATACGGAGCCGATACTGCAGTAGCCGAAGGTCAGCCATTAGGCTTACCGCTAAATTTCGGAGGCCCTTATATTGGACTTTTCGCTACCAAACAGGAAAACATCAGAAGGATGCCGGGCAGAATGGCCGGAAAAACGGTGGATAAAAACGGTAAGGAAGGTTTTATCCTTGCCCTGCAAACCCGTGAGCAGCACATCAAACGTGAAAAAGCCACTTCTAATATCTGTACCAATGAAGGACTGATGGCAGTTGCCGTTCTGACTTATCTTTCATGGATAGGACGTGAGGGATTGGTCGAAGTTTCACGTCTTTGCTACAACCATGCCCACTATCTGGCCGAAGGTATCAGTAAAATTCCGGGATTCAGACTTAAATACCCAGCTGAATTTTTCCATGAATTTGTTTACGAAAGTGATAAAAATCATGATGAAATTCTCAATAAACTAAAAGAAAACAATATTCTCGGTGGAATAAACCTGAAAAAGTTCGGGCAGACGGGTATTCTCGTTGCTGTAACAGAAAAGCGGTCAAAACAAGAACTCGACAAATATCTGGACATTTTAAAGAGCATTTAAGATAGAACTCAAAAGGGATAAATATCCGGCTGAGAAACAGCGCATACGTGAAATGTTTGACAACATTTCCGGAAGGTATGATTTCCTTGACCATTTTCTTTCTTTTTCACTGGATTATCGCTGGCGGAAAAAACTTGTCAGGGAACTGGACAAATATCATCCTGAAAAAGTGCTGGATGTAGCAACCGGAACAGCCGACCTGGCCATAGCCATCGCGCGTGCCTGTGATTATACAAATGTCATTGGCATTGACCTTTCTGAACAGATGCTGTTAGTCGGGGGGAAAAAAATCAGAAAATTCAGACTTGATAAACAAATCAATCTGCAGCCCGGAGATGCTGAAAAACTTCCCTTCTCAGATAATGAATTTGATGCAGTTACCGTTTCATTTGGTGTGAGAAATTTTGAACATCTGGAAAACGGACTGCTTGAACTAAAGAGGGTTCTAAAACCCGGTGGACCCTTATTGATACTGGAGTTCTCCATTCCTGAAAATCCTGTGTTTATGACAATTTATAATGCCTATTTTAAAAATCTGGTACCTTTTTTAGGGAGCATCTTCGCCAAAAACCGATATGCCTACCGCTATTTACAGGGCTCTGTCAATGAATTTCCCTTCGGAGAAAACTTTGCCGAAATTTTACGATATTTGAATTTTAAAAATGTTCAATTTCAAACGTTATCTTGGGGAATTTGCACATTATATCGAGGTATAAAATAGCCTTTTGCCTCATACTGGCTTTTGGTATTCCCGTGTTATCCCATTCGCAAACCCGGAACCTCGAGCGTTTTGACTATGGCCGGAAAATCCATTTTGGCTTTACACTTGGCACCAACATTTCCAATTTCAAATATGAGTTTTCTCCAAAATTCTATGAAAACAAGGATTTATTAACCATTAAAGTTCATCAGTATCCCGGTATCACCCTCGCAGCCATTTCTGACCTTCATTTCGGTGAATTTTTTGACCTGAGGGGATTACCTTCTCTTGTACTGGCGGAAAGGCGTATTACCTATAATTTTGTTCAAAACAACTCTGTTACCAAAAGTGTCGAATCTGTCTTTTTTGAATTTCCTTTATTGGTGAAATTCAAATCACTCCGGCACGAAAATCTGCGTTTCTACGTCATCGGTGGTGGAAAATTTTCATACGACTTCAGTTCAGATGCCAAAGCTATGCGCGACCCCGACAATCCTATTGTTGCCATCAAACCTGTGTCGCTGGCTTATGAATTTGGCTGCGGACTGGATATGTATTTCTATTTCTTTAAATTCTCACCTGAAATTAAAATGTCAAAGGGCATCAACAACATCCTCGACCCTTATGATGATGTTTACAGTAATATCTTTAAAAAACTCTTCTCCAACTTTATTTTCATTTCCTTTCATTTTGAGGGATAAATCCTGCTTAAAAACTCCGATCTTTCAAATTTACAGGGAACAGACCCGTATTCTGTATTAAAAAGTGCCATCCCTATGGGATTTAGTATTTTTTCTTTGCTTATGTCAGCAACATTTCGTACCAGCGGAAATTGATTGAGGCTTTTGCTGCACTTAGGTTTCTGCAAACCGGTAAATGATTAATACCTGAAGTGCGTATGGCTGCATTAATAAATAAAGAATTTTAATCAGTCTATTGGCATCTGACTTTCCCCATGTCATTCTCAATCGTTTAAGAGAAGCAGGTCATTGGAATTTATTCTCAGCTTGCTTGAAATATTGAATTTGATATTTTTTTAACTCGTAGTTTATATCCCGAAGCGTCATTTTTCACGCCCCGCTTTTTGAAAGAGAAGGGCCGGGATGAGTTAATACTTCATAAAATCAGAAGCATTTGAAAACACTGGCTTTTTTAGAGTTAAAAAAAGGTTAATAAAAAATTGCAGGGAAGTATTAAATCAGAATTATTATTAATATGTTATTTTTGAATCTGATTTTTTAAGGCAGTAATGAATAAAATCAGGCTAAAAATATTGGGAATTTCTCAGGGAAATGTATCCTCTTCCTATACCTTAATCCTTGAAGAAGCCAACGGAGAAAGAAAATTACCTATCATTATTGGTGTTCTTGAAGCGCAAGCTATAGCCATTTCCCTAGAAAAAATTGTCCCAGTACGTCCTATGACCCACGACCTGTTTAAAAGCCTTGCTGATACTTTCGGACTGATTCTGAAAGAAGTTGTCATCGTCCGCCTGCATGAAGGTATCTTTTATTCCAACCTGGTCGTTTTTGACGGAAAAATGATTCAGGAAATAGATGCCCGTACATCCGATGCCATCGCTTTGTCGCTACGTTTTAACTGCCCCATTTATGCTACAGAAGAAGTGATGAAGGATGCAGGTATTTCCATTAAATCATCCGATATACAGGAAGAAATTGAAGAAGAGGAAAAAATGAAAGAAGCTGACGAAGATATTGAAGAATCGTTGCAGGATATACTTCAGGGAATGAAAGAGGTTTCATCAGCAGCTCTTATCAGGCTGAAAAAAATGTTGCAGGATGCCATCAATGAAGAAGATTATATAAAAGCAGCCCGTCTGAGAGACGCAATAAAAAAAATAGAAGAAAACACACAAAGTAATGAAAATCAACCAGATATTTAAGTTTTTCACTGCTACAACCTTTTTTTTTCTTATCGCTTTCAACTTTCAGGTTTTTGCAGAAAAAATAAGCATTGATGCAAACAAACTCATTAAAGAGTGGCATTACCTGCCTGTCAAACCGGGAAAAATTTCAAACAAAAAAGTCAGGCCTGAACCTGACATGAAAATGATATTTAATTCTGACAACACCTTTTCTTACAATCATCTGTCAAAAAACATCTCCATCACCGGAAGCTGGAAGATTGACGCAAATGCTCAAAAGCTAATTCTTTTCAGAAATGATGATGTTTTAAGGGAATTTAAAATACTCAGGCTTAATGACAATGAACTGGTTTTGATGTCAGGAGAAAATGGTTTTGTATATCGTTCTTCAAAGGCCAGCGAATCATTTTTTACTTCTGTCAGGGGTTTGCTTGGTATCCTCGTTCTTATCTTTATTGTATTCATTTTCAGCAACAACAAAAAAAGAATTAATTGGTATATTCCCTTCATTGGATTAGTACTTCAGTTTATTCTTGCTTTCAGCATTCTGAAAATACCGGCTATCCGAACGGGTTTTGGCTGGATTTCATCCTTTTTTGTCCATTTACTTCAGTTTACTGACGAAGGTGCCCGTTTTGTCTTTGGCTCTCTGGTCGATAAACCCGATCAGTTCGGGATTATCTTTGCCTTTAAAATACTGCCTACCGTTATTTTCTTTTCTGCATTCACCTCACTCCTGTATTATTTTGGCATTTTACAGAAAATAGTTTGGGTATTTGCCTGGGTGATGAGCCGCCTGATGAAACTGTCGGGTGCCGAAAGCCTCGCAGCGGCAGCCAATATTTTTATCGGGCAAACGGAAGCTCCCCTCGTAATTAAGCCCTATTTATCGAGAATGTCGGAATCAGAGATCCTTGCCCTGATGACAGGCGGAATGGCTACCATTGCCGGTGGTGTGATGGCTGCCTATATTTCTTTTCTTGGAGGCCCCGACCCGGAACAACAAAAACTCTTTGCCACTCACCTGCTGACAGCCTCCATCATGAATGCACCGGCATCGCTTTATCTGGCGAAAATACTCTTTCCGGAAACCGGAGATGTCAATAAAGACCTGAAAGTATCCAAAGAAGTTATAGGTTCCAATGTACTCGACTCACTTGCAAGAGGAACCACTGACGGGCTGAAACTTGCTGTAAATGTCGGGGCTATGTTGCTCGTCTTCACTGCAATGATGGCCTTGTTAAACTACATCGTTTTTCACTGGATCGGGAATCCAACCGGCTTAAATGAACTCATTGCTGAAAAAAGCAACGGACAATACAGCGGTCTCAATCTTCAGTTTATTCTGGGGATGGTATTCTCCCCCGTTGCCTGGCTGATTGGCGTGTCTTCGACAGACCTTGTCATGGTCGGGCAATTGCTTGGTGAAAAAACCATTCTGAACGAGTTTTTTGCCTTTACTTCCATGTCGGGACTGAAAAACAGCTACCTGCTTACCAATCCCAAGTCAATCATTATAGCCACTTATGCCTTGTGTGGTTTTGCCAATTTTGCTTCCATCGGTATTCAGTTGGGAGGCATAGGAGCCTTAGCTCCTAACCAACGCATAACCTTATCAAAAATGGCTATGCGTGCCCTCCTTGGCGGAACGGTAGCTTCTCTTCTGAGTGCTTCCATTGTCGGACTGATGATTTAATTATGCCTTGATTCTTCTGACATGAATAAATTGTTTATATGGTTTAAACATTTTTCCCTGCCTGTCAAATTACTGTTTTATTTATTGATTATCATAGCTTTATGGTTTATCTCAACCTTACTTAGAAAAAATACCCCTCCACAACCCGGATTACGGGAAGACCTCAGACTGATCGAGCAACTTGGATTTCTGAACCTACACGACACGGTTGAATATACCGGCATCGATGCATGCAGGAAGTGTCATGCCGATATGTATCAGGCATACATCAAAACCGGAATGGGGCAATCATGGGATACTGCCGATCTGAAAAAAAGTGCCTTAGCCTCTCATCAGATCAGCCCGATATATGATGAAAAAAATGACCTCTATTATCTTCCTTTCTGGCAAAACAACCACCTGATGGTGAAGGAATACAGGCTCAAAGACGGGGATACAACTTTTATCCGTACCGAAAAGGTTGCCTATGCAGTCGGCAGCGGACAACATACCAATTCACATATACTGAACATTAATGGTTATTTGTATCAGGTACCTTTTACTTTTTACACACAGAAAAAAATTCTCGATTTTCCTCCCGGATTTGAAGGTGGCAATAACAGCAGATTTGGCAGGATGATAGGTTTTGAATGTATCTCATGCCACAATGCCTACCCTTCTCCTGTCGAAGGTTCCGTGAATAAGTATTCCAACGTTCCGCACGGTATTGATTGCGAAAGGTGCCACGGACCAGGGGAACTGCATGTCAGAGCTATGGAACTGGGACATATCGTCAACACAAAAAAAGAAGCGGACTATACCATTGTGAATCCTAAACGCCTGCCCCGGCATCTGGCTGATGAAATATGTGCCCGGTGCCACAACCAGGGGAACAGCGTGTTAAAGGAAGGGAAGACATTTTTCGATTTCAGGCCGGGAATGGAGGTAAGTTCCGTGCTTGAAGTTTTCAGGGAAGTATATGAAAATGATGAAGATGCCTTCTGGATGGAAACACATCCCGAGCGTTTGAAAAAAAGCAAATGTTATCAGAAAACGCAGAATCATCCCGACTTTAAGCCACTTTCGTGTCTGGATTGTCATTTTACCTCAGGCATGAAACATATCAGCTACAAGGAAACTCCTGTTGATACCTTTCGACAGAAATGCCTTAACTGCCATGGAGAAGGGTTTACGCAATGCAAAGAAAATCAGGCTGTCAGAAATTCACAGTCCGACAACTGTATGACCTGCCATCTGGTGAAAACAGGGGTGTTCGATATTCCCCATGTCGTTATTTCCGACCATTTTATTCGTATTACTGACAAATGGAAAAAAGAAATTAAAAGCACGAGAGAGATAGAAACAGGAAGATTCCTCGGACTCAAAAGCATGAGTTCAGCACATCCGGATGCGCTGACCAGGGCAAGAGCTTTTTTGTATCATTACGAAAAATTTTACTCAAACCCTTCCCTACTCGATTCTGCTCTCTTTTACCTGAAAAAATATCCGGTGAAAGAATATTTCAAATACTGGGTTTATTATTATTATCTGAGGAAAAATTTCAAAAAAATAACCAGAATAGCTGAAAAGAAAAAAATTGAAGACATTAGAGATGCAGTTTGCTACTATCAGATCGGACAGGCTTTTCACAACAGGAATCATCCTGAACAGGCATTGAAATATTACCAGTTCGCCAATAAATATGAGCCTTTTAACCTTGATTACCGCAACAAAACCGGTTCTGAGCTGATTTTATTAAAAAAATATCAGGATGCCATGGCCGAGTTTAATTTCATCATCAGGGAAAATCCGCTTAATCATGTGGCATATAATAATCTTGGCTTTATCTATCTGATTCAAAATGATTTAGTTAATGCAGAAAAATATTTCAGGACAGCACTTAAACTGCACCCTGACTATCTGACCGCTCACCTCAACCTGGTCAAAGTTTTTATCGGAAGGAAAAATTATTTTCAGGCAAAAAACTACCTGCAATCGCTGATAAAGAGGTTCCCGGATAACAGACAGATTATGGAGCTGAGTAAAATTGTCCGCTGAAGCTTTTTTCATAGTTTTGTACTTCAATTAATTAACTGATGATGGCAGCGAAAAGGAAAAAAAAGAACAAAGGACTGATTATATTTATGGTATCGCTTTTTACCATCATCATAGCTTTTCTTATTGCCTACCGGTTCTATAAAGTTTTTTTCATTCCTTCGCAAAAATCAAATGCTGAACTGGTTTTATTCATTCCAACCGGTTCTTCTTATGAGGATGTGGTTTCAATTTTGAAAGAAGCGGAAATCATTAAAAACGAGGAAACCTTTAACCTTCTGGCCAAAAAAATGAACCTGCCCCGGCATATACATTCAGGCAGGTATGTCATTCCCAATAATAGCAGTATTTATCAGATTATCAGAAAAATACGTTCAGGTGAAAGTGATCCGGTCATGGTTTCACTGGATCAGGTGGCAACCATCGAAGAAATGTGTGGATTAGCCGGAAAAATGCTTGAAATTGATTCGTCTCAACTGATGGACAGCCTGTCCCATCCGGCATTTCTGCAGGCAAATGACATCAGAAAGGAAGAATTGCTGACGCTTTTTATTCCTGACACCTATGAGTTTTACTGGGAAGTTTCCCTTCCCACCTTTTTGAAAAAAATGAAAAAGATATATGACAAATTCTGGACGAATGCCAACCTGAAAAAAGCAGAAAAGCTTAACCTGACTCCATCACAGGTGTACACGCTTGCTTCCATTGTTCAGGAAGAAGCTGTTGTAAAAGATGAAATGCCGAGAATAGCCGGGGTTTACCTGAACAGGCTCAGAAAGGGAATGGCTTTGCAGGCCGACCCGACCATTAAATTTATTGTCAGAAACAGAAGAAATCCGAAAGTAACGCTGGATGATTATAAAATTGAGTCACCCTACAACACTTACCTGAATAAAGGACTACCTCCAGGGCCTATCTTCATGACTTCCAGAGCCGCCATTGAATCGGTGCTGAATGCCGAAAAACACAACTACATTTACTTTTGTGCCAAAGCTGACCGCTCCGGCTTTCATGAGTTTACCGATAATTACCAGAAACATTTGTATTACAGAAATTTATACCTGAAGTCCAAACAGAAATAAAGTTTATGATAAGCCACGAAATTGAAATACGGATTACCTATGCAGATACCGACATGATGGGATTTGTTTATTACGGCAACTATCCGGTTTTTTATGAGAAAGGCAGGACAGAGCTGATCCGCAGCCTTGGATTAAGCTACAGGGAAATGGAGGAAAAAGGAATTTTAATGCCTGTCCGCAATATGAAATGTGAATATTACCAACCTGCCCGGTATGACGATATCATCCGGGTAAAAACCACCGTTCATGAAATGCCGTCAAGCAGAATGAGTTTTCATTATGAAATATTCAACCAGAAAGGGGAACTCATCCATGAGGCCTTTACCGACTTAATCTTTCTGAATGCACAGAGCAGGAAACCCGTCAGAGCACCCTCCTTTTTAACGGAAAAAATCAGAAAACACTTTGAAAAAGATTAGCTTAAAAAATATCATCGACCAACAGTATCAGGCACTTAGGCAGACAAAATTTGCGGCTTTTCTGCGTAAAATTCCATTTCCATTGTCCGGCAAGGTACCCATGACGGAAGTTATCAAAATTTTTTACCAGAAAATGGTAAAGGAATCTATCAGCCAGCGGGCTTATGCCATTGCTTTCAGCTTCTTTCTGGCTCTGTTTCCCGGACTTATATTCGTTTTCTCGCTGATTCCTTATTTCCCCGTTCCTGACCTTGCCGATGAAATCAAGCAAATGCTCCATGAATTTCTTCCTGAAAGTGCTTTTGAAATGCTTTGGGATACCATTGAAGACATCATACTGGTCAGACGAGGAAAATTGCTTTCTCTCGGTGTGGTTCTGGCCATTTATTTTTCGTCCAACGGCATTAATACCCTCCTGCTTGCTCTCAAAAAAGACTTGCCCCGTCATTGGATGATGCGATATGTAGTCGCTTTTTTTCTAACCATCATTCTGGTTCTCATGATCTTAATTTCTCTTTGCGTACAGATAACAGGAGAAATTATCATCAGCTATTTCAGCGATTCTTTCTTCTTTTCAGGTACTTCACTAATTCCCCTTGTCTGGGGTTTAAAACTGTTTGTTACGCTCTTCACTGCCATCTTCTCCATTTCTCTTCTGTATTTTTATGGAACCCACAAAAGCGAAAGATTCAGGTTTTTTTCTCCCGGTGCCTTTCTTTCTACCATCATGATTGGCGTAATTTCCTACGGATTTGGTTTTTATGTCGAAAACTTCAATTCATACAATAAATTCTACGGCTCTCTGGGTGCCATTATCGTTTTAATGATGTGGCTGTATTTCAGTGCTTTGTCGCTGATCAGCGGTTATGAACTCAATCAGAGTGTTTACAAAGCAAAAGTTTCGGGGAACAACCAGCTGAAAAACGATAAGGAAGAAATTATTTCCTGACACACCTGACGTGGTATTCATATTCCTTGCTTGTCAGATCCATATAGCCATTTATAAAACTGACATACAGGGCATTGAACCCATCGTATTCCGTGCTTGTCCAGTAATAGCTGTTCAGAAACTTGCCAACATCATCTTTCTTTTCAAATATAGCCATCAGTTCATCTCTTGACGGCAAATACCAGTCGTCATAACCATAAGCCACCAGGTCATCGCAGACACGTGCCGCATAGTTTTTTGTTTTTCCAAGTTTATCAACAATTTTAATGGAATTATAAACTCCGTCACTGACACTGTTCGCCTCCGTTTTTACCCCGTAATCGCCCCATTTGATTTTGTAAGGATGGTCTTCAGGACAAACAAACAAAGGTTTCCCCTGATAAATGACAAAAGGAACAACAGACGACTTGGATGTTTTAAACGAATACATCATTCCATAACTTGTACCAGCTTCATTGGTTACATAAGCTTTAAAATAATATTCCGTTTCAGGGTCAAGGTTGGTCATGGTACTGATAAATTTGCCATCTTTCACCTCATCTGTCGTATGAGCACCATCAAGAGACGGATTGGTCCCCTTGCTCCAGCATACTCCGCAAACGAGCTTCCTGCTGTTTCCGTCATCTATCACTTCACCTCCGGCTACCGCAGTGGTGGCAGTAATTTGTGTAGCCTTGACCGTTAATACCTGAGGAAGGGTTATTTCTTTCTTACAGGAATAAAAAATATTGCCTGACAAAAAAAGCAGGCCTGATAGCAATATAATGCGTTTCATTTGGTATTGTTTTGTTTCTGTTCGGGAACAAAGTAAACAAAGTTTTATACGATAAAAAAATAATTTTTGATATCCAGATTAGAATTAATTTATACTCAAATCATTGGTAATCTTTGTATTCTATCCCCCTAAACATCAGGATTAAATTAGTGAATTAAAAACACTAATTCAAACAAATCAAAAAAACATGGACAGGAGAAGATAAAGAGGCAAAATAGCCGGAAGTGACTCACAAAAGTTAATTAATGTGTTTATTAAAAGAAAAACGGCTGTTTTAAGGTTCGTTTATGACCCACTTGTGCCTTTTAACAATAATTTAGCAGTGCAAGATTTACGAAAATTAAGCTAAATCAGAAAATTTCAGTTTATTTCAGAAAAGAGCAAAGTGCGAAAGTTTTTTGCAGAGTCCGAAGCTATATATCGACAAGTCGAAAGCAGGGATATTCTGTTAATCACGCATTAAAGTTGGTTATGACAGGTAATCCAATAAAATTAGTCCCGGCTTTAAATGGATTGTAGATAAACAGTAACGTTTAAAATTAAATAATCCTTGCATTTGGTTTTTTGCAATTTTTTATTTTTGTAGCAGTATTTTTTTTCTGATAGTTTTTTAATGCTCATTATTTTCTTAAAAACCATTAAATAGCTGGCTATGAAAAAAACTTTATTACTACTTGTCCTGATCATTTGTTTAATTCGTTTCGGTTTTTCCCAAACTACTGTTTATAGCACTGATTTCAACACCAGCCAAGGCAGTAGTTTTACAACATCCGGACAAATCGGGAGTAGTGGCTGGTATGTAAACCGCTCAGGTGCTGACTGGGGTGCCAAAATTGACAACGGCATGCTTGAATGCACAAATGACGCAACTGTTGGAGTTAATGCAAATGGCTGGGTATTCTCCTACATATCAACTTCTTCATTCTCAAGTCCTTATAATACAACATTAAGTTCGAATCCAAGCAAAATAACATGGTATTTTAACATGAGACAAATTCGAACTGACCCGGCTGGATTTAATTCTGGAAATTATGGTGTAGCATTTATTCTTGGTAGCACCTCAACTTCTCCATATACCTCAGGGACAGGATATGCCATTGTATTAGGTCAAACAGGATCGACAGATCCAATTCGTTTATCAAGATTTAATAACGGACTTTCAGGAACACTTACAGATATAATAACCTCAAATACTTCAGGACTAACTGATTTTGGGAATGAATATATAAGCATTAAGGTAACTTATAATCCAATAAACAACGAGTGGGAATTATTTCTCAGAAATGATGGAGGAAGTTCATTTACCGATCCAACTACAGGGAGCCTTACTTCTCAGGGAACAGCAACAGATAACACATATACAGGCACAAGCCTTTCTTATGTCGGAGCTTACTGGCAAGGTTCTACTTCGGCAGATCAAACTGCCTTTTTTGATAATATAACAATCACAATGGAATCATATCTCGCACTATCAATTTCTACGCTATCAGATTTCTACTATGTTGAAGGCAATGGGCCTTCCACTTCCAAGACATATACCATTGAAGGGATAGGGCTCAGCCCGTCTTCAGGCGATATCACTATAAGTTGCTCAGGCAATTATGAAGTTTCTACAGACAACTCGACTTTTGGCAGTTCAAAAACTGTTTCGTACACAGGCGGCTCATTTTCAACTACAACCATTTATGTTCGTTTAAAATCTGGTTTAAATTCAGGTACCTATAATAACGAAACAGTCAGTAACAGCGGAGGTGGTGTACCTACTAAAACAGTAACATGCAATGGATTTGTTTTAAAACCTGAACCAAGCAATCATGTTACAGATTTTCAATCTATTGAGAGCGGAATTTCCTCAATTGTTGTTTCCTGGACAGGTGCAACCGGAAGTATCGAGCCAGATGGATATTTAATTAAAGGGAGTGATGTGGGATACGGATCGATAACAGCTCCTGTAGATGGAACTGCCGAATCAGATGGCGGGCTGGTAAAGAATATTACTTCAGATGCAGGTGCTTATGAGTTCTCAGGTTTAAATTCGGGATCGACCTACTACTTTAAAATATGGCCATATACAAACAGTGGTAGTTTTATTGACTATAAAACAGATGGTTCTATACCTGAGGATTATGCCACAACCGCAACCACTTCTGCTTACCAGTTTCGTTCAAAAAGTTCAGGGAACTGGGGGGATTTATCTTCATGGGAATATTCAACTGACGGGAATATATGGAACAATGCCACTTTTTTACCAACAAGCCAGAATAATGTTACTATCCTTAATGGTCACACTATTACTTTAAATGGATTTAAATACACTTGTAAAGGGTTAACCATTAATTCTGGAGGAAAACTATATTGTAATAATACAACCATGACTATTCCTCAATATCTTAATGTCTATGATAACCTGACTATTAACGGTGAAATTGGTAATGGAACAACCAACGACAGAATTTCTTTTAACTTGTATACTAATAGTACTATCTCTGGAAGCGGAACATTTAATGCCAACCGAATTAGAAAGAACGGAGGGGCAAATACTTCATTTACACTTTCAATGCCGATTGAATTACGCTATACAGGAAATGCACTTTACAACAATACTTCAAGTACTAATAGTTTTTCATACATTATCAATCAGGGGGCAGTATTGAAATGCACAAATGGAGGAATAAGCCTAAAATCAAACGATGTACTGACCATTTATGGCGAGGTTAATTTAAACGGAACATTAACCAACAATGCCGGCAATTCCGGTATAGTCATCAAAAGTTCGTCTTCAGGAACCGGAAATCTGATACACAATACACAGAATGTGGCCGCTACTGTCGAACGCTATGTGACAGGTAATGCCACCAATAAACCTTATCATTTTATCTGCTCTCCAGTTAAAAATCTTGCTTTTTCATCCATCTGGCAAAGTAATGATTACAATGTTTACTGGTACGATGAGGCTACATCCGGAGACATTGATGAGGGATGGACAAGAATTCTTTCCGGAAATCTGGTAAACGGCAGAGGATACGCTGTTGTAAGCAATTATGACAACCGTACATTCAGCTGGCAGGGTAATCTGTTGGTACCGGATGATTTTTCCAGCGGTATGAGTGTCAGCTACACCAATAACGGATATTCAAATGCTGACGGATGGAACCTGATTGGCAACCCTTACCCCTGCGGACTGAAAGTATCAGAATTTCTGAGTGATAACTCCGGCAAATTTGCTTCAGGCTATGAGGCAGTTTATTTATGGGACAATCCCGATGGTGACCGGCAGCGGGCTGATTATGCCATCAGAAACAGCAGCGGAGGTACCGCTGCAAGTGGTGGTTCAAATATTACTCCGGATGCAGACATAGCAGTCGGGCAGGGATTTTTCGTGAAAGTTGGCAGCGGGACCACCAGCATCACGCTTGCCGCAGATCAGAGAGAGGCTTATAGTGGCACTCAGTTTTTTATTCCTGATTTTAAAGATCCACTGCGAGCATGGTTATCTGTCGAGGGACCTGACAATAGTTACAACGAAATTTTATGTGCATTCTTACCTGAAGCCACCAATGGTTTTGACCAAAAATATGATGCAGCCAAACTCAGAGGAAACCCCAATATCGCTTTATATTCATTTATTCATGATTCTGAACTCCAGTTTGCCATTCAGGGATTATCGCTGACTTCCCTGATAAATGATGAAGAAGTTGCAGTTCCTGTCGGTATTTATGCAGGGGAAGATGGCATCTATCATTTTCAGGTCATCAAAAAGGAAAACATGGATGACATCCTGATTGAAATTGAGGATAAACTGACAGGTGAGAGATACCGGCTTTCAAACGGTGAAAATGTTGCGTTTGAACTTACGCAAGGCGAACATAATGACAGATTTATCCTGCATTTTCTGAAAAATTCACTGGCAACAAGGGAAAATAAAACCGTAAAACCGCAAATCCGCTACATGCATGAAAGTCTTTACCTGAATAATCTTACTCCTGAAAACTATGAAAAATTAAGAATTGTGAATGTGATGGGTCAGGAAATGGCTGTTTTCAACAAAAATCAGTTGAATAATTCTTCCATAGAAATGAAAGGGCTAAGTCAGGGATATTATTTCTATTTTCTGGAAGGAAAAGGGGAAAATATCAGTGGCGGATTTATTGTCAGATAATCATTGGAAGATTATATCAAGTTTACGGGCTCTGTCAGGCTTGAAAAACTTAAAACAGCGAAAATGCCAAAATTAAATTTAGTTTAGTCCATCAGGTAGATTAAATTTAAAGGTAAATTTATCAATACTTCAGTATAAAAAACAGCAATAAGCATTAGAAAGTCTGCAGTTGGCAGGAAAAACTGAAATCTTGCCTGACGCCTGCCTGACTTCAGGCAGGTCAGGCAGGTTTGATATGGTTTGTTTATATTTAACTCACCCCCGGCCCCTCTCTTTCAAAAAGAGAGGGGAGTTAACCACAGGCAATCAAAAAAGCTGGTAATTGGTTGTCTTTAGCAGGCAAGAAAAACACGGAGGCGGTTAACCTAACCCGAATGCCCGTAATAATCTTAAAATAACTTATCGGGATAACGGGCAGTTTTCCTTGCATTAATGCAAAAAAAAAAAGCCGGCTCCTCCGGAGCCGGCCTGTGTTATGATGGCGATTTCTTACTTAACTTCCTCAAAGTCAACATCTTTCACCTCTCCATCGGATGGTGGATTTTGCTGGCTTTCCTGCTGATATTGCTGCTGTTGTCCGCTTTGCTGCTGGGCATTGTATATATCCTGAGAAGCAGCCTGCCAGGCGGTATTCAGTTCAGCCATTGCCTGATCAATTCCATTCAGATCCTGATTTTTATGTGCTTCTTTGAGCTTGTTATTGGCTGATTCAATGGCTGCTTTTTTATCGGCCGGCAATTTATCCCCAAATTCACGAAGCTGTTTTTCTGTCTGGAAAATCAGACTGTCGGCCTGATTGATTTTCTCCACTCTTTCTTTCTCCTTGCGGTCGGCTTCAGCATTTCTTTCTGCATCTGCTTTCATCCGCTCTATTTCTTCCTTGGTCAGGCCTGATGAGGCTTCTATTCTGATTTTCTGCTCTTTACCGGTACCTTTATCTTTTGCTGTTACATTCAGAATACCATTGGCATCAATGTCAAATGTAACTTCAATTTGCGGGACACCACGAGGGGCAGGCGGAATACCATCGAGGATAAAGCGACCGATGGTTTTATTGCCGGCAGCCATAGGCCTTTCACCCTGAAGAACATGAATTTCAACGGATGGTTGATTATCGGCTGCTGTAGAAAATATCTCACTCTTGCGTGTGGGAATGGTTGTGTTGGCAGGAATTAACTTGGTAAACACTCCGCCAAGGGTTTCTATTCCTAAAGAAAGCGGGGTAACATCGAGCAGTAAAACATCTTTTACTTCACCGGTCAGCACGCCACCCTGAATGGCAGCTCCAACAGCTACTACTTCATCAGGATTGACCCCTTTGCTGGGTTCTTTTCCAAAAAAGTCTTTTACCAGCTTCTGAATAGCAGGAATACGGGTCGAACCACCTACCAGAATCACATTATCAATCTGACTGGCGGTCAGTCCGGCTTCACGAAGGGCAGTACGGCAAGGTTCAATGGTGGCCTGCATCAGATGGTCGATCAGTTGTTCAAATTTGGCACGGGTCAGTTTTTTGACCAGATGTTTGGGAATGTTGTCGATAGCGATGATATATGGCAGGTTAATTTCAGTTTCAGACGATGAAGAAAGTTCAATTTTTGCTTTTTCGGCAGCTTCCTTTAATCGCTGCAAGGCCATGGGGTCTTTGCTGAGATCGACATTTTCTTCTTTTTTGAATTCATCGACCAGCCAATCGATGATGCAATGGTCGAAATCGTCTCCACCGAGATGAGTATTACCGCTGGTTGATTTTACTTCAAAAACACCATCACCCAGTTCAAGAATTGAAATATCAAAAGTTCCGCCACCAAGGTCATATACGGCTATTTTCTGGTCGGTACTTTTTTTATCAAGTCCATAGGCGAGTGCTGCAGCTGTAGGTTCGTTGATGATACGAAGGACTTTCAGACCTGCAATTTCACCGGCTTCCTTGGTAGCCTGACGCTGGGCATCATTGAAATAAGCAGGAACGGTAATAATAGCCTCCGTCACTGTAGTTCCCAGATAATCTTCGGCAGTTTTCTTCATTTTCTGAAGAATCATTGCCGATATTTCCTGAGGAGTATAGAGTTTACCACGAATGTCCACCCGGCAGGTATCATTTTGCCCGCGGGTCACAGAATAACTGACACGCGACCGTTCTTCATTGACTTCTTCAAAACGGTTGCCCATAAATCTTTTTATGGAAGAAACAGTGAACTTTGGATTGACAATCGCCTGACGTTTTGCCGGGTCACCCACCTTAATTTCACCATTTTCCAGAAAGGCTACGACAGAAGGTGTGGTACGTTTTCCTTCACTGTTTGGAATTACAACGGGTTGGTTGCCTTCCATGACAGCCACACAAGAGTTTGTTGTGCCTAAATCTATTCCTATTACTTTTCCCATGTCTTATACTTTATTGATTTGCCCTCTTATGTCAATGGTAGTGCCAAAGGGATAAAACAATCATTTCAGTCATTATCAGCCTATCAAAATGACATTTAGTCAGACAAAACTGAAAATTTCTGAAGAAAAGAAAGAAGAAGTTTCAGGCTATCTGATAAAATTGAGGTCTCTTGTCAGGTCGTTTGTCTGAAGTTCTACACGCATGGTCGGGGTAATCTGAACAGAAACCACATTCCTGTTTCGTGAAGAAAATACACCCAAACCGTTGCTGATATTGGTGTATTCAGGTTTTTTCTGAACAATGCCTATGGATGGCTTATTGACATTCATGTAGTTGTAAATTTCTTCTCCTCCTGCAGAATAAATAAAATCAATCCTTAAAAACTCCCTGTTGATGTCGTAGTTGACAGGAATATTATCCTTTAAAAACTGATAAAAACTGATGCCCGGCACTGTAACCTTCATTTCGACAATTTCATCCGTTTTAGAGGGAACATAGTTTTTGGCAATCGGCCAGTACAATACCTTTTTGGTCTTTTCTTCAGGTTTGCTGGCAGGAAATTCATTGTACCATATCTCTGCCACTACATCATAAAAAAAGGCATTTTTCCCGCTATACCATTGAAAATCAATATTACTCTTGGGAGAAATGGTAATTTTATTCCCTACCTTTGGAAACAATGAATAAATATTTCCGACAATGGGCGTTTCTGCCCAGACTTCTTTACCTGTTACAGTGTTTGTAATCCTGAGTTTATAAATTGCCTCCTGATCCAAAACCGTCTTTTTTGGTGTAGCCCACAAATACTGACCGGTATTGGCAAAAATGCCGGAATCCTTGTGATTATTAGGGATCCTGTATAATACAATATCATTAGCAGAAACATGAGTATTGTTTTTCCAGTATTCAAGTCTGACAAAAAGGGAGTCCTGATAGTTTGTCGAATCGGGATTCTGAGCCAGCATCAGCGCATCGTTTTTATCGTTCAGAAAAGCCCTGTTGATCCTGACAAAATGCTGACTGTCGGGTTCACTCGGATTTAACAGGCAATACACTATGGTGATATCTTTCCATTTGGCATTAATTTGAAAATCATCGTTGCAGTTAATCAGAAATAATGAAATCAGCAGAAGTAAAAGAACAGGTAATTTTGACATATTGTGAATCTATTCGCTCTAATTTTGTAATATTTGCAGATGCAAATTTAGACCATTTTCATGAGAAAATCTTTTATTGTTTTATTCTTTCTTCTTTCTGCAAGACTGTTTGCACAAAACCTTAACCCTGAATATTTCGATAAAATAGTTTTTAATTCTGATTTTAAATCTTCCAGAGACCTGAAACTTTGGCCAATCGCCAATGATGAAGACGAAATCATGATTATCTCAAATGGCCAGTATCTGATAGAAAGAAAAAACAATACAAAAGACAGGTTTATTTTTCCCAACTGGCAAAACCCTTATCCCAATTACGAACTATCAGTAAATCTTACACTTGAAAAACTTGTTTTTCCCTATCAGGTGGCTGGCGTTTGTTTTCAATTCAACAGCAGCCTTACTGACGGTCTGATTTTAGAATTCAATAAAAGTAAACAATTCAGAATCAGAAAGATAAATGAAAACGGAATTATTTCATACCTGACAGGCAGCACACCCAACAATAGCTGGAAGAAATGCAACTACCTGCTGATGAAAGGCGAAATGAATGATTTGAATATCCTTGTTAATGGGAATAAAATCGAGATTTATATCAACAACTACTTCATCTATTCTTTTGAAAATGAATCAAATTTCAATTTAAGGAATTTCGGCCTCTTTGTCGGGAAATCAAGCCAGATTACTTTTCAGAAAATACAATTGCTCGTCAATCATAAAGAATACGGAAAATATGATTACCTGTTGTCTATCAAAGATGTAAAAGAGCCTGAAGTAACAGCAGATACAAATACACAGAAAAACGATGTAAAAAAAGAAGCTGATACTCTTACCGAAAAACCAAATCAAACAACTGGTTCTTCAGACAACAAGGAGCTGACAGAAGCATTGGCATTGATTGTCCGTCTGAAAAAAGACCTTTCAGCCAAAGAAAAAGAACTTGAAACGCAAAAACAATTGCTGGAAAAATGCAAAAATGACAACCTGAGTCTGAATGCATTTATTGAAAGCAATCTTGACAACAAAACCCTGAACAGAATTACAGAATTGGAGAAAGAAAACAATAAGCTGAAAGATCAGCTTCAAAAACTGAAAACTGAAAATGCCACGCTTCAGGATTTTAAAACTTTTTACCTGAACCAGAATAAAGACAAGGATATTATCAATTTTCTGTATGATGAACTGAAAAAACTGGAAGAAAAAAATGCTTCACTGAGCAGGCAGGTTGAAATGCTTCAGAACCAGCTGAAAAACCTGAAAAAGTAATATTTAAAAATATAGGACATGTCGTCAGCAAAACGTATTTATAGCAGAATAACCACCAAAGTACTTCAGCAAATGAAGGAAAAAGGTGAAAAGATAGCCATGTTAACGGCTTATGATTATACAACTGCAAGAATACTTGATAAAACGGGTATTGATGTGATACTTGTGGGAGATTCAGCCTCAAATGTCATGGCAGGATATACTTCTACCCTCCCCATTACGCTTGACCAAATGATATATCATGCCGCTTCGGTCGTCAGGGCTCAGGTGAAAGCTTTGGTGGTGGTGGATTTGCCTTTCGGTTACTATCAGGGAAATTCTAAAATTGCTCTTGAATCTGCCATCAGAATCATGAAAGAATCCGGAGCACATTGTGTAAAACTTGAAGGGGGAACGGAAATTAAAGAAAGCATTGAAAGAATCATTACCGCAGGTATTCCGGTAATGGGACATCTTGGACTGACGCCCCAGTCTATCAATAAATTCGGGACATATTCCGTCCGGGCACGCGAAAAAGCCGAAGCCGACAAACTACTTGAAGACGCCAAACAACTGGAAGCCTCCGGATGTTTTGCCATTGTACTTGAAAAGATTCCGGCAAAACTGGCTGAAATTGTAACCAATACCGTTCACATACCCACCATTGGTATTGGTGCCGGCCCCCATGTTGACGGACAGGTATTGGTTTTTCATGATATGATAGGGTTAAACAATGAGTTTTCTCCAAGATTTTTAAGACGTTATACCAACCTTGAAGCCATTATTACCGAAGCAGTCCAGCATTATATCAGCGATGTCAAATCCGGCTCTTTCCCCAACGAAACCGAACAATATTAAGTTTGTTTCTATCAAGTTCAAAATTCCGGATTTCCTCTCCTTTTCGAAAAGAAATGCTAAATTTTTGATAATTCTATGAAAGCAGAACCCGAAGCGTCTGGCCTTTCCCTAAAACCTTTTCAGATTGAATATTTCCATGGTAGCTGAGTGAATTGGCCATTTAATGTTATCGAATTTAAAATCCACTTCTTTCCATTGTTCATGACCATTTTGAACCAGCACATCATACTTGGTTCGTATATCTTCAACCAGTTTTTTGATGTTGTCATACTCAGCTGAAGTTTCAGCTTTGGTATTTGTAGCCAGCGCATATCGTACTCCATAAGTAGCTATGTCTTCTTTCAGCCATTGATAAGTCCCTGATTTCAGAGTTACAGGTGTGTAATATTCCTGAAGTTTTGGATGTGTCAAAGGTATTAAGGTCAGCTTTGATTGAATGTTTTCCGGCAGATCATACAATTTGTTCACCGGAGCCGAACCTACAAAAAAGAAAGCAGCAACATCACCAACCAGCAGTGCTTCCAATGCATCATTAAAACCAAGTGCAATACTTTTCCATTTGATTTTCGTAACCGATTTAATATAAGAAGCTGTAATGTATGTCCCCTGATTTTTAGACCCGATGGCGACTTTCTTCCCCTCCAGATCATCAATACCTTTAAAATCGTTTGATTTGAGGGTTATCAGATGAATTTCCTCCATCCCAAGTGGCAAAACAATTTTAAGATTATCAATTTTTGCCTGATCATCAGCATTTAAGCCCAGCTGGAAAAAGATCACATCATATTGTAAAAATGCAAGATCGCAGGCATCTTTCATCAAGGCTTTAAAATTCTGCATACTTCCGGCTGACGGTAAAATATCTATTTTCAGTTCGGTGATAGCTGAAATATCTTTTGTCATCCTGTAATAGGTGGCATCTTTAAATCCGGCCATGATACGCACCTGTGAAAATGATTCAACTGCTGATAAAATAAAAATATTTACCAGCAAAAGATTAAAAGCTTTTTTCATGTTTTTAAGGATTTAAGCTGATTTATCAAGACTGTAAAAATAAATATTTTAATCCAAACAGAAATTCCTGTTCCCGGATCGGCAAAAAAACTGCTAAAAAAATGGAGAAAGTTATTCTCTATTTCTTTTTTATATCCCCTAAAGTGTTGATGGCTTCATAGAGATACTGGTCTTTCACGATTTCCTTATGCCATTCTTCTGCCCTTGCCATAGCAGCGGTATCTTTCTGAAGCGTAATTAAATCCGTTGCCAACGGGCTAACTTTCATGGATGAAATTTCTTTATCCATGTTTTTATATGCCTCGGATTTCTTATTAAATTCATCCATTTCCTTTTTGTATTCTTCGAAAGTCAATACCTGATTGGTATTCTGATTTTGTGTGTTTAAAAAGCTGGCATATTCGGTTATTTTGTTAAAATATTCATTTTTAGCAATTCTTTCGGCACTTTTAGTCTTAAGATAATTTATGTTTACCGGATATTTCCATGTGGTGTAGGTGGCAGATTTGATATTGTCCCAAGGCAAAGGATAATCCAGATCCTTTTCGCCTATTTTGGCATATTCATAAATATCTGGCAAAATAATATCGGGGGTTACCCCATGTAGCTGGGTGGTTGAGCCGTTTATCCTGTAAAAATTCTGAATAGTAACTTTCAGGGAGCCAAAGGAAGATTTCGGGGTAATATCCCCCTGAATAAACTGGTCAAGCTCAATAAACCGCTGAACCGTTCCTTTTCCAAATGTAGGTGCCCCAATAATAACAGCTCTCTTGTAATCCTGCATGGCAGCAGCCAGAATTTCAGATGCAGAAGCACTTAACACATTGACCATGAATACAATAGGACCGTCATACACCACTGAATTATCCTGATCATTAAGCAACAACGGACTCCCCCATCTTGACCTGACCTGAACAATTGGCCCGTTGGGAATAAAATAGCCGCCAATGTCAACTGCATCCTGTAAGGAGCCGCCACCATTATCGCGTAAATCGAATACTATTCCATCCACATTTTCAGCCATCAGCTTCTTCAGTTCCACCTTTACATCGGCTGCACAGCCATTTCCTCCTGTTCTGGTAAAATCTGTGTAAAACTGAGGCAGCTTGATGTAGCCAATCTTCAATTTTGTCTTTTCATCTGTAATAATTGCTGACTTCACCAGAGATTCCTCAATAATTACCACATCCCTGACGATGGAAATTACCTTGATGGTTCCATCCATTTTTTTTACAGTAAGCCTGACCATGGTCCCGGCTTTTCCCCTGATCAACTGGACTGCATCATCCAGCCGCATTCCAACAATATCAACAGGTTCAGCATCTCCCTGTGCCACTTTTAGAATAATATCCCCTGCCTTGAGTTCTCCCTGACGCCAGGAAGCACTGCCGGGAACTATTCTGACCACTTTGATATAATCACCTTTTTCCTGTAGTGTTGCACCAATACCTTCGAGCCGGCCGGATATATTAATGTCGAAATCCTCTTTTTGTTTGGGAGCATAATATTCGGTATGCGGATCAAAAACACCTGCTATGCAATTGAAATACAATGCCAAACGGTCGGAATCACGTAACTTTTTCATCCTTGCAAAAAATTCCTCATGTGCAGCCAGCACTTTTTGCCTTGCCTCTTTTTCAAGCTCTTCAAAGCTCTTCACGGTTCCTGTATCCATTTTCGCCTGTTCATTATAGGCATCAAGCAGTCTAATTAATGTCTGATATTTCAGGTATTTCCGCCACGATTCCTTTAAAGCTGCCGGATTTGCCGCATATTCTGCCTTCTCTTCATCTGTTTCGTAATACTCTTTTACCTTGAAATCAAAAGGAGTTGAAAGCAAGTCTTTGTACCATGATTCAACCTCTGCGGTACGCTTCAACAACAACTCCACCGATAGATCGTAAAACTCAAAAGTGGTTGCCTTAACCTGATCATCTAATTTATCGTAATATTGTTTCAAAAGATCATAATCTTCCTTTGTCAGAAATCTTTTCCCGTAATCAAGTCTTTTCAGGTAGAGGTTAAATAATTTTTCAGAAAAATTATCATCAAATCTGACCTCAAGATAATGAGCCATCTGAAGGGTTTGCGTGATGGCCTGTAAGATAGCCTGTCGTTCGTCTTTATCGGCATGAGGCTTTTTATAGGAGGTGAATACGAATAAAACAACAATCCCCAATGGAAACAAAAACCATTTTTTCATAAAAGCATTTTTAAAATTGAAAAAAGTTCATTTCTTAATTAACACAAAGGTAAAATTTATATCTTTGTCCGCATCTCAGGACATGCAATAATTATTCAATTGTCCCCGTTAAGTTGAAGAATATCGGGCTTTTTATTGAATTAAGCATTTTGAAAAAAAAATTGTTACATTTCAGCATTTAATGGCACACAGCATTGTTTTCACATTCAGTAGAAAAAAAATTTGGAATGACAGAGCTACGGTTGTACTTTTGAAACATAAATTAACTTTCTTAAAAATGAAACATTTACTTATTGTTTTAATCTTTCTTACAATATCAGAATATGGGCTTCAGGCACAAGATCCTGAATTTACGCAGTATTATGCCAATCCGATTTATCTGAATCCTGCTTTTGCCGGCACCGCCAAAGGCCCGCGGTTTATCATGAATTACAGGAATCAATGGGTAGGTTTGCCCTATTCATTCGTCACTTATGCAGGCTCATACGATCAGCATTTTGATGCACTTGGCGGGGGAATAGGGTGCCAGTTTATGTATGACGTGGCCGGTGAAGGTCAATTATCTACAGGTTCTTTTGCTTTCATGTATTCCTATCACCTGAACCTGACACAAAAATTCACCGTAAAAGCTGCCCTGCAAACATCCATCAACCGCAAACAAATCAATTTTGATAAGCTTATTTTCCCTGATCAGATACATCCCCGGTTGGGAGTTGTCAGGCAAACCATCGAGAACATCCCTCCGGGTTTTTACACCATGGATCCCTATATCGATTTCAGTGCCGGCTTTTTAGGATTTACCAAGACCTTTTATTCAGGATTTGCCGTCAATCATATCAATACCCCAAAAGTAACCTTCCTTGATGACAAAAGCAGTATTTTACCAATGAAATTCACTGCCCATGCCGGAATGCTGATTCCTCTTGAAAATACCCGTGAACCAAGCCGCTTTTTCTCCCCTAACCTCCTCGTCCAGACCCAGGGAAATTTCTTCCAGTTTAATTTAGGTGGATATTACATGAAAAACAACTTCATTACGGGTGTATGGTGGAGACAGACTTCCCGTAATATTGATGCCATCATGGCTCTGATTGGCTTTAAAAAAGATCCTTTTAAAATCGGATACAGCTACGACATGACCCTCAGTGATGTCAGGCTGGGTGGCAGAGGCAGCCACGAGATTTCACTCATTATCGAACTCGATCAACCACGCTACCGGCAGCAACAAACAAAATGGAGAAAGCTCAACTGCCCTGATTTTTAACATTATTGCTTCATTATTTCCTTTTTTTTTGAACAATTCCCTTTAATTTTGTGTTTGAATAATTAAAGCTAATGGCATTAGCTTTGCGTAATTCAGAACCATTTTAAATAAAACCTTAAATATAATGTTTGAAAAATATGATCCTGCTGAAAACAAGATTTTCAGAATCATAGATAATGAGGGTGTAATTATCAACAAAGAAGAGAAAGCCGGTCTTTCACCCGAAAAAATAGTTGAATCCTATAAACAAATGCTTTTTGCCCGCACCGCTGACTTTATGGCTGTTTCATACCAGCGCCAGGGTAGGATGTTTACTTTTCCGCCCAATTATGGTCAGGAAGCCATTTCTCAGGCATTGGCACTGGTCTGGCGTAAAGATGACTGGTTTGTCCCTGCTTTTCGTGAGCTGGGTGCATGGCTGGCCAAGGGAGCAAGCATGAAAGACGTGTTTATGTATTTCATGGGCTATGAGGAAGGAACTGTTTTCAGAAATGCCGAAAACATGATGCCTATCTCCGTTCCTATCGGCAGTCAGTTGCTTCATGCAGCCGGTATTGGCTATGCGGTTAACTATAAAAAAGAAGACAAGGTCGTTTTTACTGTTGTAGGTGACGGAGGCACTTCAACAGGTGATTTTCACGAAGCGTTGAATTTTGCTGCTGTCTGGAACGCTCCTGTAGTATTTGTCATTCAGAATAATCAGTTTGCCATCTCTGTACCATTGAAGAAACAGACAAAATCCATCAATCTGGCCATAAAATCAAAGGCTTATGGAATTCCCGGTATTCTTGTTGATGGCAACGATCTCTTTGCCATGTATCTGGCAGTAAAGAACTCAGCCGATTATGCCCGATGTGGAAACGGCCCTGTACTGATTGAAGCACTCACCTACCGCAAAGGTGCTCATACTACTTCTGACGATCCCACCAAATACCGGACAAAAGATGAAGAAGAACACTGGGACAAAACCGATCCCCTTATCAGGTTAAAGAAATACATTGAAAAAAATAAGCTCTGGGATACATCAGAAGAGGAAAAACTGATCGAAGAATACAAAAAGGAAATTGACAGGCAATTTACAGAAGCAGAAAACCAGCCACCCTATCCGCTGGAAGATGTGTTTAAATATATGTACGCAGAAATGCCGGATGAACTGAAACAACAGATGGCAGAACATCAGAAATTTTTAAACTGGAAGGAGGCAAGAAAATGAAGGTCATGAATATGGTCCAGGCCATCAATGACGCACTGGACATTAAAATGGGTGAAGACAATTCCATTGTGGTTTACGGAGAAGATGTAGGGGTTGAAGGCGGTGTGTTCCGTGTAACTGAAAATTTGCAAAAAAAATACGGGGAAGCACGGTGTTTCGATACTCCCCTCGCTGAATCAGCCATCATGGGAACTGCTGTGGGCATGTGTGCTGCCGGGCTCAGACCGGTCATCGAAATTCAGTTCTGCGGCTTCATGTATCCTGCTATGAATCAGTTGATTTCTCATGCCACACGCCTTCACAACCGAACCAGAGGACGCTACAAGGTTCCCATGGTAATCCGACTGCCATACGGTGGCGGTATTAATGCCCTCGAGCTTCATTCCGAAAGCATGGAAGCTGTTTACGGACATATTCCCGGTCTAAAAGTTGTGATTCCTTCCACCCCTTATGATGCCAAAGGTTTGCTGATATCTGCCATCGAAAGTGATGACCTTATTCTGTTCATGGAGCCGAAAAGGATTTACAGGGCTATCAAACAGGAAGTACCGGAAGAAAAATTTTCCATTCCACTTGGAAAAGCAAAGGTTCTTTCTGAAGGAACGGATGTTACTGTCGTTGCATTTGGGGCTATGATACGTGAAGTTCAGAAAGCTATGGTCATGGCGAAACAGGCTGGCATTTCCGTTGAACTGATTGACCTCCGTTCAGTATATCCAATTGATAAAGAAACCATTGCAAAAAGTGTCAAGAAAACCGGAAGGGTTATCACCGTTGCCGAAGGTCCGGTATCTTTCGGCATTGGGGCTGAAATCACTGCACTGGTCAATGAACATTCCTTCCTGTCGCTGGAAGCTCCCCCAAAACGTGTTCAGGGATTTGATGTCATCGTTCCGCTGCCGAAAGGCGAACATCATTACATGATCAGCCCTGAAAAGATTTTTTATGAAATAGAAAGAACTGTGAACTATTGAAAATCATTCACTATGAGATATATTTTTAAATTTCCTGACATAGGAGAAGGACTTGACGAAGGAACCATTGCTGAATGGTATGTCGAAAAGGGTCACAGGGTGGAAGCCGGTCAGCCACTAGTTAAAATGGAAACTGACAAGGTGGTTACCGATATACCGTCTCCCAAGTCAGGGGTTATAGCTGCTGTATTTGGTAAAGTTGGTGAGACCATTCATGTAGGCAACCCCCTTGTGGAAATCGAAATAGAAGGAGTTGCAGGAGAACAAGCTGTTGAAGAAGCCCGAAAGGATTTTACCACCGAACCGATAGAAGAAGGCGCCAGCGTGGTCGGAACGATGGAGGTGGCCGGCAATGCTGCATTTTTACCTGCAGGAGATGAAGGTTTCCCTGCTCAGGAAAAGAAAGAAAAACCGGCACAGCGAAAAGCACTGGCCACTCCTGTTGCACGTGCCATGGCCAAAGAGCTGAATATCGACATCAATGATGTTGCAGGAACAGGGCCTGCCGGCAGAGTAACCATAAATGATATTAAAAAAGCTCATTTAAGTCTCAGCAGCATTCAAAAAACAACTGTTAAGGTTGCTGAAACTCCCGATCGTATCAGCTTTGAACCGCTTACCCAGATTCGTAAGGCGATCATCCGGAATATGACCGTTTCCAAACAAACCATTCCCCACATGACTGTTCATGAAGAAGTTGAGGTCAGTGAACTGGTCAGAATCAGGGAAAAATACAGGCAACGCTTTGCTGAAGAACAAATCAGACTTAGTTTTCTTCCTTTTATCATCCGGGCTGTGGCACAGTCACTGGCAAAATTTAAAGTCATCAATGCCCAGCTTGACCTTGAAAATGAAAGGATTATCTTTAAAAATTACATAAACATCGGCATTGCTGTCGATACACCTGACGGACTGGTTGTTCCGGTGATTAAAGATGCCAATACAAAATCCATTAAGGCTATTGCACAGGAGCTGAATGAAATATCTGTCAAAGCAAGGGAAAGAGGTCTGAAACTGGAAGATATGAAAGACGGAACCTTTACAATAACCAACTATGGTTCTATAGGCGGCCTTTGGGCAAATCCAATCATCAATCATCCACAGTCGGCCATTCTGGGTGTCGGACGCATGATAAAAAAACCCGTCATCAAAGACAATCAGGTGCAGGCCGGTATCATTCAACCTTTGAGCCTTGCCGTTGACCACCGCATTGTCGATGGAGGTGAAGTAACCCGTTTTCTCAACCAGGTGATGGAATATCTTTCAGATCCTGTATCACTGATTTTAGATTAAAAAAAAATACTATGAAATACGATGTCATCATAATAGGAGCAGGACCTGCCGGTTATGTAGCCGCTATACGTGCAGGGCAGGTTGGATTTAAAACCGCTTTGATTGAAAAAAAACATGTGGGTGGAATGTGCCTTAACTGGGGCTGTGTCCCGACCAAAGCCATAATAGAAAGCGGAAAATTTTTCAGACGTCTGCAGAAAGCTGAAGAATTCGGTATATCAGGCATTGACCAGAAAAAAATAGTATTTGACTGGGAGCAAGCCACCAAAAGAGCAGGAAAAATCGTTAACCGCCTGACAAAAGGAATTGAATACCTGCTGAAAAAAAACGGTGTTGATATTATTGAAGGAACAGCCATTATCAATGGAAAAGGCTCGGTCAGTGTCAACAATCGTTTGATTGAAGGTGAAAATATTGTGATTGCCACCGGTTCATACCCAATAAAGGTCGAAGGAAATGTAGCCGCTGAAGATATTGTCGAAATTGAAAATCTTTTCAGCTTAAAAGAAATTCCCACTCACCTTGTACTGACAGGCCACGGGCCGACAGTTGCCGAAATGGCTCAGTTTTTCGCTTTCATCGGAAGAAAAGTTACTGTTCTCCTTTCAGATGATTTTATTATTCATGATTGCGACCGCTTTCTGTCTGAATATCTTTTCAAAAAACTTCAGTCTGAAAAAATTACATTCATCAAAGCCCAAAAAATCGACTCTTTTGAAAAAGGGATTCTGAAAGCAGCCGGAGAAAAAATCAAATGCGATTTGATCATCAATTGCAACTACCGTAAAGCCATTGTCCCTGATTCAAAAACAGAACTGGAACTGACGGATGATGGATTTATCAAAACGGATGATAATCTGCAAACCAGCATTGAGGGCATTTATGCCATCGGAGATGTCAATGGCAGAAGTTATCTGGCTCATGCCGCCTCTGCTCAGGGAATATGGGTCATCAACCATCTGAAAGGCATACAAAACAATCTTAATCTCAGGCTTTATCCCCTGAATATTTATACCTCTCCGGAAATAGCACAGTTAGGCCATAGCCAAAGTGAACTTCAGGAAATGGGTTTTGAGGTAAAAATCAGTGAATTTCCATTGACTGCCAATGCCAAAGCATTATCGGAAGGGAATAACGAAGGACTCATCCGCATACTCTCAGAACCAAAATACGGACAAGTGCTTGGTGTTCAGATTATTGCCGAAAATGCCACCGATCTGATTGCCGAGGCTTCTGTCTATATGCAGTTCGAAGCCACCGTTTTCGACATCGCTCAGACCATCCACGCCCACCCGACTATTTCTGAAATATTTACTGAGGCCGGTTTTGATGCATTCGACAAAGCCATTCACAAGTAGTTCCTGACGGTGAATTTTATTGAGGTTAAAAAATACGACCTTCCTGATTTTCAGATTCTTTCTGAACAAGAATACCCCGATTTCAGGTATTTCATCTGGAAACCCGATCGTTATTACCTGATTCTCGGCTCATCCAACAAAGCAGAAACTTCCCTGATTGTGGAAAATGTTCTGAATGACCAGATTCCTGTTTATAAAAGACCTTCCGGTGGAGAAAGCGTTTTGCTGGGACCCGATACACTCGTTTTGTCAACCCTGATACACACTCAGAAACTGGAAGACCCTCCCAAACATTTTCATGACTGTAACATACGTATCATGAATGCATTAACGGAGATGGGTGTAAAAAATATATCACAAAAAGGAATTTCGGATATTGCTATCGGCAATAAGAAAATTGCCGGCTCATCGATTTACAGAAAAACCAATATCGTATTTTATCATGCTGTGCTTAATGTAGCCGAAAGTCCCGAAAAGCTTGAAAAATATCTGGCAATGCCTTCCAAACAACCCGATTACCGACAAAACAGACCTCATCATGAGTTTGTTACTTCCCTTAAAGCCGAAGGCTATGATTTTGGTGAGCAGTTCCCGTTAATATTGGGAAGGATGCTTAATCATTCAGCTCCCTGATTTATTCATCCTTGATTTTTTTCACTCCGTGCCCTTCTTTTTTTGGCTTATAGTTTCTCTTTTTATACAAGGGGTCTCTCTTTTCCCAGCCTTCAATTTCAGGAGGGAACAAGCCAAATTCTGAATTCTTCTTAACTTTTGAAGGCTCCTTATAGCGGATGGCTTTCTGAAAAGCCAAAGTTCTCTTTTTAGCCGTACGTCTTGTTTTAAAGGGGCTCTGTTCGATATTGGCCGAATGGTAGCGGGTACGGTCAGGACCGAATCTTCCGCTTTCAATATTGGCAACATGCCTGTATCCGCCTCTCGTTTTGAATGACATGGCTTCGATATTGGCACTTTTACGTGGACGGTAGCCCGATTTGAAAACCCCTCCTTCTATGTTGGCCCTGCCCGGCATCCGGTATCCCGACCTGAAAGTTCCTGACTCTATATTTCCTCCTTTTGGACGAAAAGAAAAGTCGAAACCCTGACGGTAATCAATTCTTTTGACCGGACGAAAATGCTTGTAATGCGTCCTTATACGCATATTTTTTGTCCGGTAGCCTCTGGTATGCCTGTAATTGGGTGTCCCTCCCATTGACCAGATGCTCTTCGGACTGGAATAATAATGATTCGGGGCACACATTCCACCCGGACAACCTGATTCGGCACATGAGCCTAATAAAATCAGAAGACTATATGATAATATTAACCAGAAAAGAGTTTTCATGTCAGGCAAAGATACATCAGCATAGGTTATTTCAGAAGTATAAAGGATGAAACCTTACCCCATGCCTGTTGAATTCGAGAGCAGGAGCAGGAAATTTGATAACAGATACACATCCGAGTAAAAGTTTTAAAAACTTTTTGTCAGTCTTAATTTTCCATGTATTGACATCAAGTGCCAGATAAAACTGCCGGTAACGGCTCAGATAGGAAAGCGAAGGCGGAGCATCTTCCGGTCTCCCCGAAACCATTTCTTCTGCACCATATCCTATGCTTAATGCCAGCCAGTCGGGTAATATTTTTTTCCCATGATAAAAGTCGTTTAATGAGGCTGACAACCAGATAGTGGCGCCATTGTAATCTTTCAGCAATTGCTGAATCAGATTTTCACCGAGCTCTGAAGGACGCAGGTCGGCATAAGGAGTCGGATGAAATGAATATTTGACAAGAATTTTCTGCTCATTCCAAAGCATGTATTGAGAAAATACCAATGCCGAACCTAAAGTATTTGCTGTCAGATCTCCTGCTGAAGCTCCCCATTTGGCTGAAAAACCATCCAGTATCTCTATAGGTGTCTGAAAAATAATACCATACAAACTGCCGAAAATGATTGACTTACGGTCGCTTAGTCCTGTCCACTTCAGGGCATGAATACCCAGCAGGCTTTCATAATAGGCGGTGGTAAAATGCCCGACTTTGTCAAACTGAAGCCATTCCCTGTTATCATTAAAAAAATGAAAGGGAGAACGATCATATCCGGCATACCATAACTGGTTGAGGCCCGTCAGGCTGACAGAATATACCGCCACACTTCCGCCACCTACCAGCAACAGCCGTTTCCGGTTAACTGTATTACTATCTTTTATCTGCGAAAACAAGGTTAAATTTTCTAAAAGGAATAGAAATAAGAAAAACAGACTTAACTTATTGATTCTCATTCCTCTGCTTTAATTACTTCAGGTCTGAAATTTCTGAACCTGCCTGAGAACAGTGCATCCATATTTGCTCTCGTATCAGCCGGATTGACAGGTATATCATTTATTTTAATCAGATAAAGCCTGAATCTGTGTTGTAAAAGATAATCCTGCAACGAAATGGCATTAATGGTCAGGTTCAGGGTATCGAGGTTGGCGGGAGTCAAAGAATAAAATGTTTTTCCAAAAACCTGTGGTGTCAGCTTCAGAAGATATTGCCTGATCTGACCTCCTTCCAAACGAAGCATCTCTGTAACTTCGCATTTGGTAATCAGGGGCTTATTGTTCCTGAAAAGAGTATAAATATCTTCTCCGGCATAAAACCTGAAAATATCCTTCGAGCTTTTAACAAAATCTTCCAGTGTCTTAAAAATCAGGTAAGCACCACTGTCGTAATCAAAATTATGAATCTCATAGGTAATTGTTTTGCAGGGAATTATTTCAACTGCATTCAGGTTTTTTGCCTTGCTGCCAAATGCTTTGTTCTTTATCTCATTTCCTTTGAGATACTGTTTTTCAGCCTTTGCTCCCGTCTTGGTGATAACCGGGGCATCATCGAAATAAATCAGGTCGTAAGAAAAAGCCTTGTTCATAAAAACCTGATAAAATGTAGTCTGGCAGAAACCATTAATAGTAATACTGACATAGTTAGCTTTCAGAAAGGGCAAAATATCATTGAAGTCAACATAGCCAAGGCTAACTTCTTTCTCCTGTTTGTTAGCAGCACTGAATCCAAAACCCACGATATTGAAAGAAGAATGACCAGAACTGACACTCCAGTATTCATAAATAAAAAAATTTTCTGCTTTTGTAAAAGAAAGCTCCTGATTTTGCTCAAGCCCCTTAAGATTATCAAAATCAATAAGATATGATTTGAGAGGCGAATCCCATAATTTTATTTTATTTTCCCTGACCAGATAATAAACCAGTTCCAGATAACTGCTGACAATATTATAACCCAATGAATCAGGCTGCAAACTTTTGTTTACCAATAAAATAGCCTTTTTATTCTGATAACCGAAACTGCCTGATGAAAAAAACAGACAAGCAATTGATAAAAAAATAATCAGCTTTAATTTCATTATAAAACAACAGCTTTTCGGAAAGATAAAAGTTTAAAAGTAGTAAAAACCACAAATTTTCAAATAAAAATCCGGCTATAAAAATACCGCTAAAAATCAAATGCATAATATTGCAACTGAAAAAAAATAAGCATTCATGCTGACAATCGGGCTTAAGGGAATAAAAATAAAAGCACCTGTGGGAGTTTATGGCTGGGAAAAAATGCAGGGACGTAAATACAATATTTACATAGAGCTTCATCTGAACATGGATGCTGAAGCCATGAAAGACTCACTTTCAAATACGGTGAATTATGAAGATGTTTATGAACTGGTTATCCGGGAATCAGAACATCCGCTGAATCTGGTTGAAAGCTTTTCGGCATTAATCGGGCAAAGAATACTTGAGAACTTTCAGTCTGTTGAAAAAGTTAAAATCAGAATTGAAAAAGAAAGGCCACTACCCCGTGCTAACCTTGAAGCCGTTTTTATTGAAAGTGAATTTGTACGGAAATAATTTTTGTCTATATCTTTGCACCCGCAAAATGGTCCCGTGGCCGAGTGGCTAGGCATTGGTCTGCAAAACCACGTACAGCGGTTCGACTCCGCTCGGGACCTCCCCAAACCCCTCTTTCGAGGGGTTTTTTATGCTTACCATAAGTACGTCCCTACGGGACTTAATAAGTTATTGCTTTATTTCTTACCATAAGTCCGTCCCTACAGGACTTAATCAATTACCGCTTTGTTTCTTACCATAAGTTCGTCCCTCCGGGACTTTCCTTTTGCTTCATATCGTTGTGCTTTATAAGGCTGATCCTGATGGGCTTTAATACTAGTTAGCCCTGTAAGGGCGTCCTTTTGGTTGAAAAGTACCTCTATTAACTGACAAGCTCCGTAGGAGCGACCTTTTCATCATGTATAAAGTTCATAAGTCCGTCCCTACAGGACTTAATCAATTACCGCTTTGTTTCTTACCATAAGTTCGTCCCTACGGGACTTCCCTTTTACTTCATATCGTTGTACTGCATAAGGCTGACCTTGATGGGCTTTATTACTTGTAAGCCCTGTAAGGGCGTTCTTTTGGTTGAAAAGTACCTCTATTGACTGACAAGCTCCGTAGGAGCGACCTTATATTTGTCAATTCTTTTTGCTCAACTGACATGTTCTGTATGAATAACCTCTCATTCATAAAATTCAAAAACATACTCCTCCTTATATTCGACCTCAAACTTTTTCAACAAATCCAGATATTCTTCTCTGAATGTTCTTCCTTTATGATGTTCTTCCTGTTTAATAATATATTTAATCACAGCATCACGCTGCGAACGGGAATATGAGAACGCCCCATACCCCTCCTGCCATTGAAATTTCCCTGAAACAAATCTATTATCATTTATCCATTTTGATGAGATAGCCTTTAGATTCCGCATCAAATCCGATATTTTTAAATCAGGCTTTAACTCAAAAAACACATGAACATGGTCTTTCCAACCGCCAATTGACAGAGGAAAAACTCCATCATTTTTTAATATCCCCGACATATACCGATACAATTCATCTCTGAAATTACTGGTAATAATGTTTTCCCTGCCTTTCACAGCAAAAACACAATGAATATTGATTTGCGAATAAGAATTAGCCATAACTTTATACAACAAATTTATTAAGTAATACATTAGGTTTCCACTGACTGACTGCATCAAACATACAAGTAAGCACAAAACTATCAATGAGCGATGAAATTGCATAGAAGCACAAAGACCCATGTTTGCACATCATCCCATCCGACATGCCTTTTTTTAATATTTAGATGGAATTACTTTGCTTAACAATGTTTTAAAATCTTCTAATGAAGCAATTATAAACAGGCTAACGCACATGTTTGATTTACCTTCCTTTTATCATTTTTTCCACTTCGGTAAATCCTAAGACCGGAATCTTTATCTGCCCATCAATTCTCTGTTTCAAATAAAGGATATTGCAGCTTGCAGATCGACTGAGAATCCATTTCCAGGCCTTTTGCCCTGTTTTTCCTCACCGGTCGAAACCCTTTTTTCATGGCCAGTGCTTTGTCATCGTGCAGATGGTTGATCCACTCAAAAATTTTTGAAGGTTCATAATTTACGTAAGTATTTGTTTTTTTTCCATGATCTCCCCATTTGAAGGAGAAAAATACCTGCCTGAGCCTGACTTTCTTTGTATCATTTGAGTCGGCTATCAGATTTTCAGGCACATCTATTTTCACCAACCAATGTTCCCTGAATTCGCTTTTTAACAAATCCAGTATCTCCAGAAAACAAACCGTGTAAGATGAACACCCTGCACCTTTTCCTTTCCTCGGATCATTCATCCCACCATAAATCTTATCATAGCCAAGCAACTGAAATGAATCGATAAAATGATGCAAATGAACCACTGCTGAATCATTTATCAAAAACCTGATAAAGGCAATTCTGCCATCCTCCGACCTTTTATTGATTTCCCGCTTGATTTCTTCAGGATTTTCGTGCCCTCCTGCATATCTTTTAAATAAAACCGCCATCCCTTTCTTTTTCACCACAACATCTTCAAAACATTCATCGTCAACGGATGTGATGGAAGTATAAAGGGAATCGCCATGGTCAATAATCTCAACGAATACATGGCCGATCTCACGCCTCGGATATTGTCTGGGCTTTTTAGCCATATAATTTTTCCCAAGAGAAGTGAGCAGGTGATGCGGAGATTTCCAGTTAAGCGGCTTGGGTGGGGGTATGGTGTATATGGTCAGTGATTGTCCGAACAATACTGTTAAGAGAAAAAAATTCAGAATGAATGTTATGATAACTTTTAACATTGAAAGTGGTTTCATCGATTACTGATTATCATATCTTTCCGTTTCCTCATGTTTAAATACCAGTTCCACTCCTGCTTGTCTGAACATTTCTTCGGATTCAGCTCCTGCGTGGTATTTTTTTTCACAAACCACCCTTTTAATCCCGCAATTGATGATCAGCATGGCGCAGGTGCGGCAAGGAGTCATTTTACAATACAATGTTGCTCCGTGAATGGAAATGCCGAGTTTTGCCGCCTGGGTGATGGCATTTTGTTCTGCATGCACCGTCCTGACACAATGCTGCGATACGCTGCCATCTTCGTGAATAATTTTTTTTATCTGATGCCCGACATCATCGCAATGAGGCAGACCTGTCGGTGCTCCCACATAACCGGTAACGAGTATTTGTTTGTCGCGGGCAATAACACACCCGCTACGGCCACGGTCGCAGGTGGCACGGGTGGCTACGGTACGGGCAATTTCAAGAAAATAATCATCCCACGATGGACGAACATGCTTTTCTTCAGTCATTTTTGTCAAGTATTTTTTGAAGTATTAATTCCAGTTTATTTTCAAGCTCATTAATTGTTCCATTGTTGCTGAGTAAAAAATCTGCCTGCGAAATGCAATAGGAAATGTTTTGTTTGTTGGGGTCTTTTGAATTCATTTCCCGCTCTTCATTTTCAAGAAACTCCTCAAAACTGATGTTGTCCGTTTCATTCATCCGCTGGCGTATGCGCTGATATCTTATTTCAGGATCGGCTGTCACAGCAAACAGAAAAAAGGATGGTTTCTGACGAAGCATTTCAACTTCTCCCGGTGTTCTGATACTTTCAATAATGCAGTTTTCTCCGCTTTGAGCCGCCTGTTCGTATAATTGCTCAATGATATAGGAAGGCGAATGTTTTGCTCTTAAATCATTGGCCACTTCCACCATGCTGTCGCGGTTAAGCGGCAATCCCCTTCTGGCAATCTCTTCCTTAAGATATTCCCTGACAGAGTAATGCCTGAAATGATAATGCTTCACCAGATAGTCAACAATAGTTCCTTTCCCTGCTCCTATTGTCCCTGTAATGCCTAAAATAATCATTGATTGATTTATACCTTGCTGTTTTGTGGCGGCAAATTTATTAAAGTTATTTTTCCGGATACAGCTATGTGAATAAATATCAACAGTGGGCAATCTCACTTCTATTTACTTTGCACTCAAAATGAATATAATTTTATGGTTAAAAATGTCGGAATTATTTTTGGCGGAAAGTCCACAGAGCATGAAATATCCATTATTTCAGCAGGTAATGTTTTTAAAAATCTGGACAGGCAAAAATATTGTCCGGTATTGATTTACATTGATAAAAACGGTCAATGGTTTTTGGCAAATGAGGACACATTGCAATCGGGGAAACCGACAACCTCAGATTTAAAAAAGCTCGTACTTCACATGGATGGAAAAGGATTGGCTATTATTAACGGTAATCACCAAAATCTTGATCTGGCTGCAGTTTTTCCTGTTTTACATGGTCCGAACGGAGAAGACGGCAGTGTTCAGGGATTGTTTGAAACAGCCGGAATACCTTATGTCGGTCCCGGAATAGCCGGTAGTGCCAATGCCATGGATAAGGAAATCAGTAAAAAACTCTTCCGTCAATCGGGGCTGGATGTAGCGAATTATGTCTGTCTGCTCCGGCATGAAAATTTCATCCTGAAAGAAATCATTGATTATCTGGGTCTTCCGCTTGTCGTCAAACCTTCCAGAGCTGGCTCATCTGTGGGTATCAGTAAAGCTAAAGATGAAAATGAACTCGAAAAAGCCATTAATCTGGCCTTTGAATATGACAATAAAATTCTGGTTGAAGAATACATCAAGGGACGCGAAATTGAAGTTGCTATATTAGGCAATGAAGAGCCTGTTGCATCTGTGGCCGGAGAAATAATTACGGAATTTTATGACTACAGAGAAAAATACTCCAAGGAAAGCAAAACTAAGCTGGAAGCCCCCGCTCGTATTGACGATAAAACCATGGAAAAAGTGAAAAATATTGCCATTCGGGCATTCCGTGCATTGGACTGTGAAGGTATGAGCCGTGTCGATTTTTTTCTGACCCCCGACAGGTTGCTGGTGAATGAAATCAACACCATCCCGGGATTTACAAATATTTCCATGTACCCGCGCCTGTTTGAATTAAGTGGCATTCCACAGAAAGAACTTATTTCAAAACTGATTGAACTGGCCATCAGCCGTTATGAAACAAAAAACAGACTCAAAACCTTTTATGAAGACGCTATTGACTTGTAACTAACTGTTTATTAAAGCCTTATCAGTTAATCATTTTTCCTTTCAGAATCCCTTTCTCTGTTTTCTCAATTGAAACATTTCTGAAGATATTGGTTTCATCAGTGTCCGGGTGAAATTCTACAGGGACAAAATGTTCTCCATATCCTTTGGCAACTTTACCCCTGACCATCTTTTCGACAAGCACACGCTGAGTTTTTCCTCTAAATGATCTGTAATATTTTTCTTTATTCTCTTCTGCCAGTTTTCTGACAATCTTGCTTCTTTCCGTCTTTACCTTTTCAGGAATCTGATTTTCCATTCTGGCTGCCCTTGTGCCTTCCCTGACTGAATATTTAAAGGTATGTATGTGGCTGAATCCCACTTCTTTTATAACACGGATACTTTGTTCAAAATCTTCTTCGCTTTCACCCGGGAAACCCACCATTATATCGGTAGTAAAATTAAAGTCAGGTATGCGTTTTCTGATTTTATCAATCACGTCAAGATATTCCTTCAGGGAATACATTCTCCTCATTTGCAACAATATACGATCGCTTCCGCTTTGAAGGCAAAGATGCAGGTGAGGACAAAGTTTCGGATGACGGAGTAAGTCGTAAAAATAATCGCCATATCCGTCAGGCTCAATTGAAGAAATCCTGACCCTGAAATCTCCGGGTATTTCAAGAATCTTTTCGGTCAGTTTTTCAAAATTCACACCCTCTGCATCATAACGGCCAATATTCACCCCTGTCAATACAATTTCCTTAAAGCCAAAATCAAGCACTTTCCGGATGTTTTCGAGTACATCCCTGACAGGACGGCTGACTGCCCTCCCCCTGACTTTAGGGACAATGCAAAAGGTACAGAAGTTATCACATCCATCCTGGATTTTGATAAAACTCCGGGTATGAAGCGTCTTTTGTGCCGGTAAAAAATCAAACTTTGACGGAAGAAAACTTTCCGGTGAGAGCATTTCACCATTGAGATGAGCATCCACCAGATTAAAAATGCTTGTCTTATGTTCATTATCAATGAAGTACGTAACATCCCTGAAATTTTCAGGATGACTCTTGTAGTTGTTTACCATGCAGCCTGTCAGTACCAGAATACTATCCGGATTTTTCCTCCTGACAAAATTCATTGCCTGCCTCGATTTGGCATCGCTGTGATTGGTAACCGTACAGGTATTCACCACATAGACATCAGCCTCTTCTTCAAAATCCACTATCTGATAATCAGCATGGTGAAACTGGGAAACAATGCTATCGGTTTCGAACTGGTTCAACCGGCAACCCAGGGTTTTAAATGCTATTCTTTTTCTTTTCATCCCCGTTAAATCAAGTTCATTTGCCAAATATTCTCACTTTCCGTCTTTAACTCTGAAAACTTATACTTTCTCGTACACAAGCGCTCCTTCTACCGATAATTCTGAAGCAGATGTAATTTCCAAATCAATTATTTTTCCTATCAGATATTCATTATCCGATGGAAACCTAACGACAATCCTTCCTTCGGTGTTTCCTGAAAGATAACCGGTTTTCCTGTCTCGGCCTGTAACCAGAACTTTTACTTTTTGCCCGATAAGTTGCTTGTTATATTCATAAGCATATTTCCTGAGTGTTTCCGATAAAATATGCAGTCTTTCCTTCTTTTTCTGAATAGGGACATCATCTTCCCAGCGTGAACTTGCTGCACCCGGGCGGGGTGAGTACATGGCAATATAAGCCATGTTAAACTTCAGCAACTCCATGATTTTCTTTGTGTTTTCAAACTGGGCATCTGTTTCTCCCGTAAATCCCACAATAATATCAGTAAAAAGGGTTACCTGAGGAATTTTTTCCCTGATATAATTTGCTATTTCGAGATATTTGGCCACCGAATGTTTCCTGTTCATGCGAATCAACACCTGATCATCCCCTGATTGTAACGGAAGATGAATCTGCCTGGCCAGGCAAGGATATTGTGCAATGATGTCAATCACTTCGAAACTCATATCACGCGGGTGCGGTGAAGTAAAATACACCCAGAACTCTTTCCCTGAACGATTACCCATTTCCCCTATTTCCCGCAGCAACTGAGCAAAATTTAATTCTTCTCCCTTTTTGTCGAGTCCATAAGAATTGACATTCTGACCAAGCAAAGTAATTGACTTGTAATCATTTTGAATAAGTTTTTCCACTTCTTCGAGTATTTCGGCTGATGAGCGGGAAACCTCACGTCCGCGGGTATAGGGCACAGCACAAAAAGTACAAAACTTATCGCAGCCATTCTGAATAGGCACATAAGCTTCAAAATCCGATTCATATTCCGGACGAATATCCCAGAAATCCTCAATGTGAATATTCATTTCTTTCATTCCTTTCCAGATAACTGCAGGTGATGGTGTCATGGAAGGTAATGGTGTATGTTTTACATGTTCCCGATGTTGATGGGAAAATGAGGTTACTACCCCGTATTGCCGGAGCATTTCAGGAAATTCGTTCAGCTCGCTGACAGGAAATACAAGGTCGAAAAGTTTCAGGAATTTTTCCCTGTCTTCGGGTAAAATACAGCCGGTGACAAAAGTTAGTAAGCTTTTTTTGTTTTTCCATTTATTCCAACGTGAAATACGCGAATATACCTTATCGATAGCCTTCTGCCTGACCGAACAGCTTAAAATTCCGAGCAACTGAGCATCTTCTTCCCGCTCTGCCTGGCGGAATCCGTTTTCATGCAATACCCTGACCACCCGCTCACTGTCGGAAATATTCATCTGACATCCTAATGTTAACAGAAAGTATTTCAAAGCTAATTTTGAAGTTCAGGTTTTATTATAAATTGATTTTCTTTTGTTTAACATTAAAAATAAACCTCCGTATTGATATTTTCAGGTGGAAATCCTTTTTCAAGCAATATATCGCGGGCATCAAGAATCATATCGCTGTTTCCGCATAAAAAGACAAGGGTATCTTTATTCACCTGATTTTCCTGAAGCCAGCCGGTTACCCTTCCTGCATATTCCCCTTTTTCTGATTTGGAGGTACAACGGATAAGCCGTTCAGGTTCATAATCTTCAGGCTCATAACTTTCAGCCAGATTGGGAATGCCATGCAACAAACGGTAATTAAGTGCCGGATAAGATTTCACCATGCTGTGAAAAGGTGAAATCCCTGTCCCTGTTGCAATAAACAGAAATTCCCTGTCAAGATCAGATTTATTGATTCTGAAAAAACCAACCGGATTCTCAACCAGGACCGGCTCTCCCGGCTCAAGCCGATGTAATTGCTTTGATACAAGGCCGTCAGGGACCTCCCTGATGAGCACCTCAAAAAAATCCTCATTCACAGCACTGTAAACCGAATATTCCCGCATAGAGGCTTCATCAATTCCTAATAAAATATGCTGACCGGGAATAAAATTCATCCCGTGCCTGTCGAACCTGACAACATAAGCACTACTGCTCAACTGACGAATAAAATGAGTCTTATGTATTTTACTGTAATTTAATGCCATTGGTAAAAAAATTCTCTTTTCTCAAAATGAAAACATTTTTTCACCCCTGCAAAGATAGGCAGGTTTAAAAAGCCGAGTTACCTTTCAATTTTCATGCAGTTTTATAAAAAAAGGGAGGCAGTGCCTCCCCTTTACCCGTCAAAATTTTCACTACAGGAAACAGAATTTTTCAGATATGCTATAATATCTTCACTTTTGCTTCGGCTACAATGATAATTTTCATTTTACCGACTGCCGGCAAATCACTGACATCTCCATTCAGGTAAAATTTTGCTTCTCCTTCATTTTTAAGCAAGTCAGCAACATTATTATATTCATTTACCACTGATGTACAGGTGTATTCTGACTGGTTCATAAACAGATTGTAAATATTCACATCATTAAATGTGGCTAAATCAGTCGGAGTTACAGAAGAGACAGAGCTGTATTTGATGGTGCCGTTCAAAACACAGTTTTTTGAAGAACTGTCAGCATATTCAGTGATTGCGATTTTAATGTCTTTAATAGATAACTGATCAATCTTATCAAGATATTGCTCCAGCTCAGGAACTTCATTCAGTTTAATGATGAAATTATCATTAAAAGACTTTGGGGAAGCAGCATCAACACTAAATGCAATCTCACCCGGAAGCTCCAGAGGAATTGATAAAAGCGTGAATTTATCACAGGAAACTGCAAAAAACAAACTTGCAACAATCATTAAAACACCAATTTTTTTCATAACTATAAATTTTAAGGTTTGTGTAAGATAAGCAAAAAGCATACTTTTTTTTGTAATTAGTCTAATTTAATTTTACAACAAGGAAAAATTTCTGTTGCATTAATAAAAACATTTACCTTTGCTGAGCAAAAAAAGACCCTTACTTAAGTTGATTAACTTGGATTAATTCATTAAAATAATTATCCTATGTCGTTAAAACAAAAGACCCTTGACCTTAAAAAACGAATGCGTGAAGCACTTGAAGGTGGAGGAACACAAGCTATTGAAAAACAAAAGTCGGGCGGAAAACTCATAGCCCGCGAAAGGATTCTGGCTTTACTTGATCCAAAATCTTTTCATGAATATGACCTGTTCGTTGAGCATGCGGCCAAAGATTTTGACATGGATAAAAAATACCTTCCCGGGGATGGGGTCATTACCGGAACAGGGACCATTTTCGGATATCCGGTTTGTATCTATGCACAGGATTTTACCGTAGCAGGTGGCTCACTTGGGTACATGCATGCAAAGAAAATCACCAAAATCATGGATCATGCCATGAAGATGAATGTTCCCCTTATTGGCATTAACGACTCCGGGGGAGCAAGAATCCAGGAAGGGGTCAACTCACTTGCAGGATATGGAGAAATATTTTACCGCAATACACAGGCTTCCGGAGTTATTCCTCAGATTTCTGTCATTTTAGGTCCTTGTGCAGGTGGTGCAGTATATTCCCCTGCCCTGACTGATTTTGTTTTCGTAGTAGATAAGATATCCAAAATGTTTATTACCGGCCCTGAAGTTATCAAAACTGTGCTGGGTGAAGAAATCAGTATGGAAGAACTTGGCGGAGCAAAGATACATGCCGAAATTTCAGGGAATGCTCATTTTTACGCAGAGAGCGAACAGGAATGTTTTGAACAGATCAAACGCCTTGTCAGTTTTATTCCATGGAACAACACCCGCAGGGCATTACCTTTTGTTAAAAAAGAGCCAAATACAAAGAATTACAATATTGAGAAAATCTTCCCTTCAGATCCCAAACAGCCTTATGATGTCAGAGATATTATCAGGGCAGTCAGTGATGATTCAGATTTTCTGGAAGTACAGGAAAGATTTGCACGCAATATCGTCATTGGTTTTGGCCGTATTAATGGCGAAACAGTTGGCTTTGTGGCCAATCAACCTCTATATCTGGCCGGTGTGCTCGATGTAGATTCATCAGACAAAGCCGCCAGGTTTATCCGCTTTTGCGATGCCTTTAACATTCCTCTTGTAACTTTTGTTGACCTGCCGGGTTATCTCCCCGGAATTGATCAGGAGCATGCAGGGGTTATTCGTCATGGGGCAAAAGTATTATATGCATATTCGGAAGCAACTGTACCTAAAATAACCGTTATCACACGAAAAGCATACGGTGGAGGTTATATCGCCATGTGCAGCCGTCATCTTAAAGCAGATTTTGTATTTGCATGGCCTACTGCAGAAATTGCTGTCATGGGTCCTGAAGGAGCTGCCAATATTATTTTCAGAAAAGAAATCATGGAGGCAGAAGATCCTGAAAAAATGCGGCAGCAGAAAATCAAAGAATACAAGGATAAATTTGCCAATCCATACGTGGCAGCAGCATACGGCTATGTTGATGCTGTGATTGAGCCCAGGGAAACCAGAGAATTTCTGGTTCATTCACTTGAAATTTCAATCAACAAGAATGAAAAAGGTCCTTTCAAAAAACATGGTATTCCACCATTTTAAGAGTTGAATATGGCTAAAAAAACAAAACAGATGCACCAGGTTAAGCCGGAGTTTTTTCACCTGATCCTTGACGATACCTCATACAAGACCCTTCCAATAAGAAAATACACCAGCCGTAAAAAATATCAAAGGAAAGACGATAGTCTGATAAATGCCATTATTCCCGGTATTATTGGTAAAATCTATGTTAAAGAAGGAGATGAGGTACATCATGGAGATAAGCTCCTCGAGCTGGAAGCCATGAAAATGTATAATCAGATTTTATCTCCTCTGAATGGAAAAGTAAAAAAAATCAGTGTGGCTTCAGGTGATAAAGTCACAAAAGACCAGCTTCTTATTGAAATTGAGCCATTTACAGCTAATGAATAAAAATCTGTTATTAATATAACATTTTTTTTGCACTTTATTTCAATTCCTTATTTTTAAAAAAAATTTTTTCCCTAACTGCTGTCTGAGAAATGAATATCACTATCGGGTTTATTGTATCCTTATATCCTGCTCAGCCTGAAAAACCCACGGTATTAAAATTCAATAACTTGTCATTATTATCAATCTTTATAACCTATTAAATCAAGGAGGTAAATGTGGAAACAAAAGATTACAATGTCAGTTTTTTTAAACCAAAAACAGAGTATTCCAGAAAGAACCGGAATATTATTATCTGGTTTTTACTGATTTGGTTTTTACTGATTTATGGCTTTCAGTTCCTTTTAAGGATTACTCAAAAACCAGTAAAAGAACAGTCTTTGATAACGTATGAGCAAGTCAAAGATGCCTATTTTTCAAAAACTGCAGACCCGGAACAAAACAAACTTTTTATAAGTTCAACAGGAGCTGTTTTAGGTAAAACCCTTAAACCCGATCACAAATCATTATTGAGTGAGGCCATTACACAGGCAGTCTTTCAGAATATCACAGATTCTGCTGCAAAATCTGACCTGACAACAACACTCATCAGCCTCGAAAAAGACATAGCAGAGCTGACAGCTTTAAACAATCTGAAGAAAAAACCGGAAAACTTCAGCGAGAAAAAAGAAAGCTATATTAATTCCATTAATGAAAAAAGGAACAAGCTGTATGCTTTATTAAAGCTACAGAAAGGTTCACTGTTCCCTGAAGATGATCAATTTTCAAATCTTAAAATTCTATACCTGCCTTATTTTCTTACAACAGCGGGACTATCTGAGACCTACCAGCCAGATGCTGAAGCTATTTCAAAAGTAATGGCACTCTATACGACACACAATCAGTCATTTCTCACCGATTTTAAGTTTTTCGGGTTTCCCTTTCATTATTTTTATACAGCCATTTTCCTGCTGATTTTATTTGTCGGATTGTGTTTGTTATACTCCATTTTTATGAAAAATCTCAACATTAAGTATCAAATTCAGGAATAAACCTTTAAAACAGAAAAAAATGAAAGCAATCAATAAATTGTTACTGATAAGTGCAGCAGTACTTGTACCGTTTATTTCAAGTGCAGCCGTTACGGAGCTTGAAGGTAGTTTCAAAGTGGGGCCTGCAATTATATTGCTGGCGACTTTGCTAACCTTTATTATTGTTGGAATTATATTTCGTGCAAAAGACACCACAGACTTTTATGCTGCCGGAAGAAAGATTTCACCGGTTGGAGCAGGTATGGCTATCGGTTCCAACTGGATGAGTGCTGCTTCCTTTCTGGGAATGGCAGCTCTGATGTATGGAAGTGGTTATCATGGACTTGCTTTTGTCATTGGCTGGACAGGAGGCTATGTTTTGCTGATGGTTTTAATGGCCGGACAAATCAGGCGTTATGGGAAATACACAGCCGCTGACTTTGTTGGCGACAGGTATTATTCCAAGTCCATCCGTTTGTTTGCTGCAATTATGGTTATTATTATCTCCATCGCTTATTGTGTCGGGCAATTTGGTGGAATCGGGCTCATGTTTAAATGGATATTGGGAATTAATTATTTCTGGTCTGTTATTATTGGTGGCTCGGTGGTTTTACTTTACACACTTATATCAGGCATGCTCGGTGCCACCAAAAACATGCAGATTCAATATGTCATTATTATCGTTTCATTTGTCATTCCTCTTTTTATACTTTCCAACAAATATGGATATTTCTGGCTTTTACCACCTGCAGGATATGGAGCAGCTGTCTCCGACATTGTCCATGGAATTCCGCTTCCTGAAAATATTACCTCAGAATATCTGACAAATGTTTTTGGCCATCCTTTTGCCATTATGCCGGCACCTGAATATGCCATGCCCTGGGATCCTTCCTCCGGCAAGTCTTTCTTTGAATTTATAGCAATTGCTTTTTCGTTGATGATTGGTACAGCAGGTTTACCTCATGTTTTGCAGCGCTTTTATGTAGTTCCTAATGCCAAAGATGCCAGGCTTTCTGTCGTCTGGGGTTTGTTTTTCATCTGTATTCTTTACTGGGGAGCTCCGGTTTATGCCGCTTTCGGCAAACTCTTATCTATTCATCCTGAAGTAGGTACTTTAGCAAAAGATGCCATAGTTGTCTATACTGCTCAGTTGGGAGATGTTCATCCGCTCTTTGTCGGATTGCTGGCAGCTGGTGCTACTTCCGCTGCTTTCTCGACTGTTTCCGGCTTGTTTGTGGCCGGTGCATCTGCTTTTTCACATGATATTTACGTTAAAGTACTTAATCCGACTGCCAAACCCAAAAATCAGCTTTTTGCTGCCCGTATTGGCACTATCCTGATTGCCATTATCGTTACCATTCTGGCACTTCAGAATATCGGACTTATTGGAGAACTCGTTGCAAGTGCTTTTTCAATAGCAGCCTGTACCTTGTTTCCTTTGTTTTTACTTGGTAGCTGGTGGAGTGGCTCCAACAGAGCAGGCGGAATTGCTGGTTTAATCATGGGTATGTTAATTACAGCTATATCGATTACCTACTTTGTTGTCGGCAAGGCTGGCGGACATTTACCCGGACAAGAATTTATCAGTTATTACCTCCAGTTGTGGTATTTTGCATGGATTGGAGCACCTTTGGCCATATTGACGAACATTATTGTTTCACTCCTGACAAAACCTACACCTGAGCATATCAAGGAATTCCTTGCCAAACAGGTACATGTGTAATCATCATATCATTAAAAGGGCATGACGGGTTGATTCGTCTGCCCTTTTTATTTTTTGGATAAAAATGAAACACGGAAACGATCTCACAAAAGTACTCATATCAACTGGTTTAATAACAATTATAGCCGTCATTGCATTTTTTACTTATGCAAATATTAACAAACGTTCTGACGACCACAGGGTAAGAACAGCCAGAATTTTATTAAAGCAGTACGATATTTCGATGAAAAAAGCAGAATTTCAGAATTGTCATCTGTTGATGGACTCTGCATTGAAAATTTACAGGCAGTTCAGTGACTACAGGAATTCTTTTGAAATTGGCATTGTTTTCAACAACAAAGGCTCCGCATACCTTACTCAGGCGCTCTATGTTATTAATGATTCAACCGTAAAATCAGACTATCTGAAATTTGCCGAAGCCTGCTTTGATTCTGCACTAACTGTTTACAACCAATGGTTAAACGAATTTAAACATCTCAGAAACAACAAATTGCAAATAAAAGTCAGGGAGGAAATGAACTCCTTCAAGAAACAATTTAAAGGGAAAAATATTGAAAAAATTGTAAAGAAAAGAGTTAAGGAAATTGAGCAGGCAAAAATTGAAACACCAAGAAGAATATCGGTTTGCTGGTCGAATAAAGGAATTGTAATGAGACACACCAATCGTATTGAACAAGCCATTTCCTGTTATAAAAAAGCGATGGAGTTATGGCCGGATAATCCAGTTGCAAAAAACAATCTGAATACACTACTGGGATTACCGCCTGAAAAAACTCCTTTTTTAAAAAGATTATTTCCTCCGGATCGTTTTTAAAATCATATATTTGTAGTTAAAATTACGCTTAATCCCTGACCGGTGAAACGAAGCAGCCCAAATCTTATTTTTCTGAGTATTGTTGGGTCCTCAATACTTGCTATCCTTGTTTTTGTCATTACAGCATTTACTCTTCTGTTGCCCATGACAGAAAAAAACATGATGGAAAAGAAAAAAGAAATGCTTCGAGAACTGACTAATTCAGTTTGGAGCCTTGCCCGGGAATATTACTCGGATACATCACTTTCACAGGAAGAAGCAAAGAAACTTGCCATTAAAAAAATTGGTAAAATCAGGTATGGAATTAATCAAAAAGATTATTTCTGGATAACTGACAACCAACCAGTTATGATTATGCATCCCTATCGCCCCGACCTGAATGGGAAACCGCTTGGTGATTATGAAGACCCGACAGGTAAAAAGCTTTTTGTTGAATCAGTCAAAATTGTGAAAGAACATGGTGAGGGCTATCTGGAATACCTTTGGCAGTGGATGGACGACCCATCACGGATAGTTCCAAAAATCTCATTTGTAAAAGGATTTGAACCATGGGGCTGGATAATAGGGACAGGGATTTATATTGAAGATGTCAGAAAAGACATCAGGGTTCTCAAAGCAGGCATCCTCAGAACCTCCGTCATCATTGCACTCCTCCTGACTGTTATTTTTGTTTTTTTAATCCGCCAAAGTTCGATCATTGAAAAAAGAAGACTTGAAGCAGAAAAAAACCTGAAGCTTTCAAGGGAAAAATATATGACACTTGTTGAAGCCTCCACAGAAGGAGCGGTCATGCTGATAGACGGAAAGGTAATTTTCTCAAATAATGTTTTTAACAAGATGCTCGGTAAAAATCCTCTTGAGGTTCTTTCCCTTCATTTTGATGATATTTTTGACACATCATGGGAGTCAATAGCCAATCAATTCAATGAGCCCGGAAAAACGGTCAGCATGGAAACAAAAATAAAAAATCCCCATCATTCCGGGAATGAGGTAATTATCACTGTTTCACAAGTAAAATACGGTGGAAGCGATGGATATTTGGTCGGTATCAAAAACATATCAGGACAATATCAGTATAAAAAAGAAAAGCAATCACTTAGTGAAGAACTTCAACAAACACTTGTTTTAATGCATCAGCCACTTAACCATTACATCAGCGATTTTGCCAGATGCAACCTCGACACTACCGTACAGGAAGCTGCCCGAATTATGACTCAAAAAGGAACTGACAATATTATTATATTCAAAGATGAAAAAGCAATAGGAATCATTAGCGACAGCGACTTAAGAAAAAGGGCACTTGCCAGTTCGCTCCCACCCGATACAATGGCTGTTGAAATCATGACCTCCCCGGTGATTACTGCATCTGACCACATCACGTTGTTTGAAGCAGATTACATCATGAAAAGCAAGGGAATATCTCATCTTCTGCTTAAGGATCAAAACGGAGATATTTGCGGTGTACTAAGCAGAAACATCATTTTCAATTTACATAAAAATACATTCAGCTTTCTCTTGCAGGAAATTGAAGATGCCAAAAATACATTACAGCTTAAAATTCTGTACAACCGTTTACCAGTAATAGTAGATGCCCTGTTAAGCAGTGGTTCTCAGATTTCGAATATCACTCGGTTCATCAGTAAGGTGTCTGATGCCATTACACGGAAAATTATTTCATTAGCCATAGAAAAAACAGGTCCTCCCCCATGCCGTTTTGCATTCATTGCTATGGGAAGTGAAGGACGTATGGAACAAACCCTTGCAACAGATCAGGATAATGCCATAATCATTGAAAATCAGGAAAATCAGGAAACCGTTAAAGAATATTTTCTTAAGATCGGAAAAATGATTTGCACCAATCTGGATCAAACCGGATTTCATTATTGCAAAGGAAATATTATGGCCATGAATCCGGTATGGGTGCAACCACTTGAAACATGGAAAAACTATTTCAGCAAATGGATTAATACATCCAATCCTGAAGATTTACTCGAATCCTCCATCTTTTTTGATTTGAAGAATGTTTATGGTGAGGCCTCTTTCGTTGAGGAACTCAGGCAACATGTTTCCGAAGAGTTAAAAAATAAATCAGTTTTTTTTCTCCATTTAGCTCTGTCAGTTATCAACTTCAGGATGCCATCTGTTTCCCAGCTAAGTGGTGGTTATTCAGGAGAAATTGATATTAAAAAAGTAATTTTTCCGGTAACCGGGCTAATTCGAATTCTTTCCTTAAGGCAAAATATTCAGGCACTTAATTCACTGGAACGACTTGATGCTCTTTACGAGAATATGGTGATTTCAAAAACAATATATGAGGAAACAAAACAAATACTTAATTTTCTGACCTATTTACGCATTCGCCAGCAAACCAATTCCATCCTTCACAATGAAACAGCAGATAACATCATTGACCTGCAAATGCTTACTGAAATTGAATTAACAACTCTCAAAAAAGTAATTTCCAAAACAGAAGAATTACAGGATTTCCTGAAAACTGAATTTAAAACAGCTGAAATTAATTAATTTAATGATAAATAAAACAGGGCTTTATACATTCTTATTATGTCTCTCATGCTTGAATTACATAAAATCCCAACCAATAGAAAAGCCATTTGAATTTATTTTAAAATGGACTCCCAGTAAATTGATTGAGCCTCAACATTCCACTATCTTCCTGAATGCTGAGTTGGTCTGGAAGAAAAAACTTGGCTTTAGCTTAGGATATGGACAAAAATGTTATGTGTGGGATAAAAATAGTTTTGTTTTTAATGATTACTATAAATCAAATATCGAATTGACTTATCAATTCTTTCATCTTGAACCTGTGAGTTTTTTTGCAGGTATAAATGCCTTTCATCATGAACTAAATTATGCAAAAAATTCTGGTTACGTCTATCTAAATGATACATTTTACTCTTATGAATATGCTGAGCATCAGTTTATTATAAACGGCTTGTATGGTCTCGGGGGTATGCGGATAACAGAAGGACATTTTATGATGGAGTTTTACTCAGGATTAGGTTTTCGTCAAAGAAATGTCAGTGTTTCAAACATAGAAGGGCAAATGTATCATGATGGTTTTTTCGAATGGATAGGTCCGGGTCGTGAAACCTATCCGGGAACAGATTATACCTGGCATTTCTCTCTGGGAATGAGGATTGGAGTGGTTTTTTAGTCATCCTCAGATGATAAAATCTCGTCCTTTCGTCTGATTGGCCATAATGAAAAAGCTGCTTTCACCATTTTTCTGAATGTTCTTTCTCAGGTTTTTCATGGTAAACTTTTTGTTAATAAGATTGATTTTAAATTTGCACCCAAAATGATGTCTTAAAAATGTCAAAATTTGAAATAAAACTCCCTAAACTTGGCGAAAGCATTGAGGAAGCAACCATACTGAAATGGCATATAAAAGAAGGGGATTTGATTGAAGAAGATAGTCCGGTTGTCGATCTGGCTACCGACAAGGTTGACTCTGAGATCCCCTCCCCTGTAAGTGGAAAAGTCGAAAAAATCCTCTTTCAGGAAGGTGACCTGGTTGCGGTTGGAAAAACCATCGCCATTATCAATCTGAATCCGGAACAAGTTGAAGATTCAGGAAATATTGAAGAAATTAATCCATCTGAAAAAACGGAGGAATCTGCTGTAAATCAGATTACTGTAAAAAAACCCACAACTTCTCATGGCAGATTTTATTCTCCTTTGGTTAGAACGATAGCCAATAAGGAAAATATAAGTATCGAGGAACTCGATAGTCTTGAAGGCTCAGGAAAGGATGGAAGGGTGCGCAAACAGGATGTTCTGGATTATCTTAAAAACAGGCAATCTAAACCCGCCCCGATGCCACCTGCCATTGAAAAAGTTAACATTCCGGTTGCCGAAGGCGATCAGATTGTCCCCATGAGTCGTATGAGAAAACTGATAGCCGGCCACATGGTCATGTCGGAAGCAACCTCCGTTCATGTTACTGCTGTAGTGGAAGCAGATGTCAGCCGTATTGTCAGATGGCGGGAGCAAAACAAGGAAGCCTTTGAAAAGAAATATGGCGAAAAACTCACATACATGCCTTTCTTTGCCGAAGCAGCAGCCCTTGCCCTGCGTGAATTTCCACAGGTGAATGCATCGACTGACGGAGAAAATATCATTCTTCGCAAACAGGTGAACATCGGAATTGCCGTTGCCCTTCCCGACTGGAATCTGATTGTTCCTGTCATTAAAAATGCAGACATGAAAAATCTGGCAGGATTAGCCAGCGAAATCAACCGTCTGGCAAATGCAGCACGCCAAAACAAACTTCAGCCGGATGAAATTCAGGGAGGCACCTTCAGCATCACCAATTTTGGCACATTTAAAAATCTTTTCGGAACACCAATTATCAATCAGCCTCAGGTAGCCATTCTTGCCACAGGAAGTATTGTCAAACGCCCGGTAGTTATTGAATCCCCCGAAGGTGATACTATAGCCATACGCCACATGATGTATCTGGCACTGAGTTACGATCACCGTATTGTTGACGGAGCACTTGGCGGAGCTTTCCTGAGGAGAATTGCCGACCTGCTCGAAAATTTTGATACTAACAGAAGCATATAAGCATTTGGAATAACTAAAATTTTAACGTTAAAATATTGAATTTAAAGACATGTCAATAAAAAAGAAACCAAATTATATAGTCCCGAAGATTTTTTCGATAAAAACTACACCGGATGAAACGCTAAAAAAATGGTTATATCTGATGACTCTCGGACGGCTGATAGACGATCGAGCCCCGAATTACCTCAAACAAGCCATAGGTTGGAGCTACCATGCACCCTATGCCGGACATGATGGCATCCAGCTGGCCATCGGACAGGTTTTTGACAGACAAACCGACCATCTGTTTCCTTATTATCGTGATATGCTGACAGCCATTTCGGCAGGATTGACGGCAGAAGAAATCATCCTTAACGGTATATCAAAAGCAGCAGATCCTGCCAGCGGAGGCCGCCATATGTCGAACCATTTTGCGAAGCCGGAATGGAATATTCACAATGTTTCATCATGTACCGGAAATCACACACAGATAGCTGCAGGGTTAGGAAGGGCAATGAAATATTACGGAACCAAAGGAGTAATCATTTCGAGCCAGGGCGAAAGCTCCGTTTCGGAAGGTTATGTATATGAAGCTATCAACGGAGCAAGCAACGAAAAACTACCGGTTATTTTTGTTTTTCAGGACAATGGATACGGTATTTCAGTTCCTAAAGCCGACCAGACTGCCAACCGCAAAGTAGCCAATAACTTCAGTGGGTTTAAAAATCTCAGGATTATCCACTGTAACGGAAAAGACGTGTTTGATTCCATGAATGCGATGACAGAAGCAAAAAAACATGTCTTGGAATACGGAGAGCCAGTGATAGTTCAGGCAAACTGCATCAGGATTCACAGTCATTCCAATTCCGACAGACATGAACTCTACCGTGATGATTATGAGCTGAACTATGTTACTCAATATGATCCGTTAGGTAAATTCAGGCGTATGTTACTTCGCTACAGCAGGATGTCAGAGGAAGAAATCACTGAAATAGAAAACAAGGCAAAAGATGACGTTAAGGCCGCACATAAAATTGCTATGGCTTCACCCGATCCTTCCCCTGAATCCATTCATCAATACGTTGTCCCTGAAGCCTATGTTTCAGAAAAATATCCCGAAGGGTTACATCAGTTTACAGGCAACAATAAAAAACTGATAGAAGCCCTGAATGAAACTCTGAAAGCAGAATTTAAACTTAACCCTGACACCTTTTTGTATGGACAGGATATAGCCAATAAAGACAAAGGAGGTATTTTCAATGTTTCAAAAGGACTTCAGAAAGAATTTGGCAAGTCAAGAATATTTAATGCACCAATAGCAGAAGATTATATTGTCGGAACAGCCAACGGAATGAGCCGTTACAGTCAGAAAATCAGGGTTGTCATAGAAGGAGCAGAATTTGCTGATTATTTCTGGCCGGCCATGGAGCAACTACTTGAACTCAGCCATGATTACTGGAGAAGTAACGGAAAGTTTTCACCCAATGTAGTCATCAGGCTTGCTTCGGGTGGATATATCGGTGGTGGGTTGTACCACAGCCAGACCATTGAAGCAACTTTGACTACACTCCCGGGCCTCCGGGTCGTTTATCCTTCCTTTGCCGATGATGCAGCAGGTTTGCTTAGGACAGCCATACGTTCAAAGGGTGTTACCCTCTTTCTTGAGCCTAAAGCTTTATATAATGCACCAAAGGCTGCAACAGCTGTACCCGATGATTTTGAAGTACCTTTTGGAAAAGCAAGAATAAGAAGGGAAGGAAGCGATTTAAGTATCATCACCTATGGTAACACAACGCATTTCAGCCTGGAGGCAGCAGAAATAATTAAGAAAGAAATGAATGCAGAAGCAGAAGTACTCGATCTGAGAAGCCTGAATCCGCTTGACGAAGAAAGTATTCTGGCATCTGTAAAAAAAACCGGAAAAGTATTGATTGTGCATGAAGACAAGGTTTTCGGAGGATTTGGCGGTGAGGTAGCAGCACTCATCAGTGATAAGGCTTTTGAATATCTGGATGGTCCAGTCAGGCGGGTAGGCAGCACCTTTACGCCTGTCGGTTTTAACCGGATTCTGGAAGCCGCCATTTTACCTGACACCAAAAAAATCCTGCATGCAGCTAAAGAATTATTGGCTTATTAAAACTCACTCAAGAAAATGATTACGAATAAAATAATAAGAAGTTAATCATGAAAAAAATAGCACTGATATACAGTTTCAATACTACCAAAACCCGAAAAACAGCAGAAAAAATTGCAGCTGAATTTGGGGAGGAACTGATTGACTATCTGAATGCTGAGGAAATCAGGGGGGATGTGTTTATGAAATATAATTTCCTGATTCTTGGTGTCCCAACATGGTTTGACGGAGAATTGCCAAATTACTGGGATGAATTTGTTCCTGAACTTGAAGATCTTGATTTGAGAGGGAAAAAAATCGCCTTGTTTGGACTGGGGGATCAGGTTAACTACAGCGAGAATTTCGGAGATGGTATGGGAATTCTTGGTGAAATACTGGAAAATTGTGGCGCCCAACTGGTTGGTTTTACCTCTTCAGTTGATTATGAGTTCGAAGGATCACGAGCGTTATGGGGCGACCTCTTTTGCGGACTGATGATCGATCAGGACAATCAGGCAAAACTGACACCCCAGAGAATAAAGAATTGGGTTCAGCAAATCAGGAAGGAATTTAATATTTAAACCTTTCATCCTTTCAGATGGTTTAAACCATTTGAAATTAAATCTTTAAACCCTGTCGAATTCATTGATAAACATTCGGATTTAACCAATTTTTCAAACAAATGTCATAAAATGGTTGAAACCATTTTTAAAATTCCATTTTCATCATAGCCCATGATTTAAACCTTGGGCTATGATTATAAAATTCAATGATTTCTACCATTAACGATAAAAATATCTTTTAAGCTTTAGAAATTGTTTTTCAAACAAATGATATGTAAGCATACTCAACAGGATGGTAAGCAACAGTGCCAGCAATCCCCCACTCAGCCAGTTGAGTGTAAAAGGCAAAACTTCTGATATGCGGATCACAAAATTGATGACAATGGTATGAATCAGGTATAGTCCGTAGGTGTATATCCCAAGTCGGCTAAAGATGTTTTTATCACTGATATACAGTATGTTATTTTCACAAAGTGTAAATGCTATGATAAAAGAAAACAATACGGCAAATATGGGTAAGCTTATCAGGTTAACGTAATCAGAATGAATGTGCGGATTCAGAATGACAAGAAAAATTATACCAAAGATAATCAGGTTTTTACGCTTCTTTGAAATGATACCAAGTCGTTGAATAACCTCATTTTTATACAGGAGTAACCAGGCTACCAAACCGCCAAAAGCAAAAAAATCGAGATTTGAAAACAAATCGAGGGCTTTAATATCGTGGTTAAAATATATTATTCTGGTCAGATTTGCCAATACTACTGAAACACCAATGAGATAAGGAATTTTCCGAACCGGCAACAAAAAAAGGCATAAACCCCAAAGTATGTAAAAATGCTCTTCCACATCGAGGCTCCACATCACAGTGAGGGGTGAAACATTCGGTGTGTCTCCCGTTAACATCATCTTATAGTTTTCCAGAAAAAGAGCCGACATCAACCAATCGGGCTGATAGCCGCTGCCCGAAAACCCAAGCTTCAGCATACTCAGAAAAAAAGGAGTCAGAAAGGCAAAGAGGATCATGGCATAAAACAAAGGCCATATTCTCAAAAGTCTGCGAATGAAAAAGTTTTTAAAAGAAAGAGTTCCGGTACTCATTTTCTCATGCAGGAGCAGGTAAGTGATTAAAAAACCACTCAGCACAAAGAAAAATAAAACGCCAATGCCACCGCTTTTGGTAAAAAAACTAACAATGGCAGGTTTTTCAAAAGGTGAATGGTGCAGAAAAACAATCAGGAAAGAAAAAAACCGAAGCGCATCGAAAGTATGAAAATGAGTTTTTGTTGCGTTCATTAAATCCTGACTTATTGTTTTTTTTGCTTCGTTATTAAATTTTCAGGGGAAGCAAAGTTCCTTGTTTTTTTTCTACCATCGTATAACAATCCCGAAATCATCGTCATTCTTTTATATCTGGCTTTCTTAATTTTTATCCGTATAAATGTCTGTTCATGACTATTTTTGCAGTTATGATGAACAAGGAAGAAAAGCGTCAAACCTTCAAATCACTTTTGATTTTATCTTCAGTCATCATAGCTTTTGCCCTGATTTCTTACCTTTTTTTCTATTTTACTGCCAAAAAAGCCATTCATTCTGAAAATTATACGGATTTAATTGTGCAATATGCTGATTCACTTGGGTTTACACATGAGGAAATGACGTTAATTATTCAAAACCTCGAAGTAAATAATTTACAACATGCCCTTGAAGTCAGCCAGTCTGATACTCTCGGCAATCCCTGGAGCCGCTATAAAGCCTTCGTTGAATGCCTGGGTTTACCACAAAATGCACAGACCCCATTGCTGACAAAAATTTCAACAGATACCGGGAACGAACTCATTTTTCAATTGCTGAAAATTGACAAATTTCTTCCTGAGTTTTTCCCTGAAATGAAAAAAGAATTATTAATTAAACTTCAGAATAACAATCAGTTATGAAATATATTATCTTATCTGTCAGTTTGATAATGACTTTATGGTTATTTGCCTGTGTATCCGGGGAAATTGCCGATTCAAAAGATGTTGCCCAATCAGAAATTTATACAAAATACTACATTTCTATGGAAGAAGGTGAACATAATGCCCTGGTGGAAGCTGTTTTCAGGTTTGGCGGTACCAAAGGCACTTCCCTCATTCTGACTGACCCCAGTTACATTTCAATAAACGGGAAAAAAATGAAAGGTACTGAAAGACTTTTTACAGGTTATTATTATTCCGAACTTCTCAGGCAACCAGATGATTATCAATACGTTTTCACTTTTTACGATTACACTGGAAAAAAATATGAAAACACATTTTCGCTTTATCCGGCCGGTATTGACAAGCCCTCTTCAATATCCCAAACCTCTCCGACCGAAATTTCAGTAAAAGGCTTGCCGCTGCAAAAAAATGAAACCTTCAAGCTAACCATTATCGACACTTCAGGGACTGAAAAAACCATTAAAGTCAATAAAACAGGAACGCAAAAGATAATTGTGGAACCCGCGGATGTCAGTGAACTGAAGCAGGGCCCCTGTAAAATATATCTGACACGCGAAATTTTCCTAAAACCAGCAAATTGTCCGCAAATCGGAGGCATTTATGAAGGCACTTATAAGTCAAAAGTCAGAAAATCAGTTATTAAAAAATAAAGTTGTTTAACGCTAAATTGATTAAAATGAAAAAATTCATTATTTTATCATTGCTCATCATGAGCATTTTCTTTTCCTGCCAAAAACAAAAAATCGCTGTTTTGCAGGGAAAAATCATCATGCCGGCAGAGGAATCTCTCATGCTTAAAAATACTGAGGATGAAGAAGCCATAGCTGATACAGTTGTAATTGACAAGGATGGAAATTATTCTTTCAGTCTGAAACTGGATAAACCAACCTTTTATCAGTTGCGTGTCAGCAGCGATCTGATTCTGGATGTTTTTCTGACACCCGGAGATGAGCTTACCCTCAATATCGACATGACCAAACCCTATGACCAGATTAAATTTACCGGAACCGGAGAAAAACTAAATAACTTTATGTTGGAAAGGTTTATGGCCGACAAATATCAGATGCCTCCGAAGATGTACCTGTTCCGACTCCCGGAAGGTGCATTCAGCCGCACCATGGATTCCATGCTCGATGCACGCAGAAAAGACCTTCAGGATTTCACTTCTTCTCTGCAAAAAGAACTTAAAAGTTCAGCGCAGAAAAAATCACTTGAGTATTTCAAAAAAATATACGAGACCAATCTTTTGTTTGATTATGCCTCCACCTTCCTTGTTTACCGGAATAATTACGGCTATCTGATTCAGCAACCCGACTATACTTTTTCTCCAGAATTTGACAATTACCTGAAAAACGTTGACCTGAACGATGAAAACAATATTTCATCAAAAAGTTTCAGAAGGTTTATCAGCCGTTACATCAGTTCACTGGTGGACCCTGCTTATGAGAAAGACACCATCGCCCAACAATCCGAAACAGGCTATTCTACTATGCGTTATCAGAAAGCAGCTGAAATACTCAAACTGGGAAAAGCCAGAGAGTTTGCACTGTATGAAATAATGCTCGAACAAGTCAATTATTATGGTGTAAAAAATATTGACAAACTCATGAGCATGTTCAGGAAAGACTGCCACAACCAGAATTATCTTAAAAGTATTGAAGAGAAGATTAAGCTTTGGGATAAAATAGCTCCCGGCAAAGATGCTCCGGTGTTTTCTTATCCTGACGAAAACGGCAAAATGTATTCTCTGGCTGATTTTAAAGGTAAGTTGGTCTATTTGGATGTATGGGCTACCTGGTGCGGGCCTTGTGTCGGGGAAATACCTCATTTTGAAAAATTAGCAAAAGAATATACCGGGAAAAACATCATCTTTCTTCAGATTTCTGTGGATGACAATGAAAACGAATGGCGGAATTTTAAGAAGATAATGGCAGATAATGTTATTCAGTTATATGCCGGAGGGTGGCAAAGCAAAATTGCCGATGATTATCTGATTAAATCCATACCACGTTTTATTTTGATTGATCAGGACGGAAAAATCATCGACAACAATGCCTCACGCCCTTCAGATTTAAAAACCCGGGCTTTAATCAATGAACATTTGTCAGCAATCAACTGATTATGCGTGCCATTACCATCGACAAGGAATACGGTAATCTTTCGGAGATGCTTCAAAACCTCCGTGTAACCGACAGGCCTCTTCGTGAGCTGAAAGACAATGAGTTACTTGTTAAAATGGAAGGTGCTCCCTGCAACCCTTCCGATATTGCCTTCCTTCGCGGGATGTATCAGATTAAAAAGGATTTTCCTGCTGTTCCCGGTTTTGAGGGTTCAGGGATTATCATCGCCTGCGGAAAAAATCTTGATCAGTCAGCATTAACAGGTAAGCGTATTTCCTGTTTTATTCAGGATAATGATGATGGAACATGGGCAGAGTACTTCATTGCAAAGGCTGATAATTGCCTGCTTTTAAGGGATGATTTTCCAAAAAATGAAGCCCCTGTTTTTTTTATAAACCCTTTTACTGCCTATGGATTGTTTCAGACTGCTTTGGATAAAGGAGACAGAACAATCGTTTTGAATGCAGCAGCCGGGCAGGTTGGCGGTTTTATCCGTCAATTTGCAAAGGAATCAGGGATTAAGGTAATCAATATTGTCAGAAGGCCTCAGCATGTTGAAAAACTGAAACAGGAAGGAGAAACCCTTGTCCTTAACATGCGTGATAAAAACTTCAGGCAGGATTCTCTGAAAATGTTCAATGAATATCAACCTGAAACAGGATTTGATGCTGTAGCCGGAGATCAAACCTCCTTTCTTCTTGAAATCATGCCCAGATATGCTGAAATTGTGGTTTATGGCGGTTTATCCGGCAACCCACTTTCTGTTGATGTGCTTAAACTTATTTTTGAAAGCAAAAGAATCTCAGGTTTTAATCTTGGTGACTGGATACGGCAGACGGGCCGGCAAAAACTGGAAGAAATCTCTGATAAGCTTCAGCAAATGTTTATTGATGGAATACTCAGGACAAGAATTCAGAAAACCATTACTTTTGATGAAATTCAGCAAGGTCTGTATCAATATCTGACAAAAATGTCGGACGGAAAGGTAATTATCCGGGCAGAATAGATTGCCCTCAGTCGCCCTCAGTCGCTAAGCTCCAGCTTAGTGACTTAAGCTCCTGCTTAATGGCTTAAGCTCCAGCTTAGTGACTTTTACTCCTGCTTAGTGACTTAAGCTCCAGCTTAGTGGCTTAAGCTCCAGCTTAATGTCTCCATAATACAAGCTTCCAAAATGCTAATAGTTTTTAAACCTCAGCAAAATACGATTAAGAACTATGGTTACTCTATTTAAAGTAACTTTTAATCAATCTGATGGCTTCATCTCTTGAATAGCAAATACCCCTGGTATGACGGGCCGGATGTTTGTCAAGCTTTTTAACCAGAAAACGCCAGTACCATCTGCCATTTCTACATTCTTTAATTTCAGCCAGAGGGATGTAAGAATAATTCTGTTCATCTTTGATGTCCAGAAAATACACAAAGCGCCATATCGTACCATAGACATCAGTCGGGATCCAGTTTAAGTTTGCTGCTTTCATAAATTGTCCTAGTAGTTTGTACTGTTTCTTGAAATCCAAAAATATAATAACAATAATACTCTTTGCAAATTTTTTTTCATGATTTCAACATAAAGGTGTTAAAAAGATTTTCTAACGATTCCGCTATCATCCTATGTTTGCAAAAAGAATTTTTATGAAGTCATTGTTCCCCAAAAACATCCTGCCTTTGTTTATTTTAGGCATATTCTTTTTCATTTTCGGATTTGTTACCTGGCTGAATGGAACACTTATCCCCTATCTGAAAATTGCCTGTGAACTCAACACCCTTGAATCCATGCTTGTTGCCTTTTCTTTTTATATTTCCTATTTTGTCATGGCATTGCCATCTTCATTTATTCTAAAAAAGACCGGATTCATCAATGGAATGAGCTTAGGGTTGGTTGTGATGGCTATAGGAGCATTATTATTTATTCCAGCCGCATTAAGCCGCCAGTATTACCTGTTTTTAACAGGATTGTTCGTAATAGGCACAGGTCTCTCTGTACTTCAAACGGCATCCAATCCATACGTAACCATTCTTGGTCCTATTGAAAGTGCTGCCAAAAGAATCAGTATTATGGGTATTGCCAACAAAGTGGCCGGAATTTTAGCTCCCATTATCTTAGGGTCTATTGTTCTGGCAAATGCCGATACCCTTCAGTCTGAGCTTGATCTGTTATCCGGGGATGTCCGCCTTGAGTTTCTTGACTCTTTAGCCAGACGTGTCGTAGTTCCATATTCTGTGATGGCTGCTCTACTCCTTTTTCTTGCTGTTTTCGTCAGGTTTTCAAAATTACCCGAAATAAAACCAACATTATCTGACGATTCAGACAAGTCATCTGCTAAAGAAAAATCATCGGTTTTTTCTTATCCTTACCTTGTTTTCGGGGTTTTTGCCATCTTTTTCTATGTGGGGGCTGAAGTTATTGCCGGTGATACCATTGGTATTTATGGCCAAAGCCAGGGAATACCCCTTTCACTTTCCAAAAACCTGACAGCATTGACGCTTTTCTCTATGGTTTTAGGTTATCTTGCCGGTATTTTTACCATCCCCCGATATCTTTCTCAGGAAAAAGCTTTGTTTATTTCTGTTATTACTGCCATGCTCACCACCCTTTGTATTTATTTCACCAGCGGGTCGTTGTCGGTTTTATTTGTAGCAATACTTGGCTTTTCAAATGCAGTGATGTGGCCTGCTATCTGGCCTTTGGCCATTAAAAATCTTGGCAAACATACCGAAACAGCTTCTGCCTTATTAATCATGGGCATAGCAGGTGGCGCTACCATTCCGCTTTTATATGGCCGCCTGGCAGATATTCATACCATTGGCCATCAGGCTGCTTACCTCATCCTTCTTCCCTGTTATCTGTATATTTTGTTTTTCAGTACAAAAGGACACAAAATTTCATCATGGTAGTTGTTTCTTTCGTAAAAATTCATATATTTCACCCCAAAAAAACATTGAAAAACACTTAAATTTCAAAATTATGAAACAGGTTAAACTGATTTTTGTTGTTCTTTTGGTGCTGTTTTATTGCTCATGCGATAAAATTACCAATATCAGGGTTGAAGCACCCATGACAGCTTTCTTTGATTTCGATCTTGATTCGAACGACCAAAGTCTGAACAAAAGCTTTACAATTGATGTCAATTCTGTTCCTGAATTACAGGATTACCTTGATGTCATTAAAGATTACACCATTAAATCCGTTAAAATCGAGGTGGAAAATTTCCAGGGACAGACAACCTGCGTCATGAACGGGGACATCAAATACAGCTATGCTGATCAGACGAGTGGTATCCTGATGACCACTTTTACCAATGTTGACCTTGCCTCTCTGTACGCAAGCGGTAACAGTTATCAGGTAACCCCTGAAACTGGCGCTTACGATGCCATGTCTGATATTCTGCTGGCTACCAAAAAGCTAAAGATTTATCTAAATGGTTTTACAGATGATGTGCCTGCACAGGGTACCATCAAAATTATCATTCAGACCGAGGCAAAAGTCAGTATTTTTTAAGATAATCAATTGATTATCTGACCTCCATGTATCATCAGGCAGGAAAACTTCTGATTGTTGCCGGAGTAATCCTGATAATTGCAGGTATTATATTATTATTCAGTAATCGCTGGCCAGTAATAGGACATTTGCCTGGAGACATCCGGATTGTGAAGAAAAACTTCACCATCTTTATACCTGTTACGACCATGATTTTACTTAGCCTGATTGTTTCATTACTTTTGTACCTGTTCAGAAAACTTTAATTTTTCTATAACAAACTAAATATCAATTTAATGGAAAAGAATTTCAAGGCAAAATCAGGTTTTTTATGGCTGTTGATTTTTTTGCTGATTATCGTTCTGGCTATCCTGAACATCATCCGCAATGATGAGGATGTATGGATGATTATTTTAAGTGTATTAATCGGTTTTATTTCATTTATCTGCCTTTTCGGGTTGTTTATAGTCTCCCCGAATGAATCCATGGTGATGATTTTTTTCGGGAAATACAGAGGAACGGTTAAAAAGAATGGTTTTTACTGGGCTAATCCGTTTTTTACAAAGAAAAAGATTTCTCTTCGTGCCCGTAATCTCGATAGTCAGGCCATTAAAGTAAATGACAAGCTGGGAAATCCGGTCATGATCAGCGTTATTCTGGTGTGGAAAGTCGAGGATACTTTCAAAGCAGTATTTGATGTAGATAATTATGAACATTTTGTCGGGATACAAAGCGAAGCTGCCACACGCAAGCTGGCAGGACTCTATCCTTATGATGACATTGAATCACCGGGAGCTGATATTACACTGCGAAGTGGTGGTGAAGAAGTCAATCATCAGCTTGAAAAGGAACTTCAGGAAAGGCTTGAAATAGCAGGAATCAAGGTCATTGAATCGAGAATTTCCAATCTGGCTTATGCCCCTGAAATAGCCAGTGCCATGCTTCAGCGTCAGCAGGCAACTGCCATTGTAGCCGCCCGTTTCAAAATCGTTGAAGGTGCTGTCAGCATGGTGGAAATGGCACTTGAACAGATTACCCAAAAGAATATTGCCCGTTTCAGCGAAGAAAAAAAGGCCGAAATGGTTAGCAACCTGATGGTGGTGCTTTGCTCTGAAAAAAATGCCACACCTGTTGTAGAATTAGGTTCTTAAACCATTTGTTCAGTAATATTTCTTCAGAAAAATACAGGATTAAAGTTTATTTTCAGGCTGCTTTTAACAAATAAGGATTATAGGTTCGTATGGATTAACTACATCCGACAATATTGAATTCCTATCTTTGCGGCTTCCAAAAGGATTAAAAATACTTCAGTAATGACTGATTACGACTTTAAATCTATTGAAAAATTCTGGCAGAACTATTGGATTGAAAAAAAAACCTATCGGGTTGACATCAAACACAACAAGCCAAAATACTATGTACTCGATATGTTTCCATATCCATCGGGAGCAGGTTTGCATGTCGGGCACCCGCTCGGATATATTGCTTCCGATATTTTTTCAAGATATAAAAGGCTGAAAGGCTTTAATGTACTTCACCCGATGGGATTCGATGCTTTCGGGCTTCCAGCCGAACAATATGCTATACAGACCGGCCAGCACCCCGCCATCACCACCATGAACAACATTGCCCGCTACAAAGAGCAACTGTCAAAAATTGGTTTTTCATACGATTGGGATCGTGAAGTCATTACCTGCGACCCAAAATACTACAAATGGACACAATGGACTTTTATCCAGTTGTTTAATCATTATTTTGATTTAAAACTCAACAAAGCAGAGTCTATTGATAAGTTGATTTCTGCATTTGAAACAGCAGGAACATCCGGTATTAATGCAGCCTCCAGCCAGGAACTTACATTTACTGCTGATCAATGGAAAAGCTTTGACGAAAAAAAGAAAAGTGAAATATTGATGAACTACCGTCTGGCTTATCAAGCGGAGACCACCGTCAACTGGTGTCAGGAACTTGGAACCGTACTGGCAAACGATGAAGTCAAAGATGGCCTGTCTGTCAGAGGCGGATTTCCGGTAATCAAAAAGCCTATGAAACAATGGCTTTTAAGGGTTTCGGCCTATAGTGAAAGATTGCTTTCAGGGCTTGAGAATCTCGATTGGAGCGATTCGCTCAAGGAAATGCAGCGAAACTGGATTGGCAAATCGGAAGGTGCCCTGATCAATTTCAGGCTCGATAATCCGGAAAACACTCAGATTGAAGTATTTACCACCCGCCCCGACACCTTGTTTGGCTCTACTTTCATGGTTCTGGCTCCCGAACATCCTATAGTTGAAAAAATTACCACTGAAGAATATAAGGAAGCCGTATTCTCTTATATTGAAAATACCAAAAAGAAAACCGAACGCGACAGAATTGCTGAAACAAAAAAAATAACAGGACAATTTACAGGTGCTTATGCTATCCATCCATTTTCAGGAGAAAAACTACCCGTGTGGATAGCCGACTATGTTTTGTGGGGTTACGGAACAGGTGCCATCATGGCCGTTCCGGCACACGATAGCCGCGATTATGCTTTTGCCCGCCATTTCGGATTGAAAATCATTGAAGTGGTGAGTGGAGGAAATATTGAATTATCGGCTTATGAGGCAAAGGAAGGGAAAATGATTAATTCCGGTTTTCTGAACGGACTGGAAGTAGCAGACGCCATCAAAGCCATGATCGAAAGAATAGAAGAAAAAGGCATCGGGAAAGGGAAAACCAACTACCGTATGCGGGATGCTATTTTCAGCCGCCAGCGCTACTGGGGCGAACCTTTTCCGGTTTATTACAAAGACGGGATTCCTCATGTACTGAATGAAGATGACTTGCCGCTTACTTTACCCGAAATAGATAGTTTTCAACCTTCATCGAGCGGTGAGCCACCACTGGCAAAGGCTAAAAACTGGAAAACAAAAGACGGCTTTCCGCTTGAACTCGATACCATGCCCGGATTTGCCGGTTCCAGTGGATATTATCTTCGTTATATGGATCCTCAAAATGATGATCGTTATTTTTCAGAAGAAGCAGTCAGTTACTGGAAAGATGTTGACCTCTATATCGGTGGTACAGAGCATGCAACCGGGCACCTGATTTATGCACGTTTCTGGAATAAATTTCTGTATGATATCGGCTATTCCGTGGTGGATGAACCATTTAAAAAACTGGTCAATCAGGGAATGATTCAGGGGAGGTCAAACTTTGTTTACCGCATCAATCATGAAAAATATGCCGAATATCTGCTTTGGGAAAGAATCAAAGACAATCAACTCGGAACTGAATTTAAAAGGAATTACAAGGAAGGGCACCGTACATTCGACATCTTCTGCGAGGAAAAAAAGATAATCATAGAAATCAGGCAGATAAAGAAACTTGAAAAGCTTGAAAGTAAATATCAGGAATATGCCCGGCAGGCTGGTTATCACATCCTGTTGATACCTGTTTATATGGTTCTTTATCAGATAGATAAAGTGTTAAAGACCATTAAAGATCTGATTGATGGAAAAGAAATTGAATCCCTTTTGAGGCAGGAACCTGTTTCTTTGAAGCCCATGTTTGTATCGTACCACATTCCCGGCAGGGAACTTTTTTCCACGGAACTGCATGTGGATGTAAATCTGGTGGGAAACGACATCCTTGATATTGAAAAATTCAGAAAATGGAGGCCGGAGTTTCAGGAGGCTGAGTTTATTCTTGAAAACGGCAGATATGTATGCGGATGGGCAGTTGAAAAAATGTCAAAATCACTGTATAATGTCGTCAATCCGGATGATGTCATCGAAAAATATGGTGCCGATACCTTCAGGATGTACGAAATGTTTTTAGGCCCTATTGAGATGCATAAACCATGGAGTACTGATGGGATCGAAGGGGTTTTTAAATTTTTGAAAAAATTCAGAAACCTCTACTATAATTCTGAGGGAAATTTTTCACTCGACAGCTCTTTGCCTGATGAAGCTGAATTAAAAATCCTGCATAAAACTATCAAAAAAATAGAAGACGACATCAACAAACTGTCGTTCAACACCTGCGTCAGCAGTTTCATGATAGCAGTCAATGAACTTAGCAAACGCAACTGCAGGAAAAGGCAGATATTGGAGCCACTGATTATTCTGATTTCACCATTTGCACCCCATATAGCAGAAGAACTCTGGAAAGAATGCGGACACTGCCACTCCGTTACCACTACTATCTGGCCGGAATTCAACCCCGAATACCTGACAGAAGACAGTTTTGAATATCCTGTCTCCATCAATGGCAAACTGAGGCATAAAAAAACATTTTCGCTGGATGCAGAAAATGAATTCATTGAAAATGAGATCAGAAGCGATCCTGTTGTTTTGAAATGGGCAGAAGGAAAAAGCATCAGGAAAATCATCATCGTCCGCTCTAAAATCATCAATGTGGTTATCAGTTAAAATTAATTCCGATATTATATACAAAGGCTTTACTTTTGTGCATCTTTTAAATCCTGACTTATGAAAAAAACAGGTTTATTTTACGGGTATAAAGGCGGCAACACGGAAGAAGTAGCCCAGATCATAGCAAAGGAATTTAATGCCGGGGAAATTGACGTTCACGACCTTAGCAAAATTTCTTTTCTGTTACTCGAAGAATATGACAATTTTATTTTTGGTATTGCAACCGTTGGCGCTGACAACTGGACAGATGTTACCACTAAAAACACCTGGGATAATTTTTACATGTTGCTTGAAAAACTTGATGTAAAGGGGAAAAAAGCGGCTATTTATGGTCTTGGCAACCATATTTTATATCCCGATCATTTCTGTGACGACATGGGAATACTCAAAGCCCGGCTAACGGCTCAGGGAATTGAGGTGGTGGGCTATACCCCTGCTTCAGAATATCAGTTTACCGGTTCAAAAGCTCTTGAAGGCGATAAATTTGTTGGTTTACCCATCGATCACGACAATGAACCTGAACTCACCCAAGAGAGAGTCAGAAAATGGGTGAAAAAAATTAAAAAAGAGTTTATTTGATAAACAATTCCCATCACTTTTATCCTTCCCAATATTTTTTCTGAAAAAAATTTTTACTTCCCAAAAAACAATTAGGTTTGTGAAGTTAAAAATTGTCAAAATTCTTAGAAAATGAAAAACACGCCTATTAATTTTGAAGTTGTCAGCAGGAAAATAAAAGAAAGTGGGATAGAAAATATTGGAAGAGCATCCATCAGGGAATTATTGAAAGTAGTCAATCAGATTGAAACTGAAACCGGAGAAAAATATATCCGGATGGAAATGGGTGTTCCCGGCCTGCCACCTTCCGCCATTGGTGTCAATGCTGAAATTGAAGCACATAAAAACGGTGTTGCTGCCATTTATCCGAATATTGAAGGGATTCCGGAATTAAAAACAGAAATCAGCCGTTTTTGCAAACTTTTTCTGAATATTGACATCCCTGTTCATTGCTGCATCCCGACTGTCGGTTCCATGATGGGGGGATTTGCCGCTTTTATGACACTCGGCAGATTGTATAAAGGCAGAGACGCTACTTTATTTATCGATCCGGGATTCCCTGTTCAGAAACAACAGCATAAAGTACTGGGACAACCATTTGAAAACTTTGATGTTTATAATTACAGGGGAGACAAACTCAGAGACAAGCTGGAAAGCTATTTATCCACAGGCAGGTTTGTTTCTCTGCTTTACAGCAATCCCAACAATCCCAGCTGGATATGTTTTACAGAAGAAGAATTGAAAGTGATAGCTGAGGTGGCTTCAAAATACAATGTAACAGTCATTGAAGATCTTGCATATTTTGGAATGGACTTCAGAAAAGATTATTCCCATCCGGGTATTCCTCCTTTTCAACCTTCTGCCGCTCACTATACCGATAATTATATTTTACTGATATCGAGTTCAAAAGCATTCAGCTATGCCGGGCAACGCATCGGAATGATGGTCGTTTCTGAAAAATTATTCAACACGGTGAGCCCCGACCTGAAAAGATTTTATTCCTCCGACCGTTTTGGTCATGCTTTGATTTTCGGAACTTTGTATGCTATCAGCTCAGGCACTTCACATACGCCTCAGTTTGGCCTTGCTGCCATCCTGAAAGCGGTCAATGACGGAGTTTATAATTACCGGGAAGAAGTGATGGACTATGCAGAAAAGGCAGCTATCATGAAAAAAATGTTTACCGACAATGGTTTTTACATTGTTTATGACAAAGACCTTGATGAGCCGATAGCCGATGGATTTTATTTCACCTTTGCCTATCCGGGCTTTACAGGCGACCAGCTTGTGGAAGAATTGCTATATTATGGTATCAGTGCAATTTCATTGTCCATCACAGGCAGTGAACGCAATGACGGGGTCAGGGCGTGTGTATCGTTGGTCAACCGCTCTCAGTTCCCCGACCTGAAAAGCAGGCTGGAACAATTCAGGAAAAATCATCCGTAATTACTCAGCCATTTCAGTCGTTCGAGGTTTAAAATCCTGATTTTTTTTCCTTGCGTTTCTATGATTTTTTCATCAATGAACTGGGATAAAGTACGACTGGCATTCGATGCTGTCATATTCGACAAGTCGGCAAGATCATTTCTGCCAAGCGATATGTCAAGTGTTCCATCTTCAGAATTTGTACCAAAACGGTTGTATAAAATCAGCAAGGCTTCAGCCAGCCTGCCCCTGATGTGTTTCTGGGTCAGATTAACGATGCGGGTCTTTGCTTCACCAAGTTCAATGGCAAGCCGCTTGACAATTCTTAACCCAAGCATGGGATCCTGCGAAATAACATCAAGTACAACTTCTTTGTCGATATGGCAAACGGTAGAGTCTTCGAGGGCAACAGCCGATGAATTGTATCGTTCCCCTGCAAATAAAGCCCTGTAGCCTATTAATTCAATCGGCCTGGCCAAACGTATGATCTGTTCCCGCCCTCCTATTCCTTCCTTGATAATTTTGACCTTCCCACGATTCAGGCAAATCAAACCGGTCGGCAGATTGCCCTCTTTAAATATCATCTCGCCTTTCTTATATTCACAGTGAACTTTTGCGTCATTAATTCTTACTTTATGCTCATCAGAAATGTCAGTAAATAAAGAATTTTCCCTGTTGGTGCATTCAAAACAATGAACTTTATTACGGCATTGAAAAAGAATATCTTCCATAATCCAGCATTAAAGGAAGTGCAAAGATAATCAGTTTCAGGTAAATACTAACAATTTTTACACTTTATCAAGTCCCTGTTTTAAATCGGCAATAATATCTTCAACATCCTCAATACCAATAGATAAGCGTATTAAATCATCTGTAATGCCAGCTTTATTTTTTTCTTCGGCTGACACTTTTGAGTGCGTCATGGATGCAGGATGCTGAATCAGCGACTCCACACCACCCAGTGAAACGGCAAGAAGGATTAGTTTTACATTGTCGAGCAGTGTCTGAGCAGCCTTAAAGCCACCTTTTAGCCCAAAACTCATCAAAGCACCCGCTTTCTTCATCTGGCGGATTCCCGTTTCATATTGTTCATGAGAAGTAAGTCCCGGATATTTTATCCATGCTACTTTAGGATGAGATGAAAGAAATTCAGCTACTTTCATGGCATTTTCCACAGACCGGTCGATACGGACGGCCAGGGTCTTTAACCCTCTCTGCACCAGATAAGCCTGATGGGGATCCATATTGCAGCCAAGGTTAATCATCATGCTGCGTAAAGTATCGTAAAGTTTTTTCTCTTTGGCAATGATAATTCCGCCAACAATATCGGCATGGCCGTTAATAAATTTTGTAACTGAATGAAAAGAAATATCGGCACCCAAATCGATGGGCTTTTGCAGGTATGGACTGCAAAAGGTATTGTCAACCACCAGTATTAAACCATATTCTCCGGCAATTTCCGAACAGGCCTGAATATCAGTAATATCAATTGTCGGATTGGCAGGGGTTTCAATGTACAGCATTTTCGTATCCGGACGGATAGCTTTCCTGATGTTTTCAGCATGCGTGGTATTGATATAAGTGGACTGAATACCAAACCTGCATAATTGTTTTTCCATGATACCACGGGCGGGGCCGTACACGGCATCCGTACTGACTATATGATCGCCTGAACTCAGCAAAGCCAGATATATGGTTGAAACGGCTGCCATCCCGGAACTTACGGCAATTCCTCCATAGCCATTTTCGAGTGCAGCCATTTGTCTTTCAAGGGCGTCAATGGTTGGATTTCCTATCCGTGTATAAATGTATCCGTCTTCCTCCCCTGAAAAGCACTTCGCTCCGTGCTCAGTACTTTTAAATTTGAATGTGGAAGTCTGATAGATAGGGACTGTTGCACTACCATACTGGTCGTCAATGTCAGCAGCATGTATCAGTTTTGAGTTAAAACCCAAATCTTTTTCATGACCATGTCCATTTTTTTCATCATTGTGATTCATATTGATTTTCTGATTAAATCTTTTTGCAAATATTATTTTACATCAGCAAAGATACCAGCATAAATGATTAGCAGATAAAAAAACAAATAATTTCATCTGATTACACTGATATTTGCAGTACAAAACTGCCGGTGATTTTAGCACAATGCACATAAAAGACATTAGCGGAATAATACTTTGCGGAGGCAAAAGCAAACGCTATGGAAGTGATAAAGGCCTTGCTTTTTATCATGGTAAACAACTGATTCAGCATGCAATTGAAAAACTGATTCCTTTGTGTGATGAAATACTTATCTCTTCCAACAATAACAATTACCATCATTTTGGATATCCCTGCATTGCCGATGATATTAAACAGGCAGGGCCTGCATCAGGAATATTATCCGCCATGAAAAAGGCAAAACATGAAAATTGCCTGGTGCTTGCCTGCGACATGCCCGATGTCCCGTCTGAGCTGTTTTCATTTTTACTGGAAGAAAAAAAGGATTCCGACATTGTTGTCCCTGTTCATGATGGCCTTATTGAACCGCTTGCTGCCTTGTATCTTAAAAGCCTGAGCAGTAAACTTGAACCCATACTTAACAAGGGTATTTTTAAAATGACAACCATTCTTTCGCATTTTAAAACCTGTTATTGTGAGGTGAGTTCACAGGAATTTTATCATAAAAATATCTTCCGTAACATCAACTACATGGAAGACATTGACTGATAATATCTTTACAATAATATTGGTTGATACGGTAATCAGTCAGATTAGGTTTTAGATTATGATTTTTGATTTACGATTTATGATTTTTGGTAAGGAATTATGGTGTTTTTGTGCCTATGTCTGCTGTCTGCGTAATAAAATACAATTGATTGAAAAATTCTGACTATTTAATAATCAATCAGTTAAAGTCATGAATTGTTAGTCTGAAAATATCCGAAGATGTGTATCAGGAAATTTCATTTAAAAACGTGCTGAAAAACATAAAAAATTAAGAAAAGCATAAAAATTAAATTATCTAAGATTGTACTCAGTTAATAATGTAGTCATTTACTTTAAATGCAAAGTTTTATATGAAAACAAGCAGGAGGGAGTTTATAAAAATCAGCTCAGCAGGAGCGGCAGGTCTGGCCATCACCGGATCGGCACTGAAACTTTTTGCAGGGAAGGATAAAGAATTGGAAAAACTGCTCAAAAGCGGAGAAGTAAAACGTTATCCTACTTATTGTGAAATATGTTTCTGGAAATGTGCCGGATGGACTTATGTCAACAAAGAAGGAAAAATCTGGAAAGTTGTTGGTAATGAAGAAGACCCGCATTGCAACGGAAGGCTTTGCCCGAGAGGAACAGGCGGAATAGGAAGTTATTATGATGAAGACCGCCTGAAAAAGCCCCTGATACGTGTTTCAAAAAACGGCAAACAGGAATTCAGGGAAGCCACATGGGATGAAGCCTTTGAAGTCATAGCTTCAAAGATGAAAAAAATAGCTGCTGAGCACGGGCCGGAATGTATAGCACTTTTCAATCACGGCACGGGAGGCAAATATTTTACTACCCTGATGAAAGCATTTGGAAGCGGAAATATTACGGCTCCTTCCTTTGCTCAGTGTCGCGGTCCAAGGGAAGTTGGATTTAATTATACCTTTGGCGAAACCGTTGAATCTCCTGAGCGAACCGACATTATCAATGCCAGATGTATGGTACTGATTGGTTCTCACTTAGGTGAAAACATGCACAACAGTCAGGTTCAGGAAATGTCGGATGCCATCGACAGAGGAATTACCCTGATAACAGTTGATCCACGTTATTCAACTGTTGCCAGCAAATCTAAATTCTGGTTGCCCATCAAACCGGCTACCGACCTTGCCCTGCTGTTAGCATGGATTCATGTCCTGATTTATGATGAACTATACGATAAAGAATACATTGCCAGGTATGCCACCGGATTTGAAGAACTGAAAGAGCATGTAAAAGACATGACGCCTGAATGGGCATACGGAATTACAACCATTAAACCGGATATTATCCGCAAGACGGCTTATGAAATGGCCAATGCCAAACCCTCCGTCATTGTCCACCCGGGGCGCCATGTTACCTGGTACGGAGACGATACACAACGTTCCCGCGCTATTGCCATTCTGAATGCATTGCTGGGTTCATGGGGAAGAAAAGGCGGTTTTTACCATCCTTCTAAAGTTTCTGTGCCTGATTTTCCACATCCGGAATTCCCCCAACCTAAAAGAACATGGCGGGATGTTTATCCGGATAAATATCTGCTCGCTGATGAAGTAGTATCAACAGGTATTTGCGATGCTTCTATCCCCGGACTTGGTTCTGCCTGTAATTTTAAAGGCTGGATTGTGTACGCCACCAATCTTCTGGCAGCCCTACCCGACCAGCGTAAAACCATAGAAGCTATCAACAACCTTGATTTACTCGTAGTTATCGATACCATGCCTGCCGAACTGGCTGGTTATGCAGATGTTGTTCTTCCTGAATGTACGTATCTGGAAAGATATGATATACTCCGCAATTCACCCATGAAAGAAGCCTATATCGCATTAAGGATGCCGGCTGCAGAACCCATGTATGATTCCAAACCCGGATGGTGGATCGCCAAACAACTGGCAGAAAAACTCGGTTTAGGAGAGTATTTCCCTTACAAAGACATGGAAGAAATGCTCGACTGGCAATTAAAACAATTAGGGTCTTCGCTCGAGGAAATGAAGAAAATTGGTGTTAAAAAACTGCCTCAATTTAACAGTAAGTTATATTTCGAAGAAAATGAAGACGTTGAATTCAATACTCCTTCAGGTAAAATAGAGTTATATTCACAGGTATTTGCCGATCATGGTTTTGACCCGATTCCGGTTTACCAGCCACATCCCGAACCTCCGGAAGGTTATTACCGTCTGAATTACGGCAGGGCACCCATGCATACTTTCAGCCGTACAGCCAACAACCCCAACCTGACCGATCTGATGGACGAAAATACGCTATGGGTAAATCCCCGTGTAGCCAGTGAATGGGGTATCGAAAACGGGCAGTATATCTGGATTAAAAATCAGGACGGAGTTGTTTCATCTTTCCCGATTAAAGTCAGAATTACCGAAAGGATTCGCTGGGACAGTGTCTTCATGGTTCACGGATTCGGACAAACCAATAAATACTATACAAGAAGCTACGGCAGAGGTGCTTCCGATACCCAGATGATTACCAATATTATGGAAGATAAAATTATGGGTGGCACCGGGATGAGGGGAAACTTTGTTACTTTTTTAACTGAAAAACCAGGAAAGGAGGTTGTGTCATGAGATACGCAATGGCCATTGATACAAAGAAATGTGTCGGATGCAGCGACTGTGTGGTCGCCTGTCAGACTGAAAATAATGTCCCCATTGGATATTGCCGCGATTGGGTGGTAGAAGTCATGAACGGAACATATCCCCAGCTTGAAATTGAAATTCGCTCTGAGCGGTGCAATCATTGTGATAACTCGCCTTGTGTCAGGTGTTGCCCGACAGGTGCCAGCCATATCGAAGAAGGCGGAATTGTTCTGGTTACTCATCACCGCTGTATCGGATGTGGAGCATGCATTTCTTCCTGCCCTTACGATGCACGTTATTCTCACCCCGATGGGTATGTCGATAAATGTACTTTCTGCCATCACCGGGTGGTGAAAGGTGAACAACCGGCATGTGTGGCTGTTTGCCCGACAAAATGTATGTATTTTGGCGACCTTGACGATGCCAACAGCGATGTTTCCAAAATACTTAAGCTCAGGAAATATAAGACGCTTGCTCCTGAAGCAGGTACAAAACCTCAAATTTATTATCTCATTTAATTAAATTCAAAAGCTATGAGAGAAGAAATCATCATCAGCGGAAGAATGAATCCCAATATTGACCCTGTATTGCATATCTGGCACTGGCAAATTCCCACTTATCTGTTTTTAGGGGGGTTGGCCGCAGGACTGATGTTCTTTGCTGCACTTTTTACTATCCAGAAAAAAGATAAACTCTATCCTACTGCTGTCAAATGGGGTTCTTTTCTGGTTCCCTTCGCCATTATTATCGGACTTCTGATGCTTTTCCTCGACCTGAAACATAAATTGTTTTTCTGGCAGCTTTATACTACCGTACGCTGGGAATCACCTATGTCGTGGGGTGCATGGACATTATTGTTCGTAACTTTTATCTCCATCATCTGGTGCCTGACCTACCTCAACGAACTGATGGACTTGTGGAAAGGGAAGAAAAAATGGCTCGATAAATGGATAGAACGGACAGAAAAACTGATTGACAATAATAAATGGCTCAAAAACTTTATTGCCTGGTCAACCCAAAACAGAATTGCCTTTGCCTGGGCAATGATTGTGCTGGGAGTAATTTTAGGCATTTATACCGGTATTCTACTTTCGGCATTTAATGCCCGTCCGCTCTGGAACACTTCAATTTTAGGCCCTTTATTTATGGTTTCCGGCTTTTCAACTGCTGCTGCTGCTATCATGTGGATGTCGAAAAATCATGAAGAAAAAGTTGCATTCGGCAAAATTGACTTACTGCTTATCGCCATTGAACTGTTTTTCATCGTCCACCTTTTTATGGGTTTTCTCGCCAGTACAGAAGTTCAGATTGAAGCTGCCAAAATGTTTCTTGGCGGAGAATATACGACAGTATTCTGGGTGTTTGTTGTCGGAGCCGGACTGGTCATACCTGCTTTTCTTGAGATTTTAAAACTAAGTGGTTTTAAAGTCCCTGTTTTCATCCCTTCTTTCCTGATTCTTCTTGGCGGAATTATTTTCAGGTTTATTATGGTCGAAGCCGGACAGGTAACAAGATATTTATACTAACAGCAGAAAAAGAGATGAATGATAACAGGTGTTTTGAATATTTTAAGTTTTATTCCTCAGCCTCGCTTACTGCAGTCTGGCAGAGGACTCCTGAAAAATCAATCATTACTTTTTCACTTAGACTTTTCAGCATACATTATAAAAAACAATAGAATTTTTTAACTTAATTGCCATGAATGACAGAAGCAAAACTTACATGAACCCTTATCTGGCAGGTGTACTGCTTGGTATCGTATTATTAATGACCTATTATGTAACAGGCAGAGGCCTGGGGGCCAGCGGTGGTATTAAAAGTGTTGTGGTAGCCATCAGTAATTTCATCAGCCATTCAGCCACCGTCAACAATAAGTATTTTGGCGGAATACTGGCCAATGAAAGTTCTCCGCTGAAAGCATGGCTTTTTATTGAGCTGTTTGGGGTATTAATCGGAGCTATCATCTCCGGATCAATCATGGGAAGGATGAAGCTAAAAGTTGAACATTCCCCGAAAATTTCAGCCAGAAGAAGATTGGTTTTTGCCACACTGGGTGGTATCTTGTTTGGAATAGGCTCTCAATTCGGTCGTGGATGTACGAGCGGAGCCGCCCTCAGTGGACTTGCCCTGCTTTCCACCTCAGGCTTTGTGGCCATGATGACCATTTTTGGCGGAGGTTATCTCTTTGCTTATTTCTTTAGAAAAAACTGGATTTAACATTTTAAAAATCAATAATATGGGACCATTAATACCTAACGGAATTGTCAGTGGCGACTGGAACCTCGTATTTGCCTTTATTTTTGGCATGGCTTTCGGCTTTATTCTCGAACAGGCAGGTTTTTCCTCTTCCCGCAAACTGGCCGGTGTGTTCTATGGCTACGATTTTGTCGTACTCCGTGTATTTTTTACCGCTGCTGTTACCGCAATGATTGGCCTTACCTTTTTCCATTATTTCGGATGGGTCGATTTGAATCAGCTCTATGTCGTTCCTACTTATCTTTATTCTGCTATCGTTGGCGGCTTAATCATGGGACTGGGCTTTATTCTGGGAGGTTTTTGCCCGGGTACCAGTTTTTGCGGTGTAGCGATCGGAAAAATTGACGCCATGTTCTTTGCTGGCGGAATGGGCATCGGCATTTTCATTTTCGGCTGGTTGTTCCCGCTTTTTGAAGGTCTTTACAACAGTAAAAATCTTGGAAGTGTCCTTGTTTATCAGTCTCTCGGTGTCCCCCGCTGGATATTTGTTTTCGGTTTTGCTGCTTTGGCGCTCATCGCATTTGTAATAACCGATAAAATTGAAAAAAACGTTAAAAAAGTTGATTATTAGGCTTATGAAAAAAACTTATCTTTTCCTCATTATCATAGCTTTCATCGGGGCGGTAATAGCTGCACTGCTTCCCGAAAAAGACTATAGCAAAAAAGAAATCAGTCCCGAAATTCTTCAGGCTGAACTTAACCTTCATTCAAGATTCTTCTCTACCGACAAGGTCGCTGATTTACTTATTAATAAAGATCCCTCCCTGTTGCTGATAGATGTCAGAAATGAAAGCGACTATAATAAATATCATCTTCCGGGAGCCATCAACATTCCATTATCAAAACTGAACGACAGCAGTTCGCTTGAATTTTTATCAATGGACTTTAAAAACAAGGTCTTTTACTCCAATGGTACTACTGATGCCACAGCAGCCTGGATGATTGCAAGAAGAAATTCATTCGAAAAAATCTTCATCCTTGAAGGAGGACTTAACAAATGGTATGAAACTATCATAAACCCTGTCAGGCCGGAAGGAGCTGAAGCAACGATAACGGCACTCGACAAATACAGTTTCAGGCTGGCAGCAAGTCAGTATTTCACCAATAAAAATGTCAGTCAGGCAGCAGAAACCAAAAAACCTGCAGCTGCTGAGAAAAAACCTGTTAAAGTAACCAAAAAGAATTCTCCAGGCGGTGGTTGTTAAAATTAAAATGTTAGCTTATGAAAAGTAAAATAAACTGGATACTCATTGTAGTAATTCTCTTCATTGTATTGATTATCATTGGATTTCTGACGCTTAGAAAACCGGCATTTTCCTACAAAATGACCTCTGACGAAATCATTCAGAAATATTTAAAAGCTGAAGATGCAGTTAGTCCTGAAAACCTGAATGATCTGATGAAGAAAAATGACTTTTTACTGGTGGACATCAGAAAGCCATCGGATTTTGTAAAAAAACATCTTGAAAACGCTGTAAATGTCCCTTTTGCTGATTTATTATCAGAGGATTACAAAAGTCTTTTTACTGACCCCAGACAAAAAATCATTTATGCAAATAATGAATCGAATGCGCTTCAGGCATGGATGATATTGACCCAGATCGGGTATCAGAACCTGAAATATCTGAAAGGTGGCTATTATGCTGCGACCTGCATTCTTGAAGCAGATACCTCTTTTAATCGTAAACAGATTTCCGATGAGAACCTGCTGTATGATTTTTCGGATATTGGACAACAGACTACCGAAACGGGTAAAACTACAGTCTCTTCTGCCGGTAAAACAAATAACCCTGTTCCCGTAAAACCAAGGAAAAGTCAACCTTCAGGAGGTTGTTAAAATCCAAAATAATATCCTGAAAAGCCCAGTATCAGGGCAGTGATTACTTTAATCAGTTTGACAACTGCAAAGCTTTTTTTCGATTCGGCAAGCAAAGGCAAGGCACCGTGTCCATCCTGAACAACAGAATTGGCCAGCAAAACACTAAACGGAATGATATTACTCAGAAAAAGAGTAATAAAAACGATATGAGGGCCTGACTGCGGAATAATCCCGACCAGAACGGCTAAAACAATTATAATCATAAGGTTTGCCTCAACCCATCTGTTCACATCAAAGTATTGTAAAACAAAATGAATGACCAGCAAAGTAGCAAAAATCCAGATGAAGATTTTCATAAAATGTTTCTTCAATAAATGCTCCCAAAGATGATGCTGCAGGTAATGATCCGATACGGTGGAAACAATAAACAAAGCAACAAGTGTCGTAATCAAAGCGGTGATGTTCAGCCATAATGATTCAGAATGATGTTCTTGTTCATTCATATTAAAACCATTCAGGAAATGACCATGTTCATGATTGAGTGAACCACTCATTAAGGCAATAAAGAAAATTATTAATCCGCCAATGAGAATGGCTCTTTGAAAACTGATATTTTTAAGCTGCGGGACAATCTCAGAGGTTTTAAATGTAAAACATTCCTCCTCCCCTTCATGATATTCATAATGAGTAGATTCTGTTTTCAGGAAACTTTTGTTTCTGAAAAAATAAGCTGACATTCCCCCGGCAATCAGGGATAAGACAAACAGAATCAGGCTGATATTAAAAAATGTCGCAGGAGAGGAAGATAATAATATGTAAGCTTCATCTCCAATGGTGGAAATCATGGCAGCCAGAAGGGCAGAAAACCTGAAAGTACGGTGAATGTAAAGGCTTACAACCGTATATGTGCCCAGACAACCCGGAATCAGTCCGAGAAAGGAAGCAAATATTATCTGAAGCCACTCTGATTTCTGAAAAGGCATGCTCCATCTCCCCCTTGTCAGAATGGTTATATATTCCAGCAACATCATCATGGAAAATACAAAGCCGGTAATCATCAGGGTATTCCGGATTATTTCACTCATACATCCTCGTTTTTTCTTTTTAAAACTTTTGCTGAAATGCTGATGCTGAATTCATAAAGCATATACATCGGTATTGCCAGTATCAGCTGACTGAGAATATCGGGAGGTGTTAGAATGGCAGCCAAAACAAGTATTACGATAATCGCATGTTTACGGTATTTTTTCATAAACTGAGGGGTCATCAGGCCAAGCCTCGACAATAAATAGGTAATTACCGGTAATTCAAAGACAATTCCTGAGGCGAAGCATATACTTGATAAATTGTTGATATAACTTGTCAGGTTGATAGTATTTTGTATGGTTTCGCTTACAATATAATTTGCCAGAAAATTGACTGATAAAGGCACAATCATAAAATATCCGATCAATACACCAATAAAGAATAACAGATTTATGGAGAAAATGGTGGCAGAAGCGACTTTTTTCTCTTTTTCGTACAGAGCAGGACTGACAAATTTCCAAAGTTCAAAAACAATGTAAGGAAAACCGATAATAATACCTGCCAGAAACGAAATCTTAAAATGTGTCGAAAACTGTCCCCCCAGGCTAATGTTGATCAGTTGTAAAGGCGTATCATTTATGCATAGCTTAGGATTATTGAAATAATCGGCTGCCATGCAAAAAATTTTATTGGTCAGAAACCATGGTTCAGTAGGGCCGAGTATGATAATATCAAAAACGATACGTTTGAAAATAAAAGCTAAAGCAGAAATGATAATAACCACCAGTGCACTTCTGAACAAATGCCCCCTGAGTTCATCAAGGTGTTCGAAAAATGTCATTTCCTTTCGTTCGGTCATCTTTTTCTTTTCATTTTTAATCGCTAAAAAGTAAATTCAAGATCAGGATTTCCTGACTTTCCCATTTTGTATAAATGTTCCCTGACTTTCTGTGCCCATTCATGATGAGAAAACCTGTTGTCAAACACTTGCCATGAAATGGGTTTTCCGATAATGACATGAACCGTTCTTCCTTTTTTATTAAAAAATTCATGCGGTAAAAGAGCCAGCTCGAGAGTCAGTTTGATGCCAATCATCCTTCTGAAAGTTGAGACAAAATAAAAAAGCCAAGAATTATGACCTTCAAAATAAAAAGGGACAAGATCGCGTTTACAACTGACCGCTTTTGATATAAAACTTTTTTTCCATTCAATATCCTGGACTTTCCAATTGATAAACCTCGAAACCAATCCTGCCGGAAAGTGGGTTATGGGCATATCGGATTCATATATTTTTTCGAGCTCTTCCACATATTTGCGTGAAGTACTTCCGTACACATTCACCATCATGACATACTTCCTCAGGTTAGGAACATATTTAAATGCCTCATTACCTATTGCCCTGAAATCGTGATACTTGTCCAAAACTGTTTTGGTAAGTACCAGTCCATCCAGAACTCCAAAGGGATGATTGGCAAAAAAGAAACAATGCGGACGTTCGGGAAGGTTATGTAATCCTTCTGCATGGATTTTAATATCCATCAGCTCAATGATTTTATTATGAAAATCAACACCTTCCAATCCATCAGTGATGGCAAGGTACTCATTCATCCGCTTTTCATAAATGATTTTTGAGATGATTCTGATAATGAACTTCGGAAGTTTTTTCAAAAATTCAGAATTGCTTTCCCTGATGCTCTTTTCAATATCAATTACCCCCATACCTCCCGTTTGTTTTTACGTTTCTCAGATTTCTTTGATGGATAAATCCGGCTCACAAAAGTAGCTGTTTTTATTGTTGTATAGCTCTGGTGGTTCAATACAACAATATCAATGAAAGTGAATATTATCATACATTACTCAATCTATGACCTTTTACCCTTAATTTTACACAGAGGAAAAATCATTTAAAAACAGTAAAAAGCAATGAAAACATCCATTATCACCATCGGAGATGAAATACTGAGAGGAGAAACCCTCGATACCAATTCAGATTATTTAAGTAAAAAACTCTTTGAAGCCGGAGCTGAACTTGTTACCAAACTTACTGTTTCAGACAAAGCCAACGATATAGTTGATGCCCTGAATTACTGTTTTGAAAAATCATCTTTAATTATCACTACCGGAGGCTTAGGCCCAACCTCTGACGACATCACCAAACAAACTCTTTCAGATTATTTTCACACCAGACTGATTTTTTATCCTGATGTCAAAAAACAGATTGAAGAGCTTCTGAAACACCGCTATAAAACATTATCTGAATCTCATCTCTCGCAGGCTATGCTGCCCGAAAAGTGTATAATCCTCAAAAACAGGCTTGGAACTGCCTCAGGCATGTTTTTCCATGAAAAAGAAAAGAGACTTATCTCATTGCCGGGCGTTCCTTTTGAAATGAAAGATATTTTTGAAAATGAAGTAACTCCCTTGCTGCATTCGTTGATTCAGATAAAAATATTATCCCTTAGCATTAAAACAGCAGGGGTAGCAGAATCGGTTATTGCCGGACAAATACAGGAAATTGAACGTTCGCTTCCGGCAGACTTCCGGCTGGCTTATCTTCCCTCCATCGGAGAAGTTAAACTCAGGCTCACAACTACATATAGCCAACAAAATCAATTACTTCTAAAAGATTTACAGCAGAAAATCAGTTTAGTTTTGGGTGATATGGTTTATGGCTTTGGAGACATCAGCCTCCCCGAAGCCATCGGACAAATCCTGATTAGAAAAAACCTGTCACTTTCAATAGCAGAAAGTTGCACCGGGGGTTATGTTTCGCACCTGATTACCACCGTTCCCGGAAGTTCAGCCTATTTTAAAGGTAGCATGGTCAGTTATTCCAACGAAATAAAAATCAACCAGTTAAAGGTAGAAAAAGCGGTAATTGAAAAACATGGGGCAGTCAGTGAAGAATGTGCAATACAGATGGCAACAAACATCAGAAAAATTTTCGATACAGATATTGGACTTTCAATCACCGGTATTGCTGGGCCCGGAGGGGCTACTCCTGACAAACCACTCGGACTGGTCTTTATATGTGTGGCCAATCAGGAAAAAAGTTTTGTTCAAAAATTAATTTTTGACAGAGGGCGGATGCAGAACATTCAGTTCTTTGCTGTCAGCGCATTGAATATTTTAAGAAAACTGATTCTTTAATATAATGAGTTCAAACTGGATTCGTTCTTTTTCTTAATTTAAAAAAATTAAAAAAATCCTTATTAAGAATTAATCTCAATTATTTATATTTGCACCGTTAAAAAAATTGATAATTTTAAAAAAACTGAACTATGAGGAAAACATTATTAGTATTTCTGTGTGTATTATTGCTGAGAAGCATTGCCCTGGCACAATCAGGTGATGAATTTTTTACAAAAAAGGATTACCGGACAGCCATTGCGCGCTATGAGCAGGAAGTAAAAACCAAGCCCGAAAAATATTTCAAAATGGGGCAGGCATATTTTGCCATCAAAGAATTTGATAAAGCCATTGAAGCTATTGAAAACTATAAGTTAAAATATGCTTCAGCTGATAAAAACCTCGCGGATAAATGGCTTAACCTGCTGAAAAGAGATGATGAATACATTGAAGTGGTCAATGCCGGAACCAACATCAATTCACCTCAATCCGACTACTTCCCTTATGTTTCAAAAGATGGGAAAAGACTCTATTTCTGTACCAACGGAAGGACAGGCGGCTATGGAGGAGAAGATATATGGTACTGTGAGAAAAAAGCAGACGGGACATGGGGTGATGCACAGAATATCGGTACCCAGCTGAATACTTCTACACATGAATGCCTCATGACCATGTCAGGAGATGGGAATGTGGCCATTTTATTCGGTAATTATGAAGGTTCATTTGGTAACGGAGACCTTTTTTATTCCGTAAAGACTGATAAAGGATGGACAATGCCCTGCAACCTCGGAGGCACCATCAACTCAAAAGATTGGGAAGCACAAGCCAGCCTCAGTGCTGACGGAAAAACACTATTCTTTATCAGCGACCGTGCAGGTGGCTATGGCGGAGGTGCCGATATTTACGTCAGTGTTTTATCTGAAGACGGATGGAGTAAACCTGTCAATTTAGGCCCGAAAATCAATACTTCCGGCTTTGAAGGAGCTCCTTTTCTCGCTGCTGATGGCAAAACACTCTATTTCTTTAGTGACGGGCATTTCGGATTCGGTGGACAAGATATTTTTATGGCAAAAAAAATTGGTAATTCATGGACTGACTGGAGCGAACCTGTCAATTTAGGCAAATACATTAACACCCTCGGAGATGACAAATATCTTTCAATACCTTCCTCCGGTATTAAAGCTTTTACAGTCAGAGACGGTTCTATTGACGGTCAGGGTGGAATGGATTTATATGAATTCATTTTGCCCCCGAGCATGCGTCCTGAAGTAGTTGTCAATGTTTATGGTTATGTATCAGACGAAAACAAACTTCCTGTTGGCTCAGTGATACGTTTTTATGATGCTGCTACAGGCCTCGAGCAGGGCACAGCCATCAGTGCTTTCAGCGATGGCTATTACAGAATTTCACTGCCTCCTCTGAAAAAATACAATATTGTCATCGACATGAAAGGTTATCTTTACATGACCGATGTACTCGACCTGACCGACATGACTAAATTCATGGAAAAAGAATACATTAACAGCCGCTTTGGAGCTGACCTGGATGAGATTAAACAATTACAGGAAAAACTTACCCAACTGAACAATCAGTTTCTGGCTTTGCTGAACGAAAATTCAGATAATATTGATGGGGCTTTGAAGAATTATGAAGAATTAATCCGGCAATACCGCTCGTCCATCAATGCCCTTGACCTGAAAATCAAGAAGGCCAAACTGGAATGGATGGGTAAGGAGGACAAAATCAAAGACATCCGGAAAGATTTCAGCCTGCAAACGATTAAAGTGGGTGCAACTTTTGAGCTGAAAAATATCTTTTTTGATTTCGGAAAAGCCACCTTGCGGGAAGAATCCAAAACCGAACTAAACAAGTTGGTTGACATCATGAAAAGAAGTGAAATAGTCATCGAGCTGGGGGGTCATACTGATAGTATAGGTTCTGACGAAGCCAATCTGAGACTTTCACAAGACAGGGTCAATTCCGTTAAACAATATCTCGTTGACAATGGTGTAAATCCGGATCGTATCATGGCAGTAGGTTACGGAGAAACTCAGCCGATTGCTCCAAACAGCACTGAAGAAGGCAGAGCAAAAAACAGGCGTGTGGAAGTTAAAATTCTTCAGCTACAGTTAGGCAGGGAAGGCCAGGATGTCGTTACTGAACAACCAAAAGAAGAAAAAAAGGTTGAAGAATCTTTTGATTTTCTGAGTACGCTGATGAAAGCGGCAAAAAAAGGCGGTCTTCCAACCAATAGCCCATGCTCCGACAAACCGATTTACCTGACCGAATATAAAAAAGCTCCCACTCCTACAACTACACCATCTAAAACAAAGCAGAGAAAAACTTCAAAGTATTTAGAAGTTGAAAAAGATAACTTTGTCTTCAAAACATTTAACCCATATATCAGAAACTCAAATTTTGAAAAACAAACCATCAATTCCGGGGTTGTTTATGAAGGAGGAGGACTCGGTGCCGGAGTAAGTTTTGTCAGCGAAAAACTAAGAGAAACCAATTTTGAATATTTCTTTCTGAATGACGACAGCATTAAGTGGATGGGTTATTTCAATTTCAACTACAACTGGCAGTTTTTCAAAAGCCTTAATCTTCCGCTGCTGACTATTTTTGGTATCAATTCCCACTTCTATCCTTTTACCAACACAATTGACGGACGTCAGGGATATATATTCTTCAATGTACCTGTCGGCTTACGTTATAACCTTGAACTGGCTGACGGACTTATTGTTTCTCCCGTGTTCAGATACAATTTTGGCCTGTCCAAAGTGCATTCGCTAAGCCCTACTTATTGGACAGTCGGGGTGGATGCCAGAATGAATTTCTTGCAAGGTGGAATCAGCTACAATTATGGTGATTTTGTAAAATATCTCGGGTTCAGGGCAGGATTTGCATTCTGATCGAATCCCAATACCTAAAAATCCCTGTCAGATAATTCTGACAGGGATTTTTATTTAATAAGTTCTTTTAGTCTTTCTACAAGAATCTCAGGATTAAAAGGTTTCTCGATAAATTCATCTGCACCACAGTCTAACACTTCTTCCCTGCTACCTGAGATAACCATAGCAGTAAGGGCAATGATAGGAATGGAAGTGTTGGTTTTTCTGATTTCCTTAATCGCTTCATTCCCCCCCATTACCGGCATCCTCAAATCCATGATAATGGCATCAAAGCCACTATCTTTATTGAATATATCGAGTGCTTCCTTTCCATTAGTGGCTCTGACCACTTCACATTCGTGTTTTTTCAATAAATGCCTGACCAGCATAAAGTTAAAATCTTCATCTTCTGCAAGCAATATTTTTTTCCCTTTCAGTCCATTTGTCGATTCACTCAGATCAGTCATTAATTTTTTGTCATTATTGATTTTATAAAGAGGGACTGAAAAATAAAAGGTGCTTCCAATTCCTTTTTCTGATTCAATCCATAAATTTCCATTCAATAATTTAGCCAAATGATAGGAAATATATAATCCCAACCCGGCACCCCTGTTGGATTTACCGGCAGTTTCCTGTGCCTGCCAAAATTTCTGAAATATCTTGTCCTGTGATTCCTTTTCAATTCCAATACCACTGTCTTTAATATAAAAAACGCATTCCTTTTCATTCTGCAAATAATACCCTGCCTCAACAGAGCCTTCTTCTGTAAATTTCAATGCGTTTTTCAGCAAATTAATCAAAACCTGCTTTACTCTGATGGGATCAGAAAATATTTCAACATCTTCTGCTGTTTCAGGAATACTCAGTCTGATATGCTCCTTCTTCATCAATTGCATTTCCGCTCTGATTATTCCACCTATATCACTGAAAATATCACGGATATTTATTTTACGGTTTTCAATACGCAAATTCCCCGACTCTATCAAAGAAACATCGAACAAGTCATCAATAATACCACTTAATTGCAAGCCACTGTTTTTTATAATTTCAGCATATTCCAGCATTTCTTCCGTTGAAGTTTCTTTATTACACACTGAAGATAGCCCAATAATAACATTAAGGGGTGTGCGAAGCTCATGCGACATCGACATTAAAAATGATGTCTTCAGCTGATCTGATTCTTCAGCCTTCTTCAATGCTTCATTCAGCGCTTCATATTGAAGTTTTAATGCAGTCTGGTTAAACAAGGAAAAGATAACTTCTTCAATATCGCCCTGTTCGTTTTTCAATACAGCCGAGCTGATTTCGAAGTACACCTTACTTCCGTTTTGCTCAACCCATTGAATTTCAAAGTTTCTGCCCTTCTTTTCAAATTTAAGCCATTTTAACTCATGATTAATTGTTTCTCTGACTTCCTCCGGAAAAATATCTTTAAAGTATTCATTAGTCAACTCATCTGATGTCTTTTTAAATAATTGAATGGTCTTTTCATTGCACAGTTTTATCCTGAAATCCTTCCCTGTTACCACTACGGGAGCAGGAAATAATGATAAAAGATTGAAATAAAGTTTATTAGTCAGATTCAGTTCTTTTTTCTGCTCAGCCTTGGTTGTAATCAATGTCGCTATCTGATTGTATTCTGCAACATTCATAATCCGTTGATTATCCGTAACATCTGTTTCATTCTGCAAGGCTTCTTTCAGAATTCTCATGGGTTTTACAAACCAACGGAGCGAAAGAAAAATGACTAAAAGCAGGAAAATAAAACATAACAAAAGTACTACCGTAAGCTGCGTCAGATAACTTCTCTCCAGTTTATTGAGAATTGAATCTGTTTTACTTGCAGATAACCAAACAACGGGAGTAGTATCGATATCTCCTTTTAATGGAAGGAAAAAAGCAATTTTCTGAGCCCTCTTGTCAAATTTTAACGTATCAGTAACGGGAATAAAACTTAGACCTGTAATTTCCTTTAGTTCCTCAATAAATTCGTAATCCCATTTCTTTCCAACGAAAAAATAGCCATAAGGCGGACTTTTCCTTAAAGTGTCCAGGGAAGGATGTATTGAGCCGCCAAAAAACTCAACCACATATCCGTGATGATACAGATAAAACCGGATTAAAGGTTTTTTGCTGAAAAGCGAAGGCATATCATCAAAATAATCTTTCAGGTTCAGATGATCTGAACTCAGAGAATTGTAAGCAAAAACTGAATTCCCGTTCTCATTGAAAACAAGACAATAATCAGCTTTAAAAATTTCAGATGATAAAATAAAATTATCCCTTGCAAATACTTCATCAGGGGAATGGATGTATTTGATCATTTCATCCCATACAGTGTAATCCTCAACAAACTTCTTCAGTGCCTCATTTTTCAGGTTGATTGTAGCAGCCAGCAATGCTCTGGCTGAGGTCTCCGATGTACGGTAATTCTGCCTGATGCTATTCAGCAGCTTAAGGCTATAAAATCCATTAATAACAAAAATAACCACAAACCCTGCTATCAATATTCCCAGCACTCTTCTTTGCATACTGTTTTTCATACACTCTGCTTAAAATGATATTCCTCCAACAAAATAAATATTCCTGCTCTCCGGATTTAAAATAAGACGGGCATTTACCGCAAGGTTTAAATTTTCTGTTACTTTTATATTTCTGCTGACACTCATTCCGCAATTCACAACAGCAAACCTGCCGGCATAATAACCGTTAAAGGGTGTAAATCCGGCAAAAACTTCCAGACTATAATCTTTCCATTCTTTCACATAACCGGCTTCGGCATAACTCGAATAGGCATTTACGATTGAGAGGCTGTCGGAAGGGTCTTTCAGTTTTTTATCCGGGCCATAAATCATTGAGTAGAATGAAAAGCTCAACGGTATTTTGAAAGGACTTAACTCAATTCCACTCTCAATCAGATGAGGAGTAGATGAGTTTTTAAAGTCAAATATTGAATTATCAGCCAGAGAATAATATGTATTCAGATAGTCGGTCAGTCCGATTTTCAGCCAATCAACGGGTGAATAAAACAGGTAAAAATCAATTTCCTGCATATCGGCAGGGGTTAAAGAATATGCACCCCAAACGCCAAAAGTAAATTTTCCGGGAGAATATTCCACGCAAGGCTGAATGCTGGGCGATTGCCCGATATCGCTTCCCCTCCACACATAACGGCTTACCAGATCAAGCGAAACAGATAAGGGGGGTTCCGAAAGACTGCTATCCTGTCCTGAAATTTGTCCAACAGAAAAAATCACCAACCATATCAATGCAAGGCTGCGTTTCAATCGTTTTTGTTTTGAGGCAAATTTATAATATGGTTTATTAATTCAAAACAATAATATTCAACAAGATAAAGAAGAAAAACTGAATCAAATAAACTGCTTTTGCCAGTTTATTATGAGGAGACACTTTCCCCAGATTCAATATCGCCTGAAAAACAAATGAAATGATAAACCATGCGATATAGTTCTGAACGGGAACGCTTGTTTTTTCCCAATTCCACATCCCTGTATAAATGGCTGCCGGCTCAAGCACAACATCATAGGCAAGCATCAGAAAGGATGACAGGATGATCTTCAATAAAACTCCCATTTTAAAGCCTGAAATAATCGAATAGGTACACACAGATAATAAAAGCCAGTTTATCCCAATCAATAAAGGCGTTTCCATGACTTTTGGTCCTAAAACTTTTCCATAGGAATATTCGCCAAAAATCACTCCGGTTTTCACTCCAGCCACTTCAACCAGAAAACCTGATATGGCTATAAAGAGATAAATGATAACAGACTTTCTACTCCACCCAAGCTGAAAAGCCAGCAATAAGAAGAAACTCATCAACAGAATAACAGGAGTCAGGGATAAAAACAGCTTCTCTGCATGAGAATATGAAAGTCCTACAAGACCTACCAGATAAAAAAATGACAGCAGAAAAATCCAGATATATTCCTTTCTGATTTGAATTTTCAACGTATGATTGTTTTTGAAAGGTGATTGGCAATAATTTTCGCTGAGCTTAAACACAAAGGGATGCCTCCTCCAGGGTGTACACTTCCACCGGTAAAACAAAGATTTTTAATTTTTGAAAAATAGTTTGGATGACGCATAAAAGCAGAACCTACTGAATTTGAGCTCATTCCATAGAGTGAACCATGCCACGAAGAGGTACGCTCCTCTATCTGTAAAGGATCGAGTCTTTCTTCGAACAAAATGTAGTTTTCAATATCGGTTTTCAAAACACGGTTGATTTTTTCAGTTATGTTTTTCCGGGCTGTCTGTATTATCTGATCCCAGTTTTGTCCAATATTTTCGGGGGCATTAATCATCACATACCAGTTTTCACACCCCTCCGGTGCATCTGTTTTAACTATCTTACTGCTGATAAAAATATAAACAGTCGGATCATGGTATATGTTCTTTAGCTGAAATAAATTTTCGAACTCTTCCTTATATCCCTGCGAAAAAAGAATATTGTGGACATCAAGCACTGGAAAAACAGTGGATATTCCCCAGTAAAAAATCAATGCACTTGTTGACAGTTCGTGCTTCTCAATCCTTTTGGGCAATGTTGCTCCCCGGATTATTTTTTTATACAGGGTTTTTATATCTACATCACTGACAACGACATCATAATTCAGTTCCTCCCCTTTCACCACAATACTTTTGACCTTTTTTTTCTTAATGTTAATGGCATCTACCTTTGTATTGAAGTAAAAGTTTATTCCGTTTTCGCAAGCAAGCTTATAAAGGCTTACAGGAATCTGAAACATCCCGTTTGAAGGAAAATATGCCCCTATGTTATTTTCAAGGTGGGCAATCACATTTAAAGTGGCCGGGGCCTGATATGGATTCGAGCCATTATAGGTAGCATAGCGGTCGAATAGCTGAACCAGATGTTTATCCTGAAAATAACCTTTGTTGTATTCATGCATGCTGTTAAAGGAATTGAGCCTGTATGCATTTAACAAGGCTTTCAAAAATGGCCACGAAAAAATATTACTGAAACTGAATAGCTTATTGAATATAAAAGGCGTGGATGTCAGGTTGTAAAGGTATTCGCTTTTTCTAAGAAATTTAAGGATACGCTGTCTGGACTCAAAGGTCAGTTTTTCAGCATCTTCTGCAAATTTTGAAGAATTGGAGGATACCGAAAGCTGTAAGCCATCTTCGTAAAAATACTTACATACAACATCTAAAGCATAATAAGGGAATGCTTTATCGAAGTCAACATGGTATGAATCAAAAATTTCCTTTACCAGTTGTGGCAAGGTAAATAAAGAGGGGCCCATATCAAAACGGAAACCATCCCGCCTGAGTTCCTTTATTTTGCCACCAAAACTGTCAGACGATTCAAAAACATCGACCTGATAACCAAGATGACGAAGCCTGAGTGCAGTGGCCAGACCTCCGATCCCTGCACCAACAACAGCTACCTTCAAATCTTTCTGTTTGATTTTCAATTTTTTCAGTTAATCAATAATTTCCTCATGATCATCCCTGCCGAATTGCTGAGCCGAAGCAGATAAATACCTGAAGCTATATTGGTTTCAATAAATGCTTCCGGTTGATGAAATTCACCCTCATAAACTATTTTGCCATCAATATCCAATATTTCAACACGCCAGCTCCCCTTTCTGATTCCTGTTACTTTGAAACAACCATCAGACGGATTGGGATAGATCTCCGGCTGAAAATCATTCTCTGTATATTCTATCCCTGAATTACTTTTTATCATAACCTGAATGGTTTCAATGTTATTGTTTTCATCCAGTTCGGCAACAACCTGTGTGGCATCGGCAAAGATGATGATATAATAAGTTCCTGCAGCGACATTTACCGGAACAATCAGGTTTTCCCCGCTACTTGTACTTGAGTTGACTGCAAGAGGCAATATATTTTCGGAGCCCAGCTCAGGGTCATTCCCATCAAGAAACTTGTCAGTGGAAAGATAATATTTAATTGCACATGCAGGAGACTCAACCTGTCCGGTATTTTTCAGTGTGCAGTTAACAGCGATTACTCCTCCTTTTTCAACCGTATCAGGAGTTGCACTTTTGCTGATAATGGTCAAATCGGGTTTTGGTGCAACGACCTGCAATTGTTTATAGGACACATTATTGTTTTCATCACTTTCATCAATGCTTTGTGTGGCATCGGCAACAAAGAGGATATAATAATTTCCTGCCGCAGTTACACCCGGTATCGTAAACTGTTGCCCTACCGAATAGCTGCCATCTTTTGCCAGACTAATTACATTATCAGAGGCCATGCTGATATCGCTTCCATCCAATTGATTATCCGTTGATAAAAAATATTTCACTACGGAAGATCCTGAAGAGGCAAGACCCTGATTTTTCACATCACAGGTAGCTGTTACATTATTCCCGGCAACTACCGAAGCAGGGTTGATATTTTCATTAACGATGATCAGGTCGGGCTTTCCTGCCAGACTTCTTTTGATACGGATGTCAAACAGGTAAGTTCCCAGATTACCTTCAAAGTAGGGTGCTACCTTGAAATACACTGTCCCGCCATCATTTACCGTAAAAGTATTGGCATCCTCATCATCAAAATATGCCGACCAGTTTGCACCGTATTTATAGGCAAAAACCCCATCTACGGAATAGCTGTTCCCGTCTCCGCTGTTGTAACTGTCGTGAAGCCTGAGGCTGACTTCATAATTATATCCGGAAGGAAGGGTAACTTTATAATAATCAATATCAGTTGCATTGTGAATATTGGCCTGAGTGGTTTTTATGACACAGGAATCACTGACAAAAGAAACAGCAAATCCGTAAGCATCTGATTCTGTATTGTTAACCTCATACGGATCCGGATTGATTGTCTTTGAAATCACCTTTATACTGATGGGATTGCTGTAAGAACCCGGATTGGCCAGATACCAGTTTCCACCGCTGGGCATAAAATGTATGGCAATCAGGTAATCTCCCGGAGAAGCACTTATCTCACTTGTTTTAAAAGTAAGTCCGTTCGTGAAATGTGTCATGGATGGCATACTGATATTTGTTTTTGTTTCAATAGTTTCAACAAATTGCCCTGTGGATGCATTGAACAATGAAACTGTAAAACTTCCATTAAAGGCAGTACTGCTATAATTGGCAATATCAACCCATACTTCTGCCGAATCACCCTGAACCAGTGGCGATGGAGTTACAGAAAATGCCTTATAAACCCGTATATCACTGTTTGAAGTACCTGTTTTTATGACTATTGTCAACGGATGAGTATGGCTGTTTTTATCCACTAGTTTCCAGGAACCTCCGGCCGGTTTGTATTCAATTACTATCTGATAAGTACCGGCTACGGCATTAATTGAGCTTTTATTGAATGAAAATCCATTGGTATAATAATATCCTTTTTTCAGGGTTACATTATTATAGGTATCAATCAGTTCAACAAACTGACCTGAAGTGGTATAAATGGCACAGCGGTAATCTCCTGTAAAATCGGCACTGCTCAGGTTTGCAAGTTTCACCCAGACACTGGCGTTCTGATATTGTACCAAAGTATCTGGTGTTACATCTATTTCATCCAGCAGAGAAATAACTGCTCCGGAAGTTACTCCGGGCTTAATTCCCATGATTGCACCCTGATTATTGGTAAAATCCATGGTACCGGGATTCAGGCTGCTGACATAGAAATAACCATCAAGATAGCCATCCCAACCCCAGTTAAAATGAAAATAATTGTTGCTGCTACCCTGATAGCCATCACAAACAAATGCATGTCCCCCCGATGATCCATACCCAAAGTAAAGCATGGGCCGGCTATTGTCGAGTTCGTCCTTTAACATTCCTTCCCATGTTGAGGTTGAATAATTGTTTTTATCCTTTTTCTGAACGGTTGAACCATAACCAAAATAATTGACAAAGGCATAAGCAGCATCACTGGGATATGAAGAGCTGCCCGATACCCCGTAATTCATCTCTACACTTACTCCGCAATGATAAAGCAAAGTGGCAACATCGCTGTTATGGGTACTCAGGGTATTGGGCATGTTGCTCCAATTGTAAGTAGTCATCCCAAAATTTGCAGATAGTGTCCCGTAAGTATTGTGATAATAGGAATGTGAACCTGAACCTGTGGAGGGTGATTGGTGATATTTCATAATCTGACCCATGGCAATAGCTACACAGCCAACGAGGGTTCTACCGTCCTGAGAAGCAGGTGCAGCTGCGTCTTGCGGACAGTTGCGGTTGTAATATTTCCCCTGCCCCCATTTTGCCGTTACCAATGGACTGATGCTTCTGAATCCCCTGCTGACAGGAATAACAGATAACCTCGTCCATTCCTGCCTGATAAGATTATCTGCCTGTAAATGATGATCTAAGATAAAGGAAATTTCATTCTGACGGGCTGATATCCAGTCACTTAATGCAGGATTTAATTTATTGTTGTCAAAAATACCTTCAAACGAATAACCTATCACCGGATAAACATCATCATCCGCTGCTATGATGACATATCCTCTGACAGAAGCATTAATGTTGAAAATATAAAGCAAGGAATGCTCATCGTCTTTTGCTGTTGTAAAAAGCTCAACCTTGATAGTCTGATAATCAATTACCTGAAACTCTTTTACACCTTCATAAAAAACATTCTTAGCTATCACAGCCGCCTTTTCAACGGAAACAGGTGTGGAAAACCCTGAAAACACAAAGGCTGCAAAAAGTACGAATAACAAACAGATTTTCTTCATTTTATTTTAAATTTCGGGATTATTTTCAGTTTGCAAGTTAAAAAATATAGAGAAATATAAGTCCGGGGAAAATAGATTTATGAAAAACACTTATGAGATAAAAATGTATTTTTGTAGCTACAAAATAAAGGTTTAATTTATAAACTGAAATAAGTTGCCTGTTATTTCTTAACAAGTGAAAATGCACAATTAAATAAGGCGAGAAGTAATATTATTACAGTTAAAGGCACAAGCATTACCATTCTGAAAGAATCATTGGGCGATTATATATCTTTGACGGATATGCTGAAAGCCAAAGATGGTGACTTTTTTATTTCCGATTGGTTACGTAATCGAAACACTATAGAATTTTTGGGAATATGGGAATCCGTCAACAACGCGGATTTTAATTATGGCGAATTCGCCATAATTAGAAGTCAGGCTGGTCTCAACAGCTACAAGATAAGCGTTAAAGAATGGACTGCAAAAACCAATGCAATAGGTTTAAAGGCAACAGCAGGAAGATATGGCGGGACATATGCACACGTTGATATTGCCTTTGAGTTTGGAATGTGGATCAGTCCGGAATTTAAAGTATATCTGATTAAAGAGTTTAAACGCCTAAAAGACGAAGAAAACAACCGTCTTAAACTTAATTGGGATTTACACCGGACCCTTGCCAAAATCAACTACCGCATTCACACCGATGCAATCAAGGAAAATATTATTCCCGAAAACCTCAGTAAAGAACAAATCAATCAAATTTACGCCAGCGAAGCAGATGTGCTGAATGTGGCCATGTTTGGGAAGACGGCAAAACAATGGCGTGATGAGAATCCGGCAGCAGAAGGCAATATCAGAGATTATGCAACCATCTAACAGCTATTGGTTTTAGCAAATCTGGAAAGCCTTAATGCAGAATTTATCAAGATGGGTTTATCTCAATCCGAAAGATTGGTCAGACTTAATCAAACAGCCATCAGTCAGATGAAATCATTGGCTTTTAATTTAAACATCAAGAGATTAGAACAATAATGGCAATTCACAAACTATTGCAGGAAATCAGCAGCCAGTAAAATACTATTAACATGCACACATACAGTTATTTGATGAAAGCTTCTATAATCTGCTATTACAACAAGGAAAACAACTTTAAGGTGACAAAAATGAACATCTCATATAACAGGAAGATAGATAATCCGTGGCACAAACATTGAATTTTGCTGAACCACAAAAAAAACAGATGATAACTATAGATAATTATCTGGATAGTCACTATATCCACAGAAGTAATTGGCTGCGAGCAGCAGTCTTAGGCGCAAATGACGGTATCATCTCGATTTCAAGTCTTGCTATCGGTGTGGCAGCAGCAAGCACCACCAGAGAGCCTATTCTTCTGGCATCTTTAGCAGGTCTGGTAGCCGGAGCTTTATCCATGGCAGCGGGAGAATATGTATCGGTCAGTTCCCAAACCGATATTGAAAAGGCTGATATTGAAAGAGAAAAACAGGAACTTGAACAGATGCCCGAAATTGAAATGAAGATTTTAGCGGAAATTTACGAAAAAAGAGGATTAAAGAAAGATACAGCCTGGCAGGTAGCCAAAGAACTGACGGAAGCAGATGCATTAGGAACACATATTCGCGATGAATTAGGTATTAACGAAATTACAAAGGCAAAACCAATTCAGGCAGCATTGGCCTCGGGTGCTGCATTTATGTCGGGTGGCCTGCTACCTCTCCTCCTTTCTGTTTTTGCTCCCGTTTCATGGATGGAATATTACCTGTATGGATTTACCATTATTTCATTGGTCATTCTTGGATGGTTTTCTGCAAAAACCGGTGGTTCCAGACCGGGGAAAGCCATCTTAAGAATCGTCATTTGGGGAACGATTGCTATGGTTTTATCTGCCTTAGTAGGATATATTTTTGGGGTCAGTGTTTAATCTTTAAACTTTAATACTATGAATGCAGCTCATTTTCATTTGGTGGTCAATCATTTACCCATCATTTTCCCGATAGTGGGTATAATTGTACTGCTTACAGGGTTATTAATCAAATCTGACCCTGTAAAGCGAACGGCTTACCTGATTTTTATTATCGGTTCGTTGGCTTCAGTAGCCGCTATGGTAAGTGGTGAAGGAGCCGAAGATGTCGTAAAAAATATCAGCGGTGTTACCGAATCCTTTATTGAAAGACACGAAGAAAAAGCCAAACTGTTTTCCATTCTGACGTATTTCCAGGGCGGTCTTTCTTTGATTGGCTTATGGGTAAACTTCAGACAAAAATCATTTTCAAACATTATTGCTATTGCTGTGCTGATTTTTGCATTTGTGGTCATCTATTTCGGTAAACTGACAGGAACTTCAGGAGGGGAAATAAGGCATACAGAGATTCGCGCAGACAATCATTATCCTTCTGCTGCCATGAATGCTCAAAACAATACCGAAGAAGAGGATGAAGAGGATTAATACAACGAAATCTTTCGAGCTTAGCTTTTAATCAAAAGTCTGTAATTACAGGCTTTAACAATTATCCTGCTTCAGCTTCGTTTGCGTTTATAATTAATTCCAGAAATAGTCTGGTATTAAAATTTAACCATTCCGGCAAATCCCATGAAGGCGAGTGATAAGATACCGGCAACCACAAGAGCAATAGGAACGCCTCTCATTCCTTTCGGAACCATCATTAGTTCAAGATGTTCCCTGATGCCTGCAAATATGACCAATGCAAAGCCAAATCCAAGGGCATTTCCGATGGCATAAACCACTCCCTGAATCAGGGTCAGGTCTTTTTGAATGGTCAGAATGGCTACCCCCAACACAGCACAGTTGGTCGTGATTAGCGGAAGATAAATACCCAGTGCCTGATAAAGGGAGGGGCTCACCTTTTTAAGTATAATTTCAACCATCTGAACCAGTGCCGCAATGACCAGAATAAATGAGATGGTTTGTAAAAACTCGAGTCCAAGCGGATCAAGAATGGATTTTCTGACAATATAGGTAACAAGTGTCGCCAGCGTCAATACAAATAAAACAGCACCACCCATTCCGACAGCTGTACTGGTTTTTTTGGAAACACCCAGAAAAGGACAGATTCCAAGAAACTGTGTCAATACAATATTATTGACAAACACAGTAGAAATAATTATGATAAGGTATTCCATCATCCGTTCGATTTAAGGTATTTATTGACAAAAGCAATCAGATAACCCAGCGCAATGAAAGCACCGGGAGCAAGAATAAACACAAGTATGGTAACCGGGTTTCCCTGAGCGTCTTTTGGGAAAACCGGCACATTCATCCCAAAAAACTGTCCGGCACCCAGAATTTCACGTATTCCGCCAAGGACTGTCAAGGCAAGTGCAAAGCCAAGTCCCATGCCTAAACCATCGAGCAGGGAAGAAAAAACATTGTTCTTTGAAGCAAAAGCCTCAGCACGGCCTAAAACAATGCAGTTGACCACAATTAAAGGGATAAAAATCCCCAGTTGTTTGTGCAAAGCAGGAACGTAGGCAGCCATCACCAGGTCAACAATGGTTACAAAAGAAGCAATCACCACAATGAAAGACGGTATTCTGACCTTTGAAGGAATCAGGTCTTTTATTAAAGAGATGACCACATTGGAACAAAACAGCACAAAAGTAGTAGCCAGTCCCATTCCAAGTCCGTTATATGCTGAGGAGGTTACTGCCAATGTCGGACACGTCCCCAGCAACAATACAAGTATCGGATTTTCATTAATAAATCCGTTTGTAAAGGTTTTCAGGTTCTTATTCATTTTAAACCTCCTTCATTTTTTTCTTTTACAAAAGCATCATAAGCCCGTTGAATGGCATCACAAAATGCCCTTGAAGAAATGGTAGCAGCTGTAATGGCATCTACATCACCTCCATCTTTTTTCACCTTCAGCTTAAATGATTCAGGATTTTTACCGTTAAACTGAACCGGGAATTTTGATTTTGACACATCCATTTTATCACCCAGACCGGGGGTTTCGTGATGCTCAAGAACTGCGGTATTCTGTATCACACCATCGGGCAGAAAGCCGACCATGATGACAAACCTTCCACTGAAACCTTTGTCAGTATAGGTTTTTACGGCTACTCCTACCAGTTTACCATCTTTTTTAGCCGGATAAAACACAAGTTTGTCAGGCCCATCACAGGCTACCTCATAACTTTCTGCTCCGACATCATTATTAAATTCCGGGACCACCAACGAAATGGCTTTCTGAAGTTTTTCCTTTTTTGCCTGCTCAATTTTTTCTTTTGTCAGGTTGAAAACCCCGGCCAGTGCTACAGAAGCTGTAATGGTGATTACCGCCAGGGTAACAGTCATATTGACAAATGTGGACTCTTTTTTGGATGCCATTTTATTATTTTTTAACTATCTTTTCACCAAATCTTTTAGGTTTAAATCCTGCATTAATCAGGGGAACAAAGGCATTCATCAACAGTATGGCAAATGAAACGCCTTCAGGATATGCACCAAACAAACGTATCAGCATGGTCAGCACTCCGCACCCTATCCCATAAACAATCATACCTACAGGTGTCATCGGAGACGAAACCATATCGGTAGCCATAAAAAAGACACCCAGCATCAGACCTCCTGTTACCAGATGAAAGAGCGGATTGACATAATGAACAGGGTCTATCAGCCAGAATATCAAGGCAAAAGCCAGTGCTGAACCCAGATAACTTACCGGAATATGCCAGGTAATAATCTTTTTCCAAAACATATAAATAGCCCCGATGAGCAAAGCGATAGCCGACATCTCACCCAATGAACCACCCATGTTTCCCAGCATCATATCCACATAACGGGGCATTTCTCCGGACTGCATGATCTGATCCACACTCATACCGTTTTTCAGGCCTTCTTTTAAAATACCTAATGGGGTAGCACCTGTAATAGCATCAACAACTCCGTCTGAAAACAGTGCATGTGGTTTTGGCCATGAAGTCATTTGCACAGGAAAGGCTATCAACAAAAATACCCTGCCAACCAGTGCCGGATTAAAAGGATTTTTTCCAAGCCCTCCAAAACTCATCTTGGCTATTCCTATGGCGACAATCGCCCCAACGACAATGATCCAGTTCGGCAGATTAGCCGGTACATTGAAAGCCAGCAAAATACCGGTAATAACAGCCGATCCGTCTGTAATACTTATCTTCCCTTTCAGAAAAAATCTCTGTATCAGATATTCCACCAACAGACACGAAGCCACACTTATCAGCGTAACCCTTACAGAGTCGAGTCCGAAAAAATAAATACTTACCAGAAGAGCCGGAATCATGGCATAAACCACTCCCCACATGATCTTTCTGACATCTTCCCTTCCGTGAATATGGGGTGATAAACTTACTACGTATTTATTCATGGTGTTTTATTTAACTCTTGACCTGATTATTTTTCCAACCTGTGTCTTCCCCATCCTGATATAATCGAGCAAGGGACGATATGAAGGACACACATACATACAACTTCCGCATTCGATACAATCCATAACCATGTTTTTCTCACATTTCTCCCAATCTTTTATCTCAGAAAGCTGAGCAAGATAATAGGGCTCAAGCGACATGGGACAAGCCTGTACACATTTGCTGCAACGAATACAGGTAATGGGTTCATGACGTAATGAAATGTCTTCAGGAAATACCAATATGCCTGATGTTCCTTTTGTAACGGGCACCTCAGCGTTGTTCACTGCTTTTCCCATCATGGGACCTCCATTGATAATCTTTCCCGCTTTTTCAGGTATTCCTCCCGAAAGCTCAAGCAACACACTGACCGGTGTTCCTATTCTGGTCAGATAGTTGGCCGGATGTGAAACAAAGCCACTTACCGTAACTATTCTTTCAATCAAAGGTTTGTTTTTCTGAACTGCTTCATAAACTGCCACTGCTGTTCCGACATTCTGTACCACACAACCAACTTCCACCGGTAACTTCCCTGACGGAACTTCCCTGCCTGTAATTGCTTTAATAAGTTGTTTTTCCCCTCCCTGAGGATATTTGACTTTTAAAGCCTGAACCGAAATGCCTGAAAATGAACGGGATAAGGCATCCAGATGAGCAATGGCATCCTTTTTATTGTTTTCTATCCCTATTATAGCTTTTTCCACTTTCAGCGCCTTCATCAATATCTGAATACCTGCCATGAGTTCTTCTCCTCTTTCCAGCATCAGCCTGTGGTCTGAGGTCAGATATGGCTCACACTCAACACCATTGATCAGGAGCAACTCAGCTTTTTTATCAGGTGGTACCATGAGTTTTACATGGGTCGGAAAAGTAGCTCCCCCCATTCCTACTATCCCTGCACTTTTAATTTTACTGATAATTTCTTCCGGGGACAGGGTACATTCTCTCTGAATACCCTTGTCGGTAATTATTCCTTCTTCCCATTCATCAGCTTCTGTGTCAATGATAATGGTTGTTTTCCGGTAACCTGAGCTGTCGGTTACTTCTTCAATTTTACTGACTGTACCTGTTGCAGGGCTATGGACATTTGCCGAAATAAAGGCTTCTCCTTTTGCAATCAGCTGACCGGTTTTTACACGGTCACCCTTTTTAACTACCGGGACAGATGGGGCACCGAGAACCTGTTGTACCGGCACATAAACTGTCTTTGGCAATGGAACTTCAACGATTTTTTCCCCTGCTGAAATTTTATTTTCCGGTGGATGGACACCGCCTTTTATAAATGTTTTCAGTTTCACTTCTAATTATTTTTAATCATTTTCAACCTTGATTCATGCTTGAGTATCCTGATCGGCCACAGCCGATTCTTCTGTTTTCACTTTCCTTGGCGGAAAATTAACTTCCCAGATGGCGTTTGTCGGGCATTCTTCGACACACTTACGGCAAAGCTTGCATTTTTCAAAACTAATGTAAGCCAGATTGTTTTCCATGACGATAGCATCATGAGGACAAACTTTCACACATTTACCACAGCCAATGCAAGCTACACTGCAGTTTTTACGGGCTAATGCACCTTTTTCAGTGTTCATGCAGGAAACAAATATCCGCTTGTCTTTTTTACCTTTGTACCTGAGTTCGATAATATTTCTCGGACATGCCTTTACACAGGCTCCGCAGGCCGTACATTTATCGTTGACTTCAGGAAGTTTTCTTTCAGGATTAATGTGAATGGCATCAAACTGACAAACGGCCACACAATCGCCTAAGCCCAGACATCCGTGAGGACAACCATTTTCACCTGCAAACAAGGCATTTGCCACAAAACAGCTGCTGACACCATCATAAGTGTTTTTTAAAGGAGCATTTGCAGGGGTTCCGTTACATCTTACCACTGCAATCATAGGTTCTTTTGCTTCCGCTTCGAGACCTAATACTTTTCCTGAATTAGCCATGGTTTCATTTCCCCCCACAGGACAAAAAAATCCTTCGAGAGTTCCTGCTTTCACCATGGCTTCGGCAAAATTACGGCATCCGGCATAGCCGCATCCTCCGCAATTCGCTCCGGGTAATATCGCTTCCACCTCATCAATTCTGGGGTCTTCGATGACTTTAAATTTCTGAGCTACGAAATATAAAATAACTGCTGATACCAGTCCAAGGCCTCCTACCGCAATTATCGAGTATAAAATTATTGATGATTGTCCCACTTCTGTTAAATTTTAATTTTTGTTTAACTCAACTATTGTTATTTTATTAACAGGGGCAAATGTATAGAGTTTCTGAAACAGGCAAAAAAAAATTCACATTTTCACTCCGGAATGCAATTCTTCCTGTAATACAGCTATCTGTGTGTGATCTTTGATACGCCTGATTGCTATTCTATTCTGAACTGAAATGATTTCTTCAACATCCTTTTGTTCAGATATAGAAAAAGGTAATAAATACCTGCTATAAGAAGAGATGACCCGGCAATAATATTTTCATTATCAATAAATAAGCCTGTAATGAGTAATGTCGAGATAATGAGTAAAACAGGAATGATATAGGCAAGCAGAACGGCTCTCATCCCCAATGATTCTTTTAATACCACATTTACCTTGTCTCCGATACGGAATGTCTGTCCTTTCAGATTAACCTCAATGACTTTTGCCTGAATTTCAGACAGGCTGCATGCCCCCTTGATATGACATTCTGCACAGGCTGATTTTACTAAAATGGTTACCTGAGCCATATCGCCATCAATGGAAGTGATGACTCCTTCATGCCTGACTTCGTTGTGTTCACTCATCTTAAAAACTGAATGTTTGATGAAGCAAAATTAAGGCAGAAGTAATGATATGATAAAAAAAACTCCCTGAAAATTCAGGGAGCTCTTTAGTCAATATAAACTTAAATGGTTACTTTCTGGCCAGATTGAAGTTTTCTTTTACCTGGTTCCAGTTAATAATATTCCAGAATGCATTTACATAATCAGCCCTGCGGTTCTGATATTTCAGATAATAGGCGTGTTCCCAAACATCAAGGCCTAAAATGGGTGTTCCCTGACAATCAGCAATATCCATCAGAGGATTGTCCTGATTCGGGGTGGAACATACACATAGCTTACCGTTTTTATCCAAAGAAAGCCATGCCCAGCCTGAGCCAAACCTCGTCATTGCTGCATTGGTAAATACTTCCCTGAACTTTTCAAAAGAACCGAACTCACTGTTGATCATCTCTAACAAGATACCATCCGGTTGTCCCTCAGAACGGGGAGATAAAATATTCCAGAAAAGTGAATGGTTAAAATGTCCGCCACCATTATTTCTGACAGCAACCGGGTATTTTGAAATATTTCTGATGATTTCTTCAATCGGTAAATTGAGAGAATCGCTTCCCTGTAAAGCATTATTCAGGTTACTGACATAAGCCCCATGATGCTTTTCATGATGAATCTGCATGGTCAGGCTATCTATAAACGGTTCCAGTGCATCGTGTGCAAAAGGTAATTTTGGTAATTCAAATGCCATAGTCAAATTGTTTAAGTGTTTTTTAATTAGATTAAATATAAACAAAACTGATACCAAAAAGTCAGGAAAATCTTCTCAGCTTCAGCCATTTTGTATGAAATTTGAGGATAATTCAGCAACTAACTGAAAATGAAATTTATCAGAGCCATATTCATCTTATTACTTTTCCTTGGTTCATCTGTTGCAGCAGTTTATAGCCAGACTTCTGGCAATGATGCTGGTTTTCTAAATGCGACCATCAGGGTTTACAACGCAAACAAAGAAAGATTAACCGGTATTAACCTGATTTATACTGACATGGAAACCAATCAGGTGTTAAGGAAAAAAACAGAAAACGGAAGTGCATTCATTCAGTTTCCGCTTAACAAAACCTTCTTACTGGTAGTATCATCCAATATGTATTACACAAAGACAATAGAAATAAATACCAATATCAGGCGAATGGGAAATACTCCGGGCTTCTATTCCGATATAGAAATTACATTGCTTGAAAACTGTGAAAACAATCCTGCAAGATCAAATATTCTTGAGTATCCGATAGGAAAAATTATATATAACGACCAGAAAACCAAATTTGAGTATGATTTTGCCTATACATCAGAAATGAGTGATTTGTACATGAGTCGATATGAAGAAAGGTGTAAAAAGCCGGAAGAAAAGTTAAAAGAAGAACAAATAGCTCAGATTACTGAAGATAAGAAAAAAGAAGCAAATAACAATGAAAATCAACCTGTCAGAAAGGAGCGTAAAAAACAAAAAGAAACTGCTGTTGTAGAACAAACTCCTGTTGAACAAAATGAATATATTATTTCCAAAAATGAGGAAAAAGAAGAAAAACAAAGCAAAATCACCCAACAGGAAGAAGCACCCAATACGCTTAGCACAGAGACCATTTCTGCTCCAACTGAAGAAAAACCTTCCATTAAAAGTTCTTCTGAAATAAAACCCGCTTCAAAAACAGTTTCAGTTGCTGATACGGTTGCAAATCAAAGCGTTACACCTCAAAATACCTATCAACCCGTCAGCAGGAAACCTGAAGTATTTGACCAGAATAAAGAATTTATCTATCTGCAGCCGAAAAACAGCTGGCCATCTGAGTTGCGTGAATATTTGCTGAATCCAAACTATAAACCGAGAGCCATCGGTACTTATGCCTATACACAACAGGAAACAAAAAAAGAATTTTACATTGACGATGTAGTAGAACTGAGGGAAAAATTCCCTGTTCAGTTTGATCAGGCCTTTAAAAACTGGGACTATCTTGTTGAATTATATTCCAAATACCGGAAAAAATAGTTTTTTCTGTTAAATGGTCAGGGAATAGGTCATCAGCATATAAATTCCTCCTTTCATTTCAGGCACTTCTTTCAGTTTTTTAAACATCTGGTAATCTTCATTTCCAAGCAAAAGCCTAAGTACCCATGCTTTTGCTCCTGATACTGATAAGCCGAAATTCTGAAGAAAGCCTTTGTATTTTGGAAGCACTTTTAATCTGTAGTTGTCAATTTTAGCCATTCTGGCTGCCATCTCAAGAGCGTCATTCAATCCGCCAATTTTATCGACCAGACCAATTTTCAGTGCCTGAGTACCTGTATAAATATGACCTTGTGCAATAGAATCAACGAAAGCCATGTCGAGCTTGCGACCATCAGCAACACGCTTTTTAAATTCCGAGTATGTGTCGTTTACATAATATTCGAGAATGGCTTTTTCTTCCGGGCTCAGCGGACGGTTAAAGTTTGAGAAGTCAGCATTTTTTGAAGTTTTAACCCTGTCGAAAGTAATGCCCAGCTTGTTTTTCCAGAAATTTTCAAGGTTAAGGTGAAGGCCAAAAACCCCGATTGAACCTGTGATGGTAAACGGGTCAGCCAGAATGCTGTCGGCAGGAGCAGCAATGTAGTATCCGCCTGATGCTGCAAGTGATCCCATTGAGACCACCAGTGGTTTTTTATCTGCTGCCAGCTTGACTTCTCTCCAGATTACATCAGAAGGCAATGCACCGCCACCGGGGGAATTAATTCTCAAAACAATGGCTTTTACATCCTCATCTTCCCTTGCCTGACGCAATGCCCGTGAAAGCGACTCCGAGCCAATATTCTGATAATCACCCTCTCCCGTTCCGATATTTCCGACTGCATAAATCAGGGCTATTTTGTCTTTCGTATAATCTTTCTTTTCTTTTGAGGCAGCATAATATGAGGTTATTTTTACCAGATTGATTTTTACCTTTGACGGGTCTTTTTTGGGATAGACTTCTTTTTTGATAAAATCGATAAATTCATCTTTATAGGCTAAGCCATCAATCAGCCTGTATTTTAGTGCATCATCCGCATTGTGAATTTTCAGCCCATCAATAGCATTTTTCAGGCTGTCGTTGCTGATTTTTCTGGCCTGACAAATTTCTGTAATAAACTGATTGTAAACAGCATAGAGGTAGTCTTCCATCTGTTTACGGTCGTATGGACTCATGTCGGAACGGGTAAAAGTTTCGCCTGCACTTTTGTAATTCCCTGCCCGGATTAAAGTCGGTTGAATATCCAGTTTTTCAAACAGGCCTTTCAGATATACATTCTCATTGTTAAAGCCGGTTATCATGGCAATACCTTCGGGCTGCATGTATATTTTATCAGCCACACTTGCAAGGTAATAAGTTCCGTTCGTCAGAATCTCGGCATAGGCATAAATAAATTTTCCCGATTTTTTAAAATCAATCAGTTCATTACGCAACTCATTCAGCATACACAATGGCGACATTTGTATGCCAAGGTTCAGATAAATACCCTTTATTTTGTCATCAGTTTTGGCTTTCTCAATTTTATCCATCATTTCTTTCAGTCCGGAAGGAAAATTTTCTTCATCAAAAAAAGAGAATTCTGAAAAGGGCATATTATCCGTTCGTTCCATTAAAGGTTGATTCAGATTTATCATCAAAACTGATCCTTCTTTGATGACAACCTCCTTTTCAGATTTTGATAGTTTATGGGTATAATGTGAGACAGTTCCCATGATAATGCTGAACATGATGATGGCGATGACGATATAAGCCAATACGAAACCAATCATGCTGGCAAACACATATTTAAAAAAGCCTTTCATAATATTGATTTTTAAGTTTAATTGTCAGTTAATTAATTAATGTTCAAAAGTACATTAAAACAAAAGAACCGGAATAGGAAACTCCGGTTCTGAAGCGGGAATATTTATTAAAAATCCACAAAAGAGAGTCCGATAGCAAAAGGATGGAGCTCAGGCCCCTGTCCATTGATAAACATTTCAGAAAGATCGTAAGTGGCAAACAGCATCAATCCGCCTCCAAATCCAAGGCGTGCAGTAAGACCATAGCGGAACGGATTGGTATTGAAATCGCCTTTTGCCTTGTCTTTATTGACTTGTCCACTGACAGAATACACCAGCTTGGTTTTGCTTCCGATGTTGTAGCCAAATACCGGACCGAAAGCGAGGTGAAATGCTTTGTGGTCTTTTTCAGATGTGTTTAGCTCAATTAAAATAGGTACATTTATATATATCAGCCTAAGTTTCGACTTTTCATAGTTGATGAGTGTGTCAATATAGCCGGTTATCTGGTTCTGGTTACCAATTAACCTGGTATTGTTTTTAAACCTGTAGTTATTGATGTCAAATCCAAGACCTGTTGCCAGAAGCATGTAATCACCGAAAATCCTGAAATTCTTTTCAATGGGATTGATACCAACACGAATGGAATTTTTATAGTCAGGGCTTAAATACTCAAACCCGACAGGCATCGGAACGGAATAGTCAGGATTCAGATAACCGGTAACACCCAAATCAAGTCCATTCCATGCCTTGAAGCTTTCGCCATGATGATGGGATTTTGAAGATTCCTTGTCATCAGTTATTGAATCATTATCATTGTCTTTCAATACGATATCCTTGTCTTCGAGAATCTTAAACTCATATTTACCGATTTTAACGGTTACCGTATCACCTGCTCCTTTTTTGGGGGATTTGCCTTTAAAAGTAGCTGTCCCTGAAACTTTTATATCATTCACTTCAGGTTCTCCTATGAATTCAAGCTGTGCGGCACCTGTAATTTTTCCGGTAATTTTTTCAAATGCAAAGATGGTAGCCCTGCCTGCCCCGCTTATATCAACAGTAGTTATTCTGGTGTAAAAATCTTTTGCATTAATATCTCCTGCACCATCAATTTTCAAATCGTGGTACTCGGATTTACCAGACAGGATTATCTGGGCAGCACCACCAATATCTGTAATTAACCTTCTGGTTGCCAGGTTTTTAAATGATATTTTGGTAGCTCCACCCGATTTTATCAACAGGCTGTCGGTTGAAAAGCTGTCACAGCTAAGGTCAACAACATCTGAAACTTTGATAAAAGTCAGCGAAGGGGCATAAATAATTAAATTTGTGTTTTCCTGCAAAGCCTTTGACTCTATTAAAAGCAAGCCATCCTCCACTTCATAATTCAGGTTTTCAATGGATTCTCCTTTAAGTTCGAATCCATATCTTTCATCCTGTTTCAAGGTAGCCTTGAGATTGACACCTTTCAGTTGCACACCTGAAAATGGCTGTGTTTTTATTATTTCTTCGTTAATTTCGGTTTGTGCAAACACTATAGTTGTCAGGCACATAAGACTTAACAGGTAAAAAACTTTTGTCATGATCTTCATCTTATTGATTTTTTAGAATATGACGATTTGCATACATTTTTGTTACAATTACCTTTCGTTTTTAGTTACAGGAATGTTAATATAAACTATTCGTCCCTGAAATGCCAGATTGGTAATTTTCCCTTCATCATTATATTCCTTTACCAGATGCCATTCACGGCCAAATAATTGTCCTATTTTCTGCATGGCTGCATCTGCAACATCCCATCCTGAAAATTTCCTTGTTTCGTATTGTTCCCTGGTTTCCTTCAGAATTTGTTTTCTGAATTGTTTCAACAGATACTGATCCACTGAATAAAGAGGCTGTACCTCATTTTCCGGCTCTTCATACTCTATCCGGAGGGCAACCTGATAGCCGGAAAGCTCTTCATTATAGGCTATCTGATCGGGAATACTGTCACCAACAGCAATCACTGTATTCACTATTTCGGCCTTTTCAAATTCTTTTTTAACGCTCTTTTCTGCCTGTTGATGACCTAAAGAAGCCATGGCGACACTGGTTTCGGGATGAAGTTCATTTAAAACATTATCTTGAGAATTATCCATTTGATTTTCAATCTTTTCCGATTTTTTTTGTGACTGAAAAGCAATTGGTTCATCTTCCTGTTTGTAGAGACGGCTGTTTATCAACAGGAATGAGGCAATCAACATGGCTGCGGCACTCCATGAAAGGGTCATCCTGAACTGACGTTGGGTCAGAAACGGGAAAACACTTCTTTTCAAGCTGCTTTTATCAGGGTAGTACAAATTTTTATCCGGAGAAATACGTGTATTTAATAAAAACTGGTATTCTGTAGCGGCTTCTTCACTGATAATCAAAATTTTATCAGAAAGAGCATTCTCTTCCATGCTCAGGTCGCCTTCCAGTTTTGCCACCAGAAACTCATCCATGCCTGAATAGGTTTCCGGCAAAAGCTCTTCAGCTTTTTTCTTTAATGCATCTTTTCCTTCAAAAATCACCGGCTCAGCGGGAATCTCTGCTGAGAAAATACTTTCAAATTCTTCAGCAATATCCGGATTTTCCATCAGGAAAATTCTGACCATTTCACAGTCATCTGCTCCCAGCTTCCCTTCCAGATAATCAATCAGAAAAGGTTCATAATTATTTCTGTCAATTTTCATTTCCATCTCTCTTAAATGACAAGGTCAGCACTTTTTAAATATTCTTTCAGGGCAACCCGTGCCCTGTAAATATAGACTTTTACCTGACTTTCGTTCAGGCCTGTAACTTCGGCAATGTCGTTGTAGGAATAGCCTTCATAATCACGTAGCAGGATAACTGTCCGTTGAATTTCGGGAAGACGTTTGACAGCAGCATTAATAATTTCCATTGTATCGGAATAGGTTTCGCTGGTTTTATGTCCGCTGTAATCAGCCTGTTCAAGTCCGGTAATTCTGTTGTCTTTTCTGATATAGTCGATCATGGTGTGGTAGGCAGTGGTAAACAGATAGGATTTCACTTTTTCCCCGTTGACTTCATCAATTTTCTGCCATAATTTCATAAATGTATCCTGTACAATGTCTTTTGCTTTATCTGAATCGCCAATGTTTTTGACTATAAAGCGGTAAATACCGTCTGAATAATCATCAACACTTTTATTGTACTCAGTTACAGTCATTTCTTAGCTATTCGGCATTATGACGAATAAGGATGAATTATGTTACAAAAAATGAAAAATTATTCATCATGTCTTTTAAAATGCTTGTCTCTCAAGGCTTCACGTTTGTCATAGAGTTTTTTGCCTCTTGCAAGAGCAATGTCAGCTTTTGCAAAACCTCTTTCGTTGATGTAAATAGATAGCGGAACAATGGTAAGGCCTTTTTCCTTTACCTTATTATTTAATTTCCTCAGCTCTCTTTTGGTAAGCAGCAGTTTCCGTAAACGGACAGGGTCATGGTTAAAAATATTACCATGTGAATATTCTGAGATGTGGAGATTTTTTATAAATAATTCCCCATTTTGGAAAAAACAGAAAGAATCGGTAAAACTAACCTTCCCTTGCCTGACAGATTTTATTTCTGTTCCGGTAAGCACAATGCCGGCTTTGAAAATTTCAATAATTTCATTCTCAAATCTGGCCTTTTTATTCGGAATGTAAATATTTGTTGCCATATCAAACAAAGGTGCAAAGATAAGATAACATTCATCACCCTTTTGCGTTGTAATAAAATCATTAATTTTGCCCTGTTAAATTTTGAGGTATGTTTCGAAAAAGAGCCATTCTCGGGAAAAAACTGACAAAGTTTGTTCTAATTTTTGCCTTTATCTTCAGCATGAGTGCCTGTCATCGCGACAATTGTCCCTGTCATTCCCTGAAGGCAGAAAAAAATATTGTTCAAATTGTTGGTAAAAAATTTGCAAACCTTTCCATCAATCACTAATTTTGATAAAAAATTTCAGCTTGAAAAAACTTAAAACAATATTGATTTTCATCACCTTTTTATCGGCTCTTTTCCTTACTGCATGCCACAATGATTTCTGCCCGACATTTAAAATTAAAGGTTCAGCAAGGGTAGTCAATGTCAGCAAATAGCAGTTTAAAGGAAAAATGATGCATTCAGGCCGGTATCTAACAGTAATCATACTAATATCATTGGGTTTTTCTGCATTAAGTCAGGACAACAGCATCAACGAATTCACCTCATTACGTTACGATAAAAGCATTAGTGCAGGTTTTGAAGCTCATAGCAACGGATATGGCATTAACTTTCAGTATTTTATACACCGGACTGTCAATAAAAATCTACTATTCAGCTTCGACATACTCTCCCTTAAGCACCCGAAAGAAACAAAGGTGGTCAACCCGATAGAAGATGCTGCCTTGCCTTATGTGTATGGAAAGATTAACTCAGCTATTCCTTTGCATTTTGGTTTTGGCAATCAGTTTATCATAGCCGACAAGGAAGTACCAAATGGTATCAGAATCGGGTTCAGCTATCTGATCGGCCCGAATTTCACTTTGTTAAAACCACAATATCTCTGGATATATTATTATCGTCCCGATCTGGGCAAATACAGAGTACTTGAAAAATATGACCCTGAAAATCCTGTTCATGCCAATCAGAATAATATTTTTGGCGGCAGCAGCTTTTTTCATGGCTTATCTGAAATGGGAAGCACTTTCGGAGCATTTGCCAAAACAGCATTTAACTTTGAATGGAACAAAGAGGATGTCAGCTTTAAAGTGCTTGAAACCGGCATCATGATTGATTTCTATCCCCAAACACTCCCTGTTTTCGCTTTTATCGACAACGGCAAACTTTTTGTCAATGTTTATGCACAGATTTCTCTTGGGAAAAGATGGTAAAAACATCTACCCTGATTCAATACAGTCAAACCATTTTAAAACCACACACACCAATGACAGACTATTCAAAATTCAGAAGAAAGCCAGACTGGTTAAAGGTTCCATTAGCCAGAGATAAAAAATATATTGAGCTAAAATCAATTGTCAAGAAAAATCAGCTTCACACCATCTGCGAAAGCGGGAATTGCCCGAATATGGGTGAATGCTGGAATGCAGGAACAGCTACTTTCATGATACTTGGTGAACTGTGTACGAGGAAATGCAGATTCTGCGATGTAAAGCCGGGGAAGCCTCTTCCTCCCAATCCTGAAGAGCCTCAAAAAGTGGCAGAAGCGGTCATGCTTTTGAATTTAAAACATTGCGTACTGACTTCCGTAACCCGAGACGACCTGCCTGATTACGGAGCCAAACATTGGGCAGAAACCATCAGAGCTGTCAAAGAAAAAAATCCTGGAATAACCATAGAAGCATTAATACCTGATATGCACGACAGGAACGATTTATTGGAAATCATTGCCGCTGAAAAGCCTGAAATTATTTCTCACAATATCGAAACTATCAGAAGACTGTATCGTGTGGTCAGGCCACAGTCAAATTATGAAAGAATTTTACGGCAGCTAAAAAAAATCAGGGAAACGGGATGCATTTCAAAATCAGGTTTTATGCTGGGTATGGGTGAAACCATTGACGAAGTAAAAGAGCTGATGAACGACCTGCTCAGATTTGAGGTAGAAATCATCACCATCGGACAATACCTTCCCCCATCTCCCGTGCATTTTCCTTTACATGAGTATGTCCATCCCGATGTTTTCAAAGAGCTGAAGATTTATGGAGAACAACTCGGCTTCAGAAAAGTAGTATCTGCACCCTTGGTCAGATCGTCTTATCATTCAGCCGATCAACTCTGATAAAATCCTTTATTTACTAAGCGGTTCTGACGGATTACTCATTTTGATTTGTATATTGCCAAAAACCTTTTTACCTTTACAGAAATTTTAAAAAAGTAAAAAGAAATCTTTGTGAATAAAAACAGTTCAATAAAGATATTCATTATCGAAAATTAGTATTTTTGTGGCGCTTATTAAACTAATTTAAAAGATAGTTATGAGAAATAAATGGTTCGTTTTTGCAGGATTTTCAATGATTTTGTTATTTTTCGGTATCAGATTTTATCACCAGCAGAAAGAGGAATACCGGCTCAGGCACATCGATATGAGCTTTCATGAGGAAGATGAAGAAGGTGAAAATATTGCCGGTGCCATGAGTTATTATCAGCTGATTAAAGCTGATCCACAAACGGGAGAAATAAATCCGGAACTCGTTACATCTGCTTTCAGAGAAGCAGACAGAGTCAAACAGTACCGGGGAACAATTGGTCTTAACTGGAAAAGCAGGGGGCCTGATAATTATGGTGGACGTACAAGAGGTATTGTCATCGACAAAGATAATCCGGATATTCTCGTAGCCGGTGGTGTTTCAGGTGGCATATACCGTTCGGTCAACGGTGGAAAATCATGGAATAAAGTGGTCATTAGTGACGCAAAACCCGGAGGCTTGGTCGTTTCCTGTATGGAACAGGCCAGTGACGGAACCATTTATTTTGGAACCGGTGAAATGTATTTCACTGCCATGAGCGGACCCAACGGTGACCTGACTTCAGGTAGCCGCGGAGGCGGTGTTTATAAATCAACAGACAAAGGAGTAACGTGGACTTTTCTGGATGCAACTGATCCGGCAAAAAGTGGTAACACACGCTGGTATAACGTTCAGGCCATCAAGTCCGATCCGACCAATCCCAATGTATTGTATGCAGCTACTTATGCCGGCTTCATGAAATCGACTGACGCTGGTGCAACATGGACACGTCTGGATATGCCTGATGGTGCTACAACAGCCATTTTTATTGATATTGCTGTATCAAACAACGGTCAGACTGTTTTTACCGCTTCCTATGCTGCCGGAAGATGCAAACTTTTCCGCTCAATCAATGGAGCTGCTTTTGAAAAAATCGCTGCCAATGTGAATGAAATCACCAATTCGACACGTCTGACCATTGCAATTGCACCTTCCGATCAAAATTACATTTATGTTGTTTCAACCTCAAACGGTACAGCACCTTATCCCGGTGTACACAGCTTCGGTGGCCTCTACAGATCAAAAGACAATGGAACTACATGGGAACAGATAGTTGCAGGCCATGCCCCTGGTGCTGAACCTTTCGGAAGCCAGGGTCATTATCAGGGACAATATGATAACCTCGTGGCTGTCGATCCGTTCAATAAAGACAGAGTTTTTGTCGGTGGTGTTACGCTTTATTGCTACAAAGCCGGGCAATTCTACAAAATAGCCAGTTCAGAAGAATATCTTGACGCTGAAGAAAAATATAAAAACCCGCTTTTTGTTCATGTGGATATGCATAACATACGGTTTGACCTGAAGTCAAAACCTGAAAAAATGTATATCGTTACTGATGGAGGAATTTATGTCAGCAACAACTGGAAAACCTCTGACTATCCAACATATAGTTACAGCAACAATTATTACACAACAACACAGTATTACGGCCTGGCAGTGGATGTCTTCGGGAACCTGGTCGGAGGCACACAGGATCAAAGTTCAATGTACATCGATGCTGGTGGCCTGACCGGTAACAGTGCTCACGAAATTCTTGGTGGTGATGGCTTTTATGCAGAAATATCGAAATACGACAACAATATCATTTTCTTTGAATCACAGGAAGGACGCTGTGTCAGATCGGCCAATAAAGGGAAAAGTTACGAAAAATTCGTTTACGACTATAAAAATCAGAAATATGTCATAGATGATGAGTTTTTCTTCAATACACCTTTCCGGTTGTGGGAAAACAAAGAAAAACAAACATTTTATGACACAAGCGGCAATCCCTATGATTCAATTGTTCATGTTTCAAAATGTTTCGTTGCAGGCAACAAAGGTATCTGGATGACCCCTGATGCTGTTGATTTTAATGCCGACACTTTGAGATGGTATCTGATTTCCAAAGGAATCAGCAACCAGCAAATCCTTCACCTTGAATATACATCTGATGGAGATGCTGTATTCGTTGGAACGAGAAGCTCCGTTAATGGCAGACTTTATAGAATTTCAGGTTTAAAAGGCAAAAAACTCTGGTTTGATCAGAACGGGAATTTTGATCCTGATTATTTTGGAATTAAAACAGAATTAATCGGTTCGTGGAGCAACCGCTCAGTTTGCGGAATAGGTGTTTCCCCCAGCAACGACAACGTTGTTGTGGTAACACTCGGAAATTACGTTACCGGATACGACCATGTTTATATCAGCAACAACGCCCTTGATGATGCAGCTAATGTAACATGGACATCGCTTCATACTTCAAAACTTCCCCACATGCCCATTTATGATGCAGCAATTAACTCACAATCTTCCAGTCAGGATACCATTATACTGGCTACGGAACTGGGCATCTGGGCTACTGTAAACGGAGGCACTGACTGGTATGAAGAGAATGAAGGCATGGCAAGGGTCCCGACTTTCATGCTCAGGCAAATTAAAAGATACCCATGGTGGAGAGGATATGCATTCTATGCCGGCACTCATGGAATGGGAATTATGGAATGTACCTCTTTCGTTACCAATGTTGGCATCAAAGAAGACAGGGTACTGACTCAATCGATGAGTGTATTTCCAAATCCTGTTCAAAATCAGTTGAATATTCGTTACATTTTGGATAAACCGGTAGTACTTACCGCACAGATTATTAACCTTAACGGTCAGGTGGTTAAAAAATTCACCCTGAACGACAATCAGCGCGGTGAGAACAATCAAACCATACCGGTCAGTGGCATTTTATCAGGCACATACCTGATAAGATTAACCGGAGAAAATACCAACCTCGTTTCCAAATTCAATGTAATTCAATAATTTATTGGTTAATAAAGCTAAACGGGACTGAAATTCAGTCCCGTTTTTTTTATACATACATCAGACTACATCCCCTGACAGGAGAGGCATCTGCCCTTCCGGTTATTCTGAAACTGCCATCAGCATAAGCTATTCCCGCATCGTCAACAGCTATGAATGAGCAGGAAAAAACATTGGCCAGATCAATAATGTTGACATAGCCGGATGTATCAAGCAAGCCGCATTCACAAGGATCATAAACATCGCGTATGAGCACTTTCATCCATGGCGGACAATAAAATACTCCCCCACCTTTTGAATAAGCCTGACTGAGCAATTCGGTCATTCCATACTCAGAATGAATGGTTCTACAATGAAACCGGTTACATAGAATTTCATGAACTTCTTCCCTTGGCATTTCTGTTTTTCTGCCTTTCATCCCCCCTGTTTCCATCACAATATCCTCACATAAATCGGGATGATAGTGCTCAGAAAAATCAAGCAATGCATAGGTAACACCCAATAAAAGTATTCTTTTGTTGTTTTTTTTACACCAATTTATAGCCTTGTTTAATGACTTAAAGTCGAAGCTAAAAAATGCGCTTCCCTTTCCTGCCTTCTTCATCAGGCTGTTTACCATATAAATTAATGACGATTGGGTTTGTTCAAGATAGGATGGCAGGAGGGCAAGAAGAACAAAGTTTTCAGGCTTTCCGTAGAATAGCTCAAAGCATTTCATAAAACTTTCCTGATACCATTCAGCATACCTGACAAAGTGATAGGAATGCTCCATCCCTGAAGTGCCGCTACTTCTGAAAACCAGCTCTGCATCCCAATTTCCACATTTTATCTGTTGAAACCTGAAAAAAGACACAGGCATAAAAGGTATTTCCCTGACCGAATGTACCTGAAGCGGGTTTACCTGAAGATGATCCACAAACTGGCGGTACACCGCATTGCTGTTGTATTGAAAACGGAATATTTCAATAGCCGTTTTCACGAAATTTTCTTTGCTGACAGAAAAGATTTTTGCCTTAAATTTGTCATTTGACAGCATACGCCATGAAAAAATTGAAAGTGAAATCTAAGTATTTTTTTATCATTGCACTTTTGCCGTTGTTCTTTTTCAACTGCACAAGCAAGGTTGACTTTGGCATTATTCCGGTTATCAGCTTTGAGCGTTATGAATTGTATAAAAATCAAAATGGCAAAGACACTGCCCTCGCACTGATTATTTCCTATACAGATGCCGATGGAGATCTGGGACTGGAACAAAGCGATACTTTACCTCCCTTTAACAGTGGAAGCAAATACCATTACTGCATGTATATCTATTATTATGAATATGTTGATAATCAATGGATTGAAGTCAGGCCGGAAATAGGAGGCATTCCCATAGGAGATACCATTCGCTTCCCTTACCGGTTTAAAAGCCTGACACCTGCCACACCCAATAAAGCCATAAAAGGTGAAATCACATGGCATTCAAATTTTATTTCACCGCAGAAAAGCAAGAATATCAAATTTAAAATTTTCATTTACGACAGGGCACTGCACAAAAGCAATGAAGTGGAAAGCCCGTCAATATTCTACAACAATTAATACCATGGACAGAAAATCGCTCATTGCGGCCATCCGTGAGAAAAAATCTTATCTCTGTGTTGGGCTTGATACGGATCTGAATAAAATTCCAGGCTCTTTTCTTCAAACAGATGATCCCGTTTTTGAATTTAATAAAGCAGTGATTGATGCCACAAAGGACTGCTGTGTCGCATACAAACTCAATCTTGCCTTTTATGAGTCATCAGGATTGAAAGGATGGCAAAGCCTGATCAAAACTGTCAGTTACATCCCTGATAATATCTTTAAAATAGCAGATGCCAAAAGAGGTGACATCGGGAACACCTCATCCCAATACGCCAAAGCTTTTTTCAGCGAAATGCCATTCGATGCCATCACCGTTTCCCCATATATGGGAAGCGATTCTGTAACTCCGTTTTATAATTATCCGGGAAAGTGGGTCATCATTCTTGCCCTGACTTCCAATAAAGGCTCTGCTGATTTCCAGATGTTAAAAACAGATGAGGAATATTTATTTGAGCGGGTGCTTAAGACTGCATCCACATGGGGAAGTGCTGAAAATACTATGTTTGTCGTTGGAGCAACACATCCCGGAGCGTTCGAATCGATCCGGAAAATCGTCCCTGATCATTTTCTGCTGATTCCCGGAGTAGGTGCCCAGGGGGGAACTGTTCAGGATGTATCAAAATATGCCTTAAACAAGGATTTTGGCATTATCATCAACGTTTCGAGAGGAATTTTGTTCCCCGAAAACGACCTCCCTTTTCCTGATAACATCAGTAAAGCAGCTTTTGAATATCAACAGCAAATGAAAGAATTCATCGGATAAATTTTATGAAAGAAGAACTGCTTCAATTTGTCTGGAAATATCAGCTTTTTGAAAAAAGAAGCATGCAAACCACTGAAGACGAGCCAATTGAAGTAGTCTTTCCCGGCATTCACAATCAGGATGCAGGACCAGATTTTCTGGAAGCAAAAATCAGAATTGGTGATAAATTATGGGCAGGAAATGTCGAAATTCACCTGAAAAGCAGTGACTGGAACCGGCATGGACACCAACATGACCCTGCCTATCAAAACATCATCCTCCATGTGGTATATGAAGATGATGAACCCAATGTTTTTCTCACTATTCCCAAGTTTCTTCTGAAATACAGAATCCCCGATCACCTGAAAAGAAATTATCAGGCTCTGATGATTTCGGCTGAAAAAATCCCCTGCCATGAAATGATAAGCAGTGTTGACCGCATGACAATATATTCATGGCTGCAAAGAATGACTGCTGAAAGGTTTGAAGTTCGCAACGATTACATTATCAATCTTTTAAACAAGACAAGTGACTGGCACGAGAGCTTTTATGTGGCGGTTGCACGTTCTTTTGGCTACCGTGTCAATGCTGATGCTTTTGAGAAGCTGGCTTTATTGACGCCTCAGAAACTTATTGCCCGTCATAAAAATAATCTTCTTCAGGTGGAAGCTTTGCTTTTCGGACAGGCAGGTATGCTGGATGAAAACTTCTCAGATGATTATCCCAACCGGCTGAAAGCTGAATACCAGTTTCTTCAGGCAAAGTATCAGCTGAAAGGAATGAAAAAAAGCGAATGGAAATTTGCACGCCTGAGACCTGCCGATTTTCCGACCATACGTATTGCTCAGTTTTCAATGCTGCTCCATAAAGTATCAAGCCTCTTTTCGGCCATTATTGAAGCCAATAAGGATAAAGACCTCAAAGACTTTTTTCATACCGAGGTGTCCTCTTACTGGTTAAATCATTACCAGTTTGATCACCAATCAGAATCTAAAAAAAGAAAAAGGTTAGGCATTTCAACGATAAACAGAATTGTCATAAATGCTGTCATTCCTTTTCTGTTTAGTTATGGTAAACAAAAAGATGAATCATTGCTGACATCAAAAGCTTTTCAGCTACTCGAGAACCTGCCGGCCGAAAAAAACAGTATTCTCGGTTATTGGGAGGCAATAGGACTTAAAAACGATCATGCAGCCGATTCGCAGGCTTTGCTTCACCTCAAAAAACATTATTGCGATCAAAAGAAATGTTTATCATGCTCCATCGGAACCACCCTCATGCAGAGAGCATGAAAACTGAAGTATGATATTACAGGGATTTGCTGAAAATCTATTTCTCAAGAAACTTCTTATACCCGAGTTGCTGAAGCTCCTGTGATTTCTGATTGACTTTTGTTTCCTGATTCTTTTTAAATGAAATAAGTTTTTCAAGCAGTTTTTCATCCGATACAGCCAGGATCTGAACAGCCAGCAATCCTGCATTTCTGGCACCATTGATCGCAACAGTGGCAACGGGAACTCCCGGAGGCATCATCACGGTGGAATAGAGTGAATCGACCCCATTGAGTGCACCGCCAGCCAAAGGTACGCCAATGACCGGCAAAGGGGTATGTGCAGCAATTGAACCGGCCAGATGAGCCGCCAGTCCGGCTCCTGCAATGATAACCTTTATTCCCTTCAGATGTGCTTTAGCCGAAAACTCCATGGCTCTCTGGGGTGTGCGATGTGCAGATACAACATCAATCAGATACGGAATATCAAATTCTTCCATGACCCTGGCAGCTTCCTGCATCACTTTTAAATCGGAATCACTGCCCATCAGTATGGCAACTTCTGGCTTTCTGTCTATCACTTTATCAATAATTTATAATTAAACTGCGAATTGTTTTCCTCATCTATTAATCTCAGAAAATACACTCCTTCAGTCAGTCCCTTCACATCTATCATCTGCTGCTCTATCCTGCCCTGATGTTGTATTTTCCCCTGAATATCATAGATATAAAATCTGTAAATAGCATCCGGTTTTCCTGATATATACACTCTGTTACTTGCCGGATTCGGATAAATCAAAGGCTTTTCCGTTTTTTGGGCAGTATGTTTAATATTCCCTATCGGATTTTCTGCAAATACCGGCCTGATCATGAGTGCTCCGTACAAGGAAGAGGAAGGCTTCCATTGGTTGTTGACATAATAAAACACATTGGGATTGGGAACATTGGGGAAAGTATCTTCATTCAGCCGGTAATAATTCATATCAACCCCGATATTCATGTAAAACTCTGAGTTTTGTTCCCATCCGATATAGACAGAATTTTTGACAGAAAGAGCAGAATCAAACACAAATAAATGAAAATCATTAGGTTCATCAGCTGTAATGACCGGGACCCTTGCCTGATAACTGACCGGAACAGTATTGTAGTCGCCTTTATCCCAGACCAGAATATTAAAAGCAGTATTTCCTACATATTCCTTTGCCCGGTTAAAATAGATATAAACTCCTCTTAACGAGTCATTTGAGGATATAAACGGGGCAATTTTAAAGTAATTTGCCACTTTTGCATATTTTGTTCCTGAAATGCCATAACCCATCTCAGCAGAGCCGTCATCATAAGCGTAATAATTGACAAACTCATTGTAAGTAAAAGTTTCATTGTTGGTCAAACTGTTGTCGGTCTGTTTATTTCTCAAAACAGATTTAAGCCTAACGGTATCGGCTGTAACAATGCTGCCAAGATTTAAACTGTCGGGTAAATTAAAAGCTACTGTCAGACTCGTGTCTTTCCGGTAAAATACTTTATCGGTTCCGGTAGCAAGTATCAGGCTGGTGTCGGCCATATCGTAAATATTCAGCCTGCCCATCAGATTCATGGGTTTATTCCAGAAATTATGAACATCGATTTTCATGGTCTGCCGGAGCATACTCTTGTTCCCCTTGAAATGCATCCATGGCATCGAGGTGTAGTTTTTCAGAATACTGACAGGTCTTTGGGTAATGGCGACATCTTTGTAAAAGGTATCAGCTCTGCTCCTGTTCCTGTTCAGATAAACATAGGTAATATGCCAATGGTCGAGGTTGCCGGAGAGATTTGCATAATTTTTAAACCTGAACTGAAAGGCATCATGATAGAAATTGGCAATGGTGTCTGTAATCTGTGAAGTATCAATTAAATAATGTTTTACCGGAATGATTACCTGACGAAAATCCTTGCGGGGACTTCCTTTCACACTCCAAACCCTCACCCATGCATTTGAATCCCAAAGGGTTCCGTTCCAGTATCTGGAAGGTTTGAATTCAAGTACCAGAGAATCATAACTTTCAGGTTCATCGCCCAATCCTTTAGGCTGAAAAAAGAAGCTGAGATAAATGGAATCTGATTCACTGAATGGCGATAAATCAATATAGGTGCTGGTCAGCTTGTCGGCAATGTTGCCTTTTGAATTGGGAGCTACCGGATTGTAAGGGTTCCCGAATTCATTCAGTCCGTCAAATGTAGCCACATGATAAGTCGGTGAATGGTAAGCCATCGTACTGTTAATAAACACATACCTGTCGAGCCAGAGGCTATCGTTCGGATAGGGACTACTGCCTGAAAAATCGTCAAAAAAGGCTGTATTGATTAACCTGATAGTATCGGCTGAGCGGTAATTTCTGTACACATCGGGTTTTATTTTCTGCAAAACAACATTTTCGTTCAGCGGGGTTACCAACTCCTGCGAAAAAAGACTTACATGACCAAGCAGTAAAAAGAAGAATATTAAAGAAATAACTTTTTTCATCATTAAATTGTTTGAAATTACTTGGGTTCAGGTTGAGGCAGTTTGTCCGGAGGCGAAAGCCAGATGTCAACTGCATCTCCCTGAGGAAGCATAACGTCAGAAGGTTCAGGATATTGTTTATACACAACACAGACGGAAGTATCCTTCACAGGCTGGCTGAGAATCACTGCTCCTACATTCAACCCGATTCCGGAAAGGGCAAACACTGCTTCATCATAGGTCAGACCTCTCACGTCAATAACAGCTACTTTTTCGGAAGACAATCCATCTCCGAGTACCAGGTCAATTTTCGAACCTTTGCTGACATAATCTCCGGGATTTAAAATACGGCCATCTTTTTTCACCTTTAATACCAGGTTTTTTCCAATATCAGGCACATATTCAAGTTCGCCAAGCTTCAGTCCGTAACTCTGAAGAATACTGACTGCCTGCCGGAGTGTTACATCTATAATATCAGGGAGTTTTACCCGTGGAGGAGTATCGGAACATATTGTCAGGTATATTTTACGCTTTCTTTTAACTTTGCTGAAGGGTTTGGGGTTTTGTTCCACAACCGTAAAATAACGTGTATCCGGAACATACACTGAATCAATAACTTCATAGCGAAGATTCTTTTCCTTGCATATTTTTTCAACCTCTTCAATGGTTGACCCCTTGAAATCAGGTACGCTAAGCGATTCACCATGATGGGTGTAAACCTTCAGAAACTTCAGCCCGGAAAATATCAAAACCGAAAAGACTATGATAAAAACCAACAGGTTCCGGAGAAAAATTTTGCTTTTGAGAAAGTCAATAATGAGCATTTATCGTATTTTTGCTGAAATTTTCAAGCTGTTATCCGGACGCAAAATTAACAAAACCTAATCATTGGAATTAAGAATTATTTTAACTAATTATTGACTAATATGAAGATTGATAATCCAAGCCTTGAATTTCTGCATAACGAGCATACCCGATGGCTCGAAGAGATAAAATTCTGGAATAACGAAATCAGGTTTCTGAAAAAAATACTCTCAAATATTATCCAGAAAAACAAGGAAGAAAGCCTGAATACCAAAGCTACCAAATATTTAAACCACCTTGAACACAATTCACGTTTTCTCAGGGGAATTACCGAAACCATCCATGCACATGAATCATTTTTGAAACACACCTCAGAACTTAACCTGCCTCCGGTTGAGCCTGATGAGGATGATGAATCTTTCATCGCCTCTGAGGAAGATTTTGAGATCATGACCGATCATGACAAAACCCGTCAGCATCTGGCTGATTTCAGAAAGAGATATCAGAGGTTAAAAAACAAGATTTATTCTCTTCACGAAAAATTCAACAAAAACAGCTGATTATCCTTTCATCAGAATAATTCTCTTTCATCATACTCTCCGGCCGGGCAATTTTTAAGTATCGGAGATTTCATCTAAATTTGAATAAAATTTAAACCATGCCGAAAAAAGTAAATACCCTGAAAAAGGTCCCTCAAGGAAAAGCAGTGGCTGAAAAAAAAGCGGAAACAAAAAAATTATCTGCTTACATAGAATATGCATCCATTTCTTGGATCATTGCCGGTTTATATTTTTTCATTATGTTGATAATCAGTTTCTCACAACATAAAATCGGTGATTATGGCATTGAAACTGATTTTTTCTGGTCGTATGTGCCGCAAGCCGATAAATTCCTGCATGGCAGCATTGAAATTGATAAATACAGAGGGCCTTTATACCCTATCGTTCTGGGCATTTTCAAGCTTTTTACCGGAAATTATTTTTCGGCAGGCATGCTGCTGGCTATACTCTCCGCTTCTCTTGTCCTCTTTTTTGTTCATCGTCTTTTGTATAATCTTTTCAATCCTCTTGTAGCACTGATTACCACCTGCCTCGTGGCTGTCAACACTACTTTTAACCTCTATACTTACAGTGCCGGCACTGATATGTTTTTCAACTGTCTTGTTTCTGCCGGTATTTTCTTCCTGCTTGCACATAAAGAATTCAAAATCAGCCACCTGATATTTGCTTCCCTTTTTGCCGGCCTGGCCTACCTGACCCGATACAATGGCATATTCCTCTTTCTAACCATTCTTGCCGGACTTCTACTGATTAATATTTACCGCCTCGACCGGGGGAAAAGGCTTATCAACTCACTGATTTTTATTGTTATCTTCATTGCTGTCATTGCACCATGGGGTATTTATACACATCAGAAAAAAGGAAAAGCTTTCTGGAACCAGAACTACCAGAATGTAGCTTATGAATACCTTGCAAAAGACAAGATGGGTTGGGACGAATTCTGGTATAAGGGAAACCGTGAAAAATACACTTCTCTTACCCAGGTCATCTTTAAAGAGCCGAAAGCCTTTTTCAGCAAAGCGTTCAGCAATGCCTTCGAACATCTCAGCCGCGACCTGTCGAGCCTGATTGGCTGGCATATTTCCATCTTTTCACTTTTCGGGCTGCTGCTGTTGTTTACCAAACCACCCGATAAACGCCAGTGGACTTATTATCTGGCCAATTTGCTCTTTTTCGGAGTTTTGATTCTCGTCTTTTACAGCGAAAGGTTTTCTTTGTTTTTAATCCCGTTTTATACAGTTTTCGGAGTTAATGCCATTTTTACCGAAAATAAATACCTGAAAAAAGCCATCACCGGATCTGCTGTTCTGACTTATGGAATCGCTTTGCTGCTGATTATCTGGACTTTCACCAAAAGTTACCAGTACAACAGTGAAAATATCAATTCAGGAGACAAAAACCTTTTAAAACTCAGGGATGAATTCAGAAAAACAGAAAAAGTGGAAGGACAGGGAAAAAAGATCATGGCCCGTAAAGCACACATTGCTTATTACCTTGGCCTCGAAATGACCTGGGTGGACATGGTTCCCGACTATTACCAGCAGGTTGCAAAAATATGGAAAGCAGGCGTTGACTATGTATCTTACGGAATATGGGAAATGGGTAGAGGACTTAATTTCCTGAACGATCCTTCAAAACTTCCACCCGATTTCAAGCTGCTTGCCTATGTTTCTTCTGTCAACAAAGTCGTCATGCAGAAAAATGAAGATAAAAAAACATACAACATCAAGGTAGAAAAGCAGCCTCAGCCGGCTTTGCTTTACAAAGTGGTCATGGATGAACCGCGTAAGACCATCAAAAAAGCAGGAGAATGGCTTTCGGGACAGATAAAAAATCCACAGGACAGTATTAAAATTCTTTGTGCTTCCCCATACCTCCCCGCCTATTGCGGAGGAAAGTTTGAACAATTGCCCGATGCAGATATACAATACGTTTTGGATTATGCAAAAGCTAAAAATGCTGATTATATCTACCTCGGAGAAATCGAAGCTGCTGTCAGTCCCACTGCTTACCAGTCTTTCATGAGCAGGGAAAATGCCGGAAATATTATAAAAGTGCTCGATCTTTCAAAGGAAAATTCGCCTGCTGTCTTGCTAAAAGTTAAATAAATGCAGCTTTTTCAGGCTGAAAAAACTGAGCTATATGCAGAAGTAATATTGCCGCTGGCAGTCGGAAAGACATTTACCTATAGCATTCCGGAATCATTACAGCCACTTGTCCTCCCCGGCAAACGGGTGTGGGTACAATTCGGAAAATCAAAGATTTATACCGGAATCATAAAAAACATCAGCACCCGTAAACCTGATAATGTTGAGGTAAAACCCATTTTCGACATTCAGGATGAAAAACCGGTAGTAAACCCGGAGCAACTGCAGCTATGGGATTGGATGGCTTCCTACTATTGCTGCTTCCCGGGAGAAGTTATGTCGGTAGCCCTGCCTTCTTCCCTGAAACCTCAGAGTGAAAGTGTTTTATGTATTAACCCTGAATTTGAAGGCGATTTCAACCTTTTTAATGACAGGGAAATAATGCTCCTGAATGTTTTACAACAAAAGAAAAATGTTGAGGTACAGGAGCTAAAAAAAATCATTGGGATTAAAAATATTTCATCTGCTATCCGTCATCTGCAGGAAAGCGGGGCTGTATATTTCAGGGAAGAACTTACACAGGCTTATCAGCCTAAAAAAGAAATTATCTATCGTTTACACAAAGATTATCAATCAGTTAAAGCGCTTCAGCTTTTGTTTGATGAACTTGAAAAGGCACCCCGTCAACTGGATGTCATCCTGCATTTCAGGATGCTTCTGGGAAAATCCAGCTACGTCTTGCACAGCGAGCTGATGGCCAATAAACAACTCAGCCTGAATGCACTCACCGCTCTCGTTAAAAAAGACATTCTGATCAAAGATTATCTTGATGTTGACAGAGTTATTTTTGAAAAAATCAAAGCTGAAACGTTCGAACTAAAAGATTTTCAGGAAGAAGCGCTAAACAGAATTGAGGAACTTTTCACTGAAAAGGAAACGGTATTGCTTCACGGAATAACCAGCAGCGGAAAAACTTATATTTACATCAGACTTATTGAAAAATACCTTAAAGCCGGCAAACAGGTACTTTATCTTGTGCCCGAAATTTCATTGACAGCTCAGTTGATCCGTAAGCTGTACGCATATTTCGGTCCTGTCACCGGAATTTACCATTCCAAATACAACCCCTTTGAGCGTTACGAAACATGGCAAAAGGTTATATCAGGTGAATATCAGCTGATTGTAGGTGTACGCTCGGCTGTTTTTCTTCCGTTCAGCCATCTCGGACTGATTATCATCGATGAAGAACATGAAAACACCTTCAAACAACAAAGTCCTGCCCCACGCTACCATGCCCGCGATACTGCCCTGATGCTCTCGGGAATTTTTAAAGCCAAAACACTGTTGGGTTCAGCTACTCCGAGTCTTGAAAGCTTTTTTAATGCCCGGAACAATAAGTTTGGCTATGTCAAAATGGATAAGCGTTATTCTGATGTACAACCTCCTGATATTCTTCTTCTTGATATGAAAGAAGCTTCCATCCGCAAACAACTGAAAGGACATCTTTCTCCTGTTTTACACGAAAACATACAAAAGACAGTTGAACAGGGTGATCAGGCCATTCTTTTTATCAACAGACGCGGCTTTGCACCTTTTATTCAATGTCAGCAATGTGGATGGGTGGTCAAATGCCGGCATTGCGATATCAGCCTGACTTATCACAAATCGAGTAAAAAACTCCGTTGCCATTACTGCGACTACCAGCAGGGAATACCGTCTTCCTGTGGTTTCTGCGGAGGAAATCAATTACTGATGAAGGGCTTTGGTACCGAAAAAATTGAAGATGATATTGCCATCCTGTTCCCCGGTATCCAGACCCTGCGTATGGATATCGACAGTACCCGTAACCGTAAATCTTTTGAAAAAATCATCCATGCTTTCGAAAAGGGTGAAGCTTCCATTCTCATTGGGACTCAAATGGTTACCAAAGGACTTGATTTCGAAAAAGTCAAACTGGTTGGCATCCTGAATGCGGATCAAATGCTCAGCTACCCCGATTTCAGGGCTGAAGAGCGGTCGGTTCAGCTGATGATGCAGGTGAGCGGTCGTGCCGGAAGAAGAGATGACAGGGGAAAAGTCTATATTCAGACTTTCAACCCCAATCACCCTGTTTTTCAATATATTATTTCCAACGACTATGATGGTTTCTGCCTGTCACAACTTCAGGAAAGAAACAATTTCAGGTATCCACCTTTTTATCGCCTGATTCAGCTGACACTCAAATCGAAAGACCTGAATCTGTTGATAAAAGGCAGCGAGGTATATGCCAACCGTTTAAAACGGTTTTTCGGGGAAAGGCTGAACGGGCCTGTGTCTCCCCCTGTGATGAAAATACGCAATGAATTCATATTCAATATCCTGTTAAAACTGGAAAAAAACCCGGCTTTTCTGCAAAAAGCAAAAAAAACTATTCTCGAAGAAACCGGTAAATTCAACCTCGATCCTGATTACCGTAAAATAAGATGTATTATCGATGTGGATCCGATCTGAGGTATGGCTAATAACCGCATAGTGGAGTTAAATTTATTGTCTGCCAGGGTGAAACATTTATTTCACCCCTTCGGGGTTTGTGCGTGGATTGTCGATTTTATAACAGTTATGTCAGCCCTTCGGGCTTTACAAGAGCTAAACATGACAGAGGTCGCTGCCGTATGACTCTGCCTTATGCTTAAAAATAAGATGCCGGCAACTTTCAGAAACATAGCATTGATAATTAATAAGATTTCAAAACATCATAAGCCCGCAGAGCTGACATTATCAGCATTTTCACCAAATCCTTTGAATAATCCGACCAATTCCGGATTTTGAAGTTTTCATTAATAAAATGTTACTGTTCAGCTGCCAATTGTTATTGTTACCGCGAATAAACGCAGATTAGACCGCTGATCTTCGCGAAAATTAGCGTTTCATTAGCGAGAATTACCAGTTTATTTCTTTTTAGGAAAATTTAAATTATTGATATTAAACAAAATGGGCTATCTGAACAGTAACAATAAAATCATTATGAAAGAATTACATCTAAGCGAAAAAAAACTTACGAACCCGGTAACTTCGTATTTTTTCTAAAAGAAGCCCGAAGGGATGATATTGTCAAAGAAAATATCATTTAACGGATAAACCCCGAAGGGGTGACATTATCGTAAAATCAATCAACGGATAAACCCCGAAGGGGTGACATTATTGTAAATCAATCAACGAATAAACCCCGAAGGGGTGACATTATCGTAGAAAAATCAATCAACGGATAAACCCCGAAGGGGTGACATTATCATCATTTTCACCAAAATAAAAGAATTATATCAATATTGACCGGATTTAAAGTTTCATCAACCGATTGGCCAATCAAAGAAACGTTTTCTCTTTTTCGTGAAAATAAATAATGTAAGCCCTTATTTTTGCCTTTTTAAAAATTTATGGAACTAAAATACTACGACAATAATTTTGCAGTTACCATCCCCATGGCCAATGAGGAAGCCGACTTTGAACCATTTATCACTTCCCTCCGTGAGGTTTTTGATAAACTGGGTACAGGAACTGCCTATCTGATCGTGGACAAAGTGTCGAAAGACCGCACGCTGGAGCTTTGCCGGAAACTTGAGCAGGAAGACCCGCGTTTTGTAACCATCTGGGCTCCCGAAAACCGCAATGTGGTGGATGCATATCTGCGCGGATTAAAAGAAGCTTACCTGAAAGGTCATGACATTATCATCGAAATGGATGCCGGTCTTTCTCACGACCCGCGTGCCATCATCATGTTTATCAGGGTGTTAAATGAAGGAAATGAATGTGCTTTCGGCAGTCGTTTTATCAACGGAGGCTCTATGGTGGATTCTCCTCTTTTCAGGCGTTTGCTGTCAAAAAACGGTACACGCCTGACCAACCTGCTACTTGGCACCAAAATGTATGATATGACTTCCGGATTTCAGGGATTTCACCGTTCAGTCGTTGAAAAAATCATACAATATCCTTTCAGGTCAAAAGCACATTATTATCAGACAGAAATGCGTTATTTACTCAGAAAAAAAAGATACCGCGAAATTCCTATCCATTACAGGGCACCTTCCAGAAGTGTTTCCCGAAAAGCCATTTTTAATGCCCTTTCTGTCTTGTTTTACTATTTTATTAAACGAATTACTTTCAAAGCAGTATCGCTCTGACCACTTTCATGAAAAAAATTATTGTTACAGGGGCTTCCGGCCATCTCGGCTTTCATGTGGCTAAAGTTTTACTGCAAAAAAATTATCTGGTTACCTGCTTTGCCCGTCAGGAAAATATCAATCTGCTGAAGCTGAAGAAACTGGGAGCCAATATCCACTACTGCAACCTGTTTGATAAAGACACCTATCAGCATCTGCTGACTGATGCTGAGGCTGTTTTCCATCTGGCTGCCGAAAATACTACTTCCGGTTCAAACCCCGAAATAACCTTCAACAATACCTACGGTCTTGCCAAAGCAGTCATTGATACCTGTATTTCTGCACAAGTCAAAACAATTGTTTACACCAGTTCCGTGGTGGTTTTGGGACGCAGTTCTTCCAAATCAAGGCTAATCAATGAAAACGACCGGACAGCTTTCATCGAAAGTCCCTATGTCAGAGGAAAAGTTGAAGCAGAGAAATATATTGAACAAATTATTCAGAATCAGGAAGTTGACATCAGAAGACTTTATCCGGCATGGATTGTAGGAAAAGACGATCCAAAATCTACTCCACCCCATACCATCATCCGAAACTATGTTGAAAAAGGACAGTTTTTCTATTTTAAAGGCGGTATATCTCTTTGTGAGGTGGAAGAAGTGGCCAAAGCACACGTCAGTGCCTATGAAAAGGGAGAAAAAAACGAAACTTTTGTTTTGGGGGGCGACAACATCACATTTAAAACCTTTTATTCCATCCTGTCAGACTATACCCCTCATACCAGGCCTTTTCTTTTTATTCCTAAAGCAGTTATCGTTGCCGGGGCTTATGTCAGTAAGATTCTGCTGAAAATGTTCCGGATGCCGGCCATCATCGAACCCGGTTATGCCAGAAGTGTATTTGGCAATTACAGCTGGTATGACAGTTCGAAAGCCATTACCCGCCTGAATTACCACATCATTCCTGCCCGTCAGATCCTCTCTGAAGCTGTTGAAGAGGCATATAAAAGAATTACGGGAACTTTGACACTTGGATTTCAGTACAAACCCTACGCAGATGACCATTCAGATGAGCCTAAACTATTGATTACCGGTGTCCCGGGATGGTTGGGCAACCGCATGGTTGACATCATGATCAATGGCAACAGGAAAGGAAATTTTAAAACCAACCGCCCTGTCAGGTTGCTCGTAGAGCCAAGGTTTTCAGGCATGTTGAACCTCCCCGGTAATTTTGAAATTTTTTACGGGGATATCCGCAATCCGAAAGATGTGGAGGAAGCGGTCAGAGGAATCGATACGGTTTTTCATCTGGCAGGCGCCATTTACCCCAAAAAAATAAAAACTCTGTATGAGGTTAATACCAAAGGCACTGAAAATCTGGTAAATGCCTGTATCCGCAATGGTGTCAGGAGGATCATCTACATGTCCACCGATTCCGTCTGCGGTCATGGGAAGCGGAACAACAGGATTTTTGACGAATCTACTCCTGCCAAGCCATACAAACATTACGGAAGAAGTAAGTATCTCGCAGAAAAATATATCCTTGACCACACAAAACAGGGGAAAATTGACGGCACGTCATTAAGGGGCTTCTGGTTTTTCGGGCCTTTTGCCCCATCACGCCAGTTCAGTTTTTTCAAAATGTTTTTTCTGCCCCGTCAGCTTGTATTCGGAAACGGGAAAAATTTCAGAAGCATCTCCCACGTTGACGATATTGTTCAGGCTTTTTTCAAAGCAGAAAAGAATCAGGAAAGCATTGGAAAATGGTACTGGATATGCGGAAACGAAAACCAAATCACTATTGATGAATTTTTTGCAAAAATTTCGGATAAACTGGGAATTAAATACCGCCCGTTACATATTCCCGTCTGGATATGCAAGCTGTTTGAATTTGCCGATAGTTTGCTTGGAAAGTTTGGCATACTTGTTTCCTCTCTGCATGCGGCCGGAAAGTTTTATTACGATATTGCCGGAAAAAATGACGCTGCAAAACGTGATTTTGACTTTTCGCCTGAAATAAGCATGGATGAAGCCATTGAAGAGTTGACAAAACAGCTGAAATGAGAAGAACAGAGCCTGAAACCGGAAGAACCATCATCGACAGAAAACCGCACTGGTATGCCCTTTACACCCAGTCGAGGCATGAAAAAAAGGTTGCTGAAAAATTTCTTGAACAGGGTATCGAACATTATCTCCCCTTTCAGAAAGTACTTAAACTCTGGAGTGATCGTAAAAAATGGGTCGAAGAACCTGTTTTTAAATCTTATATTTTCGTTCATATCGGACTTAAGGATTATTACAGAGTCCTGCAAACCGAAGGAGTTGCCGGCTTTGTTCGTTTCGGGCTGTTTCCGGAAGTAATTCAGGACAAGATCATTGAAAATATCCGGCTGGTGCTTTCTTCAGATGAAAAATTTGAGATATCGGAAGAAAAATTTGAAGAAGGTGATGAAGTGCAGGTAATTTACGGTCCCTTAAGCGGAGTGTATGGCAGGCTTATTAAAGTTCAGGGACGACATAAACTCATTATCAATGTAGAAGTACTGAACCGTAGTATTATTGTCAATGTTGCCAAAAAACACGTCAAAAAGGTTTCTGCAGTCTGAAAGCAATTTATTATCAAGAGGTTAAATCCGCGAAGATTTATTTTTCGGAAGAATTGGTAAGCCATGACAGATACCGGCCAAAACTATTCAGAAATATCAAATTTACGGATCATAAACACCCATCCGTTTTTGCGATAAACTTCCTCCAGATTATACATCTCTGCAATTTCAGCTGCCTTATCCGATTTTGAAATAATGTAGAGTTTCTTCCTGACCGGAGTAAGTAAAACCTCATACTTGTTTTTTCCCTTGAAATCCTTATCTTCCTTAACTTTTCCATAAAAGTAAGGCAGGTAGCTTTTATGGCCCATCGTGATGATGTAAGGCTCGTTACCGCTGACTGATTTACTGAATTCCACCACAGCTCCCTGTGTATGTTTCTGAACCTGAGGCAATAAGACTATCCAGAACCACTGACTTATCAGTAAAACAACTGCTAAATTCAGATAAAACAGCTTCATTGAAAAAGGTTTATTGATCCATAGCCAGATGGTTGCAACAAATATTACCGCCAAAACAATGGTTGTAATGAGAATCTGATTGTTCCAGTCTGCTTCTGCCAATAGACATTCACGGATAAAAATATCGTCTGTCCAATCAATCAGCTGGCTTCTGAATTTCAATAAAATAATGGCTGACATCATCATTAAACCTGCCAGAACGGCAAATATTTTCGCTGTTACGCTCAGAAAAACAGGTAAAACCGATTTACTATGCCTGATATTTTCCATGCTTTCAGCAACGAGCCAGCTCAGGGGGAGGTAAGCAAGGGATGAATAATGAACAATTTTGGTTCTTACCAAAGTGAATACTATCAACACGGTCAGCAATAAAATTTTCATCAGCAGGCTAAAGTCTGAATCTTTTTCCTTTTTCTGACGAAATGAATAAAAAACAAGAATAGAAAGCGGGAACATCCCTGCAAAGACGACCAGCCAATGATAGAGAAAAAATCCTCCATGACCGGCATCCGCATTGGTCAGGAGTTCAATATTTCTCTGGAGAAAATCTTTCAGAAACAAGCCCTCATCATGACTGAACAAGAACCAGATGGCAGACGGCAGTATACAGGCAGCCAGCCAGAAAAACGGCTGATAAATTTTGATTTTCTTATACTTACGTTGAAATAGTAAATAAACCATAACAGGCAGGACAATCAGCAACAGTCCGGCTGGTCCTTTGGTCATAACAGACAAACCGGCAGCAAGGCCACTTATTGCCCACTTATAAACCTTTCCTTTCTCATCATATAATGCATAAAAAATGAAGAGAACAGAAATAAAATTCAGGAGATTGAACAGCGGGTCAATGATACCAAACCTGAAATAAAACTGAGGCAGAAAAGATCCCCCGAAGCAAAGCACCCAAAGCCATCCAAAGCTGTTTCCTTTCAGCTTTTTTCCTGCCAGAAACAACAGCGACAAGGTTAAAATGGCCATCAGAATATTGGGAAATCGAGCCGAAAACTCATTGATACCAAAAGTTTTCATGGAAACTGCCTGCACCCAGAAAAACAAAGGTGGTTTTTCATGAAAAGGTTCATAATTGACCGTCATCTCCGACCAGTCGCCCCGAACAATCATTTCCCGTGAAATTTCTGCAAAGTTGGCCTCATCCCAGTCAAACAAAGCTATTTTCCCGGTAAAAGGAACAAACAGCAACAGAACCAATACAGTAATAATGATAATGTTTTTCAAATCCTGATTCTTTTTTCAGTCCAGAACTTAGATTCCAAAAATGAAGGTCTGTATATTTCAAACCACCAGTAAACCACTGAAGCGACCAGAAGTCCGTTAAAACTCCCGGCAGCAATATCAGGAATAAAATGCTGTCCAAGATAAACCCTTGAAAATGCAGTCAGCAAGGCAAACAACATAGCCACCCACCTGAATTTTGCCGGTAATATCAGAAAAGCCATCAGGCTGAATACGGTAAAAGCCGTGGCACTGTGTCCGGAAGGAAAGCTGAAATGCCGGTAAAGCTTCACTCCTTCAGCGATGTTGATATCAATGCCCTGCATTTCAAAATATTTCAAGGGCCTGTAAACATCCTGAAAAACAATCTTTTTTAAAAACTGAGACAACAAACCTTCCAGAACAAAAGCAGAAAAAAATATCAGGGAATAACGAAAACGGATAAACAGGCAGATGACGATCATGATCAGATAAATCCACGCATTCCCCAGCAAGGTAATTATCTTAAAAAAAGCAATTCCTGTTGAAGTCTGCATGCGGTTGACAGCAAGAAAGCTTTCCGGCTTAGGAATAGCCAGCGAAATAATGGTTAAAGCAATAATTATCAGGCCGGAGATAAGATAATAACCGGAAAATTTCCTGAATAATGTTTTCATCTGTCTCAGTTGTTCCGACAAATATCAGGGAAAAATTACAATGGCAGGCTCTCGTTTATAAAGACTCCATCTAAAAAAAAAGCACGGTTAGTGTACCGTGCTCAAACTAAAAAAACTATGAAAAATTTCTATTCAATTCCGAAGCCATAATATCCCTTTGAACCATCGGGTTCAATTCCTTCAATCAGTACCCCGCCTTCACTTGCACTCAGATATTCATATACATCATCCACCGAATTAACCTTCTTCTTGTCAATTTTCGTAATGATAAATCCTTTGGGGATACCTGCATCCTTGAATTTACCTGAGGTAACCGATTTTACTTTTACCCCGTTTTCAATACCGAATTTAGCCTTTTCCTGTGGCGTAAGTTCAGTAAATTCAGCTCCCAGTGAGTTTTTCAGATCCTGAGTTTTATCCTCCACTATTTTGGTATTGCCTTTGGGGTCTTTCAAAGTAGCAGTAAATTCATGCTCTTTCCCCTTTCTGAAAACAGTTACTTTTATCTTATCTCCCGGGCGGTTCATCGAAACCATTTCCTGTAAAGCCGGCACCGAATTCACTTCCTTGTCATTGATTTTCAGGATAATGTCACCTTTTTTAATCCCTGCTTCCTTTGCAGCTCCGTCTTCCAGTACATCGGCCACATAAACCCCGCGGATTTTTTCCATGTCATTATCTTTGGCTATTTCCTGCGTAACTTCCTGAATATTAATTCCCAGCATACCACGCTGTACTTTGCCGTATTTAACAATATCGGTGTAAACTTTATAAACAAGATTGGAAGGTATGGCAAAAGCATAACCTTCATAAGTTCCGGTCTGGGATGCAATGGCTGTATTAATACCAATGAGTTTCCCCTCAACATTCACCAAAGCCCCTCCGCTGTTGCCCGGATTAACGGCAGCATCGGTCTGAATAAAGGACTCTACAGCAGAGCCACGTCCCAATATACCGATACTTCTGGCTTTCGCACTGACGATACCTGCAGTGATCGTGCTCTCCAGATTAAATGGATTTCCAAGTGCCAGCACCCATTCCCCGACTTTCAGCTCGTCTGAATTCCCGAAGGGCAGTGGGGTCAGGTCTTTTGCATCTATTTTAATGACTGCCAGGTCAGTCTGCGGGTCTTTTCCTATAACTTTTGCCAAATAGGTTCTTTTATCACTCAGGGTAACTTCAATGTTGGTGGCGTCTGCTACCACATGATTGTTGGTAACAATGTAGCCATCCTCTGTAACAATAACACCGGACCCGCTTCCCTGCTGGGGATAGTTGAAAAATTTTGGATCAAAAAACTCGAAAAACGGATTGTCAAAAGGAGAAGTGGGTTTCTGCGGGGCCTCAATTTTAGTGGTGATGTGTACCACCGTTGGACCTATACGGCTGGCTATTTCCGAAAAATCAAATGTCGGTAACGCGATACGGTCAACAGTGTATCGGGCTACAGATTTTTCAGTCCCCGGTATAGTACCGGTGCGTCCGTTCATACCCGACACCTGGTAAATACTTATACCGATGATTCCGCCAATGATTCCGGCAACCAGTAACATCAGTGCCTGTTTCCAAAAGAGTCTCATATTCGTTTGTTTTAAAATTTTTACAGCTTAGTGTTTATCAAACGATATGCCAGCCACTTTATTTTGATAAAATGACAGTTCACCACTTCCAAAACTTATTTATATTTGAAGTCTGAAAAGGTTTCTGTTTTCATTTAAGCTCCTTTATTTTTTAGAATCATGAGAATAAAACTTCAGCTCAAAATCACCTCTGATGAGCGTATTTTACCCATTAATTATCAGTATGCTGTTTCATCATGGATTTATAAAACCCTGAATGTCAGTAATCCTGAATTTGCCTCGTGGCTTCATGAACAGGGTTTTTCTTTAAAAAACAAAAGATTCAAGCTGTTCTGCTTTTCCAACATTTATTTTGAAAAAAGCCAGCTGCAAGGTGAACAGATTGTCAGCTATTCCGAAAATTGTTCCATCATCCTCAGCTTTCTGGTTCCTGATGCGGCTCATCATTTTGTACACGGATGCTTTAAAAACCTTGATTTTGTGCTTGGCAACAAACAACACAAGCTCCGCCTTCATGTCAGCACCGTTGAAGTGCTTCCGTCTCCGCAATTCTCAGAATCAATGCGTTTCGAAGCCATCACGCCCGTTTGTATCTCCCAGATCAGACCGATAAACGGGAAATCACACTGTGAATATCTCTCCCCTCTTGATGAAGCCTATTCCTCTTTGCTTATGAAAAATACACTGACAAAACATGAAGCCTACACCGGAGAAAAACTCAGCGATAGTAAGTTTTCATTAAAACTACTTTCTGAACCTGCTTCAAAGCTTATTGCCATCACCAAAAACGAAAAAGAAACCATTTTTATCAGGGGTTATAAATTTCATTTGGAATTAAATACTTCTCCCCTGCTGATGAAAACCTGTTATTATGCCGGATTGGGTGAAAAAAGCAGCATGGGGTTCGGATTGATTAAAGCGATTTAATATGGAAAACAAATTGGTTTACAGAATCTTAGCCATCATCTCATACCTGAGTAAAGAAAACGGATATACCGTCAGGCAACTGGCCGAAAAATTTGATACCAGCACCAAAACCATCTACCGCAATATTCAGATGCTTAAAGAGGCCGGGTTTCAGGTGGTAACAGACGAGCAGAACAGGTATTACATCAAAAGGTACAATGCGTCAGTTTTTCAGGAAAAACTCATCTCTTTTTCCATTGATGAAACGGCCATGATTAAAGATGCCCTGTTGGCCGCCCACTCCACAAATCCACTTCGGAATATTGTCCTTAACAAACTGTTCGCCCTCTCCGAAATAGACGGGATCGTAGATATTTTTTACGACCAGAACCTTGGCCGGAATATCCGTCATCTCAACGAAGCCATCAAAAAGAAAAAACAGGTCGTCCTCAGGGATTACCGCTCTTCAAACAGTAACAGCATTCAGGACAGGCTGGTGGAACCCATTTCCTTTCACCGCAACATGACCTATTTTTCAGCTTATGAAATAAAATCAGGAAAAGTCAGGCAGTTTAAACCGGAACGTGCAGCCTCGGTTGAGATTTTAGCTGAACCTTTCCGCTTCGAAAAGTTCCATTCCCTTTCGGAACCGGATATTTTCGGCATGAATGCCAAACCGGAATTCATCGTTTGCCTCGATATGAACCTCAGGGCTGCCAACCTCCTGAAAGAAGAATTTCCGTCTTCCGCCAATCGCATAGAGCCTTTGGAAAATTCAAATTTGTTCAGGTTTCAGGCCATCTGTAAAGGATATGAAGGTGTGGGACGCTTTGTACTCGGACTTCCGGGCGACATTAATGTTGTTGAAAATGAAGGCTTTAAGAAATACCTGAGGCAGAAAATCAAACTGTTTAAAAAATCTGATAATATTTTCACCATGGACAAAATATGAGAATGATACCTTTTAATATTGTCATGACTTTTTTAATGAAAATACTGAAGAAAACTTAAGTTTAGACAGAAATGGACAGGAAGGCATTTTTAAAAACGATATTTTTTGGCGGAATTTTCCTGCCGGCTATGAATGTCATCTCAGCCAACAGCGATGACAAAAGGAAAAAAATTGAATTGCTGCAATGTCCCATCGCAGGCTACTATTACTATGACGGACAGTTAATTGAAAATCAGCTCAATCCGGGTACCCCCCTCCGCCTGCAAAGAGAACCGGATAATAAATACGACTCCAATGCAGTAGCGGTGTACTATAAGCAACACAAATTGGGCTTCATTCCCAGAAAAGATAACAAGGTGATTGCGGGGATGATGGATGGGGGGATAAAGATAGATGCAAGCATTTTTAACATTATTCCCTATGAAAATAAAATACAAACAATTGAAATTAAACTCTTTACAACAAGTATGGGATGATCAGGGAATTTTATAAATCATTGTTAGGATTTGAGCCTTATCGGTACCAGTTAAAAGTTGTAACAATTTTAATTTAACGGAAAAGAATTAAGAAAGCTTTATTTTATTGGAGATACGGAAAAACTATCAATCTTAATCATTTAGTTAAAAGTTTTTCTGGTTTCACTTTCCCGAATTCCGGGTTTTCAATTATCAATCGCACCAGAATGGAATTGAAACAATTATTCTCAATTACGAATTATCAATTATCAATCATCAATAGCTATCACTTGCCCGTAATGGGATTGAAACAACTTCGCATTTCGCATTCCGCATTTCGCATTCATCCTTTCAATCGCACCAGAATGGAATTGAAACAATTATTCTCAATTACGAATTATCAATTATCAATCATCAATAGCTATCACTTGCCCGTAATGGGATTGAAACAACTTCGCATTTCGCATTCCGCATTCATAATTTCACTCGCCCGTAATAGGATTGAAAAAACTTCGCATTTCGCATTCCGCATTTCGCATTCATCCTTTCACTCGCCCGTAATGGGATTGAAACAACTTCGCATTCCGCATTCCGCATTTCGCATTCATCCTTTCACTCTCTCAGAATGGAATTGAAACATTTGAACGGGGAATACGGAATTTTGATTGCGGAAATTTGTTTTAAAAAAAAAATCAGAATTCACTGGTATTTCCTTTTCCTCTGCTTTCAAAAAATTATCCGATGATTTGTTTATTCCAACTTCTCAGAATGAGAAAAACTTATTTTTTACTGAATTTTTTTCAAAACCAATATATTTGCATACACAATTAAACCAACGAAATAAAATGAAAACAACAGCATTAACCGAAAAACACATTGCCCTCGGTGCAAAAATGGTCCCTTTTGCCGGATTCAATATGCCGGTTTATTATACCGGAATTATTGAAGAGCATAATGCAGTGAGAAACAACACAGGCATTTTTGATGTTTCCCACATGGGTGAATTTAAAGTTACCGGACCCGATGCCTTACATTTTCTTCAGTACATTACCTCCAATGACGTGTCAAAACTGTTCCCCGGAAAAGTACAGTACAGTTGTTTCCCGAACGATCAGGGAGGAATCGTTGACGACCTGCTGGTCTATAAAATAGCGGATGACGACTATCTGCTGGTGGTTAATGCCGCCAATATTGACAAAGACTGGGAGTGGGTCAACAAACATAAGGCAAAATACAACGTTAAACTTGAGAACATTTCTGATGAAATCGCACAGGTGGCAGTTCAGGGGCCTAATTCAGCTGCCGTATTACAGCCCTACACCGACCATCCTTTATCCGACATGGCATATTATACTTTTTTCATCGGAAAATTTGCCGGAATCGACCATGTGATCGTATCCACCACCGGTTATACCGGTTCAGGCGGTTTTGAAATTTACACAAAAAATGAAGATATGCCCAAAATATGGGATTTATTTTTCAAAGATGCAGAAAAAACAGGACTGAAGCCCATCGGCCTTGGTGCCAGAGATACCCTTCGTCTGGAAGCCGGATTTTGCCTTTATGGAAACGACATTAACGACACCACCTCCCCTATTGAAGCGGGTTTAGGCTGGATCACCAAATTCAGCAAAGACTTTATCATGAAAGATTATCATCAGAAACTGGCCACAGAGGGAGTAAGCAAAAAACTTTGTGGTATTGAACTGATTGACAAAGGGATTGCCCGTCAGCACTGTGAAATTCTGAATGAAAATAATGAAGTGATCGGAGAAATAACCTCCGGCACCAATTCGCCTTATACGGGAAAAAGCATTGCCATGGGTTATGTAAAAACACCCTGGTCAACACCCGGTACTGAAATATTTATTTCTGTCAGAAACAAATTACTCAAAGCTGTTATAGTCAAAATGCCATTTTTTAATAAATCCTAAAACAACAGAGTTATGACGACAATGATGCAAATTACTGAGCTTGAAGTTTGGAAAGCGTCTGTAGAATTGGCCAAAAGGTCATTTCAGATTGCTGCCCATTTCGGTGAAGAAGGAAATTCCGGATTGGCTGTATTGTTACGCAGAACAGTAGCCAACATTCCCGCTAATATATCCATAGCTGCAAGCCGTAAACATGGCAGGGAATCGCTCAAACATCTTTTTCGTGCACGCGATCTCATCTATGAAGTCGAATCCCATGTTTATCTGGCCAACCGCCTGGGCTACATCTCCGATGAAGTTTTAAACGAAATGATTGAGCTACTCAACACTTCCAAAAAACTGCTCTTTGGATTCATCAAGTATTACAAGAGAGCCAACTACAACGACAGCAAATACAGAAAATCAGGAAGATCAAAAGGTGCCAAAAAAGAAGAAGACCTGATCATTGACGAAGAAGATGATGAGGAAATCGAAGAATTTGATGAGGATGACGAAGAGGAGATGTAAGCCTCTTTTTTTACCTTTTAGTTGATTACGGGATTGTTGTTATCATATAACAGCGAATTACTTCATTCTGAATAATAATTTTTCTCAGTTTCAGAATACTTTTATTAAATTGCCCGCCAATTTTTTCAGGTTTAATTTTAACAATTCAGCCTTATGAAAGTATTCTTTTCTTTTCTGTTCCTCATGCTGATTCCCGCAGCAGCTGTATTTTCACAGTTTTACAGTTCTGAAACCGCAAACACAAGCCTTGTTCAGTCTCCCGAAAGAAACATCAGCGAAATAGGTACAGGGAAAATCATCCTTGAATACAACATCCCTGCATTTTTACAACAAAAGCAGGTACATGGAGACAAAGAATATACTTCACTGTATATCAAAGACTTCAGTCAGCTTAAAGAAGTCGGGAGGCCTGCCCTGCCATCTCATAACGACTGGATAGCAGTTCCAATAAACGGGGAAATTACTGTCAGGCTCATAGATTACAAAACTGACAAGATGGAGAATGTGCTGGTGATGCCGGCATTGCGTCCGGCCACCGACCGCTGGGGTGACGGAGAACCTGAATTTGAAATTGATACAGGATTTTACAACAGTGATGTCATTTACCCTCAAAACCCTGTCGATATAATATCCACCCCTGTTATTTCCGGCAACAGGATTGCCCTTGTCCGTATCACACCTTTTCAATATAACCCTTTCACCAAAGAGTTGCTGGTTTATACTTATCTTAAATATGCCATTGAATATCAGGGAGAAACCATAAAAGCAGACCCGTCAACACCGGTCAGCCAGCTCAATTGCCTTCAGAACATCACCCTCAATAATGAAGTTTTTTATGAAGAGTCGGAAAGAAAAACAAGAAACGAAAAACTATACAGAAACAACGACAATGCAATTAACTATCTGATTATCACTCCCACAAAATACCTTCAGGCAGCAGATACACTGGCATGGTGGAAACGTCAGTTGGGTTATGGGGTAGAGGTGATCAGCCGTTCAACCTGGACCAGTAAACAGGTAAAGCAGGAAATAGCCACCCGCTACAACACCTATCATCCAAAGCCGGAATATTTCGTCATCATTGGCGACAATGAAGATGTCCCTGGCGACAATCTCATCTGCCCGACCGGAGCAAAGTTTGCCTCTGACCTCTATTTTGCCTGTTTTGACGGATCAGGCGATTTTTATCCGGATATGGCACATGGCAGGATTTCAGTTAATTCCTCTACCAGTGCCCTTGCTGTGGTACAAAAAATCATCAATTATGAACGTCAGCCTTATATGGATTCCACGCTCTATAAAACAGGACTGAATTGTGCCCAGTTTCAGGATGACGACAGAAACAGCTATGCCGACAGAAGGTTTTCGCAAACGAGTGAAGATGTTAAAAATTACATTGAAAAGAATACGGACATAAAAGTTAACAGGGTTTATGCCACAGAAACAGACGTAACCCCGAAATACTGGAACAAAGACCTGTATTCAGCAGGAGAGCCGATCGATTCATCCCTGCTGAAACCCGGCTTTCCCTGGAACGGAAGCAAAACCGACATTGCCAATGGAATCAACAACGGGGTTTTGTATGTGCTTCACCGCGACCATGGCTACGCAGGCGGTACCGGATGGCACATGCCTCAGTTCATGACTTCTGATGTCAAATCGCTCCTCAACAACGGGAAAAAACTTCCCATTGTCTTCAGCATTAACTGCCACACAGGAGAATATCAGGTGAGTGAATGTTTTGCAGAAGCTTTTCTGAGAAAAACGGATGGAGGTGCAGCCGGTGTGGTTGCTGCCGCATACTACAGTTACAGCGGGTATAATGATGCCTTGTCGATGGGTATGTTCGATGCCATCTGGTCAAAACCGGGACTTATCCCAAAGTTCACCGGCTCCGGAGGGATAAAAAATCCTTCCGTAAAACCCCATGACGATATTTATCAGATGGGTAACGTAGTGAATCAGGGGCTTTTCAGAATGGCTGAAACCTGGGGAGAAGACAAATATACTTTTGAATTATTTCACTATTTCGGAGACCCGTCAACAAAAATATGGACGAAACCTCCTGTCCCTATTACAATTCAGGCAATGGCTGACACCATCATTTGTGGAACCACTTCTTTCACCGTTTCAGGTTGCTCTGTTGACGATGCACTGGTAACCATGCTGGTTGACGGAGAACTGATTGCCAAAGGATATACTTCCGGTGGCAGTTGTACCCTCACCTATCCCCCTATTGCCGGCTCTTCTGCCTACATTACCATTTCAAAATACAATCATGCCCCTCTTGTCAGAATCATTCCGATTACAGGAGGATGCCCAAAAGCAGTCTTCACGGTAGGGACAGAAGTTTATTGTGTTGAAAATCAGATAACTTTCACCAATAAATCGAGCGGAACCATTACTTCCTATCTCTGGGAATTCGGAAATGATGCACTACCCTCCACTGCTTCGACAGCCGGGCCGCATAAAGTTTTGTTTGCTTCACCCGGTCACAAGACCATCAGGCTGACAGTCAGCGGGCCTTCAGGTAGCAGTGTGTATGAAAAAACCATTGAGATTGATGAGATTTGCATGTTTTCAACCCCAACATCCGGAACAACAACCTATAAAAACTGCACCGGCTACCTCTACGACAACGGAGGTAAAGACCTTTACAGCAACAATACTGACGGAAGAGTGGTCATCTCTCCCACAGGTGCCTCATCGGTTACGCTACAGTTTCTGAGTTTTGACTTTGATAGTGGCAAAGACAGTATAATAATTTATGATGGTGCGACCACAGGAGCTCCGATAATTGGCTCATATTCAGGGAATAACCTACCTAACGGTGGGAAAATAACCTCTTCCGGAAATTCAATACTTATCCGTCAGCGGACAAACAGCAGTGTACAGAAAAGCGGATTTGAGCTTTATTTTTACTGCAATAAAAACAGTTCGCCTCCGGTAGCCAATTTTCTTGTCTCATCTGAAACATCCTGCAGTGGAATTATCAAGTTAATCGATATTACAAGAAATAAACCCGATTCATGGATATGGGATTTCGGTAATGGCGACACCTCGCAACAGCAAAACCCTGTTTATCTGTATTCACAGGAAGGAGAATATGACATTCAACTGATTGCTTCAAACAGCTACGGAAGTGACACCATCAGCAAAGAGAAACTTGTAAAAATAATTTTCCCCGATGCTCCTGAAGTGATTGACGGACATACCTGCGTATCAGGCTCTGCCAAACTCGAAGCTTTATGCCCGGGCACACCGGAATGGTTCGATACAGCCGTTGGAGGCACCATGCTGGCAAGGTCAAGAAAATTCTATACGCCCGTTATCACCCAAAACACCACCTATTACGTACAGCAAAATGCTTCAGTCTATCATGTCGGCCCCGAAAGTACAGTGATTGCAGGTGGCGGAGGAAGTTATTACACAGCAAGCAATGAGCAGGGACTCATTTTCAGCTGTTTTAAACCACTGAAACTCATTTCAGTGCTGGTCTCTGCCTCAGGTGAAAAACAGCGTACCATTACCTTGAAAAACAGTGACGGGAGTACACTTGCTTCCAGAACAGTCAATATCCCAAATGGCATCAGCCGTGTTGAACTTAATTTTGATATACCGGTCGGAGAAGGGCTTAAACTGTCGGCTGCCAACAATCCCTCGCTGTTTCGTCATCAATCCGGGGCAAAGTATCCCTATGAAATACAAGGAATTATCAGCATAACCGGGAACACTGCCACCTATCCCGGCTACTATTATTTCTTCTACGACTGGGAACTGGCCGATGGAGACAGTTGCCGCAGCCACCGGGTGGAAGCAAAAGCTATTATTGATAAAAATCCGCCTGCTGCTGACTTTAACTTCAGGGATTCCGGTCTTTATTATCAGTTCATCAATCAATCAAGCGATTACAACAAATTTGTCTGGTCGTTCGGGGATGGAAGTACAGATACTATTAACATCCATCCGGAACATAAATATGCCAATGCCGGCACTTACAACGTTCAGCTGGGGGTTTACAATGCCTGCGGTTCCAACTTTAAATTCCGCTCTCTTACGGTCATTAATGCCATTGATGACAACAACAACAGGGAAATAAATATTTTCCCCAACCCGAATGATGGTGTTTTTTACCTGAAAATCAATAATGAAACACTTAAAACACTATCATTGACAGATATTTCGGGCAGATTGTTGTGGGAAAACAATTCTCCGTCTGCTGACAAATTGGTCAGAATTGACGTGCCGGAAAATACTGAAGGAATTTATCTGCTGAAAGTAGTCAGTGAAAACGGGATTAAAATTTACAAGGTGCTGATTAAAAATAATTAATAAATATTAAGACATGAAAAAGCTATTCTTTTTATTCATCATGGCCATATTAGCCTTTACTCCGGCAGAAAAGACAAATATTAAAGGGAGTATCAGTCTGTCAGGTTCACCGATTAAAGATGTGGATGTTGTGCTGCGGAAAGTACCGGGCAATGAAATTGTTACCACTGTTAAAACGGATGAAAAAGGCCAGTATGTAATCAGTGATTTCCCTGCCGGAAAATATGAACTGGTCATCAAAGATCTGGCTGTAACAGCTGAGAAAAACAAGGCTGAAGGTAAAATTTCAGTGGGAGGAGAATGGCTGAAAAAAGCTGATGTGCATTTCTATAATGCTGAAAATGTGCAGATTGCAGCCACTTTGACTGACAGCAGGGGTAACTTTCAATTTGAAGGGCTACCAGCAGGCCATGTGTCGGTTGTCATCCAGCTTGGAGATATCAATGAATGAAACAACATTTTACGGCAACCATTACATCAGCCTGATACTGAAAAATGTCTGAACAGGTGGCGGGGGATGGGTGATGAGTGATGGGTGATGGGTTTATTATGCCTACTGAATACAGCAGATTGCCTACTTATTGCTGTTTGTTTAACCCAGATTACGCAATAAGATTTTTTCTAATGCTTAGCAATAAGTAATTTTGTT